>WNFJ01189082.1_pt1 | contig 16571 bp, 18 predicted proteins | sample 5400461 | NCBI WGS metagenome assembly WNFJ01 (sample SAMN13153349, study PRJNA577476) | soil metagenome | isolation source: 115 cm saprolite on Douglas fir-dominated hillslope | place: USA:California | collected 2013-09-17 | reverse complement strand
CTTGCGCCGGATTTTAGAGCTGCAACCGTCGCTAGAATGTGGCGCCCAACGCCTGGCACGGAAGGCCGCGGTTTGTCTTGGGGATCGTAACCCTCCTGGCGCTAACCGGTGCCCTCGTTCTCGATGTGTCCACGCACCAGTCACCAACGAAGGCGCGCCTGTACTACGCAGAAGTCACCTACAACGCGCCATATGCGGCTGCCGAACCCGGCCATGGATCCATCATTTACAACTTCGTGGTCTATTACGTAGCCACGACCGACAAGGCCAAGTACAGCGCGCTCTTGAACCTGGACGGTGCCGCCACCGTCTGGGCAGTGATACCCGCGTCGAGCGTCCCGGCCGAATGGAACATACCGTGTTCGCGCGGGAGCGATACCACGGTATGGAGCACCGTGGCGCCAGGGTACAAGCATGCGGCGAGTGCCTACTGCGACGGCAGCTTTGGTCCGGGTATCGGCAAATGGGGACAGGCCGCTCCGCCAGGCTGTGATCGCACCTGGAGGGACGTCACCAGTCCAGGTCCGCTATCGAACTTTACGTCGGGGATAGCCATCGCCGCGGTGTCGCCGAGCGATATCTGGACCGTCGCAGAGTACGGCTTCTGGCCCGGCGGCGGAAGCCTGGCATCCCACTTCAACGGAAAAACCTGGGCGGGTGTTCCGACCCCGAATCTTGGTGCACAGCAGTTTGCGATCAACGGGCTTGTGGCCCTTGCAACCGACGATATTTGGGCGGTCGGCTTCGCGCCGGGTCCGCAGGCACTGATCGAGCATTACGTCGGCACCAGCTGGACGGATGTCCCGGTTCCCCAGGTTGACTCACCGACCAGCATGCTGAGCGCGGTTTCCCGCGTGCCAGGCCGAAATGAATTGTGGGCGGTCGGCCAGTTCTCGACGGGCACCGCGACAAAAACCCTGACCGAACACTACGACGGCGCTACCTGGAGTATCGTGCCGAGCCCTAACGTGGGAACGTTCAGCAACCTTTTGAGCGTCTCCGCCGATAGCAGTAACGACGTCTGGGCGGTTGGATCGCATGCGGACGGAAAGGCTGCCGAGACCTTGATCGAGCACTACGACGGACGGCAATGGAGTGTCATGGCCAGTTACAACGTTGGCTGGCCAAGCGATGCGAATCGGCTAAACGGAGTGCTGGCGCTGTCGGCCAGCGACGTCTGGGCGGTCGGCACGTCGATGGCACTCGACGGCAACTCGGCCTACACGCACATCGAACACTACGACGGGACGCGGTGGTTGTCCGTTCAGAGTCCCGACCCAGGCTTGAGCGTCCTCTATGGTCTCGCCGCCGCGTCCCCGAAAGACGTCTGGGCCGTCGGCTATTACGAGCACGGCGACGCAGACTACACCCATACCCTGGTCGAGCATTTCGACGGCAGCATGTGGACGGTCGTGCCAACGCCCTACATCGATAAGGCAAACGCCGCGCTCTTCAGTGTGACACTCATCCCGAACACGACCGAACTCTGGGCGGTTGGAATCACCAACGACTCGGTTGGAAGTAAGCCCGCCACCTACAGTCATCCACTGATCGAGAGCTTGACCTGGAACTGTTGACGACGGCATCTTCGCGATGCCGGCTTGGAAGGAACTGCCAGGCCCGGCGTTCTTGGCACAGTGGCATCTGGTATGACACGCCTCGAGAATGAGCACGTGACCGGCCCCTATGCCAATCGCCTGAGCGACGCCGGCTTCGTGGCGCTGTTGGGCTTGTTCGGCCTGGCAGTCGCGCTCATCCCGGTTCCCGGGTGGTTACGGATGATTGGGTTCGAGGTCCTCGTCGCCGTTGCCAGTGGAGTGGCTCTCTATCTCGTTCTCAAGTACGCCACTAGCGCGGCGTGCCCCCCGCACGGCAGTGGGGTTCAGCCCGCAGCCAGCGAACCAGTCCGCAATGGTCTCGCCGTCGGCTACACCCTCCTGGTGCTGGCCTGGGCCGGTCTGGTCATCACTGTACTCGGCGACATGACCGTCGGCGTCGTCGGAGGTCTCGCCGGCGCAGCCCTGTCGGCCAGCGCGGGGCTTCTGCTGCTATTCGACTTTCATAGAGCGACATCGGGAATTGCCCGTAGCGATACTGCCGTCAACTTCATCCTCAAGCCGGCGTGGCTGCGGCCGTCGCGCATGTCCCAACGCGAGCGCATGGCGTTGGGACGCGCCACTGGGATGGCATGGCTGGTGGGTGGAGTCATTGACCTCGTTACCACCGTAACGAAATAGGCGCACGCACGACGGGTCAGGCCCTCGTCAAGCACCCGGGCGGCAACTCCAGCGATCACCGGGATCCGAATCCATGGAAATGCAGACCGCTTGGCTGACTGGCCAATCACTGTGAGTCCCGCCGAACCAAGCCTTGCTGGGATTGTTCCTTTCCAGAGCCGACAGCAAAATCGGTCTCGGCATGGATCGAGCTAATCCCTACTCCGCTCAAACGGAATCCCGCCGTAGAGGGTGCTCAGAAACCCTTCAATCGAGTCACCACAGGGAATTGCTGCTTCGGGATCAGGGACGATGAAGGGGATCACAACATACGGGGCTTCTCGGTCCGATCGCCGGTCCCACACGTAAGCCTCGCCGCCATTGCTTCCGAAGAATATGAAGCTCTGCGTATAAAGCCGGACGCTGGCATTGTGGTCCGCCAATCTCCCAGCCGGCCAGAGCCGGATTTACGAGTCGCCGAGGAATGCTTCGCCACCATTGAGCCGACGCATCATTTCTCGGCAGTCACGCGGCAGCTCGATATCCAGGTCAGCACCGGCAGCGTCGAGTTCATCGTCAGTCGCGCCCGCCGAGCCTTTGTCAGCGTTCGCGCCAATCCACTGATCCACCATCGACATCTCGCCTTACCCTAGCAGCGACCCGGAAGTCTCTTTAGAAGGAAGCCTACGGGCTGTTCCGTTTGTCCCTTCATGGCGCCGTCCACTCAGCCGGCGTTGGTTCTTGGCGGAGCGAGCCTCTGTGCAACCCTCGCCATTCTCATCGTCGGCGCGCAGCAGCCGGGTTGTGCATTCTTCGATTGGACCTTTCCGGCAATCCTCGCGGTACAGATTTGCTTTGCGCTGGCGGCTGGGTTCGCGACGGGTTATCGCCGTCCCCACAATCGCGAACCGCTGAAGGCCGGCCTGGGAACCAGCCTCGTTGCCGGCCTGTCGGGATTCATCTTCTTCGGTGTCGCAGCTACTGGACTCTTGCCTGCGGTTTGCGGTGAGGGCGAGAACGGTATCGGCCTCTTCTACGTCGTGATCATCCTGATCTTCTTCATCGCACCGGCGGCCGTCGCAGGCGCGGCCGCCGGCTGGTTGGGCGGCCTCCTGGCCCGAACGAATCGTGGGCGAATTGCTCTGGCCTGCATGGTTGTCGCTGGCCTTGCGCTCGGCGTCCTGCTCCTTCTTCTTCAACCCCTCGGATCGGGTGTTCGCGGGATCACCAAGGTGAACTTCTGTCCCTCCGATCGGAGAAATGCTTGCGTACTCGAGCCCTCCCAAGCCCAAATCACGGTGCATCCGCCACACAGCGAACAGATCGTTGCGATGGCGGCATCCGACGAACATGGCCGCTATCAAATCGCACTGGCGCCCGGAAACTACGAGATCTCGGCATGGGGACGAAACGGGTTCACTGGCCCGATCGCCATCACGATCAATGCAAACCGCTACCTCACGCTCGAGTTGGATGCAAAGTAGTGCCGCGCGACAGCCTCCCGCCGGCTCGCGCCAACGGGAGGCAACCGCGGCAGGCCCCCACCCTGCCCTCCCCCGCAAGCGGGGGAGGGATTAACTAAGAGGGGTCGGCGATCCAACTCGCGGTGCGCCTAGATCCTCTAACAGTGGCTGCCGGTCGCGCTAGGAGGATGAGCGACGGATCGATGCCGTGGACTCGCGCGCCTCGCTTTCGGCCAAGCCCGGCTGCTGGTAAATGCCCAACACATTTCCAGTTGGGTCACGGAACGTTGCGACAACCTCGCGCGCGTGGGCGTCAACGGGCTGCACGATCTCACCGCCCGCGGAGACGACCGCTTTGACCGCATCGGCGGCGCTCGCGACCATGATGTAAACCATCAATCCCGGCTCGGCTGCTACAGGCCGCCCCAGAACCCACGTGCCGCTCACCTCGTTGACGGTGTCGTCGAAGGCCGTCGAACCGTCACCTCGCTGTCGGATCTGCCATCCGAAGGCACGTCTGTAGAACTCGGCCGACTGCTGGACGTTCGTCGCTGGAATCTCGATGTAGCAGATCTTGCCTGTTCGGTATGTAGGTGGTTTTTCCGGCGTGGCCATAACTGTCCTCCTGCTTCTTGAACCCGCAGAGGACAGCATTGCGGTCAACCCCGTCCTCGGTCGCCCAGCTTACGACGTGCGGCGGCGATCGGGTCGAGTGATCAGGCCGAAGCCCGCAGGGACCGTGCGAGCCTATTCCGGCCGAGCTAGGAGCGTGCTCGCGAGAAGCACCCCGTCCGCCCAGTACAGCCCCGTCGAGCTGAGCGGCAGCAGGTCCCAGGTATCGCCGGTGTACCGCATGACCGCTGTGGTCGTCACATGGCTCCCATCGAGCACGTCACCCGGCTTCAACTCACCGATTCGCCGACCGTCGCCGGTGGGATGGCCAGGCGACGCGACGACCGCGCGCCCATCAGCGAGGATCACCCGGATCACCCGGTGACCGAATGGCGCGGGAGTGTGGCCCACAACCAATATCGGGGCGGCAACTCGACGGCCGGCGTCGATCGTCCAGACGAGCATGCCCGGCCGGAGTTCCGTCACAGGGACGTCGCCATTCGGGGTCGCGATGCGGTCCGCGGCCGCCAGGCAGATCGGGCAACCGCCCCGGCCTGGAAACGGCGTCGGATCGTGACTCTCGAGGGAGATTGCACCGTGAACGTCGATGGTGCCGACGACGTGCTCCGGCGAAGGCCGGCCGGCGATGTAGTCGAATCGGTACCGCTGCCCCTCCATCCCTAGCTCGAGCGCCCTGAGCAGCTGAACTTGGTCGAGGATGCGGCGGTCATCGTCCGCGGTCAGATGCGAGGCGTCGAGTTTCTCGTGACTCACGATGGCGTCGAAGGTGGGAGGGTCTTGAGACTTCAGTGCCGCAACCTCTTGCTGGGCCTCCGAGTCGGAGGGCCTACGAACCAGCGGCGGTCCGCAGAAGAGGGGCGGTCCGATCTTGTCGACGAGGCGGTATTTCAGCTCTGGCGTCGTGAGCAGTTGCGTGGTCCCGTCGTACTTGACCGTGCCGCAAGCGGTCAGGGAGAGCAAAAGAACCGCAACGATCAGGCGGTGCACACGCATAAGACGTCGCCGATCCGAAAAAGTTCCAAGTAGAGGGCTCTCCATTCCGTGGCCCTGGCGGCAAAGTCTAGCGAGGAGTGAAGGTAACCGACCAGGAACAGCCCCAGCCCGACGGTCGGTGAGGGCGGAGGGGGTGGTGGCGGCACATAGGGAGTTGGAGTGGGCGTTGGGGAACGCTTCGGCGTCGCGGTCGGGGTCGGGGTCGGGCTGGCGGACCCGTCGCTGTTGGGCCGGCCGCAGGCTTCGGCTGCCGGACGGTGTCAAGGACCAGCTGGGCGCGGAACGCTACGACCACGATGGCGGCGACAAACAGGGCGATTCTTCCCATCCCTCAAGAACCACGGCGCCGTCCTGAGTGACCTTGCCACGCGTCACCCCGCGTTACTGCGGATCGCGGGCGCGTCGCAAACGGCGTTGACGGACGCCGTAAATCGCGACGGCGCCGGCGCCGGTCCCCAACACCGCCGCGACCAGTCCTCCGAACGCGAGGAGAAACTGTCGATTGGCGATGCCATACACGATGGCGCCCAATCCGGGAAGACCAAGCGCGACGATAACGGCCGCGGCGAGCCCGATGGTGGCCGGCGTGACCCAGGTCGTGCGCAAGGAGAGCCCGCCCGGTCGAGACCACATCAGGCCCATGAACCGATCCGCCACGGGCAGCAGGCGCAACTGCCACGCGTCAATCGGCGGCGCTTCCTTCGGCACGCGCGTCCAGGGATAGCTGATGAGACAGCAACGTGGGCGAGTCGGAATGCCTTTCGCAAGCGACGGGCACGCCGGGCCCGGAAACATTAGTACGGGCCGGGTTGATTCGTCCCTGCCCTGCTGTTTAGAATCCGCGCGCAACGATGCGGGCTCTCGGCATTCGAATGATCGCCTCCGTTCTCGCCCTCGTCTTGAGCGCATGTGCCTCCGCAACTCAGGGCGTGGCACCAACGTCACGCCCCTCCGCCTCAGTCCCAACGCCGAGCGCGTCCAGCTCGCCGGCGGCAACGTTCACGCCGCACGTCACGATCGTCGACGCAGCCTACGTGGCCGCCGAGTTGAGTGGCGTCGAGCAGGGAATCCGGCTTGCGGATACACCGGTGCAGGAGTATGAGAACCTCGGCGTGCGCCAGCAGAGTGCCTACCACCTGCTGGCCGCCCACCCGGATTGGGTACCGGCCGTCCTCCGCGCCGTGCCGGCGTCGGTTCGCCCCGCGGTTCAGGCCAACATCAGCGCCGCACAGCAGATCGCGACCCTGAACGGCGACAGCAGCGGGCTGCCCCACTGGAGGATCATCGCGCCGCCCGCACCCGACGTCCTGCTCGGCTATTACCGCGAAGCCCAGCAGGCTTATGGGGTCCAGTGGCAATACCTCGCCGCGATCAACCTGATCGAGACCAACATGGGTCGCATCCAGGGACTGAGCTCCGCGGGAGCGCAGGGCCCGATGCAATTCATGCCGGCCACCTGGGCGAGCTACGGCCGCGGCGACGTCAACAATCCGCACGATGCCATCCTCGCCGCAGGCCGGTACCTGCAGGCGCACGGCGCTCCATCCAACATGAGCCGGGCGATCTACGCCTACAACCCGAGCATGCTCTATGTCAGGGCTGTCCAGCTCTACGCCCAGCAGATGTTCGCCAATGAGCGGGCTTTCCTCGGCTACTACAACTGGGAGGTCTACGTGCAGACGAAGAACGGCGAGGTCCTGCTGCCCGAAGGCTTCAGCGGCTAGCGACCCGTGAGTGCGGGTGCCGTCAGCACCCCGGCGAAGAACCGGTAGGTCCGCTGCAGCGCGTCGTCGATCGCCGCCGCGTGTGCGGTCGCGCCGTAGCGGAGGAATCCGTGCGGCGCGCCAGGATAGGTGACGAATTCCTTATCGGTCTTGAGCGCGCTCTGAAAGGCCACGATCTGATCCGCGGGAATGCCGGGGTCCGCGCCACCGAAAATCGCTAGTACCGGGATCCGGATCTCCGCAGCGAGCTGCAGCGGCGAGAGACGCCCCGGGTCAGCTCGAAGATGCCCGTAGTAGGCGACGGCCCCGGCGAGCCCTCGGACGCGCGCTGCCGATGCGTAGGCCAGCCGGCCGCCCATGCAGAATCCCCAGCACGCAACGCGGTCGGCCCCACGCGCTCGCAAATCATCGACGGCCGTCTGCATGTCGGCCAGGAATCGCTCGTCCGGCAACTGCTGGGCTCGCTGCACGGCGCGGGCCATCGCCTCCGGCTTGCTGCCGGTCCGCTCCGGCGCTCGCATCGACTCCGGCAGATCGCCCTGCCGCCCGAAGAAATCGACCAGCGCCGCCGCGTGGCCGTGTTGGGTGATCCGGCGGGCCAGGTCTTTATAGAAGTCGGTGTATCCCCAAATGTCATGGATGATCAGGACCGCACCACGACGAAACCCCGTCGCGGGAAGGGCGACGAATTCTCGCAGGTCCGCGCCATCGCCCACTCTGACGGTTCGCTCCTCTTCCTTGACCGCCGCGGGCGCCGCCGGACCGACATCATCGCCCGGTGCCGTGCACATGTGTCCAGTCTATGTCCGCAGTTGCCGGACGAACGCGGCCACCCGATCCATGGCGTCGTCGACGACTGGCAGCAGCCCGTGCCCGACGCCGGGAAAGGTCACCAGCTCGGCTTGCGGTAGCTTGCGGACCGACGATTTGAGCAGGTCGATTCGGGCGAAGGGGTCGGATTCGCCGGATAGGAACAGCATGGGGCACGTGATCCTCGACCAGTGTTCCGTGCGAAGGTCCTCGGGATGGCCCGGACGATGCAATGGATAGCTGAGCAGCACGAGCGCGGCGTAGTCCACCTCGGTGGCGGCCATGCTCGCCACGCGTCCGCCGTAGGAGTGGCCGCCCGCGATGGCCCCGGCCGGCACCTTTTGGAGAAACACCGGTACGGCCCTCTCGGCCTTGCCCACGGGGAGGTCGATGGCGCTCGCCTTCAGCTGGCGCTTTTCCAGCGCCTTGACGTACGGCCGCATGCTGGTTGCGTCGCCCGAGGCGCCGTGAGCGAGGTAGATGGCCGGAACGTTGGATGCGCGTGGGGCCACCCGCTAACATTAGTGCCGCGACTCATGGCACGCGTCCTGCTCGTCGAGGATGAGCCCAACATCGCGTCGATCATCGTCTTCAAGCTGGAGCGCGAAGGGCACCAGGTGCGGTGGGAATCGAGCGCCGTCGCCGTACCCTCCGCCGCGGAGGCGACCGACCCTGAGCTCGTACTGCTCGACTCGAGCCTGCCGGATGGTGATCCATTCCTGCTGCTCAGCCTGCTCGCGCAGCGTAGTCCGGTCGTGATGATGACGGAGTTCCGCGACACCATCACTCCATCGCGTGCTCGGGCGGCCGGCGCAGTGGCGACGGTAGAGAAACCGTTCAAGCCGACGCAGCTCGCCCGGCTCGTCGCGCAGCTCGTGCCGGCGACTACCGGACCCCGGCCGTGATGACGGTCCTGGCGCGCAAGCAGGGCGCGGCGCTCGTCATCCGCGACCGCGCGCTGGGTATCTTCACCGACAAGGGCTTCACGCCGGTCGATTTCAAGGTCGAGCTGGCGATGAAGCTCGCCACGCGCCTGAAATACACGCCGGTACTCCCGGCGCAGGAGATGGAGGAGCCGGAACTGCTCCGCTTCCTCACCGACACCGGCCGAGCGTAGGACCGGTCCCGGCGCGACGTTGTTCTAATCGCTATGACCCCAGAAATCGAGCGCCTGCTCGAGAGCGGCAGGCTGGCGGAGGTGGATGGGAACGTGCGGGAGGCACTCGTCCGCTACGAGGCGTCGGTCAAGCTCGCCACTGACCAGGCTCTGCCACGGCTGCGGCTGGGGACGCTTTGCCACCGGATCCGTGATTATTCGCGCGCTCGTGACGCGCTGGAAGAAGCTGCTCGGCTCGATCCGGACAACGCGGAGGTCGCCTTCCGCCTCGGTCTGACCTGCGATGCGCTGGGTGACCGAGAGCAGGCTCGGACCGCCTACACGCGCACCATGATGCTCGCGCCGAGTTCCTGGCAAACCTGGTTTCTGATCGGCCGCGACCACCGCCAACTGGGGCACGCGGAGGTTGCGCGGCTTGCCTACGGTCGCGCCCTCGACCAGGCGCCTGAGGAACCGGAGGTCCTCTCTGAGCTCGGCACGCTGCTCTGGGAGATGGACATGCGCGACGAGGCGTTTAACCTCCTCGAGCGTGCGGTGCTGGCCTGCCCGGTCGATCCCGGGTTCACTTTGCAGCTCGGCCTCGCCGAGATGGAGCGAGACAATCTCGCGGCGGCCCAGCGGTTACTGACGACGGCGAAACACCTCGATCCCGCCGAGCGGCGCATCGACCTTGCGCTCCAGGATCTCGCCCTTCGAAGAAGGACCCCTCGCAAACGCAAACGCGCCGCCTGAAACCTGCCCGGAAAAACAAAAGGCCGCTTTCGAAGGGCGGCCTTTGTGGGGAGGAGGGGGGCACGAGGATCTTCTGGACCTGAGTGCAGCCTAGCAACGGCGCATTACGGCGCCGCTAAGGATCAGGCGCCCTGTCGGGCTCCGGCATCGGCCCAGCGCGGCGCCGCAATGTCGGCCGTAAGAACCTGCTCTTGCGCGAGGATTCGCCGCAGAATCGCGACCGACGAGGCGTAGGTCGAGTCGAGACCGTAATAGGAGAGACCGCGTGCGCCGAGCGTGCGGGCCTGCGTGAAGGGCGTGTCCGACGCGTAGTGGAGCACCCCGAAATCGAACGGCAACTTGGTGAAGTTGATGTTTTCACGCATCGGATAACGTGACGATTCGGCTGCCTCGTAGAGCGCGTTCAGGTAGGGACCGGCCTCCATCTCCACCACCGTAAAACTCTCCCGCTGATAGAAGTCGAGGTAGCCGCGGTTCTGCAGGAAGGTGCCGCGGACCGTTACCGCCCGCTGGTTGTCGAGCGCAGAGCCATAGACGAGAAAGGGCGCCACGCTGCTGAAGCTGAAGCAGTTCTCCAGCCAGTAGGTGTTCTCTGAGTGTTCTTCGTAGACGACGTTCGAGATCATGATGTCGCCGATGCTGCCGTTCAAGGTGGCGGCTTTTCCAAGGACATAGACGCCGCGCAGCGTCCCGGAGCTCTCTGCCACCTCGCGCAGCACGTTGTACGCCCCCAGTCCGAGCGGGTAGTTGACGTTGATCAGCACGGCCGGGCTGCGCTCCAACCGATCCGGCGGTGGGCTTCCTAACCGGGGATCGAGGTCGGCCGCGGCCAGGCGGTCGAGGATGATCACCTGCGCTGCGACGTCGAGGCCGGCGTGGCTCGGCAGGAAAAAGATGCCGCGCTCCTCCTCTTCGCTGGTACGGAGCGCGCGCCGCCCCGCCGCCTCGGGCGACTGCCCGTAATAGGAGCGCGCTGCGTAATAGAGGAAGTTGTCCCAGTTGCCGCGCGACTGACCCTGCCGGAGCTTGCGCAGCTCGGGAACCAGCTCGAGGTTATTGCTGCGTTCGATGAACTCGACGATTTCGCCCTGGTGCCGGCGGGCGGAGCCGCTCAACAGGTTCACGAGGCTGTGGGTGTTGCTGGAGACAAAGTAAACGGGCCGGTCGCTGACGCCCTCGCGTTCCATCAGGTCCTCGATCGGCTGCCACCAGCGACGGGTCGCCTTGATGTACCCGACCTGGGTCCCGCCCAGCATGCGCACCCGGAAATCCTTCTCCTCGGCCTGGATGCGGCGCAGCGGCGCGAGGAGATCGCCCCAGATCTCGACCAGCCTCAACGCGTCGTCCTCGGAAATCCCCAACCGCTGCAGCACCATGAACTGGTCGGCCACGCTCTGCGCCTTGCTCAGGTCTTCCGCCCCGAGCAGCGCGTGCAGCTTGTTCCATTCGATTTGGAGCGCGACCAGCGTCGGAATGACGTCGTCGATGTCAGACGAGCTGGCGATGTAGACCGCGAGGGTTTCCTTGCCATCGAAGTAGTAGCGACGGCGGCGCCCCGGCGCGCTCTGCATATCCCACTTCTCCACGTCGACATCGAGCAACCGCTTGAAGACGTCGGCCGATTGGCCGAGCACGATGCGCCGCACGGCGGTGATCGCCGGAGGCAGGCGGCGCAGGGCGTAGATCAGCGCGCCCGTGTCCGGCTCCGCCGATCCAGCCTTGGGGTGCAGGCTCGAGCGCATCCCGATGTGAGACTGCTCGAGCACCTTCAGCTTGGTCTCACCCGAACTTCGGAGCAGCGTGCCGTAGGTCCGGGTATAGAGCTCGACTGCGTCCCGCCCAGGCCCGCGATCCGAGTCGGCATCGATGAACGCCATTGTGGGTATTATCCCGCGCAATTTAGAAAGCCTGCCGGTGACCCAGCGTCGCTTGTTTACATCTTTTTACGAAATTTATTTGCTGCTTGTGGGAACAGCCTCGTACCGTGGGCGCTGACCAAACACCAGCACATCCTCCGGAGGACCATCTCAAGAATGTACTCAACGATTCAGACCGAGACGCAACGCACGACGCTGCGGGTGATCGCGACCCGTGCCCAGGAGGCCAAGCGCAAGCTCAGCCTTTACGCGTTGGACCGCGTCCTCTGGCAATTGGAAGAGCTGAACCTGGCAGAGCGCACGAAAGTGCCTGGCGACATCGTCGTTCGGCTGCTCGCGTTTGGCGTCCCCTATGAGCCGGATCTCAAAATCCCCGATCTGATCGAGCTCGTCTTCACCGCCCAGGAACAGTTCATGAACGTCGAGCCCGAGGAGGTCAACCGCGTCCCGACCATGGAGGAGCTGGAAGCCTACTTCGAGCAATCGCGCGTCGCCTGAGTCGAACGACCCCTAGCAACTGAACCCGACCGCCGCCCGATGCCATCGGGCGGCGTTTTCTTGCGCCGCGGCATCCTATAATGCGGTCACCTTTTGGGGAGGTGATGCCGGCCAGAGAGCGGACAAGTTAAGAGCGCCGATAGGTGGCTCGATGAGAGCTGAAAAGGGAAGCCGGTGCGAATCCGGCGCGAACCCGTCACTGTAACCGGGGAGCTGTGGGCAATATCCACTGAGGCCGTGCCTTGGGAAGGAGCCCAACGGCGATGATCCAGAGCCAGGAGACCTGCCTGTCGGGGACCAACGACCCTCTTCGAGGCTGAGAGGGAGGTGCCTGGCATCTTCTCCATCGGCCTCCAGCTGCTTATCACTGCTCTGGAGGTTCAAAATGAAACGACCGGCCGCCGCGATCTCTTTCGCGGCCTCACTCGTGCTCGCCACGTCGATCAACGCGGCAGCGCTGACACCTTCTCACCCATCCAATGCGCAGCGCGCGTTGCAATGGTTGCAATGCACGCAGCAGCAATCGAACGGACAGATCGGGAGCGGCGGTAATCCCATCGCCCGCTCGTCAGAAGTCGCCGTCGGCCTCGCGGCCGCCGGCCTTGATGCATCGGCGATGCGAAGCGGGACGGTGTCGCTGGCCGACTTTTTGAAGACCGCGGTGAGCTCCGATGTCGGAACGAATGGCGAGCTGCTGATGGCTCGCGCTTCCCAACCGAACGCCGGACCAACGGCGACGCTGGCCGCCCAACTGCAAGCGGCAAAGGGAACCAACGGCGAGTACGGGAGCGATATCTTCAGCGACGCGCTCGCGATTCTCGGACTTCGAAGTGCCGGCCAGGCGGTCGCCCCTGATGCGGTCGTCTTCTTGAAGACTCAGCAGAAATCGAACGGCGGGTGGAGCTTCGACAACGCCGACCTGTACGGGGAGGATTCCAACACAACGGCCCTGGTCATCCAGGCGCTGCTCAGCGCCGGGGTCTCGTCGGACGATGCCGCCATCACCGGCGGTTTCACCTACCTGCAGTCGGTCTTCAACCACGGTGGGTTCGGCGACGTGCCGGGCCTGAGTCCCGATCCAAACTCCGATGAGCTCGCCATCTTCGCCATCCTCGCGGCGCACCGGCAGACCGATCTGGTATGGGGTCCCCGGCTCGAGCAGGCGATGCAGGATCTGACCTCGCAGCAAATCAGCAGCGGGGCGGACGCCGGCGCGATCGCGAGCCAATTCAGCAAGCTGTTCACTACGACCTACGCGCCATCGGCGTTTCTCCTCCACTCGCTGACCCAGAAAGGTCTCGCTGAGGGCAAGGTCCAGTTGCTGCCGTGTCCGGTGTTCGTCGTGACGACGACCCCAACCCCCGTAACCCCGGTCCTCGCGCAAACGGGCGGACCGAAAGGTGACTCCGACTACCGACTCGCGCTTACGGGTTTGGTCTTCACCGCAGTGGGGCTTGGCATCCTCCGGAGGCGGCTACGCGGACATCGTCGCTAGCCCGGGCCGTCACCGGGCTGGTTCTCGCGCTGGCCGGCGCCCTGCTGTGGCAGGCGTCGGCCCACGCGCAGACACACCGGGCCGCGCTGGTCATCCAGCATGGCTCCAACTGGCCGGGCGCGCGCCTGGTGCTGAAGTGCATCGAGTTCGCGGCCGAGGCCATCAACGGTCTGACGCTGCTCGAGCTGGCCGGCGTCAATTCGGGGCAACCGCCCCAGGTCTACGACTGGGGTGCCGGCGCGTATTCCATCTGCCAGATCGACCATGAGCCGAGCAAGGTGCCCGACCAATGCTTCGCGCGTACCTCCGATTCGAACTGGTCGGATTGGTCTGCCTCGACTTCCGGATGGGTGACCCGGACGACTGGTACGAGCGGCTATCGCATCCACGACGGCGACATGGAGGGCTGGACGTACACGACCGCCTTCGGCGCTCCGCCACCCTCCATCCGGTTCAGCCAGGTTTGCGTCTCGCCAGCAACATCGATTCCCCCGGCGGCGGTTACCCAACCACCCGTCGCGCTTTCGAACACGGCCCCGCCGACCACGCCAACGCCCGCACCGGTGGCCGAGGCGCCGTCAATATCGCCCACGGAGCGCACGACGCTCACATCCACCGGACCGCCGACGCAACCGCCGGCGTCAAGTGCGGTCCCCGCGTGGTTCTTCCTCGCCGCGACGACGATCCTGCTCCTCGCGCTAGGCGCGATCAACTTCCGGAGGCGTGGCCCGTGATCCGCCACCCACTGGCCTGGGGCGCGTGGGCGATCGCCGCGCTCGCGGCGGCGTTCATCGACCGAAACCCCTACCTCCAAGCCCTCCTGCTCTTGGTCGTGATCAATGTCTTCCTGCCATACGGTCGAGAGCGCCGGTTCGCCACCTGGAAGGTTGGGCTGGCGCTCGCGCTCGTACCGGTCGTCTTCAGCGCCGCGCTCAGCCGCTTCGGCCAGCACGTGCTCTTTACGCTGCCGCCCATCCCGATCATCGGCGGACGCTGGACCCTGGATGCCGTCGCATTTGGCGCGTCGACGGGGTTGGCGCTGTTGCTAACGGTCGCCGTCTTCGCCGTCCTTCAGACCACCGTGCGCAGCGCCGACCTGGTCGCGATCCTGCCTCGGCCGCTCTACCGGACGGGCACCACGGTCGCGCTCGCGCTCGCGTTCGCCCCGAAGACCGTGGCCGCGTTTCAGTCGATTCGCGAGGCGCGCCGCCTGCGCGGACAGCACGCCGGCTGGCGATCGGCGCCCGCGCTGCTGTTACCGCTGCTACTCACGACTCTCGAGCGGGCGCTGCAGTACGGCGAGTCACTGGACGCGCGCGGTTTCGGCGCCCGCCGTCGGTCCCGCTACCGCCCCCTCGGGTGGACCGCCCCCGACCTAATGGTCGTCGTCGCCTCGCTCGCGGCGATCGTCGCGATCGCGGTGTTGCCGCCGTCTCCGTACAATCCCTACCTCGCGCTGGCGCCGAGCCTCCCAGACCCCGACCGGTTGCCCGCCATCGTCTTGCTCGCCGTGCCCGCGTTGGTGGCGAGCCTTTCGCGAGTGGACCATGCCCGTCATCACGCTTGAGGGCGTCAGCTATCGTTACCCGGAATCGGATCGGCCGGCCCTGAGCGAGATCACAACTGTTGTCGAGCCGGGCGAGGTCATCCTTGTGCGTGGCTCCTCGGGCAGCGGAAAGTCGACGTTGCTTCGCTGTCTCAACGGCCTGGTGCCGCACAGCACCGGCGGTCACTTCCGCGGCCGCGTCGTGGTCTGCGGCCTCGACACGCGCGAGCACCCGCCGCGTCAGCTCGGGACCCACATCGGCTTCGTGTTTCAGCATCCGGATGCGCAGTTCGTCCTCGAGGACGTCGAGGCCGAGCTCGCCTTTGGTCTCGAGAACCTGGGACTCAATCGACCACTGATGCGGAAGCGCGTCGAGGAAGTCATCGACCAGGTCGGCATCAACCCTCTGCGCCGCCGCCGGATCGATACGCTCTCGGGCGGCGAGCGGCAGCGGGTCGCGATCGCGGCCGCTCTCGCCATGCATCCCGATGCGCTCGTTCTCGACGAGCCGACCTCGCAGCTCGACCCGCAGGCCGCCGAGGACGTGCTGCAGGTCGTGCTTCGCCTCGTTGCCGAGCTCGGTATGACCACGGTGATCGCGGAGCACCGTGTCGAGCGAATCGCCCCCTTCGTCGATCGGATCTGGACGCTCGACGCCGGGGTGCTGCGCGACCAGGCGCCGCGAACCGCGCTCGCCGAAGGCGGAGCACGCCCGCCGGTCGTCGACCTGGCGCTGCGTGCGGGCTGGACACCCATCCCACTCGGGTTGCGCGAGGCTCGTGTCCACGCCCAACGCCTCCCCCACGCACACTCTCCCTCCTCTTCGCAGAAATCTCCCGCCGCCATAGGGGAATTTCCCTCCCCCGCTCGCGGCGGAGGGTTAGGGTGGGGGCCCGTGATCTGTGAGGTCAAGGACTTGCACCATCGCTACGACACCTCGCCCGCGGTCCAAGGACTCTCGCTGACATTGCACCGCGGCCAGGTCGTCGCCCTGATGGGTCGCAATGGGTCGGGAAAGACCACGCTCTTGCGGTTGATCGCCGGACTGCTGCGGCCACAGCGGGGCACCATCACGCACGACGGCGTCGCCGCCTATGTGCCGCAGGACGCCGATTCGTTGCTCTTCGCGCCAACCGTCGATGAGGAACTGCGCGGCCAGTCCGCGGAGGTTGTCGCACCCTTCGCCGCCTGGCTCGATCGCTACCCGCGCGACCTGAGCTCGGGCGAGCGTCAGCAGCTGGCCATCGCGCTGATGGGCGCGCGCGCCGACCTGCTGTTGCTCGACGAACCGACCCGCGGACTCGATCCCGGGGTCAAGCGCGCACTCAGCGCCTATCTGCGGACCCGGGCGAACGCGGGCGCCGCGATCCTCGTCGCCACCCACGACGTCGAATGGGCCGCCCGCACCGCGGATCGCATCCTGCTGATGGCGGACGGCGAAATCTACGCCGACGGTCCACCCGCCAC
>WNFJ01197639.1_pt1 | contig 16573 bp, 14 predicted proteins | sample 5400461 | NCBI WGS metagenome assembly WNFJ01 (sample SAMN13153349, study PRJNA577476) | soil metagenome | isolation source: 115 cm saprolite on Douglas fir-dominated hillslope | place: USA:California | collected 2013-09-17 | reverse complement strand
GAGGGCAGAGCGAGCGGTGATCCAGGCGGTGGCGGGCAAGGCGGAGCGAAGGGATTCGTGGGGCGGCAGAGCCGGAGGTACTACGTGACCGAGCACAGTGCCGGCCGCGCACCCCCGAACCCCAGGGCGCAGCCAGGCGCCGCCTGGGCGCCGCGCAGCAGAGCACGGGGTTCTCAAGCAGCCCCTTAAGTGGCCCCATCCGGTGTCCCGGGTGGGGCCGGCGTGATTACTCCCCGGACGGGTCCTGCCGGTGCCGTCCCCGGTGCCGCCGGTTGAAGGTCGGCGAGGGGGTCGGGACCGGCGAGGCGCTCGCGGCCGGCCCGCCGCTGGCGGTCGGCGCGGTGCCCGGACCCGGTGTGCCTCCCGCGGTCGAGGTGGGACATGGTGTCGGCGCGGCACTGGCCGTCGGCGGCCCACCCACCGGCGGCTGCACCGCCGGCGATGTGGCCGATGTGGCGCTGGCCGTCGGCGACCCGGCCGCGGTCGGCGCGGCACTGGCCGTCGGCGACGGGGCCGCCGCAGTCGGTACAGGGCTCGCCGTCGGCGACCCGGCCCCGGTCGGCGCGGCGGTCGGGGCCGGCGTGCCACACCCGGCCGGCGTCCCGTTCAGGTTCGCCGTCTGCTGCGTCGTGCCGTAGGTGACCGCGGTCGCCGCACCGGCTGCGTCGAGGGTCGCCGTCACCGGGTTCTTCAGGCCGAAGGCGGCGCAGCCGAGGTTGGTGAACGACATGCTGAGCCTGTTGCCGAGGAACGTGGCCAGGTTGGTCCCGACCGCCGCGACCGGTGAGCCGACGGCCGCCTCCATGGTCATATCCAGCACGCTGCGGGTGGGCTGGAGATTGACCATGTTCTGGCAGTACATCGCCTCGACCTGGGCCGGGTTCGCGTTGGCAGGCAGCGCGGGCTGGTCGACGAGCGAGCGGTAGACGTTGGTCTTCGCGATGCTGGGCTGGCCGCCCACCAGGACCATCTCGTCGTTCGGTGGCACGAGGGCGGCCGGAGCCGGGGAGTTCGCGGCGGCACTCAGCTCGTTCAGTGCCTGCGAGGACGCCATTCCACCCGCGGTCGTCACGGACGGAGCGGTCAACGGAGTGCAGCCGAGCGCAGGATCCACGAAAGCGGTCAGCAGCTTGTCGTCACTTCCGTTGACGATCGGCGCACCGCCGGCCATGGCCGCGGCGTTGGCCGTCGTGTTCTGCGCGGTCTGGCCGTTCGCGTCGACCAGGTAGGAGGTGACCACGTTGTCGCTTTGGTCCTGGTCGATCAGGGCGAAGTTCCGCGTGACGATGCACGGCTGCCCGTCCTTGGCGGTGCCGGCCGCAGGGATCTTGAGGGTGCCCTGCGCGATCTCGGCGTTGGCCGTACGGAAGAACGCGGCGGCGTTGCACGCCGACACCTGGCCGATCAGCGACTGGCCGAGCGCGTCCTTGCAGTGCCCCTGGAGCGCACCCGGGCCGGTCAGGAACAGGTTGGTGCCGTTGAAGCCGATGTTGATGACGACCTGCGAACCGCGCGCGATCTGCGGCACGACGGGCGCGACGGCCGGCTGCGTCCCCTGCGTGACGACCAGCGGGTTGTACACCTGCAGCTGGCCGTTCGGGGAAAGGATGGTGGCCTCCACGAACGCCTGGAGGTTCACGTTCGACTCCACGCAGCCGTCGCCAAGCTGGTACGGCGTCGCCAGGCCCGGCGCGGTCAGCGGGTTCGCGGGCACGGCCAGGCCGCAGTTCATCGAGGCCGCGGCCTGTGCCGCCGTCTGGTTCATGTTGATCGCGTTGCCTGCCCCGTCGACCGGTGCGGTGGCAACGTCCCCGGGGTTGCGCAGCGCGAACGCGGTGAGCTGCTTGCCCGAACCACCGCCCGAGACCGCCAAGGCGACGGCACCGACCGCAAGCAGAACGGGGACGACGATCGCAAACGTTAACCCCGCCTTACGGGCGGCACTCACGCTTTGGCCGTCGCCGGACCACTGTCTAACCTCGTGGTGATCGGCGGACCAATGCTTCCTCGACATTCAACCCACCTTCCCTGTCTCGCTGCTACCAGTTGGTCACGGCCGCTCCCGGCTGATCACGGTAGACCTGTCCGTGAGCCAAACGTTGCAAGAATGAGATATTCGCCGCTTTGTCCGACTCCGGCTTTGCTCGACCGCAACTGCGGACGGTAACGACCGCCGGCGGCCCGGGTCCGGCCGCCGCCGACCGCGAAAGGAGACGTAATATCTTCTGGCGACCGCGGTCGCGGGCGCGGATAGCAACCTCCGAATCAGCACCCGACGGGAGGGGCCGAAGTTGAGCCTGTACGACATCCCCCTGCGTACGCTGTCCGGCGAGCCCACGTCGCTGGCCGGGTACCGAGGGCAGGTGATGCTCGTGGTGAACGTGGCGTCGCGGTGCGGCCTGACACCGCAGTACACGGGGCTTGAGCGGCTGCAGGAGCGGTACGGTGACCGCGGCTTCACCGTGCTCGGCTTTCCCTGCAACCAGTTCATGGGCCAGGAGCCTGGTACGGCCGGGGAGATTCAGGAGTTCTGCTCCACGGCGTACGGCGTGACCTTCCCGCTCTTCGAGAAGATCGACGTCAACGGCGAGGCCAGGCATCCGCTCTACGCGGCGCTGACCAGGACGCCGGATGCCGCGGGCGAGGCGGGTGACATACAGTGGAACTTCGAGAAGTTTCTGGTCTCCCCCGCTGGCGAGGTGACCGGCCGGTTCCGGCCGCCCACAGAACCTGAGTCACCCGAGGTCGTGTCGGCGCTCGAATCCCTGCTGCGCTGAGGTACCGGGAGATGTTGAGCTACTGAGAGATACGGAATCGCTACGAGAAGCCACCAGGCCGCCGGGGAAGGCCCCCGCCATTAGTCCTCGAACCGGCCGTGCTCAGCCCTGCTGAGTGTTATCGGTTTGTCTATGGAACTGCGCACTTTTCGCAATTAAGGTCATCGGCGACACGGGAAAAAGTCACCGGCGACATGAAGGAGTGCGCCATGAGACACAAGATCCGTGATCTAGCCGAGCGGGGCAGGGCCACAACCTGGCCAGGGATGAGGATTCCCCGCGGTCCCATCACCGCCACCGTCGTAGCTCTGGCACTGATGATCGCGATGTCGGCGTCCACGCTGACGAGGACGGTGGCGTCCGCCGCGGGTCGGCCCGCGTATCAGGACGCCAAGCAGCCCGTCCAGGCTCGCGTCAACGACCTGCTGGGCCGGATGACCTTACCTGAGAAGATCGGCCAGATGGTACAGATCGAGGCGACGCAGGTCACCGACACCACCAACAACTGCACCAGCCAGGGCGGCTTCAACATGCCGAACCCCGCCTGCGAGCAGAAGATCTTCATCGACAACAACGTCGGCTCGATCCTGGCCGGCGGGACCGACGTTCCGATCGACACCACAGGCCACAACGGCACCGGCAACAGCGGCCTGGACTGGGCCAACGAGTACAACATCATGCAGGCCTACGCGATCGCCCACTCGCGCCTGCACATTCCGGTCATCTTCGGCGTCGACGCCGTGCACGGCTTCGGGCACCCGTACAAGGCACCGCTCTTCCCGCAGTCCATCGGCATGGGCGCGACGTGGGATCCATCCCTCGCGAGGGTCGGCGGCGTGGACACCGGCAACGCGGTGCGGGCCACCGGCTGGAACTGGGTCTTCGCGCCCGTCCAGGACCTGGCGCGGGACAACAGGTGGGGCCGCTACTACGAGACCTGGTCCGAGGAGCCAGCCCTGGCCGCGGCGATGGGTGGCGCGAACATCAGCGGCATGCAGAGCGTGGGCGACGCCAACTCGCTCGGGGTCACCGCCACCGTGAAGCACTTCGGCGGATACTCGGAGTCGCTGAACGGGCACGACCGCACCGCGGCCGAACTGCCGCTGCGCTACCTGCAGGACACCTTCCTGCCCTCCTATGCGGGTGGGATCAACGCGGGCGTGGGCACGGTCATGATCAACTCGGGATCGGTCAACGGCATCCCGGCCACCGCGTCGCACTACCTGCTGACCACGCTGCTGCGCGACCGGATGGGCTTCAAGGGCGTCGTGATCAGTGACTACGGCGACGTGCCGGCGCTTTTCAACACCTACCACCTGGCCTCCGACCTCGCCGGCGCCGCCGCCATCGGGATCAACGCCGGGATCGACGTGGCCATGCTGCCCTTCAACGCCGAACAATGGCAGGCGGCGGTGCAGCAGGACGTCGCCAACGGCAGCATCACGATGGCCCGGATCAACCAGGCCGTCCGGCGCATTCTCACCCTCAAGTTCCAGCTCGGGCTCTTCGACCACCCCATGGTCGACGCGAGCGCCGCGAACGCCGCGGTCGAATCGGGCCGCGCGGACACGCTGAAGGCCGCGCAGGAATCCATCACCCTGCTACGGAACAAGAACGACAGCGCCCTGCCGCTTTCACCGACCGCGCACATCGTGGTCACCGGGCCGAGCGCGGACTCGATGACCAACCAGCTCGGCGGCTGGAGCGTCAGCTGGCAGGGCGTCTTCGGCGCCGGCCACGTCTGCTGCATGGGACCGCCCGACCAGATCCCGCCAGGCACCACGGTGCTCAAGGGCCTGCAGGGCGAGGACGCCAACGTGGTGTCCGCGCCGGACCAGGCGACGGCGGTCGCGGACGCGGCATCGGCCGACGCCGTGGTCGTGGCGGTCGGTGAGAAGGCCTACTCCGAGGGTCTCGGCGACAACCCCGCGCGGCAAGCCGGTGATCGTGGTCGTGATCGCGGGCCGGCCGATCGGCCTCGGCCCGGCCGAGAACGCCGACGCCGTGCTGATGGCCTACCAGGGCAGCACCGAAGCAGGCCAGGCGGTCGCCGACGTTATCTTCGGCAAGGTCAACCCGAGCGGCAAGCTGCCGGTGTCGTGGCCGTCCGACGCGGCCGCGCCCGGCGGTGACTTCCAAGGCGGCGCACCGTCACCACTCGGCGACCAGCCGAAGTTCTTCGACCAGCTCCCGTCGACGGGCTCCGGCCAGGGCCACGGTTACAACCCGCTGTACCCGTTCGCCTTCGGGAAGTCCTACACCACGTTCACGACGAGCGGGCTGTCCGCGACGTCCAGCGTGGCCAGCGACGGCACGGTGACCACCAGCTTCACCGTGACCAACACGGGCGGCCGCGCGGGCACCGACATCGTGCCGGTCTACGTCCACCAGCCGATCAGCGCCGTCCTGGTGCCGGGTCAGCGGCTGGTCGGGTTCACCAGGGTGACCCTGGATCCCGGGCAGTCGAAAACGGTGCAGGTCTCGTTCCCCGTGAGCGAACTGGCGGTGACCCCGGGCGACATCGTCGACACCGGTGCGCCGCAGGTGGAACTCGGCGCCTACCAGGCGCAGGTCGGCACCATGAGCGCCGGCTTCACGATTCACGGCTGATCCCGCCCGGATCACGGGCAGGCAAGAAAGGACGCTGACCAAGGTGTTCACCCGCGGCAGCCGTTCGGTATCCGGGGTCATCTGACCCTCGATCCGTAACGGCTGCCGCAGGGTGACCTCAAGATGGCGGTGCCGCGCCCCGGGTGTGGTCCTACCCGCCCGGGGGCCCGGCGCGGACGCCGAGCTCGATCCGTGGGGACTGCGCGGGCCGCAGCCACCTCAGCACGTCGAGCAGGCGGCCCATCGGGAGCGTGATGCAGCCGGTGGTGGCCGTGCCGATGTTGACGTGCAGGAAGATCGCGCTGCCCAGGCCCCGGGTCCGCGCGGTGTTGTACGCGATGACCGCGCCGTAGTCGTAACCGGACACGTCCATCGGCTCCGGTGCGGCGCCCGGGTCGCGGTATCTGTCGTCGACCCACTCGTTGTAGAGCGGGCTCGCCGGGTCGTCGTCCCAGACGTCATACGGGTGGGCCTGCCGGTAGCGGAACGCCACCCCAGGGTCGGGCAGCGCGCCGAAGACGAACGAGAACCCGAACGTGCCCGACGGGGTCCGCCCGTCGCCTTCCCGCTTGCCGCCGGGCGGCGCCATCCCCGCGCTGCCGATCCGCGCCGTCCACGGCCCGAACATCCGCACCCACCGCCCAGCCGCCCGGCGGTACGCCGTCAGTGCCGCGTAGGTCGCGCCGTAGGCCGGGGCGCTGACGACGACCATCTGCCCGGGCCGTGGCCCTGCCCGGGCGGCGCGCTCGGCGCCGGTGACCCCGGTCACGACCTTCAGCGGAGCAGTATGCGGCGGCGGGGTGCTCGCCGCCGGCCGTGGCGTATCCCGGCTGGCGCTACCTTCCGCATGAGCACAGCCGGCGGCGCTGACCGTGATTCCCGCGGCGATCAGTGCGGCCGCCGCGGCGCGCGCCCGCATGTCCGCCGCCCTCCTGAGCGTCAGCTCTTCCCTTGGCCCGGGACGGCCGGCAGCGCGCGCTCGATGTCGGCGGCCTGGCAGGCCTGGCGCTCATACAACAGACCGTAGGTGAAGGTGTCCTCCCCCGCGTCGCGTGCCTGGCTGACCAGGCCGAGGAGTACCGTCCGGGTGACGACGCTGTCGTGGTGGTCGCCGAGCAGTCCCTGGAGCCCTTTCGCCCGGCTGGCCTGCCGCTTGGCCGCGCCGCCGAGCGCCGGCGCGGCCACCTCCGCAGCGTAGCGCGCGCGCTTGGCGGCCTTGCGTGCCTCGTGGATCGCCGTGTCCTTGTCCGGCGCCTGCGGCACGGCGGCCAGGGCGCGCTCCAGCCGGCGCGCCGCACGCCGCATCGGCTTGCCGAGCGCCTTGCCCGCCCGGCGCACGGCGAGCGGGGTCAGCGGCGGATGGGCGATGAGCCCGTCAAGGCCGTCGAGCAGGCTGAGGTAGCGCCGCCCGTCGAGCGTGCGCACCGCGGCCCGGCGAGCCTGGCCGAGCTCGGCGCCGAAATGCCCGTCGATACGGGCGCTGACCGGACCCGTGACCAGGTCGGGCGGGATACGGGTGAGCTCGCCCGTGAGCCGGTCGAGCAGCACCTCGGCGTCCCGAGCGTGCCCGAGCACGGCCGCGAGCCATTTCAGCTCGTCGCACAGCGACTGGGTCCGCGCCCGCTCGATGATCTCGCCGTACGCCTGCAGCGCGCTCCTGGCCCGGCGGGTGGCGACCCGCATCTGGTGGACGGCGTCCGGCTCGTCCCGCCGCACGAGCGGGTCGTACCGGGTGATCGCGCGAGCCTGCCACCGCACGTAGGCGAGCACCACGTCGCCGGCCGGAGTGCCCGGCGTCAGCCGCGCCGATCCCGCACCGGCGCCGGCCGGATCACCCGCCGCCTGCCTGACGGCCCGCAGCCGTGCGGCGAGCGCCCGCTCCAGCTTGGTCGCTGTCGGGGCCGGCCGCGCGCCGGCCGCGCGCAGCCGTGCGTCGGCGGCCTCGAGCAGTTCGCGGTCACCGGCCGCGAGCTCGAACTCGATCTCGTCCCACGTCGTGGGGGCGGATCCGTCCAGCGGGTCCGCGGACACGTGGTCGGTAGCGATCTCCGCGAGCGTCCGCCCGGCCTCGTCGAGCAGGCGCAGGACGCCGCGGTTGGTCCGCATGTGCACGACGGGCACAAGCGGCGCGCCCCGCGTGTAGGCGCGCACAAGCGCGGCCAGGCTCCTTGGCACCACGGCGGGGCGCCCGGCGGTTGGCTTCGGCGGCGGCAGCCGTATCTCGTCGCGCGCGTCGCCGCCCACCGGCAGTTTCAGGTGCCAGCCCGCGTCCTCGCCGCCGGTGCGCTGGCGCAGGGTGATGCCGTTGCGGATCAGGCGCAGATCCGCCGTGTCGTAGTAGACGGCGTCGAGGACCTGCTCGTCGTGCCGCGAGACGGCGGCCACCCCGGCAACGCCCGTCATGCCCCGCACGGCTCCGACGGCAGCCGCCGCCGAACCAGCGGCGTCGTATTTCCGCTCGATCTCACGGACGACGGTGGCCACGTGCTCGCCCCCGGGACTTAGGGATTACCCGCCTGATTCGTATTTGAACGAGACCTGGAGCTTGATGCGGTAGGTGAGCCCGCCGCCCTCGTCGAGGTGGATGTCCTGCTTGACCACCTCACCGACCCGCAGGTCGCGGATGGTCGCGCTCGCTGTCCGCACCGCCTCCGCGGCGGCGTCCTCCCACGAGACGGTGCTGGTACCGATGATGTCGATTACTTTGTACACGCTCATCCGCGCCCCCAACATCGTCACACATCGGCGCGCATCGCGTCGGCGCCTGGCGGGGTCCTACCCACCGCGGGCGGGAGTATGTGGCGAATCACTCAATGGCGGTCGCCCCGGGATTCATCTTTTGGTAGCTGGTCATGTACGAATGGTGATAGAACAAGTGGGTGCGGCTCACGGCCTGCGTGACGACCCAGGGGTCGTGCACCATCGTGACCCTGGGTGGCTATATCGATCTGAGCACCGGCAAGCAGTTGCGTGACGTGCTCGACGCGGCAGCGAAGACTGCCTCATACCTGGTTGTGGACATGAGCCGGCTCGGGTTCATGGACTCCACCGGGCTCAGTGTGCTGGTCGACATGTACAAGCGCCTGGACAAACGCGGCGGCTCGCTCGCGCTCGCCGCCCCACAGCCGATCGTCGCCAAGGTGCTGGCGATCTCCGGCCTTGACCGCGTGCTCAAGGTGCACGCGAGCGTGGCTCAGGCGGTGGCCACCTCCGCGGGCGGCGGCGCACCTTGACTTGACCCGGGGCCGTCAGCGGCATCGGCGACGCCCGAGCGGTCTGGCCGCGCGGCCGGCGCTGAGCCGGCCGCGCGGCCAGGTCCGCTCAGAGCGGGCGGACCTGCTCGGCCTGCGGGCCTTTCGCGCCCTGACCGGCGGTGAACTCGACCCGCTGATTCTCCTGGAGGCTGCGGAAGCCCTCCACCTGAATGGCGGAGTGGTGAACGAAGACGTCGGCAGTGCCGTCGTCGGGCGCGATGAAGCCATAACCCTTGTCGGCGTTGAACCACTTCACGGTGCCCTGAGCCATGTTTTCTCCTGTTGGGACCATCTTCGGGGTCCACGGGTGTGTGCCCCGGGTTGCTGCGACCGCCGGTCCTTCGAGGCGGGGCTCCGGGATATCAGGACGCCCGCTGTCAGAACTTCGCAGGCGCTGTCACACGTACACGAACTTCGACTACAACCGAGACCATCTAACACCATCGCGCGGCCGCCTGGTCCAACTCCCCGGGGTTTAGGGCGCTCTTTCTGCCGCGGCGGACGGGCATCACGGTGCCAACCACCACCGTCCGGGCAGGTCAATGCCCAGGTCAGCGGCCAGGCCGCCCGCGGGGTGCGCCCCTATCCACCATCGATCCGGGGCGGCCCAGCGTCCGCAACGCCGTCGACCGGATGCGGCTGCGGCAGGCCAACCGCCTGGTATCGGCGGGTGCCAGGATCGGCAAGGACGATCTGGCCCGCATCGAGGCCGCCGACGTCAGGCGCAGCCGGGTGTTCGCGCAGGATCAGTGAGCCCGCGCGGGACTGCTCACGTCCACGGCAGTGCGGCGCGCTCCGCCCAGTAACGCGCGGGCTCGATGGCCAGGCCCGCCAGCTCAGCCAGGTCCTGGTCGCTGAGCCGCAGGGTGGCGGCGGCCAGGTTGGCGCGAAGCTGGGTGACGCCTGCCGCGCCGATGAGGACCGTGTCCGCCCAGGGCTGGCTGAGCGCGGCGGCGAGCGCGACGGCGTCGGGTCCCACGCCGTGCCGCGCGGCCATGCGGGCCAGGAGCCGTGGCGGCTGGACGGCGAGCCTGCCGTTGGCCAGCGCCTCCTTGAGTAGCACGCGTATGCCCTCGTCGTGCGCCCGGCGCAACGCGGCCGACGCCGAGGGCTCGAGTGGGTTCCAGGTTGCCTGCACGGCGGTGAAGAGCCGCCTGCCGTGTACCCACAAGTCGAGAGCACGCCGGATGACGGCGGCCTGGTTCGCACCGGACGTGGAGAACCCGGCGGGCAGGCCGGCCGCGGCGGTCTCCGCCAGCGCCTCCTGCAGTGCGGTGTCGCGCAGCAGCGGGCTGTCCGCGGTCAGTGAGTGCACCTGGTAGAGGGAGAGCCGATCGCCAAGCAGGCCGCGGGACTCGGTGAGCTGGGTCAGGAACTGGCTCAGGGTGTGTTCCTTGATCTCGTGGACCGCGGCGTCGGTGCGCCACCCGCCGACGTACGCGTAGCCCCACTTGCTCGACACGGTGACGTCGCCGTGACCGCGCGCGCCCAGCCAGCCGGCCAGGAACTCCTCGGCGTGGCCGTAGGAGCGTGCCGCGTCGATCCAGCGGATTCCCGCGGCGTACCCCTCGTCAAGGACCTGCCAGGTCGCGGCTCGCATCGCGGCGACCGTGCGGCCGGCCGGGAGTTCGGCGTCGCGGCCCAGGTTGATGTAGGCCGGCCGCCCGAGCGCGGCCAAGCCGAGCCCGAGACGCGGCAGCGACGTCACCGCGGTGACCTGGCGGTCAGAACCGGCCGCCCTGGATGCGTCGGCTTCGCTGGGTCTCACCCGGCGCGCCGTAGGGGTAGTCGGGCGTGGGGGGCTCGCTCGCCTGATCGAGCAGCCGCATCTCCTCCGCGCTCAGCCGCACGTCGGCGGCGGCCATGTTCTCCGCCAGCTGCCGCAGGGTCCGCGCGCCCAGGATCACCGAAGTGACCCCGGCGCGGCCGAGCAGCCACGCGACCGCGACCTGCGACATCGTCACGCCCCGCTCGCCCGCGACCTTCCGTACCGCGTCGAGAACCTGCCAGGTCTGCTCGAACTGGCCGCGCTGGTTCCAGATCTTCATCCCGAGATCCGCGTTCTCCGCGGCCCGGGTGCCACCGGACGGCGGCCTGTCACGCTCGTACTTGCCGGTGAGCCAGCCGCTGGCCAGCGGCGACCAGCACAGCAGCCCGAGGCCGGCCGACTGGCAGGCGGGAACGATCTCCCATTCGATGGCGCGGGCGAGCAGGTTGTACTGCGGCTGCACGGTGACCGGGCGGGCCAGGTTGTGCGCTTCGGCCGCGTCCACTGTCTTTTGCAACTGCCAGCCGGTGAAGTTCGACAGGCCGACGTAGAGAATCTTTCCCGCGCGCACCGCGTCGTCAAGAAAACGCAGGGTCTCCATAACCGGGGTCAGCGGGTCCCACGCGTGCAACTGGTAGAGGTCGATGGTCTCCACGTTCAGGCGGCGCAGCGACGCGTCGAGCGCCGAGGCCAGGTGACGGCGGGACAGCCCGTGCCCATTTGGTGTCTCGTCGGTGGGAAAGCGGCCCTTTGTCGCGAGCACCACCCTTTCACGCGCGCCCGGCCTGCTGGCCAGCCAGCGGCCGATGATCTCCTCTGAGCGCGTGTCGGCGTACACGTCCGCGGTGTCCACGAGCGTGCCGCCCGCCTCGGCGAAGTGGTCAAGCTGCGCGTGGGAGTCCTGCTCGCTGGTCTCGTTGCCGAAGGTCAGCGCGCCGAGCGCGAGCACCGATACCGCGCATCCGCTGTCACCGAGCAGGCGGTATTCCATGGGATTCTCCCTTCCGGCCCACGCCTGGCACGTTCTCACCAGCCACCCTAGGGCGTCCGGGCACCCACGGCCGACACGCAGCCGCGGCCGTCGGCGACGGCCGCGGCTGCGTGCGGGGTCAGCGGACGAGCGCGGGCTCTTCGCCCAGTTCGTCCGGTGCCGGGTCCGGTTTGCGGGCCAGCCTGCTCGGCCACCACATCCGCCCGCCGAGGTCCAGATTGAGCGCGGTCACCAGCACGGACCGCACGATAATCGTGTCGAGCAGGACGCCGAAGGCGACCGTGAAGCCCAGTTCGGCCAGGAAGGTCACCGGAAGCGTGCCGAGCACGGCGAACGTGCCCGCGAGCACGAACCCCGCCGAGGTGATCACCCCTCCGGTCGCGGCCAGCCCGATGAGCGCGCCGCGCCTGGCGCCGCGCCGATCCGCCTCCTCGCGCACCCGGGTCATCAGGAAGATGTTGTAGTCGATGCCGAGCGCGACCAGGAACACGAATACGAACAGCGGGAACGCGGTATCTGCCCCGCCGAACTTGAACACGTTGTTGAACATGAATGCGCTGAAGCCGAGCGCGGCGGCGAACGACAGCACCACCGTGGCGGTCAGGATCAACGGCGCCACGAGCGCCCGCAGCAGCAACGCGAGGATGACGAATACCACGGCCAGGATGAAGGGGATGATGACGTTGCGGTCATGCGCGGCCGCGCGCTCCACGTCAAGGTTGATCGCGGTGTTGCCGCCGACCAGGGCGTCAGCGCCAGGGACCGCGTGCACGGCGGACCGCACCCGGTCGATCGTGGCGTACGCGGCCTGGCTGTCCGGCGCGGAGGCGAGCGTGCCCTCGAGGTAGGCGTGACCGGCCCGGATCGCGGGCGGGGTAACGCTCGCGATCCCCTGGGTGGCGCTGAACGCGGACCGCAGGGCCGCCGCCGAACTGGCATTGCCGATCACGACCACGGGCTGGCCCGCGCCGGCCGGGAAGTGGCTGGCGAGCACGGTTTCACCGACGACGGAGTCGGGATGGCCGCGGAAGGCCTGCGCATTGGTCAGGCCGCTGGCCTTCAGCCCGGTCAGCCCGAGCGCCAGGACGCCGAGCACGACGGCGGTCGTGATCCACACGATCCTCGGCCGTGGGGCGATGGCCCGGCCGACGCGGGCCCACAGCCCGCGGGTCGTCGGCTCCGCCGAACCGTAGGCCGGCCGGACGGGCCAGAAGATCCACCGGCCGACGATCACCAACAGGGCAGGCAGCAAGGTGACCATGGCGAGCAGGCCGACCGCCACGCCGATCGCGAGGACCGGCCCCAGGCCCTTGGTCGAGTTCAGCTCCGCGACGAGCAGTGTCAGCAGCGCGACGACGACGGTGCATCCGCTCGCGATGATCGCGGGGCCGGCCCGGCGCAGCGCCACCGCCATGGCCTCGTGCCTGTCCTCGTGGCGGCGCAGTTCCTCGCGGTAGCGCGCGACGAGCAACAGCGCGTAGTCGGTACCCGCGCCGAAGACGAGCACGTACAAGATGCCAGCGCTCTGCGCGTTGACGGTCAGGCCCGCGTGCACGGCGAGCAGGTAGATGACCGCCTGGGCACTCGTCAGTGCGACGCCCGCCGAGAGCACGGGGAGCAGCCAGAGTACCGGGCTTCGGTAAGTGATCAGCAAAATCACGATCACGACGGCCAGCGTCGCGTACAGCAGGGTGCTGTCGATGCCCTTGAACGCCTTGGCAGAATCGGCCGCGTTCCCAAGGGGGCCGGTGATGTGGTAGGTCAGGCCGTTAGCGTTCGACCCCGCGATCGCGCGCAGTGAGTCGGCCGCCTTGCCAGCGCCGTTCCAGCCGTTCTTGCCCAGGTTGACGGCGACGACGGTCTCCATCGCCTTGCCGTCCCTCGCCGGGAACGGGCCTGTCACCTGGCCGGGCACGACGCCGGAAACTCCGGCGAAACTCCTCGCGTCAGCGGCCGCCTTCGCTCGGTCGGCGGCGGTCAGGCCGGCGGCGTGGTAGTAGACCACGACCGCGGGGAAGATGTTCGGTGACTGGAAGTGCGCCTGCAGGCTCAGCACCTTGGTGGACTCGGCGGCCGCGGGCAGCCAGGAGCTCGCGTCGTTCTTCTCCGCGCCGGTCAGCTTGCCCGCGAGTGGGATGGCCACCACGACCACGACCAGCCAGAAGACCACCACGAGCCACTTGGTCCTGCGCCCGCACGGAATGCCAACGATCCTGCTCGCTCTGCTCATCGGGGTCCCCCCGCTTGCCGATTGCCTGTTAGTTCGCCTCATCGCACCGCTCAGCCCAAACCGTAGGGGATGGGTACGACAAAGTGCGTTAACGCATGGACGACGAGTCCCGAACATGCCGCGCTGCATCCAGGTAGGCCCCGTCACCCAGTCCGCCTGAGAGCTTGTAGCGCGAATCCGCTTCCTCCCGGTCTGTCCATCTTCCAGGCTACGGGCCGCACGGGGCAAGTCCTTTTGTCCCAGCGCTGTACGGGCCAACGGCATCCGGGCCCGGCCCGGTCGGCGCGCTGGTCTTCCGGCCACCCGGCGAGTCGAGAGGTTCTTAAGCAGCTTTTTACATACTTTTAACGGGTACGTCTTAGTAGGATGCCGCCCCAGCCGTTGCCGGCCCTCGCCCGTGGGCGGCGGAGGGTACCGCTCGGTGACACCGGGGACGGATCGGCGGAGGTGGCTATGGCTGCTGATGAGGAGCCTGAAAATCCAGGTGGCCCGCTGGTGGGTGTGGTGCTCGGCGCCGGTGGCGTGCTTGGTGCGGCGTGGATGGTTGGCGCGCTTGTCGCGGTGCAGGAGCGGCTGGGGTTCGGGGTAGGCGAGGCCGGGCTCCTGCTTGGAACGAGCGCGGGAAGTGTGCTTGCGGCGGCCCTGCGGTGCGGGGTGACCGTCGAGGAGATGCTGGCGCATCAGCGCGGCGGGCTGGCCGGGGGGTTGATGGATCTCGGGCCGCCTGATCTCGGGGGCCGTGCGTTGCCGCCGCCTCCGTTGCTGCGGGTGGGTTCGCCGCGGTTGATGCTTGCGGCGTTGCGCGCGCCGCATCGCGTGCATCCGTGGGTGGCGGCGAGCGCCTTGCTGCCGCAGGGACGGGCCAGGCACGTGGCATTGCATTCGATGGTTCAGGCGATGGCGTCGCACGCGTGGCCGCATCTGCCGCCGCACGAAGATCTGGATGCGGGCCAGCCTGGCGGCCCGTTCGCTGGGAGCCGCGCTGGTCAGGTGCGCGTCCCTGCGGTGGACGCGGTGACCGGCAGCACCGGCGTGGCGGCGGCTGCGGTGAGTGACTTCGCTGCCGCGGCCGGTCCGCGTGCGGCACGCGGGGCGGCGTCCGCGGGCACGCCCGGTGCCGCCATGGCGGGTGCGGCCATGGCGGGTGCGGCCATGGCGGGTGCGGCGGGTGCGGCCGGCGTGGGCACGGAATGGGCCAGCGACGGGCGGACGTGGATTGTGGCCGTGGACTACGACTCGGGGCGGCGCGTGGTGTTCGGACGTCCGGGCGCGCCGGTGGCGGCGTTGCCTGATGCGGTGGTGGCGTCGTGTTCGATTCCTGGCTGGTTCCGCCCGGCCGTGATCGGCGGCCGCCGTTACGTCGACGGCGGTCTGCGGTCGGCGACTTCTGCCGGACTGCTCGCGGGTGCGGGACTCGACGAGGTATACGTGCTCGCGCCGATGGCAAGCCTGGTGACCGACCGGCCCCGGCTGCCGCACGAGCGGCTCGAGCGGCGGGTGCGCAGGCTGATAACGCTGAGCCTGCGCCGTGAGGTGGAGCGGCTGAGATCGGCGGGGACCGCGGTCACGGTCCTGACGCCGGGGCCGGAAGACCTGGCGGCGATCGGCGCCAACCTGATGGATCCGCGCCGCCGCCTGAGCGTGCTCGAAACCTCGCTGCGCACGTGCGCCGCGGCGCTTGCCGCGCCCGCTGGCGCCACTTCGCCACCCGGCCGCACGCACGCCGCGTGACCCGGCCGCTACTGGAGCGGGCTGTGGTACGCCCGCCGTCTGGCGCGTCCCCACCAGGCGAGGGCGCCACCGCCGGCGAGCACGACGGCCAGGCCGGCGGCGATCCAGACCGCGGCCATCGGCAGCGCTCCGCCCTTGGATCGAGACGCCAGCGCCGCGGCCGAGGCGCTATTGGGCGATCCGGTCGCCACGGGCAGCGGCGACGCACTCGGGCTTGGGCGCGGGCTCGGCCGGGCGGATCGGGCCGCGGCCTTGTGTGCCGGCGGCGCGACCTTGACGACGGGCTGCGCCGCGTGTGGAGCGTAGGCATAGACGCGGACATTGCGGATGAGGAACTCAGCAGGCAGCGGAGTCGACGCGGACGGCACGCCGGTGAGGTTGTCGCCGTTGCTCATGACGAAGCCAAGCCAGCGCTGCGCGTGCGACACGCGCGCGGAACGCAGCAGCACCGTGCCGTCCACGGCAATGGCCTCCTGCTGCGGTGTCCACTCGATCCGGTAGTGGTGAAACCCGTCGGTGTAGTGCCCGGGCACGGTCAGCCCGTCCGTCCCGCTGCCGTAGCCGATGGTCAGATAGGCGGCTTCGACGCCCGGCGGCACGGCCGGGTGAGCGAGCAGTTCGACCAGCGTGGCGTCGCTGTTCGAGTCGGAAACGGGCCACAGGGTGGCGTAAGAATCGATGCCCTTGCTCGTGGGCGCTTGCGCGTCGAACTCGTACCGGCCGTATGTCTGTGCCAGTCCCCACATGCCGACGCCTCCGGCCGTGTAAGGGTATCCGCCCGTTTCGCGCCGTTCGAGCTTCAGGCGGAGCAGCCCGCCGGACACGGACACCTCGCTGGCCCGCCACGCGGTGGCGCCTGCCGTGTAGGCGCCGCCGTACTCACCCCACGGCTGACCAAGATTGCCGCCGGTGAAATCGTCGCTGTAGGCAAGCCGCCACCCGGTGACCGTGCCGGCGGCCCGCACGGGCGGGGCCGCCGGCGCCCCGGACCAGGCGGCCGCAGCGCGTCCGGACGGCACGGCCACGGCGGGCCCGTCCTGGACGGCCACGCAGGCTGCGGCGACAACGAGCGCGGCGATGAGCGGGCCCGGCCTGGTGCGCGCGGCAACGCGTGCCGCCGCTCTCGAATGGCTGCCCATCCGCCTCACCGCGACCCTCCGTGGCTACCACCGCCCGCCCGGCGTGACTCCGGCTGGCCGGGAGCCTACGCCC
>WNFJ01382489.1_pt2 | contig 16575 bp, 15 predicted proteins | sample 5400461 | NCBI WGS metagenome assembly WNFJ01 (sample SAMN13153349, study PRJNA577476) | soil metagenome | isolation source: 115 cm saprolite on Douglas fir-dominated hillslope | place: USA:California | collected 2013-09-17 | reverse complement strand
AGGCACGAGCACGATCGCACCGGCTTTGAGTACATCAAGGAGAGTCGTTTGGCGATCAGGATTCAGCGTGAAATATCTGGCCAGAACAAGGACCAGAACTAATTTGACCCACTCCGAAGGTTGGAAATGCTGGCCTCCGGGCAGTTGCACCCAGCGACGCGCCCCAAGGTATTTTTTGCCGAACAGCGCCACCAGGAGCAGCGCAACCACCGCGGCAATGTAAAACCAGTGCGATCTCTCCAGCAGCGCCTGATAGTTGATCAAGCTCACCAGAAACATGACCACCAGACCGCCTAAAACCCAGTAAATCTGTTTGACGTAAACACCCGCGAACTTAGGAGTCCCATAAGTAGTGCTGTAGATCTCAACCACACCGAGCAGGCAGATGAGCAGGACAAACGCCAGCAGGGTCCAGTCAAAATCCCGGAAAGAGAGAAAGCGCCGCATCAGTTCCCGCCCGGCACCATCCCCAGGGAAGTTTTCTTCGGCGTCGCAACACGTGCTGCGCTTACTCTTACGAGTACGGTGCCGCCGTGGAGCAAATTCTCAGATTCAGCAGGGGGTGGGTCACGGTCGTCGGTTGCTGGCGAGTTCCACACGGAGGCCATGGGGACCGAGTCCGGCGTGTTCTTGTCGCTAAATAGCGTTGGATTGTTGCGCAGGCGGCGCTGCTTCTCAACGAACGCCTTGATGACCTGGGACGCAGTCCTTCCGGCGATAGCGCTGTTCAGTCCGTGCTCGAGAAGTACCGCGACCACGATCTCAGGATTTCGCCGCGGTGACACGCCTACGAACCACACGTTGTCGTTGTACTCCTTGCCCAACTTGCCTTTGCCTTCACGGAACGCATGGCTTACCACTTGAGCGGTGCCGGTCTTACCCGCGAGGTCTACACCTTGTATGTGTGCGCTGCTGGCAGTTCCGCCAGGGTTAACCACGCCCACCATGGCATCGGTGATCGTGATCCAACTTTGCGGATCAAGGGGGACTCGGACCACATCCGAAGTACTGGACACCGCAATTTTCCTATATTGCTCAGGTAACTGGTCAGGCGCAACCACATGCGGACGGTAGAAAACTCCTCCCATCGTGATGCCGCCAATGGTGTGAGCCAGTTGGATCGGTGAAACTACGATCGCTCCCTGGCCAATACCGACGGAGATGTTTTCTCCGGCGTACCACTTCTGGTGGAAATTTCTGATCTTCCATTCTTCTGACGGCATGATGCCGCTGACTTCATTCGGCAAATCAATCCCCGTCTTGCTTCCTATTCCCACAGCCTGGGCCCATTTCGAGATCTTTCCAATACCCAGACGCTCGGCCAGAGTGTAGAAAAACGTGTCACAGGATTGCGTGATTCCCTTGGAAATGTCTGTCGCACCATGTCTGCCGTGACAGTGGTAGTAGTGTCCGTAGAACTCTGCGCCGCCTCCACAATTCACGTGCAGGGTCTGCGCTACTCCCTCCTGGAGACCCGCAACCGACATGACAATCTTGAAAACGGAACCCGGTGCGAGCTGTGCCTGAATGGCCTTATTCAGCAAAGGATGCGCGGGATCAGTGACAAGCCTGTTCCATTCGTCGCGAGAAATGCGCACGGAAAAATGATTGGGGTCGAAGACCGGACGGCTGACCATCGCCAATATCTCGCCGCTGCGCGGGTCTATGGCGACAATGGCGCCGTCATAGCCTTCAAGCGCCAGTTCCGCCGCTTTTTGCACATCCAGGTCAATCGTCAGCTTGAGCGATTTGCCCACCGATGGCGGGTCTTCGCTGAGCTTACCCAGTTCCCTGCCTTTGCTGTCCACCAATACGCGGCGGGAGCCGTTCTTGCCCATCAGTATGTCGTTGTAGAACTGCTCGACGCCTGACTGGCCAACGATGTCGCCTGGCTCATAGAGCTCGAACTTGGACGAGTTGAGCATCTCTTCACTGACTTCACCCACATAACCGATCATGTGCGACATGAAACCGTTGCGTGGATACAAACGCCGGTACGCCATCATGGTTTCCAGTTCCGGAAACTCGTCGCGATGCGACTCGACGAACGCGCGCTCGTCAGGCGTGATGTCTTCTTTGATAATGATGGGCCGGAATGTCGGCTCGTGCGCAAGCTGATATTTGCGTATCTTGTCGCGAATCTCATCCGCCGAAATATGGAGTCCGACGGCGATCCCGGCTGCATCAGCCTTCAGGTCGCGCATCTGGTCACGCAGCAGCAGGACCGAGAAAGACGGATAATTGTCCACCACGAGCCGGCCTTCACGGTCGTAGATTTTTCCCCGCGGCGCAAGAATGGGAACACGGCGAACGCGGTTCTGCTCGGCGCGAACCGAGTACTCATCGTTGTTCGCAATTTGCAGCCGCCACAATCCAAAAGCGAGCAGCAGAAAAACCACGAGTACCATGTACTGCACAACTGTGAATTTGATGGACGATATTTTTTCGTTGCGTCCGAACATACTGTCAGGAGGGCTTGATCGCTGGACGACAGAAACGCGAGCGTATTTTCGCCGGAGGGAGCCCTACTTAGAGTACCGCATTTCAACGCGCCACGGTGTAGAAGAAATGCCTCAAGAGCGTTACAACAGGGTTACGTACGTTGCCTGAGACGGTCAAGCCCAGCGAAGAGCACCACGGCGAACAGGCCATTCGAGAAAGCGGCCAGGAGCATGTGTCCCCAGGCCCAGGGCTCGCGTACCCCCACCAGGCCAACGTCGATGGCGGCGTACACAAGCTGATGGACAAAGTAAAACCCAAAAGTCATGAGGAAGCGAGACCCGGGATTCTCGACATCAAGCTTTACGCCAATCGACGACGCTATGTAGCCAATGATGGTTTTAGAGATCCCAAACAGCCCAATGGGATGATGGGTCAAGGCATCCTGGAGCGTTCCGATTACCGCACCGGTCAAAATTCCCGCGGCCGGCCGCCTGCGGGCAACGGCAAAGAAGATGGTAACCAGCAAAGGCAGGTCAAATACCGCAATGAACTTGATTTTCAGCGGAAAATACGCCTGCACGAACAACGCGGCTAATGGAATGCCAATGGAAACCAGCAGGCTAAACCGATGTACCTCAATTTCTTCGCGTGACGTGGAAACCAGGACGCTGTTCATTGCGGCGGCTTCTCCGCCTGGGGAGTCTGTGGTGGGGCCGGTGGCTTCTTTTGCGCCGCTCCCGAATCAGCCGGTTTGGTCTTTCGCACTTGAGTCGGGGTACCCACGTTACTTCCTGGCCGGATCGGGGTGGCGCCCTGGCCCTCTTTTTTTGTCTTGTTCTCCGGATTCTCTTCAGGTTTGGGCACGCTGGGGAGCCGCTGTGCCAGCACTTCCGCGGCGCGGGAGGATGTCGATCCGTCAGCCACATGCGGCGCTTCTTCCGCGACCTTGGTGATCACCAGGACTTCTTCCAGACGGTCGAGGTTCGCCGCCGGCTTGACCTTGATCCGCAAGAAAGGCTCGCTATCATGGTCGGCGATTGCGCTGCTGACCGTACCCACCGGCAGGCCCTTGGGATAAATCTGGTCGCCGCCGCTCGTCACAATCTGCTCGCCCGCCTGGACTGACTCGTCAGACATTACGTCATTGACCTGGACTTCGCCCAAGCCGCGGCCGCGCAGCACGCCTTGCAGCCGTGCGTTCACCAGGATTACGCCGGCGCCGCTTTCGCGATCGTTGATGAGCAGGACCTGCGAACTCAGCCGGTACACTTCTTTGATCTTGCCGACGATTCCATCCGGCGTGATTACCGGCATATTCGGCTTCATACCGTCGCGAGAGCCTTTGTCGATGTAAATGACATGCGACATCTCGCTTCCGCTGGTGCCAATCACCTGCGCCGCAACCGTCTCTGCGATGAACCGTTGCTTGAACGCAAGCAGTGCCTCAAGCCGGTGTGCCCGTTCGGCGTCTTCTCTCAGCCGAGCCTGCTCCAGCTTCATGCGGTCGATCTGCTCCTGAAGTTCGCGGTTCTGTTTACGCACGTCGTGCAGATCAATGTAATTGTGCCAGCTGTTGCGGAAGAAATGGCCCGTCCCGACGAAAGCTCTCTCTACCGGCGTGATTGCGGTAACGGTCCATCTGCGGATGAGGCGAGTGTCACTCGTGGCCTGCGCGCCGGAAGGGTCGGGACGCTTGATCTGCGTGGCGAGTGCAATGACCTGAATGAACAGGACCGCCATCAAGATGAGCGGGTTTCGATAGCGGCTGAAAAAGCTTTCCATGTTGCTTAAGGAAGGGCCCGCCGGAGCTGCAGTGCTACCTGGTCCTGTCCTGACTGAATGCTACTCAATCGAAATTTTCCGCAAGAGCTTGAAGTCGCTGAGCATTTTTCCAGTGCCCAGCACCACGCTGGCGAGCGGATCGTCAGCAATGGAAACCGGCAAGCCGGTTTCTTCGCGAATGCGCTTGTCCAGGTTCTTCAGCAATGCGCCGCCGCCGGTGAGAACGATTCCGCGATCGCTGATGTCAGCGCTCAACTCCGGCGGTGTCCGCTCCAGGGCCACGCGCACTGCGTTCATGATGGTGCTGATGCATTCGCTCAGGGCTTCGCGAATTTCGCTATCGTCGATGGTGATGGTCTTGGGCACGCCTTCAATCAGGTTGCGGCCCTTGATTTCCATAGTTAGCGGCTTTTCCAGAGGATACGCCGAACCAATCTCGAGTTTGATCTGCTCCGCCGTGCGCTCGCCGATGAGCAGGTTGTACTTGCGCTTGAGGTAATTCATGATGGCTTCGTCCATCTGATTGCCGGCCATGCGGACCGAGCGCGAATAAACGATGCCGCTGAGTGAGATCACGGCAATGTCCGTGGTGCCGCCGCCAATGTCCACCACCATGTTGCCGCTGGGTTCTGTAATCGGCAGGCCTGCGCCGATAGCAGCGACCATGGCCTGTTCCACAAGATGCACCTCACTCGCCTTCGCGCGGTAGGCCGAATCCATGACCGCGCGCTTTTCCACTTGCGTAATCTCGGAAGGCACGCCGATCACGATGCGCGGATGCACCATCATCTTTCTGTTGTGCGCCTTCTGGATGAAATAGTTGAGCATCTTTTCCGTGACCTTGAAGTCGGCAATCACTCCGTCTTTCATGGGCTTGATGGCAACGATGTTGCCGGGCGTGCGGCCGAGCATCTCTTTGGCCTCTTTGCCGACTGCTTCCACTTCTCCGGTGTTCTTGTTGATGGCGACAATAGAAGGCTCATTCACGACAATGCCTTTGCCTTTGGCATAGACCAGCGTGTTCGCCGTTCCCAGATCGATCGCGAGATCGCTGGAGAACATGCTGAAGAGTGAACGGAAACTGTGAACGCGCGAATTATCTGACTTAAAACCGTTTCCCGACATAACTGCTTCTTTCCGCCTCTGATTTTCCTGTAGTGTTCTACACCGGACCGCCGGACCTAAGATCGCGAACTGTGGACCGCAAACGCCGCCTCACAAACTCCGTAAAGACGAACCAACACCCTGGATACTTTGGAACAAAAATCGCGCCGAGACAATACGAGATTCTACTGGATTACGACCTGTTGCGTTTTAGTATTCACGCCGCCTTTTCGATTTTGTGCCGTGATGGTCAATATGTTGAGCCCTGTGGGCAAAGGGCTGGTGAAATGATGGAAGTTTCCGTCACCGCCCATGGCCACAACCTCCTGTCCGTTGACCATGACCCTGGCGTTCGGCTCCGTCTTTCCCCTTATTTCAATCAAGTGCCCGTGCTGGATCAAGGGTTCAAGCTCCAGCGTTATATTCACCTTATCTTCGCCCTTCGGAATTACGGTAAATCGGTTTTTGTCACTATCGACGGACTCTTTGCCGCCTTCGCCTATGGACTGGACCACCCAGTAGTAGATACCTTCCTGAAGTCCGTTCAACTGGATCTGCGGAGAATCCACCAACTGATTCAGCACCAGGGACGAAAAGTACTGGTTCTTTGAGATCTTGAGCCGATAATGCTGGATTCCCTCCACTGGCGACCACGAGAAGTCCACGGGTTTCCCGTTGCTCCCAACAAAAATTGGCTGCATATTTGACGGGTCAATCAGCACCGGAGGCCCAATCTCTTTGGTTTTGGTCAGTTTAGAAGACTCCGTGAACGACACTCTTTCGTAGTTGGTAGCTTTGACGATTTCACCATTGCGAATGACATCAGCCGAACCTCGCTTGACCAGAATCCCGTGCTGGTCATGCTTTTGATCGTTCAAGACTTCGGCGGTGGTCTCGGATGCCAGAGTTGCAGTGGCGCCCGCAACCGTGACCTGAGACTTGGATCCCTGGCTCATGTTCGAGGTCGCCAGATCCACCGTTCCGGTGGTGACCTGCACGGCTACGCTGGTCTGCTGCGCCGCGTTGACTGAGTTGTCCTGCACCACAATCAACGAGTCGGGTTTGACCGTGTAGTTGGTGCCGTCGGTGAGGACAATCTTGGCTATTCCCTCAGAACCGGTTTGCACGACGTCGCCCTTTTCCAGCGCCACATTGTAGTCAGCGTTGATCCAGCTGTTGGTGCTGATCTTCTTCACCTTGACGGTGCCGTCGATGTTCGTGAAATGAGCTTGCTGCGGCCCGGCCTCAAGACCGGTGTTGTGAGCGCCTGCGTTGCCCACACCCATCTTGTTCAGGAGCTTTTCAATAGAGGCCTCGCCCGACTGCACCAGGCGATTCGTTGCTTCGGGAAAGGCAAAGTACATCACAACCGCGGCCAGCGCTGCCACAGCGAGCATCGCAAAAAAAACGCTGCGGTAGGTTATGGTTACGTAGGAAATCTGAAAGGCGAGTTTTCTCTTCTGTGCCACTGCCTTTACGTTAATGGAGGAGCGTCCAGTCACTACAGAGTACCATATCCCGGAAACCAGAAAACCAGGTCTCACCTGCCCGGTTGACGGGTGCTCTGCCGGATTGCAGGCCCCTTTTACATCCGCTCGGCCTCCTACATTAGAGCAGGCACGGCACGCTTCCCGGAATTGTTTGTCTTGGTTCGCCACGCACGATGGTCGCTGCCCATATGGTCCGGCGCTAACGGCGGGACGTGCTTCCGTGTAGAATTTTAATAATTTATGTCTTCACGAACTCAGCCCTCAGCAGGTCTGGAAGCTTTTCGCTCCCGGATCGAAGCCCGTACGGCGAAGATCGGGGTGATTGGTCTTGGTTATGTTGGCCTGCCCCTCGCCTTGCTTTTCAATGAAGAGAAGTTCCCGGTAACCGGATTCGATATAGACGGCGACAAGGTCAAGGCGTTGAACGAGGGGCGCTCATACATCTACAGGATTCCGCAAACTGAGATTGCCGCGGCACGGGGTAAAGGCTTTGCCGCGACCACGGATTACGCTCAGATCACGGACATGGACGCCATCATTATTTGCGTTCCCACACCCTTGAACGAGTATCACGAGCCGGACCTGAGCTACATAACAGCAACGGCACAAGCCATTGCGCCACACTTGCGTGCCGGACAGATCGTCGTGCTCGAAAGTACGACTTATCCGGGAACAACCGAAGAGGTGCTGCTTCCTATTCTGGAGGCCGGCAACTCTGTGGGACTCAAAGCTGCGCGCGGGGCAGAGAGAAACAGCAAGACTTTTCTGGTGGCGTTCTCTCCTGAACGTGAAGATCCTGGTAATGACACGGTTGCCCGGCGCGACATACCCAAAGTCGTCGGCGGCGTGAATCCAGCCGCGTCAGAGATCGCAGGCGCGCTGTACAACTCAATCTTCAATCGCGTGGTTCCGGTCTCAAGTCCCGCCGCGGCCGAGATGACCAAGCTGCTGGAGAACATTTACCGCTGCGTCAACATCGCGCTGGTCAATGAGCTGAAGCTGCTCTGCCTGCGCATGGGCATCGATATCTGGGAGGTCATCCAGGCGGCGTCCACCAAGCCGTTCGGATTTCATCCGTTCTATCCCGGGCCAGGGCTTGGCGGACACTGCATTCCGGTTGATCCGTTTTATCTCTCGTGGAAAGCGAAAGAATGGGATTTCCACACGCGGTTCATCGAACTGGCCGGCGAAATCAATACGGCGATGCCCTATCATGTGGTTACATCAGTCGGCTCGGCGCTCAACCGTCACAAGAAAGCGCTCAACGGCTCGAAGGTTCTGGTTCTTGGCGTGGCTTACAAGCGTGACATTGACGATCTCCGCGAGTCTCCATCGCTCGCGATTATTGAAGAGCTGCAAAAGCAGGGCGCAGAAGTCGCTTACAACGATCCTTACTTCCCCAAGGTTGGCCGCGGACGCAAGTACAATTTGCAGATGACCTGTACGCCACTCGACAACCTGTCACAGTTTGACTGCGTGCTGATTGTGACCGACCACTCGGACTACGACTATGCCGCAATCGTCGAGCAATCCAGGCTCGTAGTTGATACCCGCAACGCGACCCGCGGCATCAAGTCAGAGAAGATTGTTCATTGCTGAGAGAAGCAGTCCAGCCCTTTTCTGGAATCCCGAAGCGTAGCGAGGCATCCATATGGTCTTCTAAAAAATCCAGGGTTACAACGATGTTTCCTTTGGGCACCCCAAAAAAACATTTTTGTTCAAAGAGACCCCTCGCTGCGCTTCGGGGTTTCAGAAAAGACTGCCTTCTTACAGCGCACTCATGTTCGAGAGGAACTCCGCATTCGACCGCGTCTTCCCCAATCTTTCCGTCAGCAGCTCCATGGATTCCACGGGCGAGAGCGGATTCAATACGCGGCGCAGCACCCAGGTGCGGGCGAGATCTTCTTTGGGAATAATTAATTCCTCTTTGCGCGTTCCGGAGCGCTGAATGTCGATTGCCGGGAAGACGCGCTTGTCAGAAAGCTTGCGGTCCAGAATGACTTCCATGTTGCCGGTGCCTTTGAATTCTTCAAAGATCACGTCGTCCATGCGCGATCCGGTTTCAATCAGCGCCGTAGCTGCGATGGTGAGCGATCCGCCTTCCTCAATGTTGCGGGCCGCGCCAAAGAACCGTTTTGGACGCTGGAGCGCATTGGAATCCACGCCGCCGGAGAGCACCTTGCCTGAAGGCGGAACGATGGTGTTGTAAGCGCGGGCCAGACGGGTGATGGAGTCGAGCAGGATCACCACATCGCGTTTGTGCTCGACCAGGCGCTTAGCTTTCTCGATCACCATCTCGGCAACCTGTACGTGACGCGCTGCGGGTTCGTCGAAGGTAGAGGAAATAACTTCGCCTTTCACGGAGCGCTGCATGTCCGTGACTTCTTCCGGACGCTCGTCAATCAGCAGAACGATTAGCACGACTTCCGGATGATTGGTTGTGATTGAGTTGGCAATGTTCTGCAGGATCATGGTCTTGCCGGCGCGCGGTGGAGAGACGATCAGTCCGCGCTGTCCTTTGCCGATCGGGGTAAGCAGGTCCATGACGCGGGCCGTGAAGTTATCTTTCACGGTCTCCAGCTTGAGGCGCTCCTGCGGATAGAGCGGCGTCAGGTTGTCAAACAGAATCTTGTTGCGGGCTTCTTCCGGCGATTCGAAGTTCACCGCCTCATGCGGCGGACGCACCTGGCCGCTGATGGTGTCTCCCGTTTTCAGGTCGAACTTGCGGATCTGCGAAGGCGAAACATAGATGTCGTCCGGACCGGGCAGGTAGTTGTAATCCGGGGAGCGGAGGAATCCGTAGCCGTCAGGCAGGATTTCCAGCACGCCTTCAGCAAAGATGTGGCCTTCTTTTTCGCTCTGCGCTTGCAGGATCTTGAAGATCAAGTCCTGTTTGCGCAGACCGCTGGCGCCGGGTAGGTCCAGGGCACGAGCAATTTTGGTAAGCTCGGTAATATTTTTTTCTTTTAGTTCCGCAATCGTCATATTCACCTACGGGGTTTTGGATTGGATCTAGGAAGGCTACGCCAGAGATCAAAGGCGGGAATGCTTTTTCCCTCGGTCTTTTTCCCGAGGACCCGCCAGCCGGATTGGCCTGGCGGGGATAAGGGAAGCTCTATTATGCGGCCCGGCGCTGTGGTTCCGCAACTACTGCCGGGAACTCGGCCAGTACCGCCTCTGGTTCGGCCGCGCTGCCGACACGCACCAGCACATCATTCATCGTATCTTGAATGCGGGTCGCCGGCCGGTGAAACTTCCGCGTGGCCTTTGAGACAACCTGGCACAAAAGATAGCGGTTGTTGATAGGATTGAGTGCGTCATAAATCAGATCTGAACGCATTAGTGTTCTCCTTTTTGTTAGTAAAATCCTGGCATCAGTGCAAAACTCAGGCAGATAAATTCGCCCGCAAACTCTCAAAATCGCCGACTTCTGGCGCCTGAATGATGGAGTGGGATTTACCAGAGACCCTTGTGCGCTATTTAGACGCAAGCCCCGGTTTCTGAGTTGCTCGAAAATATCTTATTTTTTATAGGTCCTGCATTACCGGACCCGGCCAGAGCACTTATCTAGGACGTATTACGGTAAACGTCTTCTGCCCTGTCGTCAAGATATTTCTAAGCTTTCTCGCCGCACTCCTTAGTAACCAGTTTCTGCCGCTTTCATTCCCCGCAAAAACATCTGTAAAATCATTGCTGTCAACAAATTCCGCACATTAAAGGCCCTTTTATGAGCGACCCTCGTTATCCTCTCGGACGTTTTCAACCTGACGCTAATCCAACGCCCGAATCGCGTGCCCAACATATCCAGCGGATCGCCGGTCTACCGCGTCTTCTCAGGAAAGCTGTGAGTGGCCTTGATCAGAACCAGCTCAACACTCCCTACCGGGAGGGCGGCTGGACGATCCTTCAAGTCACGCACCATGTGCCCGACAGCCACATGCAAGCCTACGTTCGGTTCAAACTTGCTCTGACAGAAGACACACCAACAATCGGTCTATACAAAGAGGATGCGTGGGCCCGTCTAAAAGATTCAGAATTGACCCCTTTGGAGGTCAGCCTGAACATTCTGGAGGGCGTACACTCCCGCTGGACCGTCCTGCTCAAGTCCATGCAAGCTGAAGATTTTCACCGCAAGTACAAACATCCGGAACACGGAATCCATACGCTGGATCGCCTGCTGGCCACGTACTCATGGCACGGAAACCACCACGTGGCCCACATCACCTCGCTGAGAGAACGCATGAAGTGGTGAGACTTGCGGGGCAATTCTGTAAAGAATTAAAAAGCTTTCGGTATGCGGATGTTGACCAGATACGGACTGCTGAACTCAGTCATTTCACCTACATGTTTTCCGGCGACAGGCAGCAATCTCGCGGAGAGCGGCTTGTGCCATTTGACGGCGAGACTCGCCATGTCAGCAATAATGTTTTCGAGATCGTGCTGCGAGATGTCGCCTGGAAGAGGAATCGCGTCGAGCCCAGTGCTGCAAACGGACGAGTAGGACATCAAAGCGTCTTTGCCGATAATTCCTGCTTCCCATCGTTTCGCGAGTACACCGTCCTCGAGTACTGGAAGCATCAGGCCGCTGTATCCGGTCTGCTTCACGGGAACGCGCCGCACCGCTGACGTGACCGTAAACGCAGCGGACAAGCTTCCCGCAGAACCAATCTGCTTTTGCAGCAAGGATTCGATCGCTGAGCCGATTGAGATGTCCTTCAACGGCACGGGAGTCAAATCAATGCCTTCGTACTTCCAGCCAGTTTGAGCGGCGATGCGTTGCGCTATTGCCTCATTGCCTCCACTTGCTGTGCTTCTCTGGCCAGCGCCGCTGTTAGTCGTTCGCCCGCGGCGGGAAAGCCGTCTGTCTTCGTCGCAAAGACTTCCTGCACAATGTTGGCAGACTCCAGACCAATGGCAAACTCGTGTCCGGCGCCGGTTGTGTGCGACACCGGATAGAACGGCGCGATAGCCGGCGGAAATGCCGCCGCGGCGAACCTGAAGTTGCCTTCGCTGTGCGGCGTAATGGTCGCTAGAGATTGAATGACCTTCGCGGCAGCTCGAATCCCGTTCCAGTGAATGCCTGAGTCATCCGCAACTACGACGAAAGCATTGATTGTTTCCGTGCCGGCGATGATCTTCGCCAGAAGAGCAGCCTGTGCCGGATCGTCGCTGTCTCGCATCATTGCCGCGCCGATGTCTGGAGTAAAGCCCTCTCTCTGCGCCAGTTGGTCGTACTCGCGGAAGAACGCGAGCGCCTGATCATCCGACAGCCCTTTAGTAATTTCCGGAAATGGCTGGCTGGTGATGCGAATGGTTTCAACTTCGTATCCCGCCTTGGAGAACTCCGCTTTTGCGGCACGCAGCATGTTGAGCGCCCTGGTCACCTGCTCTTTGTAGGTCGCCCGGTCGAGCCGAACGAACGCCGTCACGGTCCGGACCTTGGGCCGTGAAGCGGGCTGCTGCGCTGTGGACACAGGCACTCCCGCTGCTGTGAGCAGGATAGCGATGAAGAGGACAACTAAGCGATGTCTCATGATTTAGTGTGCACTCGTGTGCGGGAGCCTTCGTTCCATGTGCTGAATGATTGTCTTCCACATGTCAATCTCGAGCTCGAACTGGTGCTTCAATGGCGTTTCTGTGGGGGAGACGAATGCCAGGTTCACCTCCATCTGGTGTACAAGCGACTTCATTCGGGCGAGGTCCGCGCGGAGCGCTTGCATATCTTCATCGCTGATAGAGGCCTTTGCCGATTGCGTCTGTTGTGAGTTTGCGACAGAGTTTTGCTTCGCGAAGCATGGGGTAATCGTTAAACAAAGTAATAAAAAGAGAATTCCTGTTTTGACTGACATATCTTTCCCTCCTCCGGCTCTCGGATCGCCTATCGCGCCGGCCTGGCGGTGATGTTGTCTTTGAAAACCTCGCCGCCCTTCATGACGAATCCTACATTCTCCAGGGCACGCACGTCAGCGAGAGGATCGCCTGTCACGGCGATGATGTCCGCGTACTTGCCTGGCTCGATTGTGCCTACATCCTTGGCGCGGCCAATCAGATCAGCGGCGCTGCTGGTTGCGGTGCGGATAGCTTGTGCCGGCGTCATTCCGAATTTCACCATATAGAAAAATTGTTTCGCGTTGTCGCCGTGAGGATAGACTCCCGCGTCGGTGCCGAATGCCATCTTCGCGCCGGCCTTGAACGCTTTTTCAAAGTTCTCGCGTTGCAGGCGGCCCACCATCTTTTCCTTTTCTACGTTTTCCTGCGCAAGTCCAAACTCCGGCGCTTTATTGAGGAGGTAATCGTCGTTATAAATATCCATGACGAGATACGTTCCGTGCTCCTTGGCCAGACGAATGCCTTCCTCATCGATCAAGCTGGCGTGCTCGATCGAATCGATTCCGGCGAGGATTGCATTCTTAATGCCTTGGGTTCCATGAGCATGCGCCGCGATCTTGCGTCCGGCCATGTGTGCTTCGTCAGCCGCGGCTTTCAGCTCTTCCAGTGTGTACTGCGGCGCTCCGGGCATGTCGCCCTTCGAAAGCACGCCCCCTGTAGCCAGTATCTTGATCACGTCCACTCCATACTTCACCTGCGCGCGCACAGTGTGGCGAACCTGGTCCACTCCATCGGCAATCTGGAAGTCACGCTCCGCCGGAAACATATGCACACTGGTTTGCGGAGAGTAGCTGTTCAAATCGCCATGACCGCCGGTGATCGAAATGCCAGGGCCGCTGGCCACGATGCGCGGGCCAGGAATCAATCCTTCGTTGATGGAGTTGCGAAGATCAACGGCGAGAAACGGCTTTGAGCCAACATCGCGGACGGTGGTGAATCCAGCTTCCAAGGTCTTGCGCGCATGGACGGTAGCGGCAAAGGCGCTCGAGAATGGCGAGTCCTTGAAGCGATAGATCTCGTTATAACGGTCAGCGCGGGAGCCCATATGGGTATGGCAGTCAATTAGTCCGGGCAACACTGTGGCACGAGAGAGATCAATCACGTTCGCGCCTGCCGGAATCTGGATCTGCGCCGCGGGCGCAACGCTTTGAATGCGTCCGCCTTCGACTACGATGATCACGTTCTCGCGCACGTTGTCAGCGGTTGCATCGAACAGCCGTCCTGCGCGGATATAGGTGGGAGAAGACTTGGACGGTTTCTGCGCAAGACAAACGCAAGTTGCAGCCAGCAACAACAAGACGAGAAGAAGACGCTTCATTCCATCGCTCCTAAAGGAAAGCAGAAAAGACTATCACGACAAGAGCGTCCGGCGGAGAAAGGCCGCTGAGAAAAGAGAGTACCCAACGTCATCTTGGTCCATGACAGGACGCGGCCAAGTTGGCGTAAGGCCTTACACTATCAACCAGAATTCCACGCTACGGTCACTGTGGAGGTCCCGTTCATGGCTCGGATGCATCTTCGCGTGCTCTTACTCGCGCTTGTTTCTGTTGCAGCTGCCCAGGAAGTCCTTCCTAACCAGCCCGCTGCAACACGGCCCAGTCATCGCCCGCGCATAGGCGTAGCGCTGGAAGGCGGCAGCGCGTTTGGGCTAGCGCATATCGGCGTTCTCGAGTGGTTCGACGAACACCACATCCCCGTGGATTACATCGCGGGAACAAGCATGGGCGGCCTGATTGGCGGTTTTTACGCCACCGGCATGAAGGGCGACGACATTAACAAGCTCGTGGAGCATACGGACTGGGACCACATTGTTCGCGGCACTACTCCTTATCAAGACCTCTCCTTCCGCAGGAAAGAAGATCAGCGAGCTCTGCCCAACTCCATCATTCTGGGATTACGCAACGGCGTCTCTCTTCCTGCCGGGCTGAATGCGGGACATCCGATCAGCCTGATGATCGACAAGCAAACGCTTCCCTACCACGGCGTGAAATCGTTTGATGACCTGCCTATTCCCTTCCGCTGCGTGGCTACGGACATTGTCAGTGGCAAAGAGACGGTTTTCAAAGACGGCTCGCTCGATGAAGCGTTGCGCGCAACCATGTCCATTCCCGGACTCTTCACGCCGGTGCGCGATGAAGAGAAGCTCTACGTGGATGGCGGGCTGGCCAATAACCTCCCCAGCAATGTGGTGCGCGATATGGGTGCGGACATTGTGATCGCCATTCACCTCGAAACTGCGCCGGTCACCGCTAAAGAACTCACCTCCATGTTCGGCGTGCTGGCGCAGACTGTGCGAGTAAAGATAGCGGAAAGCGAGGTTCGCGGACTCGCGCAGGCCGACGCTGTAGTATCGGTCAATCTGGCGGCTTTCAACGCACTCGACTTCAAGCTGTTCAAACCGATCATCAAGAAAGGCTACGACGCAACGCAAGCCAAGCAGGCGTTGCTGCAGCAGTTTGCCGTCACGGACGACGCCGAATGGAGCGCTTATTTGCGCGACCGTGAAGCTCGAAAGAAGATGGCGTTGGGTGTCCCGCAGTTTGTTCGAGTTGAGGGCGCAGATTCCGCGGCGACTCAAGACCTGGAAAAGAGTTTGCAAACCCTTGCAGGCAAGCCGATTGATCCGGGGCTGCTGGGCGAATACCTGACACGCATTACCGGCACAGGAAAATATGACACTGCGAACTACCGCATCATCCAGGAAAACGGCAAGGATGGCCTGCTCGTGAGTTTGCACCAAACCGAATATGCGCCGCCGATGATCCAGCCTGCATTCCAGGTGGATGGAGGCGAGAGCAGTAACGTCAACTTCACTTTAGGAGCGCGGCTCACCTTCGTCGACGTTGCCGGCTACCGCTCGGAGTGGCGCACTGACTTCCAATTCGGCAACACCTACGGAGTCCAGAGCGAACTCTACCGCCCCTTCACCTCGAGCGGCAAGTGGTTCTTCGCGCCCCATGCCAGCGCCAGCGATACCACGCTCCACATTTTCGAAAAGAACGATCCGCTGGCAGACTATCGCGTGTATCGCGACACGCTCGGCTTTGATCTAGGCCGTGCCGTCAGCCGGTCCAGCGAGCTCCGCGTAGGATATGAGATCGGATATCTGAGCACCAATCTCCGACTGGGTACACCGCAGATTGCGTCGGTCGAAGGCCGCACGGGCGCGGCACGGCTTCGCTACTTCAAAGATCGCACCGATGGGCCGATCGTTCCACGCAACGGATTCAGTATCGAAACAAATTTCCGCTGGTTCGATACCAGCCCCGGCGCTGGCGCGCCTTTCCCCACGCTCGATGCCCGCGCCAGTTATTTTCATCCGGTCACCAATACTTCGTCAGTCTTCTTGGCAGGCGAAGGCGGATCAACGCTCGGCTTCAGCAACACCGGACTTCCGCAGTATTATCTGGGCGGTCCGTTCCGGCTGAGCGCCTACGGACAAAACGAACTTCGCGGCAATCAGTTCTATGTCTTTCGTTCGGGTTATCGCCACGACCTGTGGACGCTTCCACCGTTTGTCGGGAAAAAAGTTTACGCTGTAGCCGATTGGGAGTTCGGCAAGATGTACGGAGCGCCGAACTCCAGCCGCTTTCCCATGAGCACTACCGCGGGCTTATTTGCGGAAACATCTTTAGGGCCGCTGTTTCTTGGTTACAGCGTAGGAGACTCTGGACACCAGAAATGGTTCTTCTCGCTGGGGAGAGTGTTCTGAAAACCCACGCAAGTCCTGAGGCCCTTTGTGGAGGGTGGTCAGGAAGCTACTGTAATGATTTCTTCTAGCCATCTGGCCAATACACCAAATCGGGAACAGCGCTCAGCTACTTTGCCTGCATTGATCCTCTGTAATAGCTGGCTCGCGTGCTTGATC
>WNFJ01519319.1_pt3 | contig 16578 bp, 15 predicted proteins | sample 5400461 | NCBI WGS metagenome assembly WNFJ01 (sample SAMN13153349, study PRJNA577476) | soil metagenome | isolation source: 115 cm saprolite on Douglas fir-dominated hillslope | place: USA:California | collected 2013-09-17 | reverse complement strand
GTCGATAGTTTTTCTGCTAGCAGACGTGGCGTCCAAGTCCATGCCCACTGCGGCACCCGCACAGTCATCGGCCTGGGCCGCCTCGTCGTCGGCGCGGATGGCGTGAATTCTGTAGTTGCCCGCTGCGCTGGCCTGGACAAACGAGACCCGCGCTATATCGCGATTTCTCAGCGTGCCTATGCGGAAGGTTTTAGCGGAAAGACTGGGGAGGCTGCATTCTTTTTTGACGAAGATTTATTTCCCGGGTATGGCTGGTTGTTTCCTATGCGCCACGGCCGGGTGAATTGCGGTGTCGGCATCCTCTGAGGCTTGCAAGCGCGAGGGTATTAACGTGCCTTCGCTATTCAGCCGCTTCTTAGAACGCTTGCACCGCTCGCATCCGCACTGCGCTAGTATTCGTCTATCTCGTCCGCCGATAGGCGGCATCGTTAAGACCTATGGCGCAGCTGTGCGGAATTACTTTAAAGGTGGTGTCTTGGTCGGTGACGCCGGCAGCTTTGTTGACCCGATGACTGGCGAAGGCATCACACCCGCCATGGAGTCCTCCCTGCTTGCGAGCAGCGTCCTTTTGACTGCCCTGGACCGAGGTAGAACTGACCCCGAATTCCTGTCCGCTTACGAACGCGCATATAAGGCATACTTTGACCCATCCATGCTCTTTCTTGATTATTGCGCGGCAGTCCTCCGCAACAAACGATTTAGCCAGTTTTGGTTGTCTGCAGCATACCGTGGATGTGCGCGTGCTCAAACCGATCTTGAGTTCGCAAACTCGGTCGGTGCCTGCTTTGGTGGAGTCGAACTAAACCCTCGCCGCGTTCTCTCTCAGCTTGGCTTAAGCGTAGCTCGGGATCTTCTGAGCATTGCAGCCCCGTTTGCTCTGAAGGACAGGCCAATGGAACAATTCACGTTCTTCTTCGCTTCGATTTACCGAGAATCGCTTCAGTGGATCACGAGTTGGTGGGATTCGTTCTTGAGCGACCCTGCGCGGCATCTCGATTGGACTTTGGATGTCCAAGAAAAGTGGCTTCGTGTCCTTTCAGCGCTCTCTGTCGATACCCATGATACTCGTGCGACAAGCTCACTTCTCAGCGGCCTTTGACCAGCATCCGACTAACTGCCAGCGCGGATAAAACTAGGCCTTAGCTCTGGCCTTCCGAATGCGTCTCCCCTGCGCCGTTGTATGTTCGACTTCATCAACGAATTGTCTGACAGCGATATTCGGCAATTCAGCGAGCTCTCGCAGGTATCCTCGTGTAAGGTCTGCGAAACGTCCGGTAAACTCGCTTGCATTTCCACCCTTCGATCCTGCACGATCCAGTTCCAAGCTCAGGCCGCGCGTATACTTATCGGCCGACTGCACCCAGCCGCCCCAGAACTTCAGCCCCACGGATAAGGCCGCTAACTCTGTGCGGGCCAATTCCATCATAATCGGTGTAATTTTATCCGGTGAACGTCGCGAAAGACTACGTGCCATGTCTCACCTCGCAGCCCGTGAATCATAACGCCGCTCGCGCTGGTAATCAATCATGCGTGCAGGCTCCATGCAGAGGTAGGCATCCTTTTCCTTATCGCTCGGAATAGGCTCCCTTCCTTGCAGGCGGTTAGAGCCGCTAGGAAGACTAATTCGTGTCATTTCCTAGCCCAGGGATTACTTTAGGTATGGTCCTCTCCTAAATGCGGTCAGGCGACCGCAATTCGCATACAACCGAAGCATATGAGGTCAACGAAAGAGTCTGCGCCCTGCCATGCTGTCCAAGAAGCTTCGACCTCAATCGCCCGCCATCAATGCTGTCATCCTCCACTTCCGACGCTTCGCAAGGTTCTCTGTACTCGCGCCACAGTGGGGCCTCAGGTCGCTAACAGGTTGCGTATGACGAAGACAGCGTTGGCCGGACGCTCCGCCAAGCGCCTCATAAACCACGAAAACCAGAACCTGCCATATGCGACCAGTACAATTGAATTCCAACCCTCCTGCACTGATCACTGGTTTCAACCATTTTGCGCCCCCTACGAAGGATGCGACCACCGAAAGCTAGCTCGCAACCGGCGGCCGTGGAAGACTCGCAGGAAAAGCCTTGGGGCTTCGCCGTGTTGAGGAGCGTAATTTTGCACGGCGCGGATCAAGATTCTGACGTTGACAGTCCTCGTACACTGCATACAATATCCGTGATTCTTAGCGGCTGCCAATTTTCTTGCATCCGCTCTCCCTCGGGGTGGGGAAACAAGACTTCCAAGCCGCAATTCTAGCTACGAGGTGGCTTATGTCCTTATTTATAGCTTCCCGTTCCAAGCCAAATTTCTGTTCATTCGTCCTTGCCTTTCTGATCGGTTTGATTTGTATACTCCTTGTGCCTCACAAACTGACCGCCCAGGTCTCAACGACCGGAAAGATTACCGGCACAGTTGTGGATAGTTCGGGCGGGGCCGTTCCGAACGCGGCCGTATCAGCTAAAAGCACGGCACTTTTGGTTCCCCGGAGCACGCGCACGGAAGCGGACGGCAGCTACCTGTTTGACCTGCTCCCGCCAGGCACCTATGAGCTGACCGTCACGGCTCCTGGATTCAACACTTATAATCAGATCGGGATCGTCCTGACGGCGGGGTTCACGGCGACAATCAATTCCAAGCTGCAGGTTGGCGAAGTCACTCAGGTTATTAAGGTTGAAAGCGAGCCCGTAGTCGACTTGCAAAACAACCAGACTTCGACGACGTTTGACCAGAATCTACTGCAAGAGATTCCCAGCGGACGCGACCCGTGGTCCACCGTCGCCCAAATGCCCGGAGTTACCTCGAGCACCTTCGACGTAGCAGGCAACAACAGCTACCAGCAATCTGCCATGCAGGTGCACGGGAGCACCCAAGCAGAGCAGATCTACAGCTTTAACGGTCTGGACCTCAATTGGCCCGGTGCGAGTGGCGGTTATACACAGTTTTACACCAATCATGACTCGTTCGATGAGTTTCAAGTGGTCGCGGACAACGCCCCCGCTTCCGTTCCCATTGGCGGAATTTACATGAACATGGTCACCAAGTCTGGCTCGAATGAGCTGCATGGCCAAGCTGCCGCTTACTATTTGACGGCTGGTACCCAGGCTGGCGTAAAACAGCCAGTGTTCCAAGGCTCGCCGGTGCCTACGGGCTCGCCCTTCGACATGACCCGGGACACTTCTGCAAGCCTCGGCGGCCCAGTCATGAAGGACAGATGGTGGCTCTTCGGCTCTTATCGCCGTTACGATCTGAACCAGCGCATTCTCGCGGTAACCGACCAGGCGAAAAATCCCGTGAAGGACATCAATCATCAGACCAATACCGACCTGCGCAGCGATTTCCAGGTCAATTCGAAGAACAAGTTCAGCTTCATCTGGCTCTACAACGAGCAGAATCGCTTTTTCCGCCGAGACACCGCGTACCAGTTTGTTACTCAGGACGCCAGTTGGAAACAGATCGAACCGGCCTATATCCTTCAGGGGCTGTGGACCAGCCAAGTTAGCAATAACTTTTTGCTCGATTTTCGCGTCGGCTGGAACAAGATCATCTTCCCCCTCAGCTATCAGTCCAACTCGACAGGGCTCAACAAGCAAGACATTGGATTCTCAACCGAGACCGGCGCAGCACCCAACGAATTTCAAAATCCGGCGTGGGTGCTGAAATGGTCTGCAAGCGGCTCGTGGTATAAGGCGAATTTGGGCGGCAATCACAATTTCAAGTTTGGCTTTGAATGGGGGGACAGCTACAACTCCTACATTAACAAAGTCAGTCAAGGCATCAACGCTATCTACAACGGTGGGACGCAGCCCTTCTCGACGCCCTTATCAGGCTTCGCGGTTAGACAATCTGCGAGCCACTTACGGATACCAGATTTAGACCGGACGGCGGCCGCGAGTAACGCTCTTTGGTTCGTCCACCAATTTCTGGCTCGCCCCCGTCTGCCTTCGACGTAGTAAAAACCGGAGATCTGAAACGTAATGCAATTTTCGAGCGAAGATTGATTTATTCGATCAATCACGCTGCGCCATGCAGCGTGAATGTTACCTTCGACAACGGAATATGCGAAGGCAGGGGAATCACTCCAGTAGACAAAGAACGAATTTCCACTGTGAGGCTCGGGGCGCGGATGGTCGGCGAGTTTTCGAATTGAGTCATTCCAAAGCTGCTCATTCGCGGGACCAGCCCCGTAGTTGACGAATTTTCCGAGTTCCGCATCCACGAACAGGAGGCTTGCGACAGAAAAAACCTTGACGATCCGAACCTCTCTGATTGGATAGAAGCGAAACTCGGGCAGAGTGAGTGTGCCGGCGGCAGTCTCTTTAGATTGTGATGGCTCATTTTGTTGAACAGTCACAGGCGGGTCAGCAAAGATCATCAACCCTTTTTGCTGTAGTAGAAGATTTGGTGTTTTTTTGACAGATTCCTGGACGATACTTTCGCTATACCGAAAGCGAAGGATGTGGCCCTCGGGATAGCAACATCCGTCGAGCACATTTCTCTTATAAAGTTCGCGGCTGGTCGAACTGAATAGATAAACCATGTCTCTAGTCACTACCTATTTTATTGACGATAGCTATAACCTGTCTGAGGGATTGTATCTTATAAAATCTCTGGCTCTCGAGAAGAACATCCTCTTCGTATTTCCAGTTTGCATTCGGAATCCAGATGGCATTAAGTCCGCCTCGGAGTGCTGGGTTAATGTCCGATCTCAAGGAATCGCCGACGGACCAGGTATTGGCAGCTTTCATCTTCAATCTTTTTACGATTTCCCTGAACGTTTCGTTGTCCTTATCTTTGACGACAAGTACTTTCTCGAAGAAATGAGCAAGACCACTGGCTGACACGCGTTGAAGTTGGATTCTTTTTGTACCCTTCGTTAACAGCACAAGGCGGTTTCCCAGTGCGAGGGATTGAAGAACGCTTTTGGCGAAAGGTGCGAGCTCGGGTTGTCGTTGAAATATCCCGTCGCGGATCGTTGTGATCCGCTTGACCACGGACCTTCGTATCGGTCGGTTGGCTAGTCGTGAGAAGTGGCGGTACGTCTGCTGCATCGAAAGGCCGAAACGGCGCCTTGAGAAACCGAGAGTCTTTACATTGCTTCTATCACGTTCTTCAAAATAGATTTCGACCTTTTTCGTTGCAAAGCCTTGCCTCCGCATCAATTGAAAAAAATCTCTTTTTGCTTGAGAGTAAATGGGCATCGTGCGCCATAAGGTGTCATCACCGTCAAAAATAAGAAGTGGTTTCTGATCCATATTGAATGGACTCCGTGGTCGTAATTCGCCACGGTCTCTGCTCTTCGCCTTGTCAATATATTGTTTGGGTCTAATATCCGCAAGTCGTGAGAGCCAAACAGAGAAAAAGCAGAAGACCGGAACGAAAAAGAAATCGAAAGTGGCCGACAGCGCGGCCTTCGCTTCACTAGCGTGATTAAGCATTTACGGTCAGTTGATATGAGAAACCGCCATACGCTTTGTCGTAGTCGTACACCCGCAGCGCGGGATGGATCTTTGGAAGAGTTTCACGGCCACATAAGACTGCAACCGGGGCCGGAACCGCCGGAAAAAGTTCGAGTTCTTTTAGACTTCCATGACTTTTTCCAATCTCCGCGAGAGCTTCTTGATATGCAATCCTGAAATTTTCCAAGTCCTCCCGTAACGATAGAAACGTGGGAGACGGTGTCATTCCGTCCAGTGTCAGTTCGTAGACGGAATACGTAGAATCGATATGCGATGGCAAATTTTCACGCGGCCCGGAACCGCTCAAGCAAAGCAACAACGCCGCGTGTCCAGAATCACTCCCGTTCCGAATCTTGCGGAACTTGTACTTCACCGGTTCGCCGGATTTCTTCCAGGTCCAACTCTCCGTGTCCCGGTGCCTTTGGTACAGGTCTGTAGAAACCTTGTTACTCAACTGTGAGCCCAGGAACATCAGCAGTGGCATCGGCCCAAGGGCAAATATCGAGAGATGTCCAGTCCGTTGCCATTCTCCCTTCGGCTCAAAGTATCGAGAGAGGCGGGCGGCGACATTTTGCTGAATGACCGCATTCACGGATGAGTTTTCCTCGAGCAGATTAGTAAGGTCCATCTCAAGTCCCTCTCGAGAAATCGGATACCGCGGCGCCACTGCTTCAAGCATGTGATCGTAAGAGATGGATACCGTTTGCTTACCTATCGGGGCGGTGAAAACAATCAAGGCCGTCTTTCGTTCCGGTGACAGACCGGTGGCTTGCTTTATCCATCTTTCGTGACGCCGCTTATATTCCGTTAGCGTCCGTCGCGTGTAGTCCTTCGGGTGATCGTCAATCAGCTTGTGGCATTGAGGACAAAGAAGCATGAGATTCTGCGGCGCGTGGATGTGCTTCGGACGAAGACGAGTTCGGCCCCGAGGGCCGGCCGGCCGGAATGCTACAACATGCGCAACCTGCGCAAAATTACCTTCAGTCAGAGTGACCGGATGTTCCATCAGGTAACGCGGACACCCATCGAATTCACACCGACCGCCCGCGCGAACGAAAAGGAGCAGCCGTGTCAAATCGGGGATACCTCGCCGAACTCGGATGATCGAGCTCAACGATCCCGCCAGAGTGGAGGGCTTCTGTCGTCGGCTTTTCATCGACTTCATGCCATTGATCCAGGAATTGTGCCCACAGGGCAATGCTCCGGCAAGTCAGGATGAGTTCCTTCGCCGAGCCAGCAGCCGGTTTCCAGCCAAGTCTCGTAAAATGCCAGCCACAAGCACGTCCAGGGAATAATCGTCGATGCCACAAGTTTGTTTCCGTGCCATTCATGGACTTGGTGGACGCACAAACTTCCGTCCTGAAAAGTATGCGGTTGCCTCTTCAAATCTCCCCATGTTGAAAGCCGCGGAGTGAGAACCTTGACGACCGGTCGGCAAGGAACTTCGTAGGAAATCTCTACTTCGTATATATCGCTGCGCGGCGACGGTTGAAGCGTGCCATACCATTTGATTCGAGTCCCCCGGTTCGTAGAGCGGTGAAAATGAGGGAAGCACGAACGAACGTACTGATCCTGTTGCATCACCGTCAGAAATTTTTGCCGTATAAATCTACTCATCGCCGTGAAAAACGTTTTGAGGAATTCGCGTTACGCCGCTGCCAAGTCCGGTGATGGCTCCTGTCGATCCGACGGCGAGCGCACCTGCCTTTCTCGCCTCTTGCAAACGTTGGCTTCGCTTGACGAGGACTGTTTGAACGTACTCCCCGAAAAGCCGTTCGAGGTCTTTATTCGTTTCACGTCCACCCGTGGCGATGACGGCCCATTCCTTTTGCAGCTTTCGAATGCCAATTCTGAACGCGTCATACGCGTTTGGATTTGCGTCCCACCTCTCGCCGAAGTCTTCAAGAAGGTTGCTTGGATTTCGAACCACAATCCGCTTGTCGTTTAAATCGGCGTTGGCGATTGCATTGACGATGCCCGCCAGAATCGTGGACAGCGCATCGCTCACCGATTCTTCGCCCTGGTAATAGGACGCCGCCAGCGTAGTCAGCACGACGGAAATCGGTGCAAGGCATTGATCTTCGAATGCCAGATCTCGCCCTTTTCGTGAACAGCCTGCTGCGATGGGACCGGCTTTGCTTTCTCGAGGACCATTCGCCGCCGTGTGAAACATTTGTTTCTGAACCAAAGAATGTAGCCTTCCGGATTGCTTGGGCACAGCGAAACCCGCGCGCGATCAGGAACCAAAATGCAGGTCCCGCCCGACGCAGAGTCTGTATAGGCCGGCAAAATATCCATGTAAAATTCGTCGGCATACGTCAATCGCACGACGCGATTTTTCATGGAAATCATCTCGCGGTAAGTTTCGTTGCCACTCAGAAACTGGTACAGGGCATGGAGTCCGGCCAACGGATGCCACCGCCAATGAGGAGCATCGATTTGTAGGACGAAGTCCAGATCGTGAGGACCTTCGACCGGCTTACTCGTCGTTCCCAAAGCCATCGAGCCTTGCGGAAAAATGCGAGGCCGGAAAAATTGGAAGGGACTTCCCTGGCGTTCGAGCAACTGGTTCACAGCACCGTATCGCTCGACTGCCAGCTGATAGCGCGTCGGCGCAAGCTGCAGTTCCTCACAAACGTCTAACAATACAGCGTCCAGCTGCTCCTTGCTGGTCTGGAACCAGATTACCTTTTGAGCGGTTGCCATATCTCAGCTCCTTTGCTATAATATAACACTAGTTTCCAATATTTGCCAAGTCTGGTAAGCTTGCTTAGGAGGCTGACTGCCATGCCAAATCGTGATGTCCATCTCCAGGTCGGAGCCGTATCTGGAACTGCATACGCGACCTACCACGCCTGGGGTCAGCCCGGTCGTTTTGTTCTAGCTGAGGCTTCAGGGGGACTGGTTGGAGGGATTGGCGGAGGGCTGCTTCCTGACTGGATTGACACGCCTTGTTCTCCGCGCCATCGCGCTGAAGCGCACAGCATGAGCATCACCGGTACCGTCGGCTATTTCATGAACGAGCAGTTGCCAAACTGGCAGGCGAGTCTTCGCAACGAAGCACAACGCTGTGCGCAGTTACGGGAGGCAGCACCGTCGCTGCTGCCGAGAATTGGGTATGGCGTACTTGAGTTTATATTGCTCTTTCTGTCGGGATTGCTAGCGGGACTTCTCGCTGGTTATGCCTCGCACTTGGCACTAGACTCACTCACTCCTAGCTCGCTTCCAATCCTCTGTTAAGGGGGGAATATGGCGATTGATCAAATCGAGTTGGGCCGCCGTATCCGGCAGGCACGGGAATCTTGTGCGATGACGCAGGACGAAGTCGCGGACAAACTCGGCGTCGCGCGGCCAACCATTGTTCAGATCGAGCAGGGTAAGCGTCCCGTGTCCGGGCTCGAGCTGCAAACGCTCGCCTATCTCTTCGCCAGAGACATCCGTGACCTTCTTGCCGATGAATTTGCCGAGGACGACGTGGTGCATGCGCTTTTTCGCTCCCACGAAGATGTGGGCGAGGATGGCGTTAAGCAAGCCCTTCGCGATTGCATCGCGCTAGGGCACGAGTTGACGAACCTCGAAGATCTGCTCGGCATCAGTCGCGCCACCGTGACCGTTGCCACCTACGCTCACGCTTTTCCTCGCAGCCGCTGGGAGGCCATTCAGATCGGCGAACACGTCGCGCTAGAAGAACGACGGCGATTGGGTCTTGGCTCCGCACCGCTTGGAGACGTGTCTTCATTGATCGAAGCGCAGGGCATCCGCACTGGAACCGTTCCCATGCCGGAACCTGTTTCCGGACTTACGATCAGCCATCCAAGAGTCGGCCCCTTCATTGTCATTAATGACAGACATTTTCCAGAAAGGCGCCGCTTCTCTTGGTGTCACGAATACGCTCACGTGTTGCTCGACAAGGACACGATTGGCATGGTGAGCCGCGAAAGCGAACGAAACGACCTGCGGGAAGTGCGCGCGAATTCATTTGCCGCTGGATTCCTTCTTCCCGAAGAAGGCGTTCGTCAATTCGTCGCTTCTCTTGGCAAAGGAGCGGCCAGCCGCATTCATGCCGACATTTTCGACGAGTCAGGAGTCGTCGCTATTGATTCACGAACCGACCCAGGCACGCAGGAGATCCAGCTCTATGACGTCGTTCAACTCGCCCACTTCTATGGAGTAAGCGTTCAGTCCACCCTGTACCGGCTCCGCAACCTCAAGCTCGTGTCCGAACCGGAATTCGACCGACTCAAGAACATGGATGGGGAAGGTCGAAGTAAGAAGATTGCCAGGGCACTCGGAGTCGCACCGAATGATTCGCTCGAGCAGCGCGGGGAATTTCAACGCCGGTTTTTGGCTCTTGGCCTCGAAGCCCTCCGCCGCGAAAAAATCAGCCAGGCAAAGTTCCTCGAATTGGCCGAACGTGTTGGCGTAGACCAGTGGATCGCCCAAAACCTCCTCGTTGACGCGGGAATCGACGACGCTGAAGCACAATCCGTGCTCCTGCCGGAGTAAGGATGTCACTTCAAGCCTCGCCCACCATTCGTGTCGTCGTAACCGACACGAACATTCTCATTAATCTCACGCACATCGGCCGGCTCGACTTGCTGGGAAAACTGCCACCTTACTCCTTCGTTGTTCCGGAAGAAGTAGTGAAGGAAGTGAAGGAGCCTGCTCAATCGCAGGCCGTCCAAACAGCCATATCTTCCGGACTTCTGCAAATTGTCCAACTAACAGATCCCTCGGAATTGAGGATCTACGCCGACCTCATCCAGATGTTGGGCATCGGGGAAGCTGCTTGCCTAACTTTGGCACAGTGCCGAAGTTGGCTCATTGCGTCGGATGAAAGGAGAAAATTCTATCGCGAAACAACTGCCCGGCTAGGGACAGGCCGCTTGCTCAATACTGCAGGCATTCTCATACACGCAATCCAACTCGGCGTGATCACTATCGAAGAAGCAGACCACGCAAAGTCCCTGTTGGAACAGCGCAAATTTGTGTTGAAGTTTGCTTCATTCAGCGACGTCGTGCCAAAGTGAGCTGTTCAAGCTACCTTGGATCTTTCCTCGAGGAGTCCCACAGACTAAGCTATGCGCGATGGGCATCGGTTGGCGGAAGCGGCAAACGCACCGTTTTCCATCATTTTCCAATTGCCAGGAATTCGGATTACGGGCAAACCGGAAGTTAATCACGCAGACGAGAAGAAGTCCGGATTCGGGAAAGAGGCCGACCGCTCGGTTGGATGGGAAGTCCCGCGCGTCTTCTTAGTTGTTGCAAAAACTCAAGACGTTGGTTGACTGTCACGGTAGAGGCCGCCGGCAATTCTTCAAAAATATCTCCCAAAATTGTCGCCAGTGAATACCATGTGTTTGAACCGAGTGCCTACAAAACGTACGGACAGCACTTCCGTCCGCAATCGTTTTTTGCATTGCCAGAGCCATCGGTGCCACCCTTGAGGCTCTTTTCTTATTGCCGCCTTTTGCCGCCTCGCGAAATTCCTAAGTCTTGTGAGCGCAGATAGATCCCTGCTGAGCGCTGTGGGATGGAGACACCCATGTCCCAAGGAGAATTCACGCACGAACCGGATCATCGGGCTTATCTGCCCCCTTTTGCCCCCTCGCGTTTTTGCTAAGTCCCGACCAATCAGAAGGATGGTTGGTAGGGACGGTGGGGATCGAATCCACGAGGTCCTCCATATCCCCTCACTCGATATAACGAGTGACGTAATGGAGTGGTGATGCTTCTACGCCTATAGGCACATTGAGTTCTAGGAAATACCTTGCCCACTGGCTTACAATCGGCACCAATCAGGAAGCACCCTCCAAGGAACTGTCCCACTGAGACGTTAGTTTGGAAGGATCGAGACAGACAATGGCGTGTTCCCAAGCTCCACAGCCTGCTCGAAAGTCCGATCTCGCAGCACACAGTTCGTTCAATAGTGATTTCGATTCCACACTTGCCATGATCAGTACCTTTCCTCCGACGCGCTGTGGATTAGCAACTTATGCGGAAGATCTGATCGCGGCGATGCGCGCCGTTAGTCCGAGAAGCAGGGTCTTGCGAGTGGCAGTCGAGGCTTTAACAGAAAATCAGAATGCCGGGGCAGATTTTGTGATTCGACGTTCCGATGGCGACGGCTGGAAGAATGCCGCTCAATGGTTATCAGAGTCCGGCGTCAAGTTCGCACTACTTCAACATGAGTTCAAAATCTTCGGAGGAAACTTCGGTTCCGATATCTTGGGGCTACTCGAGGAGCGACCGTGTTCCTTTGTAACTACGCTTCACACTGTGTCGCGCCGCGTGCGAGGGCGGCGCCTGGAAGTCCTGCAGCGGATATGTGCTTTGAGCGAATGTGTTGTTGTCCACACATCAGAGTCCAAACGAGTACTCCATAGCCTAGATGTAGACTGGGCCAAGATTCACGTGATTCCTCACGGCGTTCCCACGCTGCCGTTCGAGCCGCCCGGCGTCTATCAGAGCAGGGATGTAGTTCGCCCGTTGTTTCTCTCTTTCGGCCACCTGAGAAGAAGCAAGGGTTACGAGTTGGCGCTAAGCGCCCTGGCAAGACTCCGAGATGACGGAATCGCATTCCAATACTGGATTTGTGGCAAGGATCATCCCAGACCCAAGAGCGCAGCCGCTTACCGCACCGAACTCGTGGCAAAGGTGGCGGAAACGGGACTCCAAGATCACGTCTGTTTCATCGACAACTATCTAACGTCTGAACAGCTAGCGCGGATTGTCAAAGCCTGTGATGTAGGAATCTTGCCCTACAAGCGAGTCGAGCAGGCATCTAGTGGTACGCTGCCTTTTTTCTTTGCATGTGGCCGCCCAGTTGTTGCCAGTGCATTTCGGGCTGCTTGTGAGATCGTTGACTCAGAATGCGGCAGGCTTTTCCCCGTGAACAAAGTGGATGACCTCTATCGAGCTTTAAAAGAAATAGCCAGCGCTCCCCAATTGCGAGCGAAGATGATGCTCTGCGCCCACGAGAAAGCGCGAGCTTGGGGTTGGCATATTGTGGCCAACGAATACATGAACATTCTTGGTGCCAGTGTCACCTCGGGAGTCACCGGACGGCTGGAGTGGTTCAGATGGAATTGACTTTACATGTAGTCCGCGTCTTCGTTGCTTCGCCCGGTGACACTACAGAGGAAAGAAACCTAGTCAAGGAGGCAGTGGACGACATCAACAGGCACCATGGTCGTCTGGAGAATTTTCGCCTTGACCTGCTTCTCTGGGAAGAGGACTCCTACCCAGATGTGGGGGCCGATGCACAAGACGTAATAAATCGACAGATCGGGGACTATGAACTTTTCATCGGCCTGATGAGCACAAAGTTCGGTTCGCCAACAGGCAGGGCGAGTTCGGGAACGGAAGAGGAGTTCGAGCGAACGTATCAAAAGCTTCTGGAGAACCCAAAGGGGATGAAAATACTTTTCTACTTCAGAAATGCGACGGTGAAGATTCTAGAGTCTGATCTATACCAGGGCCTGCAGATTCAGAGGTTTCGCGACCGCATTGGCAGACTAGGGGTTCGATACCAAGTCTACGAAACCTCAAGCGATTTTCGTCGCCACATACGAAATCATCTGCTGCAAGCCGTTCACGATGTGATCCGTGGAGGTATGACTTCGTTTCGACATCCCCCCGCTCTAGCGTCCCAGACTATTGAGCTGCCCGACTGGACCGGGACGAAAAACTCGACCTTTCCGCAATGGGCGAGCTATCGAGATGTACCTCTTGAAAAATTCAGTTACTCGTCTTTCTCAGTGAAAGGTCTTTTCTCATCCGCTTCGCCATATTTCCGGTTCGGATTCAGACTCCTGACTACCAAAGGCAACCTTTTCGGTGAAGGAACTGTCCAGTCTAAAGATGCAAACCTTGTGGTACACATCGGTAAGGACACACATGGAAAGACTCTATTCTTGACGAGCTACCATAATGGCCTCCGCCAAAGGTCGAACAAAGGAATTGTAAACTACGACGCTCCGAGGGATATTCCGATCGAGTTCTGCGTTGGCGACGATAGTGTCTGCAAATTGGTTGTGGACGGTCACGACGTATATCAATTGCACGTTAGTCCTGCGATCACAAAGCGGATGATGGTCGTGGCTTGGGGCGACGAACACGAGTACGAAGTGCATTTCAAGAATATCAAGCTTTGCTTGGCGTGAAACCGCTTAAATCTGCTACCTGCGTTGTTTCCGGATCGTGATAATGAACCCGTATCCTGAGGACCGCGAGACCTGTTCATCTCTTGGTGGCACTTCTGGTGGCACTTGGATTGGCAAATATGGGCGAAACGGGGCTGTGCCCGTCATTCCGAATTTTCCCCATGTAGTTGAAATGGCGCGCCTTGGCGCGTGGAGGCCTCTTCGGGCGATTGGCTCTAAATGGCTTAAAAGGCCGAGCCAGGACAAATGCACCATGTGTGGTGATACCTCAAATCACCACGGTTGCCCTGGCCCATTCAGCTTCTGCATCCGCAAGGGTCGCCGCGACGAGCTGTGGCCGTTCAAATTCGGACAGCGCAAAACCTTTGTTCCCGGCATCTTTGATTGATGCGCCCAGATGAAAGCAGCGGTTTCCATCGAGGAAAATGAATCGGTCATGATACTTAGTTGTCGTTCGAACCTCGATTGAAGTTCCGTGCTGTGCTGCGAACTTAGTCGCCTCGAGTCTAAAATCACCTTTCAGGTGTTCTCCCAGGATGCGCACTTTGCAGGTCCTGGGAATATTTGTCAGTAACGGCCATAAAGTTTCATCTACCCAGGGGTCGACTATCAACACTTCTGTTGTGGCTTGCTGAATTATTACTCGGATTTGGACATAGGCGTCGTGTGGCGAACCGGACGGGAGAAAAACCTGTTTCGGATCCGGAAGCCTCCAGCGCAATTGTTGCACCGCGCTCCGTAGAACGGATAGCATGCCGTCCAGTTGTTGATTTGCCTGCTTCAGCAGTGTCGCATCAGTGTCGTAGGGGCCGTAACTGCCACACTGAGCCCCCCCAAATGCACCGATCGCTGGGTCATCGCTGCCGAGTGCGGCGGAAAGCGCACCCTCACCAGTGTGGGCCCATTCCTGACGAAGAGGCGAATCATACCGCTCTGGTCGGACCTTTTCCTCGGCCCTTCGAATCAGGTCTTCCAAAATCGGTATTGCCTGGTCCGGCTTTAGCGATGGAGGTCTGGGAGCAGGACCACGCCGCGTCGCCATTGTTGCTCCTAACGAAAATGCTTGAAAAACAACAATAATTTTAGCAGAAATGTTGAAAAAACTTAGAGCGTAAGTGGGACCTGCAATTGCGCTCACTATTTCAGCGCACATTCTCCAGGCGGTTCACGCGATTCGCAAATCGAAAAACTGGGCACTGGAAAGGTCAAAAATACAGCCGCTATCTTGCCATCCGACGATCGAATCAAACACCCTGGGAAGGCGAATCAGGCGTCCATCTACATCGCTTGCCTGTCGCTCGCTCCGGCCTACTCTTTCGGGCACTGTACCGCAAATTTTCCTTGATGAATTCGATGTGGTCGGACTGAAAATTCGGAAATTCTCTTTGCCCATTTCTTTGCCCAAGCCGTGCCGGAAGTGCCCGATTTGGGCCGATTTTGGCGTCTCAGCCCCTACCTAAGTCCTGTGTTGTCTGCGGTTCCGGTACCAGCGGTGAGAATTACGAATCGGCTGCTCTACCACTGAGCTACCTCGGCTTATGAGCAACTTACGGAGCTTGCGTACTAAGTCGCGTACCTATTCAGAGCGATGGATCGGTGCCGAGAGCTTCGTCTAGCTTTTTCATAGCCTCCCTTGCCTTTTCCTCTCTTGCTCGAACATAGTAACGCGAGAGTAGTCTTCACGTCCGAGTGCCGAAGAATACTCTGGATTACCATCGGCGGAACGCCTACCTTGTAAAGGTTCGAGCCGAGACCTCGACGGAAGGCGTGCCAGCCTTTCCAGGGAACGTCACGTGTCTTGAGCGCAGGTATCACGACTCTGCTCGCTAGGTTTGCTAAGTTTAACGGAGTCCCGCGCTTCTCGCCAGCAAAAATGTATGCCGTGCTTGACACGCCGTTCCGATGACGTTCGAGTACACTCTTCAGCGGAGCGAGTACAGGAACAGCGGCCTTACTTTCTTGGGATTTCGTAGGCCCCACATGAGTACGCCAGACTCCCCGCTGCACGCGGAGTGTTTCTCCGTCGAAATCTCCCCACCTTAATCCACGAAGCACGGATAGACGGAGCCCTGTCAGAGCGGCCATCGCAGCCCATAACCCGGCGCGTGCTCGCCACTACGGCTCGGAGAAGGTCCCGCAACTCGAGATTGGAAACCACGAGATTAGTCAATTCAAGGAGCGTTATAAACGCTCAGTCCGGAGAAATCCCTAATCCGGATCGCTCGTATCTCCGGTCTCCGCTTGAAGAGGATTCGCAGGATTGATCACGTACTGTTGATGATCGACGGTGAATACCCTTCGCCCGTACATCTTTACGTCAACGGACGTCTCGTCCCGGTAAGGAAGCCAAAAACCATTAATTTTTTGATATTGTCGCACAAAGTCGGCACGATTGATCCAGAAAGACGGTTTCTTGGCGGGATGGCCGGCGATTTTCACAATCGCGAAGTCGTCGGCATCGATCCATATTTTCCCTTCGAACAGGTACTTGTCTTTGCGTTTCGGAGTCACCTCGAGAACAAAGCAATGATACGGTCCGACGCCTTCTTCACCGGACACCGCAAAACTGTAGTTCGCGGTTGTGATCGCACTGTCATGATGCTCCCGGCCAGAAGATGTCTCGCTCTCACTCTTAATCAGGCGGTCGAACACCAGGTGCCGTACGATCCCTGATCCTCTCTCGGAAGTCTTGTTGAACGTTTTCTTGTCGGGCGCCCGGTAGTCTACGCGTACTACGGCTTGCGCGGCCAATTTCCCCTCGGGGTTTCTGATTTCGTACGTTCGGACTGCCGAATACCTTTGCAGCTGCTCGTTTCGCAAACGGTTGTGCTCAACCATTCTTGCTATGATATCGTCGCCGGTCAGACCCACTGGAGCGGTGTTGCCCGATAGAGCTGCTTCCTCCGCGGTTTGGCTGGCGAAGCTCTGGCCTTGCGCAATCGACGCCGCTGAAGCCACTCCCAGGA
>WNFJ01122293.1_pt1 | contig 16581 bp, 13 predicted proteins | sample 5400461 | NCBI WGS metagenome assembly WNFJ01 (sample SAMN13153349, study PRJNA577476) | soil metagenome | isolation source: 115 cm saprolite on Douglas fir-dominated hillslope | place: USA:California | collected 2013-09-17 | reverse complement strand
CGCCGGCTCGCCGACGAGCCGATCACCCTGGAGGAGCTGGCGGACGAATTCGGCGTCTCGCGCGAGCGCGTGCGCCAGATCGAGGTGCGCGCCTTCGAGAAGGTGCAAAAAGCGGTAAAGAACCGCATCGCCGCCATGGAAGTTCCGCAGGCGGCGGCGGCGCTGCAGTAATCAGGCATCAGTAATCAGGCCTCAGAAGATTTTTGATCCTGACCTCTGACCCCCTGACCCCTGACCCCTACTTCTCCCAAGCCGCAAAGGCCTGCGCGAAGGCACGCTCTCCGGGCGTGCCCTTCTCCATGGCGAGGATCGCGCGCCGGTTATTGGCGTAGACGATCGGAATGTCGAACCAGGGCCGCTCCTTCAAGAGCTGAATATTGCGCTCCTTGTCGGCCGGCGCGGCGGAAAGCCCGATCAGGAAATATCCGGTCGTCACCTTGACGGCGAGGCCGGCAAGCGCGGTTCCCTGGGTCTGCTCGGCCTGCTTCATCCAAATTCCGGGAACGTTGAAGATGCCGCCGGACGGAAAGTCCGGTGGCAGCCTGAACATGAGCTCGATCGTGTGGCTCGTGGAACGGCTTGGGTCGGTGTCGCGGCGCAGCGTCCAGGTCATGCTGATCTTGCGTTCGGGAATTTCGATATCGGCCCGTACCGTCACCTCGGGCGGCCTGCCGGCGCCGGGCGATACTGCCTCGGTCCGCCAGATCACCGAACCGACCGCCCGCTTGCCCTGAGGATCGTTCGGATCCTCCTCATAAAGCACCACGCGCTGGGCCACGGCGGCAACCTCCGGCGAGGTCTGCTGCTGGCTCGGTTTGCCGCCAGGCTCGATCCGGTCGGCAATCTTGGGCTTCGTCGCAGGCTGGTTGACCGGCGCCACCTCGGCCGGCGGCGCCCGCAGCATGCCGTAGATCGCGACCATATTCGGCCACTGCCAAATCAGCAGGCTGCCGATCCCGCCGACGATCGCAACCGCGATGGCGATCCTGATCAAATCCCCATAGGAGCGACGCGGGATCGACTCGCGCTCGCCTTCGGCTGACTGGGCCTGCCGCGCGCGCGGCGGCAGCGGGCGCGATTCGTCCAGGATAAAGGACGGCTCGAGCATCACCGGCTCGGTAATTTCATCCAGCGTCAGATAGGCCTCGTCGGAATCCGGCGCGCGCGGCTGGGAACGATCGGCTGCCGACGACGGGACGGCGGTGAAAGTTTCGTGCGCGGATCCGGTGGCCCGGTCCGATGCTTCGCCGAGCTCGTTGGCCTCGGAGACGACCTCGCGGAAATCCCGCAAGCCTGATTCGAGCAGAGAGCGCCGCTCGCCGGTGGCACGCTCGCCGGCCGGCCGCGGACGTGTCGCATTGCGCGGCGGCGCTTGCAGTTCGGGCTCTGGCGGGCCCGACTCGTCATAACTCGAATCGATGTAGCGCGGCTGCGCCTTGGGAGGGGCGGAGCCTTGGCCGGCCGCTCGCCCACCCTGCCGCGGCATCGCCTGCGACCGCCATGCCGGCTCTTGCCGCACCGGATCGGGCGGGACCGTCTGGTCATCGTTCGGATCGGCGTCGCGCGGTTCCACCTTGGTGCGGGCGGCAGCAGCCGGTGCAGCCTGACGTCCATCCTGTCGCGGCATCGCCTGAGGTCGCCGCGGCGGCAGCCGCGGGGGCGGTTCCGGATCAGGCTCCGGCTCTGGAGCCGGCTCGGGCGCATCCCAGCGGGGGAATTCGGGCGCCTTCACTCTCCCCGCGGTCTCGCTCCGGCTCGTCGACTGGCGAGCCGATTCCCCTTCCACCTTACGGATCGCCTCTTCGAGCGCAAGGCGCTCCCGCGTGACATCCGATTCATCGAGCGCCGGCGTCACGCTGCGCAGCTGCGCCACCAACGCATCTCGCGCGCGCTCATAGAGCGCACGTCGGGCGTCGCCGGTGTTCTTCTGGAGACCGGCAACTGCACGGGCAATGAGCGGATAGTAGTCGGCCATTGGTGTCCAGCTTTAAGCTTTCGGCACGCCGATTGCGTTTCCCATCTCCAACGCGTTCAGATTTCGAACGGATTGTGCATCAGAATCGTGTCCTCGCGTTCCGGGCTGGTCGAGAGCAAAGCGACCGGGCAACCAACCAATTCTTCGATGCGGCGCACATATTTGATCGCCGGCGCCGGCAGCTCCGCCCACGAGCGCGCCCGCGCCGTCGGCTCCCGCCAGCCCGCCACCGTCTCGTAGATCGGCTCGACCCTGGCCTGGGCGCCCTCGCCGGCCGGCAGGTAGTCGATCTCGCGCCCGTCCAGACGATATCCCACACAGACCCGGATGTCGCCCAGTCCATCCAGGATATCGAGCTTGGTCAGCGCCAGGCCATTGATCCCACTCGTGCGCACGGTCTGCCGTACCAGGACGGCATCGAACCAGCCGCAGCGCCGCGGCCGGCCCGTAACGGTCCCGAATTCACGCCCGCGCTCGCCGATCTGCCGGCCGATCGGGGTGTCCTGCTCGGTCGGAAACGGCCCCTCCCCGACCCGGGTCGTGTAGGCCTTGCAGATGCCGAGCACGTAACCGATCGCGGCCGCGCCGAGGCCCGAACCGATCGACGCCTGGGCCGCAACCGTGTTGGACGAGGTCACGAAAGGATAGGTGCCGTGATCGATGTCAAGCAGCGCACCCTGCGCGCCCTCGAACAGGATGCGCTTTCCCTCGCGTCGCTTTTGATCAAGCAGCGACCACACGGAATCCATGTAGGGAAGGACCTGCGGGGCGACGCTTTCAAGCTGACGCTCGACCGTCTGCTTGCGCACCTCATCAAGCCCGAGCCCGCGGCGCAGCGCATTATGATGGGCCAGCAAGCGATCGATCTTGGGGCCGAGCGCCGGAAGATCGGCAAGGTCCATGAGCCGAATGGCCCGCCGGCCGACCTTGTCCTCATAGGCGGGGCCGATGCCGCGCCTGGTGGTGCCGATGCGGGTCAACGTGCCCGATGATTCGCGAATGGCATCGAGCTCCTGATGGAGCGGCAGGATCAGCGGTGCGTTTTCCGCGATACGCAAGCTTTGCGGCGTGACCTTGACTCCTTGCCCGGCCAACCGATCGATCTCGTCGAGGAGCGCCCGCGGATCGAGCACGACGCCGTTGCCGATCACCGACAGCTTTCCCTGGCGCACCACGCCCGAGGGCAACAGCGAGAGCTTGTAGGTCACCCCATCAATGACCAATGTGTGGCCCGCATTATGTCCGCCCTGGAAGCGGACCACGATGTCGGCTTGCTCGGACAGCCAGTCGACCACCTTTCCCTTGCCCTCGTCGCCCCATTGGGAGCCAACCACGACCACATTGGCCATGAGGTACCTTCTCTAAAGCGCGCCGGCCCGAGATTAATCGCGAATCAACAGAGGCTTGCGCCACCCATTCGCGCCGTCCCGGGATAAAGGAAGCGGCCCGATCAAGCAAGGCGGACCGACCGCGCCGCGCCGGGTTCGAGGCCGGTTAAGCGGCTGTTTTTTCACGCATATCGTCGCAGCGCAGCACCGCCACGGTTACCAAGCGGAGCGAATTCAGCCGCCGGCGGGCGATTCCGCGGCGATCCGGCGACGATCCCGCGGCCGCAGCCTCGTGGGCACGCTCCCCGGTCAGAACCGCAGCGGCTTGGCCTGCTGCACCTGGGGCAGCGCGCGCACCGCGGCGAGAACCTGCGGCGGCAACTCGCCGTCGATCTCGATCAGCGCGACGGCGTTGCCGCCCGGCGCATCGCGCCCGACGTGGAAGGTCGCGATGTTGATGCCGGCTTCGCCCAGCGTCGATGAGAAACGCCCGATGAAGCCCGGCTTGTCCAAATTGGTGATATAGATCATCGAGCGGCCGAACTCGGCGTCCATCCGGATGCCCTTGATGTTGACGATCCGCGGGCGCCCGTCGGCAAAGACCGTGCCGGAAACGGAGCGCGATTGCTTTTCGGTGACGACCGTCAACGTGATCAGGCTGTCATAGTCGCCCGCCGCCTCGCGCGTCATCTCCTCGATCACGATGCCGCGGTCCTTGGCCAGGCTCGGCGCCGAGACCACATTGACGTCTTGCAGCATCGGCCGCAGCAGGCCGGCAATGGCCGACGAGGTCAGCGCCTTGGTGTTCATCTGCGCGACGGCGCCCTCATAGGCCAGCTGGACCTTGTTGATCCCGCTTTCGGTGAGCTGGCCGGCGAAGGAGCCGAGCTTTTCCGCGAGCGCGATCAACGGCTTCAATTTCGGCGCCTCCTCCGCCGTGATGGACGGAAAATTGACCGCATTGGATATGGCGCCGCGCAACAGATATTCGGACATCTGCTCGGCGATTTGCAGCGCCACGTTCTCCTGCGCCTCGCTGGTTGCGGCGCCGAGATGCGGCGTGCAAACCACATTGGGGTGCCCGAACAGGGGGTTCTGCGTTGCCGGTTCCTCCACGAACACATCGAAGGCGGCGCCCGCGACCTGCCCGGAATCGAGCGCCTGACGCAACGCCTTCTCGTCCACCAGCCCCCCGCGCGCGCAGTTGATGATGCGCACGCCCTTCTTCATCATCGATATGGCCTTGCCGTCGACGATATCCTTGGTCTTGTCGGTCAGCGGCGTATGGAGCGTGATGAAATCGGCGCGCTTGAACAGCTCGGCCAGCTCGACCTTCTCAACGCCGAGATTGATGGCGCGCTCCGGCGACAGGAACGGATCGTAGGCGATCACCTTCATCCGCAGGCCGTGCGCGCGATCGGCCACGATCGAGCCGATATTGCCGCAACCGATGACGCCCAGCGTCTTGCCGGTGATCTCGACGCCCATGAAGCGGTTCTTCTCCCATTTGCCGGCCTGCGTCGAGGAATCGGCCTGCGGAATCTGGCGTGCGAGCGCCAGCATCAGCGTAATGGCGTGCTCGGCCGTGGTGATCGAATTGCCGAACGGCGTGTTCATCACGATGATGCCTCTGGCGGTGGCCGCCGGAATGTCGACATTGTCGACCCCGATACCGGCCCGCCCGATCACCTTCAGCTTCTTGGCTTGCTCGAGAATTTTCGGCGTGACCTTGGTGGCCGAGCGGATGGCGAGGCCATCGAACTTGCCGATCAATTCGGCGAGCTTTTCCTTGTCGACGCCGAGCTTGGGCTGAAAATCGACCTCGACCCCGTGATCCTTGAAAATCTGCACGGCCGCGGGAGAGAGCGAATCGGAGATGAGGACTTTGGGAGGCATGGCGGCACCCTGCTTTGATGATTTCGGTCGAGCGCGAGACGCGCGGGCCCGAGTTCAGAACCGCCGAATTTTCGGCGATCCGCTTGGTCCTGACCGGGCTCATGCCACCTTGGGCAGCGCGGCCTTGGTTTTTGCGAACGCCCAATCGAGCCACTGCGTCAGGGCTTCGACGTCGTTCCTCTCGACAGTCGCTCCGCACCACACGCGCAGGCCCGGCGGCGCATCGCGGTAGGCGTCGATATCGTACGCGACGTTTTCCCTCTCGAGCGACGCGACCAGACCCTTGATGAAAGCCGATTGCGCGTCCGGGGTCAGCGCGGTCACTGCGGGATCGACGATCCTCAGACAGACGGACGTGTTGGAGCGGATCGCCGGCTGTTTCGCAAGGAAGTCGACCCACGGTGTTCCGGCCACCCAATCGGCGATTGCCCTGGTGTTGGCGTCGGCCCGAGCCATGAGCGCCTTGAGGCCGCCGATCGACTTCGCCCAGTTGAGCGTGTCGAGGTAATCCTCCACGCACAGCATAGAGGGTGTGTTGATGGTTTCACCCTCGAAGATGCCTTCGATCAGCTTGCCGCCGTTGGTCAAGCGGAAAATCTTCGGCAGCGGCCAAGGCGGCGTGTAGGTCTTCAGCCGTTCGACCGCGCGTGGCGACAGCATCAGCATGCCGTGCGCCGCCTCGCCGCCGAGCACCTTCTGCCAGGACAGCGTGATGACATCGAGCTTGGCGAAATCGAGCGGCTGGGCGAAGGCGGCCGAGGTCGCATCGCAGATGCTCAAGCCTTCCCGCTCGGCGGCGATCCAGGCGGCATCGGGGATCCGCACCCCGGAGGTGGTGCCGTTCCAGGTGAAGACGATGTCGCTCGACGCATCGACCTTGGAAAGATCCGGCAACTCGCCATAACCGGCCTTGAGCACCGTCACGTCCTTGAGCTTGAGTTCCTTGGTGATGTCGGTAACCCAGCCTTCGCCGAACGATTCCCAGGCGAGCACCGTGACGGGGCGCGGTCCCAGCATGGACCACAGCGCCATCTCCACCGCGCCGGTATCGGAAGCCGGGACGATGCCGATGCGATAATCGCCGGGGACTTGCAGGATCTCGCGGGTCAGATCGATCGCGCGCTTGAGCTTGGCCTTGCCGATCTTCGAGCGGTGCGAACGGGCGAGAACCGCGTCGGTGAGGGCTTGCAGGCTCCAGCCGGGGCGCTTGGCGCAAGGGCCGGAGGAGAAGTGCGGAACGAGCGGCCGCACGGACGGCATCGCGATGGTCATGGTCTATCCTTCCAGATAGGCGCCCCTCGGTGGGGAGGGGTGTCCCGGGCCGGAGATAGGCCTAGAGAAGGCGCGCCGTCAAGCATCGCCCGTCAGGCGATGCCGAGTACATGCCGCTGATCGGGCGTCAGCTGGGGTGCGGGAGCTTCCGCGCCGTTTGCAATCGCGTGTGGTACGGATTGGTAACGCTCACCCCTTGCGAATGAGCGGCGGAGCATAGATCGGCACTTCCGGCTGGAACATCCAACGCATGCCGAGCCTGAAGTCCAACGAATCGAAATTCGTAAGCGTGTAGTAGGCGGCCGGGCCCGCGCTGCCCTGGCAGCCGATCGACGAGCAGTTGACGACCGGGGTCTTGACCGAGCCCAAATTCAGGTAGCGAACGGCCAGCTCGAGCTTGAGATTGCTCGATACATTGTAGGCCAGGCCGGCCTGCGCCGACCACGCAAGATTCCAGCTCGAAGCATCCGCCGACGAGAAGCTGAAGCCGGGGGCGAAGATATTGAGGATGCCGAGGTCAGTGACGGTCGTGACTGAATTCCATGCCCCGCCCACGCCGGCCCCGACGAACGGCGTGAGGCCCCACCAAGTGCCAAGATCCAGATAGGCGTTGAGCATGAACACCTCGGCGGCGTGGGAGCCGTCAAATTGGTCGAAGCAGGTGGCGCCCCCCGGGCAGAATTCGCGAAAACCGCCGACCGCCTTGAACTTCGCCGCCGTGCGATGCTCGCCGGTGACATCGAAGCGCAGCCAGTTGTTGACCTGATAACCGACGCCGAAGTCGATGAAGGAGGAATCGTCGGTCTGCTTTTGCAGGATTTGCCAGCTCGCCGGCCACACGAAGTTGGGATTGGTCTGGAAATGATCAAATGCCCGGAACCTCTGCACGCTGACGCCGACGTCGCCGCGCAAATACCAGCCGGACTCGGCCGGCACCTGAAGCACGGGCTGGACTGGCGGCAGGACGGGAGGAAAGTCAGCGGCGAATGCCGCCGTGCTCATCGTCGCGGCGGCTCCCGCGAGCGCCAGGATTCTCACGCTACTCATGACTTCGTCCTTTCAGCCTATGGGGCAAGGACCCGACAGGGATGAACCAACGAAGCCGAGAATGGCGGCAAACCGTTAAATGGAGCTTAACCTTACTTCTTAACCGTGAAGCTTAAGGTTCAGGCGGTGACGTGGCTCAGGGCCTCGACGATACCGTCGACAACTTCCTCGACCAGCACCCGGTCTTCGCCTTCGCCCATGACCCGGATCACCGGCTCGGTGCCCGAGGAACGAACGATGAGGCGACCATGGCCATTGAGGCGCCGTTCCGCCTCCCGGATCGCCGAACGAACCTTGGCGGTCTCCAGCGGCTTGCCACTCCGGTAGCGCACGTTCCTCAGCACTTGCGGCAGCGGATCGAAGCGGTGGCAGACCTTCGATACCGGCCGATCCTGTCGCTTGAGCACGGCCAACACTTGCAGCGCGGCGACGAAGCCGTCGCCGGTCGTGACGTAGTCGGAGAGAATGATGTGCCCCGAGGATTCGCCGCCGACATTGTGCCCATGCTCGCGCATATATTCGAGCACATAGCGATCGCCGACCGGGGTGCGCGCGAGCGAAAGACCGAGCCCCTCCAAATAGCGTTCGAGGCCGAGATTTGACATCACGGTGGCGACAACTCCCGGCTTGGCGAGGCGGCCATCCTCCTTGAAGCTCGCCGCGATCACCGCCAAGAGCTGGTCGCCGTCGATCAGGCGGCCGCGCTCGTCGGAAATGATGACGCGATCGGCATCGCCATCGAGCGCGATGCCGATGTCGGCCCGCATCTCCTTGACCTTGGCGCACAGCGCCGCCGGCTCGGTCGATCCGCAATCCCGGTTGATGTTGAAGCCGTCGGGCTCGACCCCGATCGGCACCACGTCGGCGCCCAGCTCCCACAGCGCCTCGGGCACCACCCGGTAGGCGGCGCCGTTGGCGCAATCCACCACCACGCGCAGCCCATCGAGACTGAGCGCCCGCGGGAGCGTGCGCTTGGCGAATTCGATGTAGCGATCGTGCACGCCGTCAATGCGTTTGGCGCGCCCGAGATCCGGGCTGTTCGCCAGTCTCTTGGCCAAATCCGAATCGATCAGCGCCTCGATCTCGTGCTCGACCGCGTCCGAAAGCTTGTAGCCGTCCGGGCCGAACAGCTTGATGCCGTTGTCGTCGTAGGCGTTGTGCGAGGCCGATATCATCACGCCCAGATCGGCGCGCATCGAGCGGGTGAGCATGGCCACCGCCGGCGTGGGCATGGGGCCGAGCAGCAGAACATCCATGCCGACCGAGGTGAAGCCGGCCACCAAGGCGGTCTCGATCATGTAGCCCGATAGGCGGGTGTCCTTGCCGATCACGACGCGGTGACGATGGTCGCCGCGGCGAAAGGTCAAACCTGCGGCCTGCCCGATGCGAAGCGCCAATTCCGGAACGATCACGCCGTTGGCGCGACCGCGGATGCCGTCAGTCCCGAAATACTTGCGAGCCATGTTCCCCTTCAACCCCGCGCCGACGCATTCGCGCCATGATAAGCCTTTTCCGTCGACAAATTCTTCAAAAAATGGAGGTAACTTGGCGCCGTGATGAACGGCACCGCCGGCGGCTCGATCGCCCGGGCCCGCGGGTTGCGCGCGGCGTCAAGTCACCGCCGGTCTTGGCCTTACTCGCTTGCCGCGCTTTTCTTTCCGTCCTGGACGCTCGGGCGCGGTTGGACGACATTGATCGCGTCGGAAGCCGGAAAAGTATCCTCCAGACCCGATTCCAGGGATTTTTCGAGGCGTTGGCGCCGTTCAGCCGGGTCTTCCCGGCGCTTTTTTTCCTTGTCTTCCTTGACCCCTTTGTCCGGGGCGGTTTCGTTCGATAAGCCCATCGATCCTCTCCTGCGCGAGCGGCCGGGACTGGCGTAGATCAACCCCCGGGGCGGCCCAAGCGTTCCGGACGCGGGGGGTCGGACCCTGCATGGCCAACCTTGCATCGCCAACCTTGCATCGCCAACCTCGCATTGCAACTTGACGGAATTCGGGTTGGGTGGTGATTGCGGGTGCCCCCGAAAGTCAAAAACGATCCGGGAAGAGTGCCTGGCCATGCGCATGATGACCTGCATCGAGGACATGCGGCGCCTGGCGCGCCGCAAGGTTCCTAAAATGTTCTTCGAATATGCCGACCGGGGCTCCTATGCGGAGGAGACGTTGCGGATCAACCGCACGGACCTCGAGCGCATCAAGCTGCGCCAGCGCGTGCTCGTGGACGTCGCACGGCGCGATCTGCGGACCACCATCGTGGGCGAGCCCGCATCGCTGCCCATGGCGCTGGCGCCGGTCGGGCTGTGCGGCATGCAATGGGGCGACGGCGAGATTCTCGCCTGCCGCGCCGCGCAGGCGGCCGGCATCCCGTTTTGCCTTTCCACCATGTCGATCTGTGCGATCGAGGACGTTGCGGCCGCGGTCGAGGAGCCGTTCTGGTTCCAGCTCTATGTGATGAAGGACCGCGGCTTCGTGCGCGAGCTGGTCGAAAGGGCGATCGCCGCAAAATGCAACGCACTGGTGCTGACCGCCGATCTGCAGGTGCTGGGGCAACGCCATTGCGATCTGCGCAACGGCATGACCGTCCCGCCGCAGCTCAAGATCGGCAACATGATCGACATTGCGACCAAACCGGGCTGGGCGGTGAGCATCCTGCGCGGCAAGCGCAAGACCTTCGGCAATCTGGCGGGCCATGTGCGCGGCATGGAGGACGTGCGCTCGCTCGCGCAATGGATCGCCGGACAGTTCGATCCGTCGCTGAGCTGGAAGGACGTCGAATGGATCAGAGGTCTGTGGCCGGGCACGCTGGTGCTCAAGGGTCTGCTTGATGTGGAGGACGCCAAGCGCGCGGCCAAGACCGGCGCGGCGGCGCTCGTCGTCTCCAATCACGGCGGCCGACAGCTCGACGGCGCGATGTCCTCGATCTCGGCATTGCCCAAGATTGTCGATGCGGTCGGCTCCGAGATCGAGATCATGTTCGATGGCGGCATTCGCTCGGGTCAGGACATCATGCGCGCGCTCGCGCTCGGCGCGCGTTCCTGCATGATCGGCCGCGCCTATCTATATGGCCTTGGCGCGGGCGGTGAGACCGGCGTCGCGCGGGCGATCGAAATCCTTCGCAACGAGCTCGACGTGACCATGGCGCTCACCGGCACCAGCAGCATCAAGAACATCGGCCGGCACGTGCTGGCGGATCACTAAAGCGGATTCCGGTCGATTTGGCTCGGCGCCCGCGCCACCCAACGCCGTCACCGCGGGCTTGACCCGCGGGCCAAGCAGCGACGGCACTTGACCGGCCCCGACGGTGCGTAGCGCGAACCAATCGTACATGCGGGCAGGAAAAGGGCCGGCTGGGAGCAATGACTCAAACGCCTCCCAGCCGGCCTAACCTTGCGGAGCTGATCGAGGTGCCGAGGGACAGGTGCTCCGAAGGCCGTCAGGCGGACGCCAGGGCTTACGCGCGATGTACAGCGTCCGTGCTCGGATTAAACCCCGCGCGTTGCGTTTTGATGACGCTATTGCGACTGTCCGCCCTCTTCGCCAAAAAAATTCCGCCCTCGAGCGTGAGGGCGGAGCAACAATCTGGAACGCAGCACTGCCGGTCAGTTCGGAACTACGCCGTTAAGTCCGACATTGATGCGGTTGGTCTCGAACGTGCCATCCGGCTTCTTGGTCGCGGCGTTGATGCTGATGGCGGCGCCCGACTTGAGCGCGCTCGCGTCGCTCACCTGATACTGAACGATGGGCGTGCTCGGCGTGACCAGGAGCTTCTTCTCGCCGCCCTTGTACTTGACCATCAGGGTCAAGCCGTCGACACCGGTCACCGGGTTGCCGGCCTCGCCGTTCGTCATGGTGCCGTTGGGCGCGCCCGGCCAACCGTCGCGGTGTCCGTCGCCGGTTCCGCGCTGCGACTCCGCAAAGATGTGCACCTCGACCGCTTTCTGGGTGCCGTCGGCTTGCGGAACGGCGCCGCTGCCGATGTAGGAGCCTTGCTTGATGTCGGCGAGCGAGGCCTTGGTGACGCCCACGATCAACGCCTTGTCGGCGAGTACCACCGTTTGCTCGGCGCCCTCTTTCGACTTCACCAGCAGCGCGTTGCCGGTGACCTTCTCGATCGTGCCGCTAAGGCGCTGCGTCTGCGGTTGCTGCGCCCATGCCGACGAAACCGCAAACGCGGCCACGACGGCGACACCGGCCAAAAATCCAATCCTACTCATCTGTTTCCTCCGAGTGACATGTTTCCAGGGACTTGCTTGCTAAAACGTGCTTGCCGAGATGTGCCTGCCAAGAGTCGTGATAACCAAGAAACTTGGGTGCCAAGGACTTACGTGCAGGGTCCCGAACACCCGTCCCAAGCGGCCGCGGGCCTGCGGCGATCACTGCGGCGGGGGGATTTCCTTTTCGACCTGGATCGCCGCGACATCGAGTGAGCCATCGGGCAGCTTTGGGGCACCAGCAACGAATACTTTCAAGCCCGGCTTGAGATCCTCCTTGGTGCCGGGAACCGTGGTGGCGATGATGGTCTTCGGCGTTACGACGATCTTCTTTTCCTCATCGGGCTTGCCCTGGACCTTGTACTTGACCGTCAGCACCTGGCCGTCGACGCCGGCGACCGAGGTCTGCAATGAGCCGTTGGTCATGAAGCTGTTTGGCATCAGGTCCCAGTCGCCGTGAAAGGAGTTGAAGGGCTGCCCGGCGGGAAAGATGCGCAGTTCGACCGCCTCAAGCGTTCCATCGGCGCGTGGCCGCGAAGTAATAGCGACGTTGGTATCGGCCTTGACGTCGGTGAGAGAGGCCTTGACGACGCCGCCAATGCGGACGTTGTCCTTGAGCACGAGCTTGAGTTCAGCTCCTTCGCGCGACTTGACCATCAAGTTGTTGCCGTCGAGCTTCTCAACCGTCCCGCGCACGCGGACCGGCGGCGACTGCTGGGCAAAGCTCGCCGAGGAGGCGAGCATCAAGGCAAAACCTGAGGCGCCGAACATGCGCCGTGTCATCTTGTTCATTGTCATCCTCCCAAAAGGTCGCCGACGAAGAGCTTTCGGCGATCGGAGAACAACCCCGCACCGCGCTTTCCGGTTCCGTCAAGGATCGCGGTGATCTCGGCTCTTCAGGGTCATGCTATAGGGTCAACCCCTTATCAGATCAGCCTCCACCAGGGTGCGCAAGCCCTGGGTGACCTGCGGGCGCGCGCCGAAGAATAGCGCAAACGCGCCGACCGCCTGATGCAGCAGCATCCCCAGACCGTCGACCGTGCGCAGCCCGCGCGCGCCGGCTGCCGCCAGCAGCGGCGTCACCAGCGGAGCATAGACGATGTCGGCCACGACCGCAGCCGCGGCGAGCGGCGCCAGATCGATCTCCAGGCGCGGCTGCCCTTCCATGCCGAGCGTGGTGGCGTTCACCAGCAATCCCGCACCCGCCAGCAAATCATTCCTGCGATCCCACCGGGACGGCACCACCCGGTTTCCAAACCGTTCCCGCATCGCGGTTGCCCGATCCAAGCTGCGGTTGACGACATGGATATGAGGCACGCCCCGCTCGATGAGGCCGAACACGATGGCGCGCGCGGCGCCGCCGGCGCCCAGGACGACCGCGCTCTCCACATCCTTGGCCCAGTCCGAGACCCCGGCATCGAGTGACGCAACGAAGCCCTCGACATCGGTATTGGTCGAGCGCAGCACGTCGTCCTCGAGCCAAAGCGTATTCGCCGCGCCCACCGCCTCCGCCAGGGCGTCGGGCTTGGACAATCCCAGCGCCGCCTGCTTGTGCGGCACCGTCACGTTCGCCCCCACGTAACCGTGGTCGGCCAGATGGGCGACGAAATCCGCAAATCCGCCGGGCGGCACCGCCTCGCGCCGGTACGCGGCGTCGAGGCCGAGCTGCCGGATCCAATAATCGTGGATGAGCGGCGAGCGGGAATGCTCGACCGGCCAACCGATCACGCAGGCGGCTTTGAAATCCATGTTTCTTCCATAGAGAAATTTCGCCGCGCATGCGAGCGGTGCCGAAACCGGCGATTTGCCGGACGGACCGGGGTGATCCCGCGCGCCACGATCGGCGCGGCACCGCGCGGCATACAGCACGAACCAAACGGGACCGGGACGATGGATCTCAGGATAGGAAAGCAGGCGATCAAATGACGCTTCAGCGCCGCAACGGGGCGAGCGCCGATTTGATCCGTTGCGGCGTGAACGGCACTTGCCTGATGCGAGCGCCGGTCGCATCGAAAATGGCATTGGCGATGGCGGCCGCGCTGGGGATCGAGGCCGCTTCGCCGACCCCGAGCGGCGGATCGTCGGGGCGATCGAGCAAGACGACCTGGATATCCGGCACGTCGGCGAATGTCGCAATCGGATAGGTCTGGAAATCGAGGCTGGTCACACCCGCATTGTCGAACTTGACCTCTTCCATCAGGGCGCGGCTGACCGACTGGATCACGTTGCCGTGCACCTGCAGCTCGACCCCTTTCGGGTTGACCATCAGGCCGGCGTCCTGCGCGACCACGACCCGGGTGACGCGGACCGCGCCGCTCGCGAGGTCGACGTCCACCTCCGCGACCCAGGCCGTGAAGGCGGCGCCGTATCCCGGAAATTCCCCATGGGTGTAGCGCGCATAGGCGAGGCCGCGCCCTTTCGCGATCGCGCCCACGGCAAGGTCCGGCTTGCGCGGCGCGCGCGGCACCCAACCCGCCTTCTTGGCGGCAGCCGTCAGCACCGCCACCGCGCGCGGATCGTTCAGACGCTCCAGGCGGAATTTCAGCGGATCGACACCCGCCGCGACCGCCAGCTCGTCGATGAAGCATTCATGCGCGAAGCTGTTGGGCAGGCTGGCCACGCCGCGCATGCGCGCCGCCCGCACCGGCGGCACCAGGTCGAGCACGCTGACCTGAAGATTCGCAATTCCGAAATAGGGCGGCACGGCATTGCGATCGCCCTGCGCGAGCACCACCGGTTTTGCCGGCATTGCGCCGGTCAGATAATGCGCGAGGGCCTCGGCGCGGCCGGAGAAGCATTTGGTCGTGAACTGATAGCCGGTGATGCGGCCGTTGCCGTCCAAGCTTCCGCGTACATCCATCAGCTGGGCGGCACCCTTGGGCTCCCAGCCGTGCTCCTGCTCCCGCGTCAGCTGAAGGCGAACCGGGCGGCCGACCGCCTGCGACAGCATAGCCGCGTCCAGCGAGACATCATCGGCGCAATTGAGGCCGTAGCAGCCGGCGCCGTCCACATGGATCACCCGCACGGCTTCCTCGGGCATCGCCAGCAACCGGGCGGCCTCGCGGCGGATGGCGTGAGCCGATTGTGTGGCCGACCAGATCGTCAGCTTGTTGTCGGAGAATTCCGCCACCGCGCAGGACGGTCCGATCGAGGCGTGCAATTGGTAGGGCCAAACGTAGGTGGCCGACAGCTCGATCGCGGCATTTGCCAGCGCCGAGCGGACATCGCCCTCCTCGCGCAGGATCCGCGGCTTGCTCGGATATTCACGCAGGAACGGCTCGAGCTTGGAGAAATCCGGCATTCCGGACCACGGCTTCCATTCCACTTTCAGCTCGTGCGCGGCCCGAACGGCATTCTCCTCGCGTTCCGCCACGACGCCCAGGAAATCTTCGATCCTCACCACCTTGACGATGCCCGGGATGTGGCGGACCGACATCATGTCGACCGCCACCAAGCTCGCGCCGATCGCCGTCTCCGAACCGCTCATGGGCGGCCTGATCACGCGTGCGTGCAACATGCCGGGACGGCGGACATCGTGCACGAAGGTGAAGCTTCCGGTGGCCTTGGCCGGAATATCGGTGCGCGCCATCGATTTTCCGACCACGGTATATTCCGAAGGCTTCTTGGTGCGCGCCCGGCCGGAGGCGCGCAGATCGAACTTCTTGTCGCCGATCAGCTCGCCGTAGGAGATGCTCTTGCCGGCGCGCCCGGAGGTGACGATGCCGCTGGCGGCCCGCAGATCGGAGACCGCAACCCCGAGCCGGTCGGAAGCGAGCTTCAGCAGCATTTGCCGTGCGTCCGCGGCAGCATGCCGGATCGGAATGGCTTCCCGTTGGATCGTATTGCTCGCGCCCTGGTCGGGCGTCGTGGCGGTGTCTCCCATCACCATGGTGACGCGATCGAGGTCGACGTCCAGCTCGTCCGCCACGATCTGGGCGAGCGCGGTGCGAATGCCGGTCCCCAGATCAACCCGGCCCGTGAAGCAGGTGACGCTGCCGTCGGCTTTGACCGCAAGCCATGAATCGACGCGATCGTCCGGGATCGTCTTGGGCCACGGTCCCAATGCTTCGTCAGCGCGCGGCGAAGAGGACAGCGAGCAGGCGACGAGCAAATAACCGGCACCTTTGAGCAGGTCGCGGCGGGCGATTCCGGGCCGAACCCACATGTCGCATCCCCTCACGCTCGCGCGGCCACCACGCGTTGCACCGCACGGACGATCTGCGCATGCGTGCCGCAGCGGCAGAGATTGTTGGCGAGAGCCGCCTTGATCTCCGCCTCGGTGGGCTTTGCGGTCTGGTCCAGGAAGGCCTTGGCCTGCATGATCATTCCGTTCATGCAATAGCCGCACTGGGCCGCCTGCTCCGCGATGAAGGCGCGCTGCACCGGATGCGGTCGGTCGAGCGATCCGAGCCCTTCAAGGGTGACGATCTCGCCGTCGCCGACATCGTTCAACGAGGTGACGCAGGAGCGCACCGCGCGTCCGTCAAGGATCACCGTGCAGGCGCCGCACTGCCCGCGACCGCAGCCGAATTTCGGTCCGTTGAGCTTGAGATCGTTGCGCAGGACATAGAGCAGCGGGGTGTCCGGCTCGACCGTCAATGCATGGGTGCGGCCGTTGACCCGTAGAGAGACAGCCATGTTCGCCCGCTCCTCCCGACCCCTTCGCTTTTTTTGATCTTGGGAAAATTAGATCACGCCGCGCACGCCTTCACAAGACGAGCGGGCGATCCGCCGCACCCCGGCGCGCCGGCGAAGGCGAACAGGGTTAAGGCGAGCGTCGGGAACGAGCCGGTGGAGCATTTTCAGGAAAAGTGGAATCCGGTTTTCCGTCCGAAAATGCGACAAATGCAAAA
>WNFJ01156404.1_pt2 | contig 16582 bp, 10 predicted proteins | sample 5400461 | NCBI WGS metagenome assembly WNFJ01 (sample SAMN13153349, study PRJNA577476) | soil metagenome | isolation source: 115 cm saprolite on Douglas fir-dominated hillslope | place: USA:California | collected 2013-09-17 | reverse complement strand
CGACCAGCTCGTCGAAAAGCACTCCTCGACCCCGGAGCGTGCGCGCCGCCTTATGAACAATCGACTTTACCAATACGTCTCGACCTCGCTCGCCGGTACGCAGGAGTACATGGCAATGGAAAAGCTTGTCGCGGTCATGCGCGAGGAGCGCTTCGATCTCATCGTCCTGGACACGCCTCCCACGGCCAACGCTCTCGATTTTCTGGACGCGCCCGAGCGTCTCATCGACGCGCTCGACTCGGCAGCCACTGGCTGGTTCATTCAGGCTTTCGAGTCAACAGGCAAGCTCAGTCTCAACTTGCTCGCTCGTTCAGCAGCGCTCGTCCTGCGAGGTCTGGGGCGCATTACGGGCGGCGGCTTTCTCGAAGCCATGGCCGAGTTTCTGACCGAGCTCAACGACCTCTTTGGGGGCTTCAAGCAGCGCGCTCGATCCGTGGAAGGTGCGCTGCGCAGCCCGGAAGTCGCCTTCGTTGTCGTGACCAGCCCGGCTCCGATGAGCCTCCAGGAGGCGCTCTACTTCAGCTCGCGACTCGAGCAAGCGAATATGGATCGCGGCGCTTTCGTCGTGAATCGCCTTCATCTGCCTCCGGCCAGAGCGGCAGCGTCTCCCACCGAAGCGGATGCGGCGAAAGCCATGTCGGCTCGGGGCCTGCGACTCGAGCCCGAAGCGCCTTCTCGCCTCGTTCGCGCACACACCGACGCTCGGAGGCTCGCCGCGCTCGACATGTCGCACCTGCGCAGTCTGGACGGGCTCGCGAAGAACAAGGTGCCCATTGTGCGTGTCCCCGAGCTTGCCGGCAGCGTGCACGATCTCGATAGCCTCCGAGGCATCGCCGACCTCCTGATGCGCGGGGCAGTCTGAGCCCCCTCTAGGCGTTCGTGGGATCTCTCCCGCTCTTTACGAGGGCTCACGGCGGCGTCTCGCCTTGTAGATAACCCGAACGGGAACCCCCACGAATCCGAACTGTTTTCGCAGCTGGTTCACCACGAACCGCTGATACGAAAAGTGAATGGCGTCTGGAGCGTTGGTCATTGCGACGAATGTTGGCGGTGCGACAGCTGCCTGCGTAACGTAGTAAAGCCGAGGTGCGCGGCCGCCCATGGTGGGAGGCGGACGTGTTTCGATCACCCGTTCGAAAAAACGATTGAGCTCGCCCGTGGTCACGCGTTGAAAATAGGCTGCGTGGACCTGGTCGATTGATTCAAAGAGATCGCCAATCCCTCGACCTGTCTTGGCACTGAGATGGACCACCGGCACGTAGGGTGCGAACGCCAGCTTCTCGCGGGCGCTCTGCTCCACCTTTGCAACGCCGCTCTTAGGCAAGAGGTCGATCTTGTTCAGCGCGACGACCATGCCGCGTCCGCGCTCCTCGGCCAGGCCCAAAATCTTAGCGTCTTGCTCGGCCACCCCCTCGTTTGCGTCGCAAACGAGCACGACTACCTGTGCCCGCTCGACGCTACGAATCGCTGAGAGCACACTCAAAGACTCGACGGCGCTTGCCTCGCTGGCGACCTTGCCTTTTCGTCGAATGCCCGCCGTGTCGATGACGACGTATTGCTTGCCCTCGCGTTCGACGAGGGCATCGATTGCGTCGCGCGTCGTGCCGGGGCGCACGTCAACCAGGGTGCGATCCTCGCCCAAGATGCGGTTAAGCAGGCTACTCTTGCCCGCGTTGGGCCGACCTATGAGGGCGATGCTCGGTGGTGAAGCGGCATCGGCGGGTACTTCGCGCCGCGCCTCGGGCAACGACTCTATCAAGTCGGATTCGAGGTCGCCAATGCCGCGCCCGTGCAGCGCGCTGATTGCATGCACCTTGGGGATCCCGAGCCGGTAGAGTTCAAACGCATCGGCGACGGCTTGCGGCGAGTCCGCTTTGTTGGCGGCGTAGAGGACGGCCTTTCCGCTCCGACGTAGCAGCTTGACGGCCGATCGGTCGGCTTCATTGAGCTCTGTCGTGGCGTCAGTCACCAGGACGATGACGTCGGCTTCTTCGACGGCTGCCCGCACGTGCGTCGCGATTCCAGCTTTCATCGGATCTTGGTCCTCGGGGTCGAACCCTCCGGTGTCCACTATCGTGTATTCCTTCCCGAACGCGCTCGTATCGGCGTACTTGCGGTCACGGGTTACTCCAGGTTCGTCGTGCACGATAGCGAGTCGCGCGCGGGCGAGCCGGTTGAACAGGGTGGACTTTCCAACATTCGGGCGCCCGACGATTGCCACCACGGGGATGCCGCGTGAGCCGCCGGGCAGCATCGCAGGCCGCCGCCAGGTTCCGACAGAACGCCTCGGCTTGGTCACGGCGCGTCTGGCTCCACTCCCAAACCGAGCTCGCCTAGACGCGCGGCGTCGTCCATCCACCCCGGATCGTGGTGCACTCTAAGCTCGAGCCGCACTTTGCGAGAAAGCATCCGTTCGATGGGAGCCCGCGCCGCCGTCCCAATGCGCTTGATCATCTGCCCTTTGGCACCGATGAGGATTTTTCGATGTGCTTCGCGCGCCACATACACTCCAACTTCGATGAGAGGAATTCTCCCGCCCTCCTCAAATCGAAGAACGACGACCGCGACTCCGTGCGGTACCTCTTGTCTTGTGTGTCTGAGAATCTGTTCGCGAACGAATTCGGCGACGAAAAAGCGCACGGGCTGGTCCGAAAGGGTGTCCGGCTCGAAGAGGAGCGGCTGCTTGGGCAGGACGGAACGTATTTCCTCCAACAGCCGTTCCCTGCCGTCGGCCAGTCTCGCACTGATGGGAACCGTAGCCACAAATTCGTGGCTCTCTGTGAGCGAGGTGATGAACGGCAGCAGGACGGACTTGTCCTTAAGGCGGTCGATCTTGTTGACGGCAAGAATCGTTGGCAAGGTGGGAAGCTCGGCGAGGATGGGGGCGTCGGCGTCATCGGCGGGCGACATCCCCAGCTCGCGCGGCGCCTCAACGATCAGAACGACGACGTCGGCTTCCTTCATGGCACGCCGCGCAGCTTCGTTCATCCGGCGGCCGAGCTGTGTCCTCGGCTCGTGCAACCCTGGCGTATCGACGAAGACGTACTGTACATCGCTCTGCGTGAGCACACCCCGCACAGAACCGCGCGTCGTTTGCGGGTGGTGGCTCGTAATCGCAATCCGCTCTCCCAGGAGCGCATTGAGCAGCGTGCTCTTGCCCACGTTCGGACGGCCAACGAGGGCGACTCGTCCAGCACGCATGGTATCGGCAGAGCTGCGTCCCATATCGGTAGGCGGCGCTTCTTAGCATCCGGCGGTTGCGTTGCGCCGGATCTTGGAAGTAGTGTCCGGTCCGCCGGGCATTTGGCTCCTGGCGGGCAGCGCGGCAGCAACGTATGTCTGACGAGAAGAAGACACTCAACGAAAAGACACGGCTTCTTCCGCTCGCGATCGCGGCGGCGGTTCCCACGTTCATTTTCTTCATCCTCCCGCCGCTTAGCAAGAGTGGCTTGTGGGATCCTTACGAGCTCAACATCGCCGACTTGTCACGGCGGATCGCGCTCAATCTCTATCATGCCACCAGCCTGTCGCTTGATGGCGCCGACAACTCGCTGCCCCATCTGAACGACCTGGGGCGACCTCAATTGCCTTTCTCGTCGATCGCTCTCGGCTTCAAGCTGTTCGGCTTGCAAGAATGGGCGGGACGGTTGCCTTTGGCCTTATGGGGACTCATCGGGGTTTTGGCGACTTACGCCTTCGTCGCGCGATTGTTCGACCGCCGCGCGGGCGTCTATGCGGCCGTCGTGCTGTCCACGATGCCTCTTTACTTCGTGCAAGCTCGTTCGATGATGGGCGAAGTCTGTGCAATGGCCGGCCTCGCTCTTGCGTTCGGCGGACTCGCAGTCGCAGCTTTCGACCGGGGCCGCGCGCCGGCCGACGGCGGGAGCGGGGCAGAACCGGCAAGTACCGGTGACGGTTCGGTCTTGCGAAAGCGTTTGCCGTGGCTGCTCATGGCGGTGATCGGTCTTTTCGTTGGCTTTNNAGGGCTTGCGGTCCCGCTGCTCGGAGTGGGTGTGGCATGGGGTGTCGCGCGCGTTTCGTCGAAGCTCCGTGGCAAGGACACGGTTGCAGACGCAGTGGGTGCGGTGTCGTTGGTCGCTGGAATCGCCGTTTCGGCGGTGGCCGCGCGCATTGCCGCCGAATCAAGCAAGGACGTCAGCCTTTGGCTCGGCGCTCTGATACACGTGCCGACGAAGTACCCGACCTTCGACGTGTACGTTGCCGCCATCGGTCATTCGCTGGCGCCCTGGAGCGCGTTCCTCCCGTTCGCGTTCGGCCGCTTGCTCATCGCTCCTCCTCCGGGCGCTAGCGCCTCGCAAGAGCGAGAGAGCCTCGGCCGGGTTGCAATCGTCGTAGGGTCGGCCGTGGCTTTTGTCGCCCACGCCTACATGATCGAGCGGACGGATCTCATCGCCTTCACCGGGCCAGCTTTGTGCGCGGTCGCGTGTGCCGTCGCAATCCGCGACTTCGAACGCGGCGCCCCCGCTTCCATCGCGGTGGGAATCGGGACGCTCGTGTTCGCCGCCGTACTTCACCATGATTTTCACGAGCTGCCTGAAAAGGCTTACCAGGCATTCGGGATCGCGACTGCCCCGTTTCCGGAGGGCTTCAAGAGCACCGCGTTGAACCTGTGGTGGGTTGTGCTGGGCGGCTTCGCACTCTGCGCGTTTTTCACCTGGGCGGAGCAGGATGCGCAGCGCACCCCATTCGATCCGAGCGGTTACGCGAGAGTGCTCGGGGCCCTGCGTCAGGCGTTCGACGGGACGCTTGCCTTCGTGTACCTCGCCGCAATCGCGGTCGCTTCGCTATCGGGGTTGCTTGTCTTCGTTGGGCTGAAGACCCATTCGTCACTGCTGCCGCCCATGTCGTCGAACGTGCGCGACGCCGCCTTGAATGCGTGGTGGCTCGTTATGTTTGTGCCGCTGGGTGCCCTCTTCGGGCTGCTCTTTGTGTGCGACGTCTGGCTCTGGGCCTTCAGCCGATCTGCGCGCCCGTCGATGCGATCAATTACACGCGGCTTCGAACCCTTCGAGGAGCTTTTTGGTCGCTTGCGCGAATTTCCCCGACGGTGGAGGGGCAACGTAGAGCACTTGTGGGTGGAGGTCTTGGTGCTCGCTCCGCTCATGCTCCTGGCCTTGCCAGCGATTGTCTTCGCGATCGGGTACGCCATTGGTGTCAAGCCGTACATTGCGCTGCTCGTGGCCGTTCCTTCTGGCGTTGTCTTCTTCCTTGTGATGGGCGTTCTTGGGGACCTCTTGAGGCAACGTGCGGCCGGCTTCGCGGTTGCAGGCGGCGTCGTTGGGTTCGTCTTGTGTTTCTTCTATTACCCAGCGCTGGCAAATCAGCTCTCACCCAAGGACGTTTTCGAGAGTTATCGCCGCGTTTGCCCTAACGCGCCTCTTGCCTTGCTGGGCGTTGGGGGCCGCACATCGGCCTACTATGCAGGTGGCCAACCGCAGGCGTTTAGCGACGCGGCGACCGCGTACCAATGGCTCTCCTCCGGCGGTTCGCAACGCCGCTGTCTCGCCTTGAAGGCGGAGGAGTTGCCGAAGCTCAATCAGCTGTGGCGCGAGCGAGGAGGCGAGCCTCGAACGAACCTGCCGATCGTGGACGCAAGGTCCAGCCAGATTCTCCTTGCGGCGTCCGCGCTTGTTCCAGGCGAAAAGAACGACAATCCCCTCTCGGCCATGGTCCTTGCTGCACTGCCGCACCCCCAGCGCAAGATCGATGCGAATCTCGAAGACAAGCTCCAAGTCCTTGGTATCGACTTGGATGACGAACGGGGCCGGCCTGTGGATGCCGTCAGCCCCGGCCGAGCCTACCATTTGAAGACCTACTACAAAGTACTTGCTCCTGTGACTACGGAATGGGAGGCCTTCATTCATATCGACGGTTACCACCGAAGGCACAACGGGGATCACAAACCAATGAACGGGAAGTACCCCATGTCCCTGTGGCTACCCGGTGACTTGCTGGTTGACGATCATGAATTCAAGCTCGAACCGAACTTCACACCTGGCGCGTACGCGATTTACTTTGGCTTGTTCGTGGGCGATACGCGCCTCAAGGTTCAGAGCGGACCGAGTGATGGCGAAAACCGGATCAACGGGGGTGCGTTGCGCGTGCAATAGGCGCGTGGCCCATCATTTTGCAACGCGGCAACTGGGAGGGCGATCATGGCGACAATGAGCAAGAACCCGAAGGGGCCTGCGGCCGTGGCCGCCGTTGAGGGTACGGATTCGGACGCCCGGGCCGATGAGCGCCGCAGTTACGATCGCTTTGACGTCGAGTGGGCGGTCGATTGCGTGGCAGACGACACGTTCCTGTACGCGTCGATCTCAAACATCAGCGCCATGGGCATCTTCGTGAGGACAACGGACCCCGCGAGCGTGGGAACGCGATTGATGCTTGCGTTCGAACCTCCGGGCTACGAATCGTTCAAGCTAGAGGGCCAGGTGGCTTGGATTAATGCAGTGCGTCCCGATGGCGACAATCCCAACCCGGGGATGGGCGTGCGCTTCGTCAACCTTCGGCCCGAGGACCGCGAGCGCTTGGTCGAAGTCATTCGCACAATCGCCTACGTCCGCGAGCCGTCGTAGAGAGGACATGACGCGACGTCGATGCCCATAACGGCCAGCGCTTCGGTCAGTGCCCGGAGGGGACGTTCAGGGCCTGCGGCAATAACGCGGCGCAAACCTTCGAGGGCCGCGGACTTTGCGACCCTGGCCGCCCACGCATCCAGGGCTTCGTCGTCGTCGGAAGGATGACTCGCCGCAATGGCGATGGCGCCATTTCCGAGTGGCACCGAGCACCTAGGGAACTCCCAAGCTAGGGCACTTTCGGCCCGCGTTGCATCGATCAGCGCCTGGGCGAAACCTTCGGCGACAGCCGATCGCGCCGGCGCGAGCCAGGCCGCGGCGCCCGCGCCTAGCGCGTCGCACGCGTTATCCATTGTCAGCGATGCGAGCGTGGGCGAACCGCGTTCTTGTCCGATCAGTCGGCCCAGGACCGCGCAGGCATCGTACAGTTCATCCTCCTGGTCGGCAGAGCGGACAAGGTCGACGATGAGCGCGCGCAGGGATGTTGAGCTCGCAATGATTACGCGGTCGACGGGCAAGACGGCTCGCGCGCTGTCGAGTTCACACCAGCCCTGAACGACAGCATCGCCCGAGATCGTTATCACCGTGTCTGTCCTTGCTGTGTTCGGTCGAGTTTTTCGAGCTCAATTCGTGCTCGTTCCTTGTACGACTCAACGTTGAGCAAAGCATTCAGGCGCGTCTGTGCGCCGGCATTGTCGCCAATGAATCGGCAGCACATCGCACTATCCAGAAGAGCGTCCCATCCGACGGAGGTCCCCGCCGACCGCCGAGCGACGTCGTCAAATCGTGCGATCGCCGCTCGACAGCCTCGGGTGTCACGGAGCGAGCGTGCCGTGGCGAGATCGGCGCCAGCCATGTCGCTCGGTTCCCCCCTCTCTGCAGGAGCGGCCGGCGCGGACCGCGCACCCTGCGCAGCTCCGGGCGAAGGAGCGACGGGGGTCGCGACGGGCGCTGCGGCGACTGCTAGGTCTCTGGCTGGGGACGCCTTCGTGGCCTCGGCGCCTAGCGAAGGGGGCGGCGTTTTGGCGAATGCGCGCGCACGTGGGATTGTGGTCGGAGACTCCTGGGCAGCGCCGCCTGCGGCCCCAAGAGGGGCGGCTGCCTTGACTTCGCCTGCGCGCTCGTTGGAGGCCAGAGGGCCCATGGGGGGCGCAAGGCCGGTTGCGGCTCCCAACGGCGATGTCGAGGGGGCGGCCGGCGCCGGGGTTCCTTCCTGTGTGACCGTCATCTCCGCGCTTGCGGGAGCGCGGGACGACCGGCCGCGAAGCAAAAGAACGCTCGCCCCGAGCATGACGAGAAATACCGCGGCCATCGCCGTTTGCGGCCGCATGGCCCAGCTTCCGCCTACGGACACGGCTTGCGCGACTCGTCGTCGAAAAGGCACAACGCGCAGCTCATTGTCCGCATGGTTCAGGATGCTGCGCTCGAGTCCGGGAGGAGGTTCGACCCTCGGCATCACGGCAACCCGTCGCGTCGCACGCAGGCCTCCAAAGAGGGTTGCGCAGCGGCCGCAACTGGCAAGATGTCGCTTGACCGCAGCGCTCGTCACCTCATCGAGCTCGCCGTATAGCTCATCCATCATAGCGGATTCGAACTTGTCGCAGTCCATCATTGTCCCTAACGCAGCGCGCGCGCGTACTCTTCGAATTCGCTCAGCGCCGCTTGCAGGCGCTCGAGGGCGTAGCGCATGCGGCTCTTGACGGTGTTCTCGGGTGCGCCAACGACTTCCGCAATCTCCTTGAATGGAAGGTTCGACATTTCACGCAGCAGAAAGACCTCGCGCTGCTCCTCGGGCAACTGCTCGACGGCGGACAAGAGACGCTCACGAATCTCCGTTGACACGGCCGTGCGTTCGACGCTCGTCCGCCCGTCGGCGCTTCGCTCCCCCAGGGTCGTGCCCGTTCCGTCCTCGGTTTGCGTAGGTTCGTCGAGCGATGGGTGCCGCCGCTGCCCTTGTTTGCGCAGCACATCTATGCAAAGGTTGCGCGCAATCGCGTACAACCAGGACGTGAAGCGCGAGGCCTGCAAGAAGCCCGGTGCGTTCTGCAAGACTCGCACGAATGTTTCCTGGACGACTTCTTCCGCAGCCGGGGGACTCCGGAGATGGCGAAGGGCAAAATTGTACAACGGCGATTGATGCCGCCGCACGAGGAGGGTGAACGCATGGCGATCGCCGCTTTGGAAGCGGATCATCAGCGCTTCGTCGGTCGCTTCGCTGCGTGAGGTTGACACACGGTCTCCCAAGGCGAGTAAGAGTCCTGTTCGGCGGAGGATTGTTTCGTCCCAGGGCCATGGCGCCATTCCAAATTCCTTACTGTTTGGACGCGTAGGCCGGGGAGATCGATCTTCGCTCATCCGGCCGGCCTATTTCCAGTCCGCCGCATGCCCCCTCCCGAACCCCCCTTGCAACCCCGTCGAGAGCGCAGTTGCCAAGGGTGCGTCCGCGAACATAGACTCTGGGCGCTCTGCTGTCCGGCGGATGGACATCCGAAGCAGGGGACCTTCCGCAGCCGCCTCATGGCGCCGCGGGTTACGCTGCCAAAAAGAAGGGGAGTCTCGCATGCGACGTCGAGTGACGATGGTGATGGGCCTGGTGCTTCCGCTGGCCGCCTACTCGCTGGCGGCGTGGGCACAACCGAAACCAAAGCCGAAGCCGGCGGCGTCAGGCGCAAGCGCCTCGGCCACCGCTTCCGGCGCACCGGCAGCGTCCTCAGCCGCCCCTGAGTCGGCCGGCGCCTCTCATACCAGCGCTCCGTCGCCGGCCTCGACCGTAAGTGTCGACATGAACGCCAAGCCGCCGGACCAAGGCATGACCGGTGGCACGTACGCGGTACGTCTTCGCGACCTGGAGCAGCGGGTTGACGAGCTGAAAGACCAGATTCGCCGGAGTCACACCCGTTTGGCCTTGCTGAGCGACACGATCATCGGCGGTGGCGCCGCTGGCTCTCGTGCGGAAGTCGAATTCCACAACGAGATGTCGAGTGCCTTCCAGCTGACGCGGGCGCTTTTCGTCGTCGACGGCCAGATTCAATTCAACCGGCAGGACGAGTCTGGGGCCTTGGCCGATCAAAAGGAGATCCCCATCTACAGCGGGTCGGTACCTCCTGGCGACCACAACATCCAGGTCGCGCTGACCTTCCAAGGCAGCGGTTTTGGGGTGTTTTCGTATCTGCGGGGGTACAAGTTTGAGGTCAAGTCCAGCCACGCATTCACAGCGTTGGAAGGAAAGAGTCTGACGGTGACAGCGACCGCCTTTGAAAAGGGCGGGGTTACGACGCCGCTTGAGCAGCGTCCGACGATCGAATGGCATGAAAAGATACAACCACTGAACGCCAGTGCCCCCGGCGCAACCGCTGCGGGCGCGCCCGCAGTCCTGGGCGCGGCTTCGGATCACGGCTCGGCGACTGGGAACGCATCGGTTGGGGAGAAGGCAAAGTGAAGCTGGCGCGGCTTGGGGTGGGCGCTCTTTGCGCCAACCTCATCTCGGTTGCTGCGCTCAATGCGCATGCGAGCCCGGAGGACGCGATTGTAGCGGCTCAAAACGAGCTCGCGTCCGTTGCTCGTAGCCTGCCGAGCATCCAGTCAGCGGTCGAGCAGGTGAAAGCCGAGCGGCAAAGTCCTGAACATCGACTTGCCAATGGCGAGCTCCTCTTTCGTCTAAAAGATTATGGGCGCGCTGAGACCCTGCTAAGTGAGATTATTGAGGAATTTCCCAACACGCCCAGCTACCCGGATGCGCTTTGGCTGCGGGGAGAAACCTACTACGGCATGCGCGACTACCTGGCGGCGCGGCGCGACTATCGCGCTTTGGTCGACCGAGGTACCGATTTGCGCTTTCAGACGTACTTCGGGAGGGCGTTGGCGCGCCTCGTGGACGTCTCGATAAGGCTGGACGATCCGGCGTCAACGCTTGCGCCCTTGTTTGCGAAATTCAATCAAGTGCCGCCGGCGCAAGTTGATGCGGCGCTGCTCTACGCAAAGGGCAAGGCCTATTACCGCGAGGGATCGTGGAACGATGCTACCCAGACCTTTTCCCAGGTGGGAAGCGGGACGCCGTTCGCGCATCAAGCACGGTACTTCCAGGGACTCGTCGCCATTCGTGTGGCCCGCGCCGCGACGTCGGGTGACTTGTCAACGAAGGGCGCGGCGGGCGCAAACTACAAACCTGCGATCGAAGTCTTCCGTTCTGTGGCCGATCTGCCACCGGACACGCCCGAGCATCGGCATGTGATCGATCTTGCTTGGATGGCAATCGGACGCCTGTTCTATGAGATGGAGCAGTACCAGCAGGCAAGCGAGGCGTACGCCAAGGTTGACCGGGATAGCCCCGAATTCGACACCATGTTGTACGAGCTCGCTTGGGTCTACGTGCGCCTAGGCGACATCGAGCGCGCCGAGCGGGCTCTCGAAGTGCTGATGATCACCGATCCAAACAGCCAGTACATAGGGGACGGAACGCTCTTGCGAGCCGACCTCCTTCTCCGAGCAGGTGCTTTCGACAGAGCTCTGCAGCTCTACCAGAGCATTCGCACACAGTTTGACCCGATGAGGGCCAAGGTCCAATCGTTTCTCGATTCGACCAGCGACCCCAGTGTCTATTATGACAAGCTCGCACAACAGCAGTTGGACCTGCTGGATCAGGACGAGCAGCTCCCCCCGACCGCGGTGCGGTGGGCCCGCGAAGCAGAGGACGGGCCGCTCGCCTTTGCGGTCATGGACGACTTGAACGACAGCAAGCGGCTTATGGCCCAAACGGGTCAACTGATTGAAAAGCTGACGGGGCTGGCGGAGGCGGCCACCCGCGTACGGGGGTTTCCGGAGCTCGAAGCGGGGGAACGCACTGCGTTGGGGCTTCTGAATCGCCTTTCCCGCTCGAGGCTTTCGCTGGCTCGCGCTCTGGACGGCGAAGAGCCTGACGAGCTGGGAGGTGAAATCGCTGTCGTGCGCCAGCAGCGGCGTGCGCTCATGGCCACCATCGCTGCTCTGCCCGCTCGCCCGGAGGACTTCAGCGCGCGGGATCAAGAGGGTTTCGCACAGTGGAACTCCCTTTCGCAGGAGCTGACCCGACGATCGATGGAGGTTGACTCTCTTCAGGCGACGGTCAACGGCTTGCGTAGAATGCTGAGCGATGGGCCGCAGCAAGGCGTGGCGCGGGACCCGGCCAGCACCCAGCGATTTCAGGCGGAGCTGGACGCAAATGCGCGCGACCTGAAGCGATACCGGGAGGGCTTGGTGGACCTACGCCGGGACGTGGACAGAGGACGGGCCCAAATTGGACTGGGCGATGCGCGGTACCAAAGTGACGCGCTCGCACGGGATCAGTTTCGCGATTTGCTCGATCGCGAGGTGCGCCTGGCAGCCACTGGCGTGGCTGGAGGTGGCCCACAGAGGTTCGCGGCCCTTTCGAGCCCGCTTCTGGCGCAGCTGCGCGACTACGAGGCACAGCTAGTTGCTTCAGTGCAGGCGATTGAGGCGCAAGTCGCTGCGCGCTCTGGAGAGCTTCAGAGCAAAATTGACGCCGAACGTCTCAAGCTCGCAAACTATCAACAGCAGCTCGAAGCTCTGGACAACGATGGGCGCGACCTCGTCGGACATGTCGCCCAACGCAATTTCGGAATTGTTCGAGACAGGATGCGCGGCATCGTCTTGCGCGCAGACGTCGGCATCACGGAGCAAGCCTGGGAAGTACGCGAGGAAGAGCTCGACCGCGTGCGCAGTCTTCAATCGGAGCGGGCCCGGCAAGAGCAGCTTTTGGACGAAGAGCTCAAGGAAGTGAGGGACGATGGCGTCGAGCGGGCTCAACCGAGCAACTAAAGACCACCGGCGGCCCAACAAGACCTCGCTTGCGAGGCGTGCTTCCCAAGGGCTGACCTGGCCGCGCGGGGTCAGTCTGCTGACAGGCGCGCTCTTGATGGCGTTTGCGCTGGGCGTCGCGGCGCAGCCAGCAGCGGGGGCATCCTCCGCGACGAACGCGCGTGGAGCGGCCACTACCACTGACGGGGGTGCTTCCTCCAGCGTTGGGCCTCCGCCGGGTGCAACTTCTGCCGACGGCGGCCCGCCGGGCCCCAAGCGGGCGTCCACGGCTGCCGCGCCGGGCTCTTTCGTCCCGACGTACCAGCCACATTCTCCGCCCTTGCCGCCTCCAAGCCCCTCGCAGATCGCAGCTTACCAGACAATGCAGCAAGAGGCTGCGGCATACGAGCGTGGGGCCCGGGATTACAAGGATGCGATTACGACGATCGTCACGCTGCATTATGAAGAGAAGAAAAAGTCGATCCTCGGGGGGCTCGATCGCGAGGTCGGGATCGAAAAGGACGAACTGAAGAAGGCGCGAGAAACCGCAATCAAACGTCTCGAGGACTTCATCGCGACGTACAGCGGTGCGAACGCCCAACCCGAAGCCACTCCGGATGCCATGTACCGGCTTGCTGCGCTCTATGAAGAACGCGGAAGGTCCGATGAAGATCCGAATGCAGACATGGCAATCACGCTTCGGCCCGCCATCGCATTGTACAAGCGGGTAATTCGCGACTTTCCCCAGTACAGACAGCTTGCCGGGATCTACTATTTTCTCGGTCACGCCCTGAACGATTCACGCCGCGTTGGCGAAGCGCAGCAGATTTGGCGCTCCCTGGTTTGCCACAATCACTACAAATACCCCACGACCGCGGATCCAAAGAACCCCGACGTCGACGAGGTCACTCCTCTCCCTCAAGACCATGACGAGGCGTATTGGAAGGTCTGGCGCTCGAGGTACCCGCGCCCCGAGGCACTCAAGAAGGGACCAAAGGACGAGACCACGTTTAACGATCCGTTCCCGCGCGATTGCGAGGCGCTGCCCCAACCCGACATCCTGGCGGGGCAGGATCCGAAGTACGTTGCGGAAGTCTGGTGGCGAATCGGCGACTGGGAATTCGACCAAGACGATCTGGGCGGCGGCGTTGTCGACTACGAGCCGTCAGCGGTTTGGGACTACAACCGGGCCGCGAGCGCCTACACGCAGGCAATGCGCTACAAGAAGCCGCCGCTCTTCGGCGTCGCGCTTTACAAGTATGCGTGGACGCTGTTCAAGCAGCAGCGGTACGAGGCCGCCGTTCGCGAGTTCGTGCATCTGCTGACGTACACCGACGAGCAACAGAAGCTAACCGGAGATCCTGGCGCCGACTTCCGTCAGGAGGCGTACACGTACATCGCCGGCTCCCTGGACAACTTTGACTTTGCCGGGCCTCCCCCGGAGGAGCCGTACATTGCGCGGCCCGATATTCTCGACACGGCGCGGAGTCCGGGCGAGGCCGAGGCCAAGCTGCGGATTGCACTTGATCGCGTTCAGGACGCGCGGCTCATTCCGCAGGACAAGCCGTGGACGATTGAAATCTACAAGGCGCTGGCGCTCGAGTTTCGCGCCATAAATCAATACAACAATGCGCTGGCTACGTATCAGATAATGCTCAACAAGTGGCCAATGGACGCATCGGCCCCAGATTCGCAGAGCTCGATGGCCGAGGTCTACGACCTGCTCGTGCGCGGGACCAAAGTGGGTGACGACAGGCGCGAGTACGAGCGAAAGGTACTCGAGGCCCGCACGGCTCTCTCCAAATACGTGGGCGACACGCCTTGGGTGGATGCTAACAAGGACAACCCCGCGGCTCTGCAACGCGCCGAGGAGCTTGTGCGCACGGGGCTCAAGGGCGCCGCGATCACGCACACGCGCAACGGCCAAGCGGCGCTTGAGCAGGCCGACCAGACCGGCGACGCCAAGGAGAAGCGGCGACTGACGAACTTTGCCCTTCAGGAGTACAGGCTCGCAGCGATCGGTTGGGCCGGCTTTCTGAAACAGGACGAAAACGCGCCGGATGCGTACAAGAGTCGGTACTTCTACGCCGACGCACTCCACAACCAAGTTCGCCTCGAGGTCGCGCTTCATAGATTCGATCCGAAGCAGTACGCGGAACCAGCATCGCAGGAGATCGCCACTGCGGAACAGGCCGCGATCGACGTTCGTGACTCCGACGAGGACGATCAGTTCATCGACAACGCGGGCCTTTTTGTGGTCGATCTGGCAGACGTCGATCGCGATCTCGCGTTTCAACGGTGGCAGGATTCCAGCGGGAGCCAGGGGATCGAGCTTCGAAAAGAGGCGAAACTGGAAGGGCCTGAAGGCAGCAAGACAGTAGTGGTGGACGACATTCCGGCTGTGGTTCAAAAGTCGATGAAGGCACGTGACGAATACATCCAGCGCGTGCCCCCCGAGCGCGACAAGCAGAGGCGCGCTCTCGAGTATGCGTTTTATTCCGCGGAGCAATATTATCTTTACGGTCATTTCAAGGAGGCCCGCGATCGATTCGAGGTTATCTACAAAGAGCAATGTAAGAAGGATGCTCTCGGTTACGAAGCTTGGAAACGCTTGCTCGTCATGAGCAACATGCAAAACGACGCTGACCGATCGCGCACTCTTGCGGAAGCCGAGAAGAAGAGTTCGTGCGCGATGACAGGCCTCCAGAAGGAGGAGGCGAAGGGCGATTTCGTGGAAACCGTGTTGCAAAATGCGGCCTACGGCGACGCCAACAAGGTATTCGAGCAGGCGAAGGCCGCCCCGCAGGGTCCTCAGCGAGACCAATTGTGGCGGCAGGCGGCCAAGATGTACGAGGAAGCGTTGCGGGCCGCCCCCTCTCACAAGGATGCGCCAGCCGCGGCGATCAACTCTGCGTACTGTTACAAGCAGGTCGGCGAGTTCAACAAAGCGATCGAGCTCTACCAGCTCTTCATCGACAACTACGGCAACGAGAATATTCTCGACCGACTTGACCGGGGCGGTGTCGATCCGGACAAGAAGGCGAAGGTGGCCCCCAAACCCGACGAGTACAAGGAACGGATCAAGTACCTTGGGATGGCGTACGACGCGCTGTCGACGACCTACTACGGCTTCTTTGCGTACCAGCGTGCCGCAGAGTCATTCGGCAAAATCGCCACGAATCCCCGCTTTGATGACCAGCGGCGCTCGAACGCGGCGAACATTGCGATGGTCCTCTATTCGAATCTTGGCGACAGGTCCAAGATGGGCGCGATGTACGGGATTCTGGTCGATCCCAAAATGCACCTGACGCCCGACAAGCGCGCCGAGGCTGAGTACTTGAAAGCAAGCTTCGACTACGGACTATGGAACCCTACGGGTGGGGACTCGGGTGGCAACGCCGCGGCTCGTGGCCAGGCAATCGCCACGCTTACGCAGTTTCATGCAGCGAGCAAGGGGCGGCCGGAGTCAGCAAGATACGCGCTCGAGTCGGCCTATCGAGTGGCGAAGATGATGCAGTCGGCCAACGATCCAGGCTTTCGCAACTGGCTCAAAACAGCCACCACCGACTGGGAGTATTTCAAAGCGCACCCCGTGACGATGACATCGGCCGATGGGAAGCAGACCCGAGTCACCGCCAACGACGCTCCCTATTCGGACTACGGTGGCGAGGCTGATTTCACGCTTCGAGACGAAGAAGTGCGAGCGGGATTTGACTATGCGTCGGGGCACCATCACTACGCGGGCAACGTGACCGACATACTCAAAGAGGTCGACAAGGACCTTGGGGAGGCCGAAAAGAAGTGGAGGCTTCCGCTTGAGCACATCGCCACGGAATATGGTTCGTTCGAGTGGGCCGCAGCGGCCACAGCCCGCATCGGGTCGCTTTACGACTCCATCCGCACGGGTTTGGATCTCGTCGTGCCAAAATACTTCACTCCGCAGCAAGAAGCGCTGTTCAAGAAGGGGGACGATGCCGCGAACAAGCTGGACGCCGTAGGGCGAGGCGACCAGGCCGACCAGATCCGACAAAAGATGGACGATACGAAGGACCAGGTGCGGAGTAAGTGGCGGGAGCAGAAGGACCGGTACATGGACGTCTGCAACCAGAAGATGGTGGGCAGGTATGTAACGGCAGCGCTGACGGCTCGGAGGTACGACGTCAAGAATTCATCGGTTCAAGCGGCGGTCG
>WNFJ01025297.1_pt3 | contig 16585 bp, 17 predicted proteins | sample 5400461 | NCBI WGS metagenome assembly WNFJ01 (sample SAMN13153349, study PRJNA577476) | soil metagenome | isolation source: 115 cm saprolite on Douglas fir-dominated hillslope | place: USA:California | collected 2013-09-17 | reverse complement strand
ACCGGCATGGTCCTGCTGCGCTCCGTCGCCACAGTCGGGTCCTACACGCTGCTGAGCCGCGTTTTCGGGTTCATCCGCGATATTTTGACGGCCGCCATCCTTGGCGCCGGGCCGGTGGCGGACGCCTTCTTCGTGGCGCAGCGTCTGCCCAACCTGTTCCGTAGCCTGTTCGCCGAAGGCGCGTTCAGCGCTGCCTTTGTGCCGCTTTTTGCCGGTACCATGGCCGAGCACGGCCAAGAGGCGGCTCGGGTCTTCGCCGAGGACGCGCTCGCCGTGTTGCTGGCGGCGCTGCTCGGCTTTGTTCTGCTGGGCGAAATCTTCATGCCCACGGTGATGTCGGTGATCGCGCCGGGATTCGGTGAGGATCCGGCCAAGTTCGGCCTCGCCGTCGATCTGGCCCGAATCACCTTTCCGTATCTGCTGTTCATCGCGCTGGTGGCGCTGCAGGGGGGCGTGCTGAACTCGGTCGACCGCTTCGCGGCCGCCGCTGCGACGCCGATCTTGCTCAATCTGTTCCTGATCGCCGCGCTCCTGATGATGGACCGGTTCGGCTGGCATGACGGCCGCGCCTTGGCCTGGGCAGTCACCGGGGCGGGGCTCGCGCAGTTCCTTTGGCTGTTGTCGTCCTGCGCCCGCGCGGGTCTGGCGCTGCGTTTGCCGATGCCGCTGCTGACGCCGGGGGTGCGCCGCACCCTCGCGGTGATGGCGCCGGGAACGATCGGCGCCGGCGTCACGCAGCTCAACCTCTTGATCTCTACTGCCCTCGCGTCGCTGTTGCCGGGCGGCTCGGTCTCGTACCTCTACTATGCCGACCGGCTGAACCAGTTGCCGCTCGGCGTCGTCGGCATCGCGGTGGGCACCGCGATCCTCCCGTCATTGTCGCGCCAAATCAGGCTCGGGCACGCCGCCGACGCCGTTGCCACCCAGAACCGCGGGGTCGAGCTGGCGCTGCTGCTTACGTTGCCAGCTGCGGTGGCGCTGGGCCTGCTCGCCACGCCGATACTGGCGGCACTCTTTCAGCGCGGCGCCTTCGCCCCGGCCGATACGGCCGCCACCGCTGCCGCGCTCGTAGCCTATGCCGCCGGCCTCCCGGCCTTCGTTCTGGTCAAGGTATTGGCGCCCGCCTTCTTCGCGCGCCACGATACCGCCACGCCGGTCAAAGTGGCGATCGCCGCGATGACGGCCAATCTCTGCCTGACCCTCGTCCTGATGCAGTTTTTAGCGCATGTCGGGATCGCGCTGGCGACGACGGTCGCGGGCTGGGTCAACGCGCTGACCTTGCTCGGGCTGTTGCTCCGGCGCGGGCATTTCCGGTTTGACAGCCGCGCCCGGCGTAACCTGCCGCGGGTCGGCATTGCCGCCCTAGGCATGGGGGTAGTGCTGGCGCTGCTGCGGATTGCCCTCGGCCCGGCATTGGCCGGGCCGTCTCTTGTTCGCATCGGCGCGCTCACGGCTCTAGTTACTGCGGGTCTGGCCGCTTTTGCGCTTCTGGCGCTCGCTTTCGGGGTCGCCGATTGGCGCGCGCTCCTGGGGCGGCTGCGCCGGCAACCGGCTTGACCGGCGCCGCGCTGCAGCGATAGCAGGCGCCGCTACCGTCACCTATATGAGATCAAATGAACCGCATTTTTTCCGGCATCCAGCCCACCGGCAATCTGCATCTCGGCAATTATCTCGGAGCAATTCGGAACTGGGTTGCGTTGCAGCACGATTTCGAATGCATTTTTTGCATCGTCGACCTGCACGCGCTCACCCAGCCGCAGGATCCCGCCGAGCTGCGCGCTTCGACGCGCGAGGTGACGGCTGCGTACATCGCCGCCGGTATCGACCCGGAACGGTGCACGATCTTCAACCAGAGCATGGTTTCCGCTCACACCGAGCTGGCTTGGCTGCTCGGTTGCCTCACGCCGCTCGGCTGGCTCAACCGTATGACGCAGTTCAAGGAAAAGGCTGGCAAGCATCGAGATATGGCCGGCCTCGGTCTTTATGCCTACCCGGTGCTGATGGCGGCGGACATCCTCGTCTACAAGGCGACCCACGTGCCAGTCGGCGAAGACCAGAAGCAGCATCTGGAGCTGGCGCGCGACATCGCAGGCGCGTTCAACCGCCGGTATGAGCGTGAGTTCTTTCCGTTGCCCGAGCCGCAGATCTTCGGGGCGGCGACCCGGGTGATGAGCCTGCGCGACGGCACGAAGAAAATGTCGAAATCGGACACTTCGGATTACTCGCGGATCAATATGACGGACAGCTCAGATGCGATCGCGCTGAAGATCCGCAGGGCGAAGACAGATCCCGAGCCCCTCCCCGGAGATGCCGCCGACCTCGAACGCAGACCCGAGGCCGACAATTTGGTCGGCATTTATGCCGCCCTGTCGGGGATCTCGCGTGAAGCTGCACTCGCCCGATTTGCCGGTCGGAACTTCTCGGAATTTAAGGACGCACTGTCGGACCTAGCGATCGACGTGTTGGGGCGAATCGGCGGCGAGATGCGCCGCTTGTTGGCCGATCCCCGGTACGTCGACAGGATCTTGCGCCGGGGCGCCGAGCGCGCGAGGGCAATCGCCGATCCGGTGCTTCGCGAGGCCCAGGATATAAGCGGCATGCTGCGCCCTTGAGTGATCCCTCGTGCAGCTGGCTCCCGCGCAAGTCGGGCTCCTTTGCTGCAGAGGGGTTCAATGCTTTTCCCGCCCTGGGGCAGGTTGTAAGTTGACCATGGAAGCGCGCTGATCCGTACAGCAGAGCGCAACGACAACACGTAGCCGCCGCATCGAGCACAATGGACATCTACCTGCCGATCGCCGAGGTGTCGCTCGACATCTTCGTTCTGCTCGGCCTCGGTGCGGCGGTTGGATTTCTCTCCGGTGTGTTCGGCGTCGGCGGCGGCTTCTTATTGACGCCGCTGCTGATCTTCATCGGCATAGCGCCCACCGTCGCCGTCGCCTCCTCGGCCAACCAGCTGGTCGGTGCCTCCGTTTCCGGCGTGCTCGCCCACTGGCGGCGCGGCAACGTCGATTTCAAAATGGGTTACGTCTTGCTGGTCGGCGGCTTGGCGGGCTCCTTTCTCGGCGTTTGGATCTTCACCTTGCTGAAGCGCCTGGGCCAGATCGAGCTGACGATCTCGATCTGCTACGTGCTTCTGCTCGGGACGCTTGGCGCGCTGATGATGATCGAAAGCATCCGCGCGTTGTTCCGGCTTCATCGGCCTGGAACCTCACGGCGCCGACTGCATCAGCACACCTGGATGCATGGGCTGCCGCTCAAGGCGCGCTTTCGCCGGTCAAGGCTCTATATCAGCGCTCTGTTGCCGGTGGGAATCGGGTTTGTGATCGGCATTTTTAGCGCAATCCTTGGCATCGGCGGAGGCTTCATTATGGTCCCGGCGATGATCTACATGCTGGGGATGCCAACTGTCGTGGTTCCAGGCACTTCGCTGTTGCAGATCATCTTTGTTGCCGCGAACGTCACGGTGCTGCAAGCCTACACTAACCATACCGTCGATGCTGTCCTCGCCCTCGTCCTGCTCGTAGGTGGGGTCGTCGGAGCCCGGATCGGCACCCGGTTCGGGATGCGTCTGCGCGGCGAGCAGCTGCGGCTCCTGTTGGCCCTGATGGTCCTCGCGGTCGCCGCGAAGCTGGCCTTCGATATGACGGTACGCCCGGCCGACCTGTATTCGATCGCTTCGGAGCGGGGATGAACCGAGGGCTCGGCTCCCTCCGCCTCTTGCTGGTTCTTTCGCTGTTGTGCTGCGGATCGGCGGCGCGGGCCGAGGGCCTCGTCGCGGACCTCACCAGTCACCTGATCGCGATCACGACCGGGTTTACCGGCGCCTCGGTGGTGCTCTTCGGCGCGACAGACGGTCCCGGGGATGTCATTGTCGCGGTGCGCGGCCCCGAGCGCGAAATGACGGTCCGGCGTAAGAACCGCGTCGCCGGCATCTGGGTCAATACCCAGCAAGTGACGTTCGCTAATCTGCCAAGCTTCTATGCCGTTGCCGCGAGCCGGCCGATGGCCGACATTCTGTCGCCAGCGGCTGCGGCGTTCTACCGTCTGGGGATAGCCAATCTGAAGCTGGTAGCCGCAACCCCAGCGCCATCCGTTGTCGTCGACGCGTTCCGTACCGCGCTCGAACGCACCCAACAAGAGGCGGGGCTGTTTGTGGAGCGGATGGGCAAAGTCGATTTCCTTGGCGAACGGTTGTTTCGCACAACGATCACCTTTCCCGCAAACGTGCCGACCGGGACCTATCTCGTCGAGGTCTTTTTGGTTCGCGACAAGGATATCGTCAGCGGGCAAACGACCCCGCTGGTTGTCTCCAAGGTAGGGGTCGACGCTGCGGTATTCGAATTCTCCACGCGCCAGCCGGGGTTCTACGGCGCGATTGCGGTGCTGACCGCCATAGTGGCAGGATGGCTCGCAAGTCTGCCGTTTAGGGGCGGCTGATCCTATCAAAATTGGGGCGTGGCTAGGATCTATACATGGCAGAGATCGCACATCAGCGCGTCTTCCTCGTCGTGGTGGATGAGACGGAGGAGCTTCAGATCGCCGTCCATTATGCTGCACGCCGCGCCGCTCATACAGGCGGACGGGTTGCATTGCTCTACGTGATCGAGCCCTCGGAGCTGCAGCATTGGCGCGCGATCGAGGATTTGGCACGCGAAGAACGGCGAGAAGAAGCGGAACAACTGATGCACCGGCTATGCGAAGAAATTTCGCCGATCGCCGGGTCTATGCCGATCGTCTATATCCGTGAGGGGGTGCGCCGTGACGAGTTGCTGGCGTTGATCAACGAGGAGCCGAGCATTTCGATCCTGGTACTGGCCGCCGGAACCGGTCCCGAGGGACCGGGACCGCTGATCTCGTATCTGACCGGCAAGCCTGCGGCCCGGCTGCGCGTTCCGATCACCATCGTCCCTGGTGGCGCCACCATGGAACAGCTCGACTCGATCAGTTGAGAGGTAAGGCCGAGCCGAGGCCAAGGGTTGATTCGGTGAGCGGACGCCCCATGGTATGAGACCACCTCCCGTCCCATTTGCCAGGAGCCCGTAATGTTCATTCAGACCGAGCAAACGCCGAACCCGGCGACGCTGAAATTCCTGCCGGGATGCCCGGTGATGACTTCAGGCACCGCCAATTTCAGCAGCGAGGAGGCAGCCCACATCTCGCCGCTCGCCGAACGGCTCTTCTCGTTGCCCGAAGTGACGGGAGTGTTCCTCGGTGCCGACTTCGTCACGGTGACAAAGACTGAGGATGGGGACTGGTACCGACTAAAGCCGGCGATACTCGCGGTGGTCATGGAGCATTTTACCGCCGGCCGGCCCGTCTTGCTCGGCGATCCAACGGCCAGCGCGGCAGCGGCAATGAGTGAGGAAGACGAAGACGAAGTCGTGGCTCAGATCAAGGAGCTACTGGAGACCCGCGTGCGCCCGGCCGTGGCTCAGGATGGTGGTGACATAATCTTTCATGATTTTGAGGACGGCGTCGTCTATCTGCATATGCAAGGCTCCTGCTCCGGGTGTCCGAGCTCGACCGCGACGTTGAAGGCGGGCATTGAGAACATGCTCCGGCATTACGTCCCGGAGGTGGTCGAGGTGCGCGCCATCTGAGCGCCTGGATCGTATTCTGCTAGAGGTAGCTCGGCGGGCGAGGAGAGACATCGGATCGACAGCCGTAGTTCTGCTGCATTGACCGACACGGGCTCGCCACGGGTTGTCCTGGCCCTCGATTCGGCGGGTTTGGCCTGCTCGGTGGCCGTCAGTCTCGGCGATGAGGTGGTGGGCGAGGAGCGCATCGACACGATGCACGGCCAAGCCGAAGCGCTGCTGCCCTTGGTGGACAAGGCAATGCGCGATGCTGGGCAAGCGCCCGCCGCACTCGACCTTGTCGTCGTGACCGTCGGGCCAGGCAGCTTTACCGGGATCCGCGTCGGGCTAGCGGCGGCAGGCGGCATAGCGCTGGCGACCGGCGCGCGGCTGGTCGGCGTCACAAGCTTTGAGGCAGTCGCAGTCCGGGCCGCCCGGAACGACTGGTCGGAAACCCGGTCTTTGCTGGTGGCTCTCGAAAGTCGTCGCGAAGACCTTTACGTGCAGTTCTTCGACCCGCATGGCAATCCGCTCCGCGAGCCGGCGGCAATCATGCCGATCTTGTTTCGTGAAGCTGTGGCCGCGACCACCGGCGCGAACCCGTTGCTGATCGCCGGCGACGCGGCGCAGCGCGCCGCCGCGGCGCTAGCGCACCGCCCGCACACCGCCGTCCTCGAAGATTCGGCACCCGGCGCAGTCGGGACGTTACGAGCCGGGCTTCGCCTGCTGCGGCTCGGCGAGGCGGTCGATGCTCCGCGGCCGCTTTATCTTCGTCCCCCCGACGTCACATTACCTGAGATACCCCAAAAGCCGAGCCGCGCCAGAACATGACCTTGCGCATCGAGTCGCTGCCGCGCGGCGCGGCCGGCCCGATCTCCTCGCTCCACCGCGCGTGCTTTCCTGAAGATCCGTGGGACGCCGGAGCGATCGAGCAGATAATGGGCATCCCGGGGTTCTTTGGCCGTATCGGGTGGGCGAAAACCGCTCCGGTCGGGTTCGCCCTGGCTCTTGCGCTTGGCGAGGAAGCCGAAATCGTGTCGCTCGGCGTTCTGCCGGAGCATCGGCGGTGCGGAATTGGTTCGGCTGTTCTCGACGCGGTATGCGGCGAGGCCCGATTGCGGGGCGCCGAACGCGTCGTCCTCGAAATGGCGTCGGACAACGAAGCGGCGCACGCCTTATACGCCGGGCGAGGTTTTACTGTTGTCGGGCGTCGTCGGAATTACTACCGCCGAGCAGAACGGTTGGTGGATGCCCTCATATTGCGAGTGCAGCTGCCAACAGCCTCGCCGGCACCTTGAGTTTGCTTCACCCCATCTTTCCTGTCAGTTTCTTGCGTTTGACCACGGATGTTCTTGAGGGCGCGCGAGTTTGAAGAAATCGATCATTCAACCGATTGCTTCGCTGCCGATTGTTAATTATATTCGAAATCAGACTCATGGCGGGATCATTGTGATGAACAACTCGGATCAGGGCAACGATTTGCTGACGTTGACGACGGAGATCGTTGCGGCGCACGTTTCCAACAATACCGTCGCGGTTGGTGATCTGCCCCAGCTGATCAACCAAGTATATAATTCCTTGGCCAACATCGGCAGTGTCCCGGCAATACCTGCAGAACGTCCGCAGCCTGCCGTTCCAGTCAAAAAATCCGTCAACCCCGATTACATCATCTGCCTCGAAGATGGTAAGAAACTCAAGATGCTGAAGCGGCATCTCAAGACCGCTTACAACATGACGCCCGAGGCTTATCGTGAGCGGTGGGGATTGAGCGCCGATTACCCGATGGTAGCACCCAACTACGCGCGGCAGCGCTCGCGCCTCGCCAAGGAAATTGGTCTGGGGACCCGCGCAAGGCGATCTCGGGCCTGAGTGCTTCGCGCTGTGGTCGACGATGCGATGCGCCTTTGTCGGGTAAGTAGGCGCATCCGATGCTTTCGGGTATAGTATCGGTCGATGAGCCTCGCGATCACGGAGACGCGATGACCTCACGGGTAGAGCAGCTCTGTCTCGATAAGGGTCTGAAGATGACCGAGCAGAGACGGGTGATTGCGCGGGTGCTATCGGAATCTGCCGATCATCCTGATGTCGAACAGGTGTATCGACGAGCAACCGCAATTGATTCGCGCATCAGCATCGCCACGGTTTACCGGACAGTACGACTGTTCGAGGAGGCGAACATCATTGCCCGGCACGATTTTGGCGATGGCCGATCCCGCTACGAGGAAATGCCGAGCGCGCATCACGACCATCTCATCGACTTGCAGTCGGGTCGCGTGATCGAGTTTCGCAACGAGGATATCGAACGTCTGCAGCAGGTCGTCGCCGATGAACTTGGTTACGAACTGGTCGGGCATCGCCTCGAGTTGTATGCGGTTCCGCGTGGCGGCAAGCCGAGATCCGATACGGAATGACCGTTTCGTTGTCGCCTGAACGGCTTTCATTCGGGCCGCCTCTGGACAAGTTACCGGGGACCGGCCATTGCCTCCAACTGGACAAAGCCGGGTGATCACCGGCAACACGGTCCAGCGGCAATCCGTCCCGCCGGTTGAGACAGCACTGCCGGCCGCGGCGCGATTGCATCAAACGATCGTCGATATCCGGTCCGGCCCGCTACAGGTGCGGCTGGCAGAAACGACCGCGGATATCGACGCTGCGCAGGCGCTGCGGTATCGCATTTTTTATGAGCGGCTCGGCGCCCAGCCGTTGCCGGAAATGGCGTGCCGACGGCGCGACGTCGACCAATTTGATAATGATTGCGACCACCTCCTTGTTCTCGACCACAGCCGCGGCACTGGCAGCGTCGTCGGAACTTACCGGCTGATTCGGCGGGATACGGCAGCCCGGCTAGGTGGTTTTTATTCCGCCAAGGAATTCGACATTTCTACTGTCGCGCTGCATCCCGGAGAGATTCTCGAATTGGGCCGCTCGTGCGTCGATCCCGCTTACCGCAATCGGTCGGCCATGCAGCTACTGTGGAGCGGCATTGCTGCGTATGTGTATCATCACGACATCGTTCTGATGTTCGGCTGTGCAAGCCTGCCGGGGACCAACCCCGATGCTCTCTCCATGCCACTTTCATATTTGCATCGATATCATCTCGCACCCCCGGCGCTCCGGCCGCGCGCTCTCGCCGATCGCTATGTCGAGATGTGCCGGCTCAGACCGTGCGCCATCGATGCGACTCGGGCAATGGCGGCCCTGCCTCCGTTGATCAAAGGCTACTTGCGACTCGGCGGCTTTATTGGCGATGGCGCCGTCGTCGATGAGCAGTTCAACACCATTGACGTCTGCATCGTCGTCAAAACCGATCTCGTGACTGAGAAGTATTCCCGCCACTACGAACGGCAGTCCAGAGATTCATGGACCGCTTGAGGACATGGGTTCGCCGACGCTGAGGCTTGCTCGCCTCGCGCTCTATTGCGCTTGGACCGCCGGCCTGATGCCGGTTCAGTTGGTCGGTTTGGCCTTACGCCGCCATTGGGCGAGCACTCTGCCGGTCTTCTATCACCGCTGGTGCTGTCGGATCCTCGGATTTCGAATTCGAGTGATCGGCACGCCGACCCGCGAACGCCCAGTCTTATATGCGGCCAATCACATCTCCTACACCGACATTACGGTCCTCGGCTCGGTAATCCCCGGCTCCTTTATCGCCAAATCCGAGGTGGCTCGGTGGCCGTTCTTCGGCTGGCTCGCCAAGTTGCAGCGCAGTGTTTTTGTCGACCGCCGAGTTCGCAGCACCGTTACCCAGCGGGACGCGATCGGCAAGAGGCTGGCTGATGGCGATGCGCTGATCCTGTTTCCCGAGGGCACGAGCGGAGACGGCAATCGTGTGCGGCCGTTCAAGAGCGCATTGTTCGGCGCCGCGCAGCAGGGCGACGGCATCCCTCCGGTAATCGTTCAGCCGGTTTCTCTCGCCTACACGCGCCTCGACGGAATACCGATCGGGCGGCTTTACCGGCCGTTCTTCGCATGGTACGGCGCGATCGACCTAGCACCCCACCTATGGGGTATGGTGGGTCTCGGAACCGTCGAGGTCGTGGTCGAATTTCATCCGCCGACCTTTCTGCGTGATTGCGGATCACGAAAGGCGTTGGCGGAATATTGTCATGCACGGATCGCCGGAGGCCTCGCCGGGGCTCTTTTCGATCGGCCGCAGCCGATGCCGGAACCGCCGGACCCAGGCGCCCGCTCCTTATTTCGGGGGGAGCTCCCTGGAGCGATATCCCAGGCGGTGATGGGGTGACGCAAACCGAAGTTACCACGAGGACGGCACGGAACTTGGCAAAGAGCGTGTACATCAAGACTTATGGTTGCCAGATGAACGTCTACGACTCGGCGCGCATGGCCGAGCTTCTGGCGCCGCTTGGTTTTACGGTGACGCACATGGCAAAGGATGCGGATCTGGTGATCCTCAATACCTGCCACATTCGGGAAAAGGCGGCCGAAAAGGTCTATTCGGAGCTCGGTAAAATTCGTCATGTGAAAGCGGCGAAAGCCGAGCGCGGTGGCCGAATGATCGTGGCTGTGGCGGGCTGCGTGGCGCAAGCCGAGGGTGACGAAATGATGCGGCGCGCGCCCTGCGTCGATCTCGTCTTCGGCCCGCAGAGCTATCACCGGCTGCCCGAATTGATCGCCCGCGTTCTGCGTGCCAACGGCGCAAACGTGCTCGATACGAGCTTTCCCGCGGAACCGAAATTCGATTTTCTGCCCGAGACCACCGGCCCGCGGGGTGTTGCCGCTTTTCTCACGGTCCAGGAAGGCTGCGATAAATTTTGCAGCTTTTGCGTCGTCCCTTATACGCGCGGCGCGGAATATTCTCGGCCGGTAATGCAAGTGGTTGCCGAAGCGCGCCGCCTCGTGCTCGGCGGAGCGCGCGAGATCACCTTGCTGGGGCAAAACGTCAATGCCTATCACGGCGAAGCTCCCGACGGCCGAGAATGGCGGCTCGGCGAGCTGATACGACGGTTGGCGGACCTGCCGGGTCTCGATCGTATCCGGTATACGACCTCGCACCCGCAGAATGTCGATGAGGAGCTGATCGCCGCCCATCGCGACGTACCGCAGCTGATGCCGTTTCTGCATCTTCCGGTGCAGAGTGGCTCGGACCGCATCCTTGCTGCAATGAACCGTCGCCACACCGTCGCCGACTATCGTCGGATCGTCGAACGGCTTCGCTCGGCCCGCTCCGATCTTGCCCTTTCAACGGATCTGATTGTCGGGCACCCGGGTGAGAGCGATATGGATCATCGGGCCACACTCGACCTCGTCGGAGAGGTCCGCTTTGCTCAGGCTTTTTCGTTCAAATACTCACCGCGGCCGGGCACGCCGGCCGCTTCAGCCGCGTGCCAAGTCCCCGATGACGTGAAGTCGCAGCGGCTCGGCGAGTTGCAGTTGCTGTTGGCCAGCCAACAACGCGACTTCAACGCAGCATGCGTCGGTCGCACTCTGTCCGTTCTTTTGGAGAAGCCCGGCCGACACGAAGGACAGCTCACCGGGCGCAGTCCCTATCTCCAGAGTGTACATGTCGCGGCGGCTGTGGAACGGATCGGCGAGATCGTCCCGGCGCTGATCACGGCGGCTAGCGCCAACAGTCTCTCGGCCTCGCTAGCAGAGGTGCGCACGGCATGACCGCGCTCTCGCCCGCCGCCGGAACCGGCGAGTTTGCCAAAGGGCGCACGCAGCTCGAGTTCGACGACAACTTGCTCCTGCCCTTGCTCTATGGCGAGCGCGATCAGCATCTCGATCGCATCGAGAGGCAGCTCGGTGTTTCGGTTGTCACGCGCGGCAACCGCCTCGCAATCTCGGGCCCGGCATCGGCCACCGAGGCAGCCCATCTCGCCCTGTCTCAACTATATGAACGCCTGAAGCGGGGACAGGAGGTGGATCTGCCGGCGGTCGAGGCCGCTATCCGGCTGTCCGAGGCCGAACTCGGCGATCGGAGCCTCGACCTTTGGCGGGAAGACGCGGCGTTCCGCACCCGCAAGCGCCGCATCACGGCGCGCTCCCCCGGCCAGGCGGCCTACATCAAGGCGATGCGCGACAATGAGCTGGTCTTCGGTTTGGGACCTGCTGGCACAGGCAAGACGTATCTTGCGGTTGCTGCCGCAGTCGATCTGCTGATGACCGGCCGCGTCGAGCGGATTATCCTCTCGCGCCCCGCCGTCGAGGCCGGCGAACGGCTCGGTTTCCTGCCGGGCGACTTGCGCGACAAGGTCGATCCTTATTTGCGGCCGATATTCGACGCGCTCAACGATATGTTGCCAGCGGATCAACTAACGAGGCGCCTCGGCACCGGCGAGATCGAGGTCGCGCCGATCGCCTTTATGCGCGGCCGCACATTGTCGCACGCCTTTGTCATTCTCGACGAGGCGCAGAATACATCGCCGGTGCAGATGAAGATGTTCCTGACCCGGCTCGGCGAGGGCGCGCGCATGGTTGTAACCGGCGATCCGACGCAAGTGGATCTGCCCGCCGGCGCTCGCTCGGGTCTGGCCGAAGCGCTCGAGACGCTGCGCGGCGTCGATGGAATTGCCACGGTGCGGCTGACCGACCGGGATGTGGTGCGGCACGAACTCGTCGCCCGCATCGTCCGCGCCTACGAGGCGCGCGAGAACGACGCGGGGCCGGGCAAGTCCTGATGAACCTAGCCTGCACGATCGACGTCGCATTGGCCTGCCCGGGCTGGATCCGGCTATGTCCGGTCGCCGAAAGTCTCGCTCGGGACGCCGCCGAGCTTGCTCTGGCGCGCGGCACGACGGGTTTGGGACTGGCGTGGCAGAGCACTGTCGAACTCGGCATCACCCTCGCCGATGCTGCCAACCAACGGCAGCTCAACCGCGAGTATCGCGGGCTGGACGCGCCGACCAATGTGCTGGCCTTTCCGGTCTGGGAACCAGGAACCCGGCTCCCTCCGGACGCGCCAGTGCTGCTCGGCGACGTTGTGCTCGCGGTAGAAACCGTGGCGCAGGAAGCGGCCGAGCAAAAGAAGCAACTAGCCGACCATCTCGTCCATCTGACCGTGCATGGTGTGCTTCATCTCCTCGGCTACGATCACGTGACGCAGGCCGAGGCGGCGACCATGGAGTCGCTCGAGACGGCGATTTTGGCCGAGCTCGGGGTTCCGGATCCCTACCGCGACACGAGGTCGTCAATCGAACCCGTGGAGGTTCAGCCATGAGCGCCTCCGAGCCCCCAGGTAGTAGCGCCCAAACCGGGCAAGATCGGTCCTTTTCCCGTCTGCGCAACTTTCTCCGCCTGATCCGCCGCCCGCGCAACGGCGAGAGCCTACGCGAAACCATCGACGAGATGATCGAAGAGCCCGCCGCGGACGACGCCCATTCCCTGAGCGGCCACGAGCGGCTGCTGATCGGCAATGTCCTCAAAATTCATGACCAGACGGCCGCCGACGTGATGGTGCCGCGCGTCGATATCGTGGCGCTCGATGCCGAGACGCCGTTCCCCGAAGTCGTCAGATGCATGGTGGAGCAGGGTCACTCGCGGGTTCCGGTGTATCGCGAGACGCTCGACGACGTGATTGGCTTCGTGCACGTAAAGGATGTGCTCGGCCCGGTCGCCGAGCGCCGTGAGACGAAATTGGCGCCGCTCCTGCGCAAGGTGCTGTTCGTCGCGCCCTCGGCGCCGATCCTCGACCTTCTCGTCCAGATGCGCCAGGCACGAACCCATATTGCGATGGTGGTCGACGAATTCGGCGGGATCGACGGGCTGGTCACGATCGAAGACCTGATCGAGGAAATTGTCGGTGAGATCGAGGACGAGCACGATGTGGCCGGCGGCCCGAGCCTCGTCGAGCGCAGCGACGGCAGCTTGATCGCCGATGCCCGCACCCCGATAGAGGTGCTCGAGGAGCATGAAGGCGCTCGGTTGCGCCCGGATGGCGACCAGGAAGAGGTGGACACCCTGGGTGGACTGGTCTCGAGCCTTGCCGGGCGCGTGCCGAAGCGCGGCGAAGTCATTGCTCACCCATTGGGCATCGAATTCGAAGTGCTCGATGCTGACCCGCGGAGGATCAAGCGCCTGCGCGTACGCCGACCGCCGGCAGCGACCGGGGAAGGAGACGCAGCCGGTGCCTGAGGCATCGGTGTTGCGTATCCGGCCCGGCTCCCGGGTCGAGACACCGCTTTGCCGCCTGGCCCATCGGCTTGCCGTCATGTCCGGCTGGCGCCGTTACGGCCTCGCCTTCTTGCTCGGAGTCTGCGCCACCGCGACGTTGCCGCCGGTCGATTTGACGCCGCTGCTGCTTTTGGCCTTTACCGGCCTCTTGTGGCTCGACGACGGAAGCACCGGCCCGTGGGCGTCCTTTCGCTTGGGTTACGTCTTTGGTTTCGGTTTCTTCATCAGCAGCCTCTATTGGATCGCTGCCGCGCTGTTTGTCGATATCGCCAGCTTCTGGTGGCTCGTGCCGGTCGCCGCTGCCGGGCTTCCGGCAGCGTTCGCGCTCTATATCGGATCGGCACTGCTGGCGACCAACCTCGCCGTCAGGTATCTGCGGTTGCCGGGCATGGCTCGCATCTTCGCCTTTGCGATTGCGTGGACCGTAGCCGAATGGGTGCGCGGGCACGCTTTCACGGGACTTCCCTGGAACCTGATCGGCTATGCCTGGTCGGGAGGATTTCCCGGGGCGATTCTGATGCTGCAGAGCGTCGCAGCGATCGGCATCTACGGGCTGAGCTTCCTGACGGTGCTCGCCGCCTCGCTGCCCGCCCTTCTCGGGACAACCTCGCTGAACCCGCTTTCGCCAGGCCGGCGCCTCTCCCCGGCGATTGCCGCGGGCCTCTTGATCTTTGTACCGAGCGTGCTGGGCGCGCTCCGGCTGGCGGCCACACCGACTGTTGAAACCGGATATTATCTGCGCATCGTCCAGCCGGCGATCCCGCAGACGATGAAGTGGGAGCCGGCCGCCGCGCAACGTAATTTCCGCCTCCTCCTCGACCTCAGCAGCGCCCCGGGGACACCGAAGCTTGCCGCGGTGGTGTGGCCGGAGGCGGCTACCCCGTTTCTGCTCGGGCGCGATGCGCATCATCGCGGCGAGATCGCCGCCGTTGCTGCGGGTCGCGGCTACGTCATTACCGGCGCGGTGCGCGCAAACCCTCCGCCGAACCCGGTCGCGCAGGTCTGGAACAGCATCGAGGCGGTAGACGGCAATGGTGAGATCGTCGCTCGCTACGACAAAGCACATCTGGTTCCGTTCGGCGAGTACATGCCGCTTCGCGAGGTGCTACCTTTGCAAAAGATTACGCCCGGGAGCCTCGACTACACCGCCGGCCCTGGGCCAAGAACGATCGATCTGCCGGGGCTTCCCCCCTTTGCCCCGCTGATCTGTTATGAGGTCATATTTCCAGGCGCAATCGTCGACGAACACGATCGCCCCGCGTGGATGCTGAATATCACGAACGACGCCTGGTACGGACGTACCTCTGGCCCCTATCAGCATTTCGCGATCGCCCGGACCCGCGCGGTGGAAGAAGGACTGCCGCTTGTAAGGGTTGCGAACAACGGCATTAGCGGGATCGTCGACGAGGCGGGCCGGGTCGTCGCGCGGATCGATTTGGATACCGTCGGTTATGCCGATCTCCCGCTGCCCGCGGACACGTCGGCGCCAACGTTCTATGCCCGCGGCGGCGATTGGATATTGCTCGTGCTCCTATGCCTCGGGCTTCTTCCGGTTGCGTTTCGGCTGCGTTGAGGGCTTCCCGGAAGCACAACCGTTGGTCTCCTGTTAACACTCCTTGTTGACTGCCGTCGATCGCGTGCCTTATCAAATCACTCCCGCTCCTTGCGCTAGTGCTCCACCGATGGCGATGCAACCACAGGCCCGGCGCCCGGGTCGCCGAAAAGGCGACAAGCCGAACCCGATCGATATCCATGTCGGCTCCCGCGTGCGGCTCCGCCGAAACATGCTCGGCCTCAGCCAGGAAAAGCTCGGGGAGGCGATCGGATTGACCTTTCAACAGGTCCAGAAATACGAGCGAGGCGCCAATCGGATCGGCGCCAGCCGATTGCATGACCTCAGTCGCGTGCTGGACGTTCCGGTCTCGTTCTTCTTCGACGACATGGACCCGGTGCGCGCGCCGGCGATTCCGGCAGGGTTTGCCGAGCCCTCGGCCGAAGCGTTCGACTCCGATCCGCTGCGCCGGCGCGAGACGGTCGAGCTGGTCGGCGCCTATTACCGGATCGACGATCCGGCTCTGAGGCGCCGCCTGTTCGATCTGGCGCGGGCGCTGGCCGGCGGCGCCGAGCGAGTCTCGGGAAATTAACGCTTCTGCTCGGCGCCGCGGGCCGAGCCGAAAATCGGGCTTGACGCCCAACAAGCAAGATTGCATCAACGCCGAAGTGCTACCCTCCATTTTTGACGCTTTTGGGAAAGGCAGTCCTTTGGCCAACCGGGATTACGTGTTTACGAGCGAATCGGTGTCGGAGGGGCATCCGGACAAAATTTGCGACCGCATTTCCGACGCGATCGTCGACACCTTTCTGGCGGCAGAGCCGGAGGCTCGTTGCGGCGTCGAGACCCTGGTCACGACCAATCGCGTCGTGCTCGCCGGGGAAGTCCGCGGTCCGGCCTCGATCACGAATGAAAACCTGATCGAGGTGGCACGCGACGCGATACGCGAGATCGGCTACGAGCAGGAAAACTTTCATTGGCAATCGGCGGCGATCAAATGTCTGATCCACGGCCAGTCGTCAGATATCGCGCAAGGCGTCGACGCATCGGGCAACAAAGACGAGGGCGCCGGCGATCAAGGCATGATGTTCGGCTATGCTTGCAGCGAGACGCCGGAATTCATGCCGGCGCCGATCTTTTACGCGCATGCGATCCTATACTCCCTGTCCGAGGCGCGGCATGCCGGGAAAACGCCGCTGTTGGGCCCCGACGCCAAAAGCCAGGTCACCCTGCAATACGTCGAAGGCAAGCCGGTACGCGCCGCGAAGGTCGTCGTGTCGATCCAACATTCCGATCGGATCGACACGGACGAAGTGCGCGAGACGGT
>WNFJ01444974.1_pt3 | contig 16588 bp, 11 predicted proteins | sample 5400461 | NCBI WGS metagenome assembly WNFJ01 (sample SAMN13153349, study PRJNA577476) | soil metagenome | isolation source: 115 cm saprolite on Douglas fir-dominated hillslope | place: USA:California | collected 2013-09-17 | reverse complement strand
GCGAGGGGGGGGTGCGGCTGGCGAAAAAGACACGCGCCGGAAGCTGCGCACACGCGCTGAGACACGTTGACGACTTGAAACACTTCGCTTGGCAAGCAAAGCGCGGCGTCGGGTCGATCACAATCCCGCGCGAATCGGTCCCCCCCGCATTCGCCGTCAGTGCGTAGGCTGCTTCCTTTACGAGAAACGGGCGATGAAGCGTGGAGCCGAAGTCGTCGTAATAGCGGAGCAGGTCGATCTCGGCCGCGCTCCGTGTCGTCTGCAGAAACGCAGGGCGCACGCAGGGAGCCTGATCGGCGACCAGCTTCAGCTCGCACGGCTTGATGGGCGCATCGGGGTCGTGGGGAACCGTGGCGATTCCATCGCCCCCAAGAGGCATGCCTGTGAGAACGAACTGCATTGAGGGGTCCGCGGGCCCGGCATCCGACGTCGTTGCGGGCGCACCGCCCTCGGACGCGTCCGCGTCGCCGTCGGGCTGAGCCTCCGCATCCGCGTCGCCCGCGGCCGCAAGTGCCCCGCCGTCGGATGCATCCGGGGCGGCGTCGATCGGAGCATCAACGCCCGCGTCGATGCTGGGAGCCTGCACAACCCCCAGGTCGACAGCGAGGCCCGTGAGGAGCAGCGAGGTATTTCCGCCCGTCTGGTGCGCAATCGCAATGGCCGTCCCATCTTCGGTCTGCGCCATCGCGAATGGTTCGCCCGGCAGGGTGGCCATGCGCGTGTTGTCCACCGTCATCAGCGACTGACCCGTTCTGTGTCTTGAGTCGCACCGGAAGTCGGGGCCCATGCCGCAATCGATGTCGAAGAGGGTCGCCCCGGGGGAGGAGGACCATTGCGGTGCATCAGCCGCGGCCAACTTCTTGTCGTTCGGAGGAATCTTGCCGCGGTCGTCATGCGGGACATCGGCCCAAGTCAGCGTCGTGTCGCCTCGGACGGGAGAAAAGAGGCGCGCTTGGTCCCTCGAGAGCTGCAAGTCGGTGGCGAAGGCTCCGATAATCACCGACTGGCCGATGTACTGCGTTGAATCGACCGGCGGTGAGCAAGACTGACCGAGAGGAACGCGCGACCCAGCCTTGTTGAATAACTGCGGCATTTGCCGACAGTTCGCTTGCCACTGAGCCGGATCGATGAACGTGATTCCGCTGACCGTCGCCCCGGGAACCTTCGCGTTCGCGTTAACGAGTTGCGCAACGTCGTGCCTTAGATGAAACAAGTCGTAGCTCTGCAAAGTGCCGCCGTTCCACTGCAGGTCGAAGTCCGAGTTGACGGCATACAAGACGTTGCCGCCACTCGAGACAACCAGGCCGACAGGAAAGTAGAAGCTCTTCTGCGGGGGATTGGTGCCGCCGGCGCCCGAAAAGCACGCGGGCGACAGACCGCTTAGAGCGGCGGCACCCAAAAGAACGCGCGCTACGTTCAAGGCAAGCCGACGTGCGGAGGCGCGCGCCGTCATTGGGCGGCGGAGCCTAGTCAGCGCAAGCGTAGGTGTCGAGCCGCCATGTCAGTTCCGGGTCTTTGCTGACCCTGACGGGTCGATCGGGGTCATGACAAAGCTGCGGCGCGCCGGAGAGCGCTGGACTCCTCACGCTTTCCTGACGCATTGCGTGCTTGACGCGTCTTCCTTCAGTGGTCGTCTCCGCCCGAAAGCAAATCGATAACGACAACCCCCCTGTCCCCGGCCTCCTCTGGCGCCTGCGGCGCGCGTGGGCGAGGACGTTCAGCGGGGATTTCCAGTTGCGGCTGCTCGTGCCGAGCGCGCTCTTGCTCTTCCCTTCGCCGGATCTGCTCGATAATGAACGGAGGCAGCATCGTGAACCTCCTTGGAGGATAGGTCTAAGCAGGATCCCGGGCCGGGGGCTACCATATCAAAACCTAGCAACGCGAATGCCAGGGTCAAGCTTCTGTCATAGTCGAAAACGGAACCCGCCAGAGGCAACTTAAGTGCGAGCCCGGATCCTCCACCTTGCCGCCGCGGCCTTTATGGCGTTTCCGCTGTTTCCGTTCGTTTACGCCGGCGCCGCTCGGGCGGCGGCGCCGCGTACGCTCTTGCCCCTCGATCCGGGCGGTGAGGACTGGGAGGGGCTCGCCCAATTCGTTCGGCTCGCCCAGAAAGAGCTCGGACCGAAGAGGGCTCTGGCGGAGCAGAGGCTCGAGCTTGGGGTGCTGAGGGGCGAGGACGCCATCATCGTAGTCCATCCGGATGGCCCCCTCGAGGCCGAAGAACTGTCAGCTTTTATGGCGGCGGGCGGTCGCGTTGTTCTCCTCGACGATTATGGCACTGGGAGCGGCCTCTTGGCCCGTTTCGGCATTCGGCGCGTCCCTCTTTCTCGCCATCCAGTCCAGATGCTTCGAGATAACCCCGCGCTCGCGATCGCAGAGCCAGTGGGTACCCACGCCGGCCTTCCAGGCGCGGAGCACGTGGTCACCAACCACGCCACCGGTCTCTCAACCCTCTCAGGCAACAAAATCTTGCCGCTTCTGACCGTGCGCGCACAAGGCGAGCCCGACGGGCTGCTTGCAGCAGAGGTCACCGTGGGACGGGGACGGCTACTCGTTGTCGGCGACGCGTCGATCGCAATGAACTCGATGCTCCGTTATCCGGGCAACCGCGCGCTGGCGAGCGCACTTATCCGTTACGCGGGAACCAACAGCCCACTGGACGGTCACGAAGCACACGAAGGCACGGTCCATATCTTGGCGAACGACGTTGCGTTGAAAGGCTCATTCGTGGGAGGCCCAACTGTGGCCGGTGCCATGCGCCACGCGTTCGCCGAAACCATCGATGCGCTCCGCCGCGGCATGCCGCCCTCCGCGTCCTATCTTGCCGCGGTTCTGATGGGCCTGAGTGTGGTCCTGTGGACGGGCACTCGCGCGGGCCGGACGCACAAGCCCAAGTTGCCGAGGTTCGTTCGCCCCATCCCGGTAGCGGTCCAAGGGGGGATCGCAGGGCGAGCTGCTTCATTGTGCGCTCCGGGGGCCTCACGAGTTGTCGCACTGCTCGAGCTGAAAAACGCGCTGGAGGAGCAGCTGGCCGTGCGCCTCGAGCTCGAGCGCGCCGTCCCGCACGGCGAGCTTGTCGCGAAAGCACGCATGCGAGGTCTCCTTGGAGAGGAGAGCGCTCAAGAGCTCTCGGCGCTTTTCGCAAGGCTCAATGTACTAGAGGGCATGGCATTGCGGGGTCGAAGAGCTCCCCCCTGGCGCCTTCGGCCTCGTGAAGTAAAGAGGCTCGCCCAGAGAGTGCGCGATCTCGTTGCCACGATGAATGCCGCGAGGCATGTTAGAGTTTAGCGGTACCTTTGACCGCCGCCGCGAACACGAGCGAGATTGCTGCCGCGCAAGAGCGTCTCGACCAGGTGCGCAGAGCGGTGAGCCGAGTGTATGTCGGCTCGCTGCGTCCAGTCGATACAATGCTCGTCGCGCTGCTCGCGCGCGGGCATGCTCTGCTCGAAGGGGTTCCAGGAATTGCCAAGACCACTCTGGTGAAGGCCTTCGCATCCGCCCTCGGATGCAACGTGCGCCGCATTCAGTTCACCCCGGACCTTTTGCCGGCGGACATCACCGGAACTTACGTTTTTTCACCTCGTGAGGGCACCTTCGCACTCAGAGCAGGACCCATCTTCACGAATCTGGTCCTTGCTGACGAAATCAACAGGGCGCCAGCTAAGACACAAAGCGCTCTGCTCGAGGCGATGCAGGAACGGCAAGTCACCATCGAGGGCGATCGATTCGAGCTGCCCGTGCCCTTCATCGTGCTCGCGACTCAGAATCCGATCGACCTCGAGGGGACGTACCCTCTCCCCGAGGCTCAGATCGATCGATTCTTGGTGCGCGTGGCAATGGGGTACCCGTCGCCGCGCGACGAAGCTCTCATGCTCAAGACCCACAGCGTGGACGTGCCGGGAACCCACCCCGTGCTCGACGCAAAGGGAATCCTGCAGCTCCAAGCGGTTGTTTCGCGTGTCTACGTCGAAGATGACTTGCTCGACTACGCGGTGGCCATCGGCGCTTTTACCCGTTCTCATGCGCGCGTGGCACTGGGCGCGAGTCCCCGCGCCACGCTTGGCCTCATCCAAGCGGCCAGGGCATGGGCTCTCATTAACGGCCGGCCATTCGTGGCACCGGACGACATTCGCGCCGTCGCGAGCTGCGTGCTTGCGCACCGAATTATCATGAGCGCCGAAGCGGAAGACGACCCGAAGAGCCGCGATCGCGTGGTGGACGAGGCGCTGTCGACGGTGAGTTATCGACGCGGCATGCGTGCCGTGTAGGCTCGGCCGCGAGGCGCCACCCAGTGCATCTCTACCCGACGCGTTCCACCTTTCACGTGGCCGTGCTGGGAGTAGGCCTCGTCACTCTGGGAGCCGCTGCGCGACTTGCTCCGGTTGCTGCGTTTGGGGGCGCAATGCTCTTGGCGGTCGCGTTTGGGCGGGCGATCGCGCGAATCAACATAACGAGGCTCCGTTCTGCCGGCTTCGAAATGATTTGGCTCGAATCGAGACGCGTAGTTCGCGTTGCGCGCGGAGGGTCAATCGCGTTGCGCGGCGAGTTGCGCAACCGGAGCGAAGAGCCTATTCGCGTGACCGGTCTTCGCGCCATTGCCTCGAGCATGCTCGAGACGTCGGTCGACGCTGACGTCATCGACCTGCCGCCCGGGGCCCATGCGCTCATCGACGTGACCGTCCACGGCAAGCGAGTGGGCAGGTGGGGAGTGCATGGTCTCGCACTCGAGGTGAGCGGGACGCCCTTCGGAGCGGAGGGCCTTTACGAGGCGCCCCTTCTCTTCGCGAATCCCCTGGGGGTCGAAGTGTTGCCACCACGACTCGACGCATTCATTCGGAGCGCGAGGGGCGGTCGCTCGCGTCACGCGTCAGAAATGGGGCGCACAGCAGTCCAGCGTGGGCAAGCTGACGAGCTGCACGAGCTACGGGACCACGTGCCAGGCGATCCACTGAAGCGCGTCGCGTGGAAGGCAAGCGCTCGACGAGGGCGGTTGCTCGTGCGCGAGATGGAGCGGCACGAACGTGAGATCGTTTGGTTGGTCGTCGATGCTTCCGTCGAACTATGGGCAGGCGCTCCCGGAAGTGCTCCGCTGGATCGCGTCATCGACGAGGCCGCTGCAGTGGCGGCACGATTCCTGCGTCGCGGCGATCGCGTAGGCTTGGTGGTGACTGCGTCGCGCGTGCGAGCGTGGATCAAGCCCGAAGTCGGCGCTGCCCACGGGTCGGTTATCGCCGGAGCGCTCGCAAGCGCCGCCAACATCGTCGACGCCGATCGATCCGAGCTCGACGAGGCCGGCGTGGCCCGTCGCGTAGCGGAACACGCCCGGCCCCTCGACCCGCGTGGACTAGCTGACCTGCCGAGACGAGACATCGATTCTCTCGCTGCGCGGGCGGAAAAGTTGCGAAACAGTGCTCCTTTTTCGGCTCGCCTCCCCTTCGCGGCGACCCCGCGCGAGCAAGCCTTGAGGCACTATCTCGCATCGTTCGGCATCGAGGTGCCCCCGCGCGCCGACGGGGAGCGAGCTGCAGCAGAGTTGACGCTGGCGCGTGTCCTGCCGAGTCTGGGAGCCGAGCGACCCCGACCAAGCGCGATCTATGTTTGGGCGCCAGCGCCCACGAATCCTGCCTTGATGGCAAAAGGCGTCGCCGGTCTTCGAAGACACGGGTGCCTTCTCGAGTGGACTCTGCCACCCTTCGAGGCCGGCCTCGGCGAGAACCCGGAGCGTCGCAGCGTCCTGGCGGACGTGGCCGAAGAAGCCGTTATCTTGCGAGCCGGGGCCGCCCGTGAACGTGGCGAAAGGATGCTGCGCCGGCTGGGCGTCCGCGCAGTGGGCCACCGGGGAGTGCGACCGGGCATGCCCATTCGTACTCGTGCGGGATGGGAGCGGTGAGAGCGGACCGAGATCCCCGCGCCGTCCTGCGCGAGGCGGGTCTTCGCCCGAAGAAAAGCTTCGGCCAGCATTTTCTCATATCGGAACCCATCGCGTTGTCCGTCGCACGCGCCTGCGTTCCCGACGCCGAGATCGGTCGAACGCGCGTAGTCGAGATCGGAGCCGGCACCGGGATGCTGACTCGTCTGCTCGCAAAACGCGCTCAAGAGCTCGTGGCGATCGAACGCGACCGGGAGCTCGTTCCGCTCCTCGCGCGCGAGCTCGCCGGAACCCCCACGCGGATTCTCGAGGCGGATGCTGCGTCAGTCGACCTCACCACTCTGTGGCCAGCGCAGTCTCCCGATTGTCCGCGCGTCATTTGCGGGAATCTCCCTTACTCGATCACCGGGCTGCTCCTTCGGCGCGTGGTGGACAACGCCAACGCAATCGACCGTGCCGTGTTCATGGTTCAGAATGAGGTGGCGCAGAGGCTTACTGCCGCACCCGGCAAGAAGGAACACGGTGCGCTGACGGTGTTCGTGGGAGCGGTGTTCGAAGTGCGGCGACTGATGCGAGTTCCTGCCGGGGCATTTCACCCGCGGCCCGAAGTCACGAGTGCAGTCGTACAACTTGCCACTTTGCGTCCAGCGCGCGCTCGCATCACGGCGACGTTTCGCGCTCTTGTACACGGGGCCTACCAAGCGCGCCGCAAGACACTTCGAAACGCCTGGGCCGGCTTGGCCCCAAGTGCCGAAGAGCTGCAGCGAGCCGCCCAACGCGCAAGCATTTCGCTCGACGCACGCGGCGAGACGCTCGACGTCGAGTCGTTCGCTCGAATGGCGGACGAGCTCAGTGCCCTCCCGTGAGCTGCTGCAAAATCCTTTGGGCGTCCAATCGGTCAGGCGAACTGGTGGGCGCGATTTCGAGAAACCGCTTGTAGTGCTCCATCGAATCGGCTTTGCGACCTGTGGTGCGAAGCCCCTCCGCGGAGAGAAACTCGAGCGGAGCCAACCAACCTGGGCGAACGTCCATCTTTTCGGCCGCTGCCACCGCCGGAAGCAATTGGGCGAGTGCCGCCGGCCGCGCTCCCGTCTCCATCAGCAGCTTGCCGTACCGGTAACGCCAATACGGGTGCGGGACATTGCCCTTGGGACCGGGCGCGCTTCCGTCGCCGGCGATCGCTCGAGCCCACTCGGCAAGCGCCTGTACGCCATCGTTTCTGTCCTCGTAACACTCTGCGAGCGTCGCATGCGCTTCGTAACGCGACGGACGGAGCTGCAGGGCGTGTTTCTCGTCCTTCATCGCATCGTCGACAGCTCCTTCCATTCGCTCGAGCACTCCGCGCTGCCAATATGCGTCGGCACTGAGTTTGTCGATGGTCAGGGCCCGGTCGATTTCGTCGCGTGCAAGCTCGAGCTGGGCGGGCATCGATTCGTTGGCGGCTCGCGCCAGATAGACGTGAAATTCTGCACGGTTTGGGTCGAGCTCTACCGCACGCTTCAAATAGTGGAGCGCGTCCGCCATCGAGGGTCCACCCCTCAACATGTAGGCCCGTCCGATGTAATGATGTGCCTCCGCGCTGGTCGAGCGCTTCTCGAGCACCTTGCGAAGCATCGGCAGGGCGTCGTCGGGTATGCCGATCACCACGTACGCAGCCCCTACGCGAAGCTGCAAATCGGGGTCCTCCGGAGCCCGGGCGAGCGCCGCTTTGAACTCTACGATTGCTTTGTCGATATCTCCCGATTCCTCGAACAAGAGACCACGCTCGAGCAGCAGCCCCGGGTACTGGCTGTCCACCGCCGCGACTCGATCAAGCTCTGCCGAAGCCGCGTCCAGCCGGCGGGCCTTGCGCAACGCTACGGCCAAGCGAAAATGCGCCTTCAGATCCCTCGAGTCTCTTTCCACCGCCGCCTTGAAGTGGGCCATGGCGCCATCTGAGTCGCCCAAAAGCTCGCTCACTTCACCCAAGGCTCTTTCGAGCGTTGAAGAAGGCGTAAGCTTCTTTCGCGCCTCCTCGAGCGTCGCCCGCGCGTCGCTCAGCCGGCCACGCGCAGACATGAGCTCGGACAAAGCAACGTAGGGAAGCACGGCGTCGGCTCGAAGCGGATCAACAAATGAGATAGCAGCGCGCAAGTCGGCTTCGGCCGCCTCGTTGTTGCCTAGGTGATGCTCCACTTTCCCGAGCACGAGCAGAATCGGAATGGCCTTTGGATACCGCTCGCGAGCAGTGGTCAGTTGCTGCTTTGCGTCGGCCAAGCGTTCGAGCGACAGCTTGGCTTCCGCATCGTTCGCGATGGCTTGTGGTGAGGTCGGGTCAAGCTGCAGCGCCGTGTCGAAGCGCGCGAGCGCCTCAGCGTAGCGACCATCGTCCATGAGAAGCTTTCCCTCGCCGCTCAAGGCTTCGACGTTGCTTGGATTCAGCTTCACCGCCTGCCCAAACGCTTCGCGCGCGTCGTTGGTGCGGCCCCGCTCCAGATTCACCCATGCCTTGGCCGCATAAGCCTGCGAAAGCTCATTGGGTGATGCTTTCGACCGCACAGGACCATCGAGGACCGGCGCGATGTCGGCCAGAGCCCGCATTGGATCAACCACGGCGCTCGCGCGCCAGGCACGCAGGGTGAGAGCTCCCGCATGCGTCGGCGACGAGGCCAGCGTCGCTTCGATCTCCTTCTTCGCGTTGGCCCCGTCGCCCAGCAGATCGTAGGCGCGCGCCAGCCCGAAGTGCGCCCGGGCATCGTTCGACAAATCGAGCGCTTGCTTGAATGCGCCTAGCGCCGCCGGGCCGTCACGCGCCGCTAGCTCCAGGTCGCCGCGCAATCGAGCGATGTCGAGCTCTATCGGATCCCTTGGATTGCGCTTGCTTGCCGCTTCAAGGAGAGAGCGCGCCTTGTCTGCAATGCCGGCCTCGGCGGACTGTGCCGCGAGCGCGACATCGAGGTACTTCGCCGTTGCATCTGCGGTGAGCTCCCCGAGCAGCTGCTTGGCCCTCGAAGCACGCGTCGTATCGGGTCCGAAGCGCAGGCTCGTCTCGTATTCTACGAGGGCGGCGTAGGCGGTGAGCGGCCGGGCACGGGCCGCCCCCGCGTGAGCCGCGAAGACCTTGTCCACTGCGCCTTTGGAGGCATCGTAGGTATCGGTCCCCATCGCAATCTCTGCGGTGGCGCTCGCGTAAGCGCCCGCGTGCACAAGGTCCGAGACGTACTTGTAACCAAACGCTCCGTGAGGCGTAAGCTGAAGCCCCGCCCCGCCCAGCACCAACGCAACGGCCAGCGCCACGGCAAGCATCTTGCCAACGGAGGGCTTGCGCCTCGCCAGCGTCGGCCTTCGTCGCTCGCCGGACAATCGTCCCGCAATCGGCACAGCCGCCGCGGCTCCCCCGGCAGGGGGACTCCACACCGGGTCGACGGAACGCTCCACGCCGATGGGAGCGTTTGCGCCACCCGCCGCCTCCGCTCCGGAGCCGAATTCCACTTCACCGAAACTCATTCCGCCTTCGGCGCGAGCGCCCGACGCGCGCATGGGCGGCCCAGGCGGAGCACTGGAACGAACTCGACCACTGCCAGAGCGGGGGCCCTCGTTGAGCTGCAGGTCTCCGGAATCGGCCGGGCCTCGCCCAGCCGAACCGAGGTGCGAGGGCCCACCCGGAATGGACTCGCGCGGCAGATCGATCTCGCCGAAGGCTCCCGGGGCTAGCACTTCGGGGCTATGCGACGCCGCGGGAAGATGATGTTCACGCGGCGACGCAGTCGGAAGTGCTTCGGTGAGTGTCGGCAAGTCGATCTCGCCGAAGCCTCGTGGCCCGTGAGCGGGGTCCGGGAGAACCTGCGCGGTGACCGGAAGAACTTGAGCTGCTACCGGGAGCGCTGATGCAACGATCGGCAATCCGGCCGCCGCGACGGGAAGCCCAGCCGCAGCAGTTGGCAGGCCCGCGGCGACGACGGGCAAGCCGGCGGCGGCAGCGGTCGGCAAGTCAGCGACAGTCGATGGGAGGTCGATCTCGAAGGTGGGCGGCGGAGCAGCGGTCGCTGCGCGCGCAGCGGGCTTCGCCACGGGCAAATCTGCGCGGCGCGCAGGCAAGTCAGCGACGCGTGCGGGCAAGTCGAAGTCGGGCCCTTCGGCCTTCGGCTCAGCGGCGATTGCCGGCAAGTCGAAGTCGAGCCCTTCGGCCTTCCGTTTGGCTTCGGGCGCCCGCTCCGCGGGCGCGATAGGGGATCGCTCCGCAGGACGCGGCGCTGGAGGCACGCCTTTGCTCGTGGGGATGGCGGGCCTCGGCGGCGGCGCCTTCGCTGTGGGAAGGTCGGGTGAGATCACCGGAAGGTCGTGTTCCTCGAGAAAGCCCAGCGCTGCGGGAAAATCCGACGGCAACGGTGCGTTGGTTGCCGACGCAGCAGGTAGTCCCACCGCCGTTGGTGACCCGACTGGCACCGCACCCGAGGGCGCAATGCCGATCACGGTCTTCTTCGAGATGGATGGCAGCGGCGAGGCCGAGCCCGGAACACCAATCCCCGACGCGGTCTGCGGACGCGAGGGCGGTGGGCCCGCCGGCGCTTGCGGATTGGGCGCCGCGCCGATCCTACCCGACGACACAAGAAAGGAGTGCCCGCATTTGGGGCACCGCATCTTGAGGCCGGCGGGCGGAACACGCCGCTCGTCCACCTGATACGGCGCCTTGCACGAGTCACACTCGACCTTCAGCATCCGCGGCCCTTGAGGGTATCACAAGGCAAAATCCCGAGGTGCTACGCGGCGTACACCAAGGGAGATGCGCGGCGAGAATGCCGCCGCCGTGCTAACGATGCGATCCCAACTTGGACCGCCTCGTCGTCGTCGGTGCACGACAGCACAACCTGAAGAATGTCAGCCTCCGTCTGCCTCGCGGCAAGGTAATAGTCTTCACGGGACCGAGCGGTTCGGGCAAGTCGTCGCTCGCGTTCGATACGATCTACGCCGAGGGTCAGAGACGCTACGTCGAATCGCTGAGCGCCTACGCGAGGCAATTTCTCGAGCAGCTCGCGAAGCCGGACGTAGAGCGAATCGACGGGCTGAGCCCCGCGATTGCCATCGAGCAGCGACCCCTCTCCAAGTCGCCGCGTTCGACAGTAGGAACCGTGACCGAGGTCGCGGACTATCTGCGCCTCTTGTACGCGCGCGTGGGTGTCCCTCATTGCCCCAGTTGCGGCAAGCGCATCGAGGCGCAAACGGTTCAGCAGATTGTCGACAGCCTTCTCGCGATGCCCGACGGCGCAAGGCTGAGCCTCCTGTCGCCGATTGCACGCGGACGCAAAGGAGAACTGAAACTCGAGCTCGAGCGGCTCCGGCGCGAGGGCTTCGTGCGCGCTCGCATCGACGGCTCAGTCGTCGACCTCGGCGACGAGTTCGAACTCGACCGAAGCCGCCTGCACGACCTGGATGTCATCGTCGATCGGCTGGTCCTCAAGGAGGGACTCAAGAGCCGGCTCACCGACAGCGTAGAGCTCGCGCTCAAACTTGGCGAGGGTCGACTCCTGGTTCAGGCGGGCGACGACGAGCCCTTTTGGATGAGCGAGCGGTTTGCCTGCGTCGATTGCGGTATCTCCCTTCCGCCGATCGAGCCGCGCATGTTTTCCTTCAACGGCCCGCACGGCGCTTGTCCCACGTGCGACGGATTGGGTGCGCGCGACGTCATCGACGCCGACCGTTGCATTGGCGACCCCCGGCACACTCTCCGAGAAGGAGTTGTACTGGCGTGGGGTCGGCGCGGAAGCGTCGCCCTCGCTGCGGAAGTCGCGCGGGCCGTCCAAGTGCTCGGAGTGAGCCCCGACGTCGCGTGGAACAAGTTGCCGCAGGATCAGCGCACCGCGATCCTGATGGGGGCCCATCCTGCACGCCCATCGGAAGCCAGCGGCCGACGCCGCGAGGGCAGCAAGCGAAAGGCCTACGAAGGAGTGGTCCCGCGGCTACAGCAGCGATTGGCGGCACTCGCCGACGTACGGGTCGAGCCGCGCGAAGACGATGATGACCCCGACGCCAGCGAGGGGGGGATCGCGGACGACGAGCTCGGCCGGTTTCAGGTGACACGTACTTGCGACGCTTGCAAAGGCAAGCGGCTGCGCCCTGAAGCCCTCGCTGTCAAACTGGGAGGAAGGGACGTCGCCCAGGTCGGTGCCATGCCTCTGCGCCACGTTCGCAACTTCGTCCAAACGCTCGGGGGCGATACTCCCGAGGCGTCGGAGCAAGTCTTTGGCCCGCGGGAACGGGCCATCGCGGAGCCGCTGCTCAAGGCCGTGGCGGCTCGCCTCGGGTTCCTCATCGACGTCGGGCTCGACTATTTGACGCTCGATCGGAGCGCCCAGACATTGTCGTCCGGCGAGGGGCAGCGCATTCGCCTGGCAACGCAAATCGGCGCGGCCTTGGTAGGCGTGCTTTACGTGCTCGACGAGCCCAGCGTCGGACTGCATGCGAGAGACAATGCTCGCCTCATCGACGCGCAGGCGCGGCTGCGCGACCTAGGCAACACGGTCATCGTCGTCGAACACGATCGCGAAGCGATTTTGGCAGCGGACCACGTCGTCGACATGGGCCCCGGCGCGGGTGTTCACGGCGGCGAGATCGTCGCCCAAGGGACGCCGAAAGAGATCATGCAGTCCGAAAGCTCGATCACGGGACCGTGGCTGACCGGCGCGCGGCAGCTCCCCGTCCCCGTCAAGCGCAAGACGAGAGGCAAGTCGTGCGTGCGCGTCGTGGGCGCGCGCGCTCACAACTTGCACGATGTGACCGCGGAAATCCCGCTAGGGCTTTTCACGTGCATCACGGGCGTCAGCGGCAGCGGCAAATCCAGCCTGATCGTCGACACCTTGCTGCCGGCCGCGCGCGCCAAGCTGTACAACGCGACCGCCCCGGTGGGCGAGTGCGATCGTGTCGAGGGGCTGGAAAACGTGGACAAAGTCGTTTCGATTGATCAAGCCCCCATTGGCCGGACACCGCGATCGAACCCGGCGACGTACACCGGCATCTTCGCGCTCCTTCGGGAGCTCTATGCGGCCCTGCCAGACGCACGAGCGCGTGGCTACAAAGCCGGGCGATTCTCGTTCAACGTAAAGGGCGGCCGTTGCGAGGCGTGTCAGGGCGACGGAGTGCTGCGAATCGAGATGCATTTTCTGCCGGACGTCTTTGTAACGTGCGATGCCTGCGCGGGCCGGCGCTACAACCGCGAGACTCTGGAAGTGAAGTACAGAGGCCTTTCTATTGCTGATGCGCTCGACGTCACGGTGGAGCAAGCCTCAGAGCTCTTCGGGGCGGTCCCTCGCATCGCGGATAAGCTCGAAGCGCTTCGCAAGGTCGGCCTTGGCTACCTGTCGCGAAGCCCAGCGGGTAAAGCTTGCGCGCGAGCTGTCGCGCAAAGCCACCGGGCGCACGCTGTATATACTGGACGAGCCGACGACCGGTCTTCATTTCCAAGACATCGAGGTGCTCCTGTCGGCGCTCCTCGACTTGCGTGATCAAGGAAACACGATTGTCGTCATCGAGCACAATCTCGACGTAGTCGCGTGCGCCGATTGGGTGATCGACCTAGGGCCAGACGGGGGCGAGCGGGGCGGCGAAGTGGTGGCCGCGGGGACGCCGGAACTCGTCGCGCAGAGCAAAAAGTCGCATACGGCCCGTTACTTAGCCGATGTGCTGGAGAGAACGACGCCGACGGCCAAGCTAGCAGCGAGAGGATGACGGGCGGAGCGGGGCCCTTGTCGGTGTCGTGAGCCTCGGCTGGGGGGGTGTGGTTTGGGGTCGGGGCCCAAACGAAAACCTGGGACCGAGCGGCCCCCGGCAGTGCGAGACTCGCAGCCCTTGACTGCAGTAAGTACCGTGGAACGGTGTGAGAGTACGGGGAGGCAGCTTGGCAGGTGCACGACGTCGTTTCTCTCGGGTCAGGTGCTGCTCGAGTGCTCTGGGCCTCGCAGTATTCGCCTGCTCGGCCACTCTGTCGTGCGAGCTGCTCATGCCGGTGAGCGGATTGACCGACGGCCCCGATGCCTCGCCAGCCGCCAGTGGCAGCCCCGCGGCGGATGCCTCGCCGGCGGACAGCAGCACCGGCGACGACCCGAGCGTGTCGGAGCTCGGCAGCGACGCAATCTCCCCACGCGACGATGCTGCACCGACCAATGGAGAAGCGGGGGGTTCCGATAGCTTTTCGGAGTACACCGACGTAGCAGCCGCCGAGGCCCAGCAAGGCGGGATGGTAGATGGCGCGCCCGACGACGCGAGGGTCGGTGTCGATGCGGGCAAGGTGGCTTACGTCCAGATAGCAACCGCAACGCCGCCGGGCTTCGTCCAATCCGCGTCTGCGAACTTTCCTCGGTCGCAATCCGCGGGCGACCTCAACGTCATCGTGGTCGGATGGGGAGACTCCACGGACAGCCTGATGCAGGTCAGCGATACCGCCGGCAATGCCTACGACCTCGCCATCGGGCCGACGCACACCACCGGCGCGTCGCAATCGATTTACTACGCGAAGAACATTTCGGCCGCAGCGGCCAACACGGTGCACGTCCAATTCAAGCTTGCGGTAGCAAGACTGGACCTGCGCGTAGTCGAGTACGCCGAACTCGATACAGTCGCGCCGCTCGATGCTGTCGCCGGGCAGAGTGGTTTCGGTGGGACGCCTACGAGCGGACCGGCGGCGACACACACAGCGAGCGAGATCATTTTCGGCGCAGGCACGACGACCGATTCATTCTCCAACCCGGGCCTGCATTTCACGTTGCGTGTTTTGACGGCCGACGGCGACATCGTCGAGGATCGTCCGGTCGGATCGGTGGGCGAATACGCGGCCGACGGGGTGCTGACGAATGGGACCGACTGGGTCATGCAAGTTGTAACGTTTCGACGCCGATAGAGGACGTTGCCCCGTCCCCACTTGTCGTATGCTGAGCGGGGCTTGCGGCTCGATCGACACAAATGGATCCTCTCCGTCCTGCTTGCTGCGGCGACTGGATGCGAAGTGATTGCGGGTATCCACGATCTTCGCTTCTCGGACGTGGGGGCCGATGCGGAGCCAGGACCGGAAGGCTCGGTCGGCGACGAGACGAGCGCCCCCTCGGAGGCCGGGGATGCAGCGGATTCATCGAGCGAGTCCGCCGACGGCGCGGCAGCCGATGCCAGCGATGCAGAGGCCGGCGACTCGAATGGGCCCGAGTCGGGCTCGGGCGACTCCAGCGATGCGGGCAGCGTCGACGGGGGTCCGGGCGAAGGGAGCGCGACCGAGTCCGGCGCACTCGATGCGGCGCGAGATGGGTCTGCGTGCGTGGGCGATCTTTCGAATATCGGCACGGGCGACTTTCACATCTCGCTGACGGTCACTGCGACGGGATTCGCGAGGACCGCCCTCGTCAACCAGCGCGCCTCCTGCGCGTCCACCTTCTGCGTGCAACCAGATACGTTCTGGGACATCCGACTGCTCAACGGCGCGCTCTACATCGAGACCTCCGACAGCGTTCGTAACTGCAGCCAAGTGACCACCAACGGCACCGTGAACGACGGCAAGCCGCATCGCGTGATCGTCCAGCGCGTTGCGCAAAGGATCACCGCTACAATCGACGGGGTCCCATCGGTCGCACCTGACGCTGGGACATCGAAGAGCTCATTCGGCCAACTGCCCCCCGTTTCGAAAACCGACCCATGCGAAGCCACGGGAAGTACCGCGCCTTTCTTGGGTACGATCGCGAACCTCTGCGTCACGAGTCCATAGGCCGCCGCGCGAGCCTGTAGCCCGAAGATGGGCACCCGTAAGTCGCTGCGACGTGGCGCAATTGTGCCTCGTCTTGGGTCGGGTGCGAAAACCCATCCGTGAATATTCGGGCTCCCCGTCACCGGGCACGGGCGATGCGTGCTCTCAAGGCAGCGAGGGGTTTTCGAACGGAGGATGCCATGAGCGAAGAGACGAAGCAGCAACCGGCGAGGCGCATGGTGGTCGTCGTCGGCGTTGATCTGAGCAACGTCAGCGGGCACCTCCTGGCGAGGGCGCGCGATTTGGTGCGCTCTATCGAGAGCGCGGAGCTCCACCTGGTCCACGTCATCCCCGATCCGCTTCTTTGGGCGGCGGAGCCTCCGCATCCCAGCATTCTTGATACGCGTCCGCAAACGGACCTCGCGCGGCAGAAGCTCCAGCAGCTTTGCGACTCGGTCCTCAAAGAGTGCCGAGCGCGCATCGTTTTGCATACGCCGGTGGGGCGCACGGCGGACGAGATCTCGCGCATTGCGCGGGAGTCCGGAGCCGACATCATCGTCGTAGAGATGCACGAGCGTGGAGGGCTGCGGCGCGTCTTCCATCATTCGGTCGTCGCACGCATCACGCAGACGGCGCCGTGCTCCGTGCTGGCGATCCGAGACCCGTCGTCACGCGTTGCATCCCAAGCACGGGCGCGACAGCCCGAGATGGGTTCGCGAGCGGCGAGCGGCTGAAGTTTTCGATCACACCGCTCCAGCGCTTGCGGGCGGGCGGCCCTCTCGGCAAAGATGGCGCCACAATGATGAAGCTCGCCCCCTTGGCCTCTCTAACCCTCCCTCTGGCGCTCGCGTCGGCGTGCGCCAATTCATCGCAGAGCCCGTCCCCTGCTGGGCCTGCATCGCAGATGGCGTCCGGCGCCGCGGCAACCCCTTCGCCGCCGATACCGGCCTCGTCAATCCCCACGCGCGACGGCATCGCAGCGAGCGACGCCGGCGAACCCCCGACGGACGACCTCGTTG
>WNFJ01706922.1_pt1 | contig 16590 bp, 16 predicted proteins | sample 5400461 | NCBI WGS metagenome assembly WNFJ01 (sample SAMN13153349, study PRJNA577476) | soil metagenome | isolation source: 115 cm saprolite on Douglas fir-dominated hillslope | place: USA:California | collected 2013-09-17 | reverse complement strand
TCCTCGAGCACGTAACGCGCGCCGAGCGAGAAGGAAGCCGCGAGCGCGATGGCGATGGGGGCAAAGAGCGGATCACTCAGGTATCCGCTCTGGCCGAGCAACGCAACTACCGCGAAATACGCGAGCAGGATGCCCACCGTGATGAGCACGCCGTTGCGGAACGAGGGCAGGTAGACGACCAGGCCGACTATCGCCGAAAGCAGCAGGATCGCCAGGTACATCGAGATGGGCGGCTGCATGCGCAGGTAGCGGTCGGAAAGGATGGTGCTCATGGCGTCGCCGAGGATGCGATAGCCATAGTTCTGGTTGTCGAGCATGCATTTGGGCCGGCTGGCCGGGCAAAAGGAGGCGTCGTGCGGAAAGCCGACCGACTGCGAGTACACGTCGCCGGCATCGATCAGCTTCGTGCCGACGATGACGATATGGCCGGTGATGGATTCAGGGTGCGGGCAGCTGGCGTTGAGCGCGTCGACGTATGCGCACGTGGGGCTTCCGCCTTTTGTGAAGTTGAGCAGCATCTGGTTGCTGACGAGAGGTATGTGGTGGGGCCCGAACGTCGCTTCAGTGCCGGCCGCATTCGTGACCACAGGTTGGTTGATTCCTTCGGAGATCCGCAACGCCTCGATGAACGCCGGCTCGTCGCCTTCGTTCTCGGGGCACGTCTTGACCGGACGCAGCGGAATGCCGCGCACCGAGTCGGCCGCGTCGGGGTAGCCCAACCCGCGATCCCCTACGACAGCGGCCACGGTCGAGAACTCTGGCCGCGGCGCGTCGTCCGCGGTGCACACGAGGACGACATTGCCGGCGTTCTGGATGGCGGACGTAAGCTCGTTGTCCGGCTTCGCCGTCGGATCCTCCGGGTCGGTTGGGGTGAGGTGATCGAGGATGACGTCATAAAGGATCACCTTCGGGTGGAGACTGGCCAGATAGTTGATCACCTTTGCGTGATACGAGTTCAGCCACGGGTACGCGCCGAGGTCGTCCTTGGACCGCTGGTCGATCGCGATCAGCGTTATGCGCGGATCGGCGGACGGAGCGGGGAACAGCTGATCCTGGGCCGCATCGAAAGACCTGTTGATCACGCCCGCGTACGCGAACGCGGACACGAGCAATCCGGCGATCAGGCCCGCCAATGCAAAGCGCCAGGCCAACCGCCAGTCGCCCACCCGTTCGCGGACCATCGGCCGGTATCCTAGGGCTGCTCGACGGCGGTGCGCGCTCGGATCGCGGCAGGCGGCCGTTGGCCGCCGGTCAGGCCGCCGAGGCGAAGGAAGGGGTGGCACAAGGAGGAGCGCATCTGTAGATGCGTGACGACGAAGGGCCGGGCCCCCTGACACACGCATCGGCGGATCTGAGCCGATGAGACGAGTGCGCATCCGGCCGGCCGAGCAGTCCTCAGATTCGGTGCGGTGGGGCGTCTTCGAACCGCGGCGGACGCTCGCCATCTACGTCGCGGCCGGCGCTTCTTTTGCCGCTCTGTCGGCGCGTGGCCTCACCGTCCCCCTCTATGCCCACGACATGCATGCGGACCGGTTTCAGGTCGGCGCGCTGTTCTCGGTGGCGACGCTGGCGGCGGCGCTGCTGTCGCTGCCGTCGGGACTCCTCATCGACCGCTTCGGCGCCCGATCCCTCCTCATCTTCTCGCTCGTGGTCTCCGGAGGCTCACAGCTTGCATCCGCCGCCTCGACGACCGTCTTCCCTCTTTTCATCTGGCAGGTCGCCGGGGGTCTGGGTTCCGGCGCTCAGCAGGCGGCGCTGTTCTCCGCCATCACGGAATCGGTCAAGCCCGGCCGGCTTGGGCGGGCGATGGGATGGCTCACATTCTCGATGCAGGCAGGTTTCTTCATCGGCCCGTCGATCGCCGGACTGCTGCTCACGCGCCTCGACATCCGCACCGACCTGGCGGTGACCACGGCCATGCTGGTGTTCACGATTCCTGGCGCCGTGCTCGCAAGCGGGACCAGGCAGTCGGCAGAAGGCGGCCTTTCGCTGCGGGAGCCGCTCCGTGCGCTCGTCGCCCAGCGCGCGTTCCTGCCGGTGGTCATCGGCCTGGTCGCGGCCACACTCGCGTGGGGCACCGTCGGCGCGTTTCTGCCGATCTTCGGCAAGGAGGCGCTCGGGCTGCCGAGCGCGCAGGTCGGCCTTCTGCTCGCGCTTCAGGCGGTGACCAACGGCGCCTCCCGGATTCCCGGCGGAAGGCTCGTCGATCGCGCCCGCCGGCGCTGGCCGATCGTCTTCACGGCCGTGATCGTGTGGTCGGTGGCCATTGTCGTGCTCGGCCACCTCATTGGTTTCTGGGCCCCGGCGATCCTGTTGATGGCGGCGACGCCGTTCATGGCCACCGCTTACGTGGCGATGGGCGTCGTGTTCGGAGATCTTTCGGCGGCGTCTACGCGCGGCGTCACCATGGGCGTGTACGGCACGGTGCTCTTCCTCGGCCTCGCCGCCGGTCCGCTGCTTTTCGGTCCGGTGGTCCAGAACTATGGGTATGCGGCCGGCTTTACGGCGTGCGCGGTGGTTTCGGTTGCGCTCGTCCTGGTGATGGCCGCCCTCCATGCGGAGCCGCTGCGGCGGCGCGCCGGGGTGAGGCTGCCTCCGGCAACGCCTGGGACTTGAGGTACTGGTCGATGACGTGGCGATGGCTCGGAAACGCCAGCCGCGGGAGCGAATCGAGCGGGAACACCTTCACGTCGAGCATCTCCGAACCCGGCTTGAGCTTCGCGCCGTCCGCCAGCCGGCCGCGGTATGCGATGCCGACCATGCTCGATGCGTCGCGCTTGGGCACGTGATACACACCGAGCAGTGAGGTGAGCTCGACGACGGCGCTGATCTCCTCCATGCACTCCCGCACGGCTGCCTCGGCGGGGTGCTCGTCGTCGTTGACGAAACCGCCCGGCAGGCACCAGAGCCCGTAACCCGGCTCGATCGCGCGGCGGCCCAGGACCAACCCGCCGTCCGCCTCTACGACCACCGCCGCCGCCACCTTGGGGTCGCGCCAGAGAACGAAGTCGTCGTTCGGGCAGGCTTCGAAGTCGCGGCCCTCGATGATTCGGGTTTGGAGCGCCGCCCCGCACCTCACGCAGTAATGGGTCACCTTGCCAGCTTAAGCACCTCTCCCGGAAGGGAGAGGGGGCATCACGCGTGCTGCTGCTGCTTGGAGGGTGCCGCCTTCATGTCGGAGACCCGCACCTGGTTGCGGCCGCCCATCTTGGCGGCGTACAGGGCCTGGTCTGCGCGTTCGATGAGGCTCGTGAACAGAGCCGCCTCGTTGGTGGCCGCGACGCCGATGCTGATGGTCAGCTTGAGCCCACCCGGAAACGTGTGGGCCGCGACCTTGGCGCGAATGCGCTCGGCCAGGATGCGGGCGCCGGCGTCGTTCGTTTCGTGCAGAACCAGCGCAAACTCCTCGCCGCCGTACCGGGCGCAGATGTCGGATTCGCGCGCGCCGGTGCTGATGATCGAGGCGAGCTCGGCGAGCACCGCGTCGCCGTGGAGATGGCCGTAGGTGTCGTTCACCTCTTTGAAGTGGTCGAGGTCGACCATCAAGAAGGCGATCGGCTTGTGGTGGCGACGCGCACGCTGCATCTCCTTCAGGAACTGCTGCGCCAGCGCGCGGCGGTTGGGCAGCTTCGTGAGCTCGTCGGTGAGCGCGTTCTCCTCCTGCGCCTGGAACAGCTGGGCGTGCCGGATGGCGATCGCCGCTTGCGACGCCACGCCGATCAGAAGGTCGCTCTGGTCCTCGGTCAGCTCGCGCCATGCGTTCAGGTACAGCTCGAGGGCGCCCATGAGCTGGCCCGACCGCGCGACCGGCACCACGAGCACGTGTTGCGGGTGACCGCCGCCTTCGAGGCCGGGAGCGGAATCCTCAGCGAGGCGGACGACGACGGGGCGCATAGAGGCCAGAGCCGAGCGCAATGGCTCTTCGCTGAGCTGGCGAACACTGCCGCGGGGGCGGTGGGTGAGGCCGTACTGCGCCTGCCGGCGCATCTCGGTCTTGCCCGGCACCACCAGGTACATGGCGCCGGCGACCGCGCCCATGATGCGTCCCGCGTGGCCGATGGCGACGTCGAGAACCTCTTCCAGACCGAGTGAAGAGTTGACCGCGGAAGCCATCGCCAGCAGCAGCGCCGCGCGGTCCCGCGCCCCGCTCTCGTCATCGAGCGCCACCTGCAGCCGGCGCGTCATTCCGCCCATGCGGATGAGGGCGATCGTGAGCAGGACCACAGCGATGATGAACAGCACCGAAGTGATCAGAAGGACGGAGGCTATATCGGGCAAAAAACTCCTCTTCGGGTCGAAGTCGTCATAGGTTAACGCCCGGGCGGGAAATGTTGATCTCGCTATACTCGCTCCCGACCTGGAGCCGATCTCTTTCGACGACCTGCCACTCGGTGGCGAGTGGACCACGCGGCGGCGCACCATCTCGGAATCTGAGATCGCGCTCTTCGCCGCGGTGGCGGGTGACTTCTCTCCCCTGACCATCGATTCCGGCCACGCGGGCGGCCGCTTCGCGCCACCGGCGCTTCTGGTCGCCACCGCCATCGGGCTGGGGACCATGGACATGCCGGTGCCGTCGGTGGTCGAGTGGGAGTGGTTGAACTGGAAGTTCCCGCGGCCAGTCAAGGCCGGCGAGACGATCTACGCCCGCTGGACCCTGACCCAGAAGCGGCCGCCCGTGGGCGGAGCGCCGACGGCGATCGTGGTCTGGCGGGTCGACGTCCACACGGCCGACGGGGCTCTGTGCGCCGAGGGCGAGGTGGGCGCCAGCGTGCGGCGCAGGGCCCAAGCGGCCCGCTCGGAGGCCACCGAGCCCGCCGGCGCTTCGGGCCAGGCGCCGCGCCGCCGCCGCGGCCGCCGTTCGCCGGCGCCCGTCAAGGCAGCCGAGGCAGCCCCTCCTCCGCCGCCCGTCGAAGCCGCCCCCAAAGCCGCGCCAGCGGACAAGTCGGCCACCAGGCGCAGGCGCAGGCGGCGCTCGAGGGCCGGCGCATCCAGCAACGGGCCCGCGCCGGCGACGGGCTCGGTCACCGAGCCTCCGGCGGCTCCGCCCTCCCAGCCGCCGCCACCGGTCGCGGTGACGGCATCCGCCCCGCCGGCCGGTGCGCTCAGCCGCGTCATGAAGCGACTGCGCCGAACCTAGGCTGGGACTTCCAGCGCCTCGATGTATTCGATGACGCGGCGCGTCAGCTGCGACGGGGTCGATGCGCCGCTCGTGACGCCAACCTTCCTCGCCCCCTTCAGCCAGCTGATGTCGAGGTCTTCCAGCCGGTCCACGAGGTAAGCCGGCTTCTTGCCAAGCTTCTTGACCACCTCGACGAGCCGAAGCGAGTTCGACGATCGCGGGCTCCCCACCACGATGACCACGTCGACGTGCTGGGCCGCCTCCACGGCCGCCTCCTGTCGTTCCTGTGTGGCGCGGCAGATCTCGTTGTGAACCTCCGCCTGCGGGTAGCGTGACTTCACCCGCCCGATCAGCGCCTCCGTGTCCCACACGGAAAGGGTGGTCTGGCAGGTGACCGCGATGCGGTCGCCTTCGAGCTCCAGCGCGTCGATGTCCTCCGGGTCCTGGACCAGGTGCACCTTGCCCGGCGCCTCACCGACCACCCCTTCCGGCTCCGGGTGTCCCTTGCGGCCGATGTAGACGACCTCATAGCCCTTGCCGGCGAGGTCGGCCACGAGCTCGTGGGTGCGGACGACGTCCGAGCAGGTGGCGTCGATCGCGTTGAGGCCCAGCTCCGCGGCGCGCTTTTTCACCTGCGGCGAGACGCCGTGGGCCGTGAAGATGACGGTGCCTTCTTTGATCTGGTCGAGCCCGGCCAGCCGGTCGGGGGGATCCACCAGCGCGATCCCCTGCTCCTGGAGGTCGTCGGTGGCGTGCGTGTTGTGGACGAGCATGCCCAGCATGTGCACGGGCCCGGGAGTCTCCTCGCGCACCTTCCTGGCGATCCGGAACGCGTCGACCACCCCGTGGCAGTAACCGCGCGGCGTGATCCTGACGACCTCCATGACCGCTTCCGAGTCTACGCGGGGGGCTTCGGTGGCATGATCGGCGCGATGGCGGTTGCGGTCGGATCGGTCCGATCGGAAATTGCGGAGTTCGCTCGAGACGCCCGAATCCTGCGTGCCGCGGCGCTGGTCCTCGACCTATTCATCCTCGGCACGATCACCGCCGTTCTGAACAGCGTCTACGGCGTGACCCAGACGACCCCGGGCGGACTGACCATCGGCGGCGGAACCTACTCCACAGTGGTTGCTTGGCCGTGGCTGACGCTGGTCGGTGTCCTCTACTTCGCGGTTCCCGAAGTCATGTTCGGCGCCACGCCGGGCAAAGCTTGGGCTCGATTGCGCGTGGTGCGGCTGGACGGCCGGCCGCTAAGCGCCGCCTCTGTCGTGGTGCGCAACATCGTGAAACCAGTCGACTTCTTGCCGCTGCTCTACGTTCTCGGTGGATTTTTCGTGCTGTTCGGCAGGGGAAGCCAGCGGCTCGGCGACATTGCCGCGGGCACCACCGTGGTTTATCGCCACCGCGCGCTCCAACCCGGCGCCACGCGCACATCGAGCGCAAGAGCTTGCTGGGGCCTGATCGTCGGCCTCATGGTCGTCATCCTCTTCACCTTGGTGTTCGATTACTTCGGACGGCCGCCGCTCGTCATTCAAGGGGACTACAACGCGCAAGTAGGGGATATGCATGGCGTCAAGTCGTTCTCGCTTGGCGAGCCGCGGTGGGGATTCGGCCAGGTCACTTATCCGATAACTCTGCAGACGACGCAAGGAGTGACCGAGCCACCCAACGCGAATGGCGTAATGAACTGCAAGGGATCGATTACGCTTGACTGGGGCTGGCTAGGCGGCTGGAACTCAGCCTCGTCGAGCTGGTCCTGCGGAGGCTAGTCGATCCCCGCGAACAGGTCGCTCTCGGGCAGCACCGATCCCGGCTTGCCGCGCGCCAGCTGGTAGTACTCGGTGCCGAAGGCCAGCCTGTAGATCTGGTCGGCCATGGTGGCGAACCAGGAGTTGGGGTCGTTCTGGCTCACGTGCGTAGAGAAGGCCTCCCGTTTGCGGTCGACGAAATCGCTGACGTCGACCTTGGTCGTGACCAGCTCGTCCGGTGTGCCGACCATCCTGATGCCGCCTTCCTGCCGGCGCGCCTCTTCGGGCATCTGCTCCATGAACGCCTGCATCAAAGACCGCGGGATCGCGGTGTAGTAGAGCTTCTTCGGACTCCAGGGTTCGCTGGATCGCAGCATCGCGTCGAGCGCGGCGGTGGTCACGAAGTGCGCTTTGACGTGGTCCGGATGCCCGTACTGGCCGTCTTCCGCGTACGTCACGACGACCTCTGGCTTCTCCTCGCGCATGATGGCGGCCAGCCTGCTCGCTGCCTCGTCGAGAGGCGCCTGGTGAAACGACGTCGGGTTCTCGTTGTCGGCGGTGCCCGCCATGCCCGAGTCGCGATAGCCGAGGAACTCGCCGCGGTTGACGCCGAGAATGCGCGCCGCATTCTCGAGCTCCTTGGTGCGCACGTCGGCCAGGTGCGGGCGAGTTGCGGCTTCGTCCATGTTGTGGATCTCGCCCACCTCGCCGCGTGTGGCGGTCACGAGCACGACGCGATGGCCGTCCGCTCGGGCCTTCATCATCACGCCGCCGGTCGAGATCGCCTCGTCGTCGGGATGCGCGTGGACGAGGAGCAGAGTGCTCATGGTCGGAGCAACAAGTCGGCGAGCTGCTTGATTCCACCGCGGCCCGGACCCGGGATGGTCCGCTCGGCCGCGGCCTGGACCTCTGGTGGCGAGCCCTCGATGGCGACGCCCAGCCCGGCCCATGCGATCATCGACGCGTCGTTGCGGCCGTCCCCCACGGCGACGCACTCCGCCTGCGCAACCCCCATCCGCTCGCACAGGAACTGCAGCGCGGTCGCCTTGTCGCTTTCGACGCTGGTGAACTCGAGATACGTCGGCATGGAGGTCGCTGCGTTCAGCCTGCCGGCCCAGCGCCGCCGCACCTCGGGCAGCAGCTGTTCGAGGGTGGCGCTCGCGGCCACGATCACCAGCTTCGGCGTCGTGGGGCCCATCCCCTCGTCGAGGTTGCCGACGACGTGGATCGCCATCCCGGCATGGCCCGCATATTCGTGGGCCTCAGGCCGGTCCCGCTCGACAAGCAGCTGGTCGTCGCGATAGGCCTGCACATGGAGGTCGCGCTCGCGCGCGAACCGGATCACCTCCATCGCGAGGTCGTGCTTGACGCCGTGGTCGAGGATCATGTCGCCGTCGGGTGAGCGCACCTGTGCGCCCTGGTAGCAGATGATCGGGCCCTCCAGGCCCAGCTTGCGAACCCACGGCAGCGCGCCCGGAAACGGGCGTCCGGTGCACGCGATCACCTCGATGCCCGCGGCCACGATCGGCGCCAGCGCTTCGACGTCGCGCGGGTCGAGGTTGAGGCGCGTGTCGATGATAGTGCCGTCGAGGTCGAGGGCCAGCAGGCGGAAACGCGTCCGGACCCTTATCGCTTGACCTCGGGGTTGACCAAGTTGGGCGGGCGTCCGCCGCGAACCGCCGTCGCCATGTTGCGCGCGGCCATCGCCGACATCTCGGAGCGGGTGCGGACCGTTGCGCTCGCGATATGCGGCGCGAGCACCACGTTCGGCATTGGTATGAGGCCGGGATGCACGGCCGGCTCGCGCTCGTAGACGTCGAGCCCGGCGCCGGCGATCTTCTTCGCCGCGAGCGCCTCGACCAACGCCGCCTCGTCGACCACCGGTCCTCGCGAGGTGTTGATGACGATGGCCGTCTTTTTCATCTGGTTGAACTGCGGGGTGCTCAGCAGGTGGTGTGTCTCGTCCGTCAGGGGAACGTGCACGGATATGAAGTCGGACTCCGCGAGGAGCCGCCCTAGCTCGACTCGAGTCGCGCCCAGCTGCTGCTCGGCGTCTGGCGGCAGCGGATGTGGGTCGTAATAGAGCACACGCATGTTGAAGCCCTTGGCGCGGTGCGCAACGCCGCGCCCGATGCGGCCGATGCCGATGATCCCTAGCGTGGCGTTGAACACATCGGCGCCCAGCATCATGTCGATGGCCCAGCCTCGAAACTTGCCCTGGCGCGTGAAGTAGTCGGCCTCGACGATCCTGCGTGCCGCGGCCATCAGCAACGTGAACGCGAAGTCAGAGGTCGCGTCGTCAAGCACTCCCGGAGTGTTGGTGACCATCACCTTGTGCGCCGTAGCGGCGCTGACGTCGATGTTGTCGAAACCGACCGCGACGTTGCTCACGATCTTCAAGCCCGGCGTGGACAACACCTGTACACCAATCGGGTCCATCAGCTGGCTCACGATGCCGACGCAGCCCTCCGCCGCCTGGCGGATGTATGCCTCATCGAGCGGTAGGTCGGTCGAATAAGGAAGGACCTCGGCGGCTTCCGCGAGGATCGCCGGGCCGGGGTCGAGGATGGGATGCATCAGGAGCACCCGCGGTCTGCCGCTAGTGCTCATGGATTCAGACCCAGCTCCTGTGCGATCGGCTTCAGGGCATCGCGGACGATTTCCACGTGCTCATCGAAGGGTATACCGAGCGCCTCCGCGCCCGCCGTGAGCTCCTCGCGGTGCACGCCGCGCGCGAAGGCCTTGTCCTTCATCTTCTTGCGCACAGTGCTCGGCTCGACCGCGCTCAGCGACTTGTCCGGCTTGACCAGGGCGCAGGCGATGATGAATCCGCACATCTCGTCGACGGCGTTCAGCGCCTTGCGAATGTTCGAGTCGCGCGGCACATTCAGGTAGTCGGCGTGCGAGGCGATGTCGTCGAGGATCTCATCAGGCCAGCCTTTCTCGCGCAGCATCTCGATCCCTCGCATCGGATGCTGCTCCTGCGTCGGCCCGGTCTCGTAGTCCCAGTCGTGGATCAGGCCAAGCACCGCCCAGCGCTCCTCGTCCTCACCGAACCGGCGTGCGTACGCGCGCATCGCCGCCTCGACGCTGCGCATGTGCCGTCGGAGCTGGTCGGACTGGGTCAGCGAGGTGACCAGCTCCCATGCTTCGTCGCGAGTCGGAGAACTCCTCACATGAGTTGGGGCCGGAGGGCCGGCCGAGAGATTTGGAGATCCGGGTGGCCCGAAGCGAAGGCGGGGGTGGACCTAGGAGGAGCGCATCTTATGATGCGCGACGACGACGGGACGGGCCCACCAACGCACGCAGCGGGCCGCATGGGCTCCAAAGATCCGGCTGGCATCTCCGGTCTCAACTCAATACCTCCTTCAAAGCGGATAGCAGGCGCTCGTGCTGGTCGCGGGTGCCGATCGTGATGCGGAACCAGCCCTGGATCGGCTCCCGATCGTAATGCCGGATGAGCACGCGGCGCTCGCGCAGCGCATCGGCGACGGCCGCGGCGGAGGCGCCGGACGGCGGCTTGACGAACACGAAGTTGGCGGCGGAGGGTGAATGCTCGAAGCCCTGTTCGCGCAGCTGCTCCTCGAGCCAGGCCCGCTCCGCGACGACGTAATCGACGATCTTGCGGTGGTGCACCTCGTCCTCGATCGCCGCCACGGCGGCGACGATGGCGAGGCGGTCCATGTTGTACGAATCCCTGACCGCATCGAGATCGGCGATCAGCTGCGGGCTGCCCATGGCGAACCCGATGCGCATGCCCGCGAGCGCGTACGACTTCGACATCGTGCGCAGGACGAGCAGGTTGGGATGCGTGTCGATCAGCTCCACCTGCGACTCCGTGGCGAAGTCGACGTAGGCCTCGTCCAGCACCACCACGCCCTGCGAACGGCCGAGGACCTGCTGTACCGACCTCCGGCTGTGGTGCGTCCCGGTTGGCGAGTTGGGGTTGACCAGAAACTTCAGCGGCGCCGCGTCCTCAACCAGCTCGGGGGTCCATGTCCAGCCCTCGGCGGTGGGATGGGTCGAGGGCGTCGCCTCGTGCAACCGGCACAGTGGCTCCAGCAGCGGATAGGTCGGCGTCGCGTAGGCGACGCGGTCGCCCGCCCCGGCAAAGGCGCGGAAGCACATCTCGATCATCTCGTCGGCGCCGTTGCCCAGCGCGACCTGGTCTGGCTCAAGCCCGAAATGCTTTGCAATCGCCTCGCGCGCGGGTGCGGCGGTCGGGCTGGGATAGAGCCGAAGCGAATCGCCCGCCGCCGCCTTGATCGCCTGGATGACCTTGGGCGACGGGGGCAGCGGCGACTCGTTGGTGTTGAGCTTGACCCAGTCTTCGTCGTCGGGCGGCTGCTCGCCGGGAGCGTACGGTTCGTAGCCCTCGAGGCTCTTTCTCAGGAAGTGCGTGGCGTCCGGCGAGAGCTCGTGGCCCTCCGCCGCCCTAGGCGCCCGATCGGCGCCCTGCGGGCGCCTATCCTGCGTCAGCTTCTGCGCTGCTCGCTTACGCATCTACGATGCGCGCGCTCCGCTGCTCGGCGCTTCCTCGGCTTCGGACGCCGATGGCGTCGGATGTCTCACGATCTTCGCCTCACGCCACTTTTCGGCATTCGAGAAGGAAGGTTTCGAAAGCCAGGCGCGGGCTGACGTTCTGCTCCAGGTAGCCCAGCGTGTCGTAAGAGAGCTCGAGCAGGCGCGCCCACCGGCCCTGCTCCCGGCCGCGGCTCGCGAGCATGCGGCGGCGCAGCTCGATCTGCCAGCTGGCGATGGCAAACAGCGCGGGGTCCTCCACCTCACCTTCGCTGCGGCGCCACGCCATCTGGCTCCCGTCCAGCTCGGCGGCCACGCGCAGCGGCACGTCGGCGGGCGCACCGAACACCTCCTCGAGGCGTCGGGTCCACTCTTCGTGGAGGTCGATCACGCCGTCGTCGCTCGCCACGCGCAGCGCCCACCCCGGCCGGCCGCGCGCAAGCTCGGCCAGGAGGTGCGCCCGCCCTGGCTCGACCTCGAGGCCGAGTAGCAGCCTCTCGATGTCGGGCGCAGGAACGGGATGAAAGAAGAGGCGCTGGCATCGCGACACCACCGTTGGCAGCACGACGAAAGGGTTGAGGCTCGGGCTGGTCAGCACGATCACGCGCTGTGGATGCGGCTCCTCCAGCGTCTTGAGGAGCACGCCCTGGTCCTGGTCCCGCAGGCGGCCGACGTTGGTCACCAGCGCCACGCGGCGCGTGCCCACGGCCGGCTTGAGATTGAGAAAAGCCTGCAGCGACAGCTCGTGGAACTCGGGCGGCTTGTCGGGCAGAAGGCGGATCTCGTTGATGGACAGCGCCTTGATCCGGTCGTCCTCCCAGTAGTCGGGGTGGCGGTGCAGCCCCGCCTCAGGCAGGAGCGCCGCCGCGAGGGCGCGAGCGGTTGTCGCCTTGCCCAGCCCGGCTTCGCCGACGAACAGGTACGCGTGAGCGAGGCGCCCCGATTCGAGCTGGGAACGCATTTGGTCAAGGGCCCGCGTGTGCCCGACGATGCCGGCGAAAGGATCCCCCACTCCCGGAACTCTACGGTTTGGCGGGTTGTCCGCTGCAGGCCGGATTAGCGGCGGTCGCGGTTTTGGCTGCTTTCGCCTCTCGTTCGCGCTCAAGCCTCTGCGCGCGCCCCTGGAGCCACACCTCGCGGATGCGCTGAAGCGCGGTGAGGTTCGTAAGGAAGGCAAGTAGGAATACGACCGCGGTCAGGATCATCCCCCCGAAGATCAGCCCGATCACGGTCACCACGATGCGCTCCGGGCGTGCGAACAGGCCGGTCTCGCAAGTGAACCCAAGACTCTGGGCGCGAGCCCGCACGTAGCTGACGAGGAATGAACCGGCGAGCGCCGCGGCAGTCGCCACCACGAGCCAGCGCACGTTGGGGCCGCCGGCGTTCACGAAATACGCGATGAGCCCCAGGTACATCGCGCCCTCCGAATAGCGGTCGAGGGTGGAGTCCAGGAAAGCGCCGTAAGCGTAGCTTCGCCCGCTGGAGCGGGCGAGCGCTCCGTCGAGGACGTCGAAGGTGCCCGCGAAAGCGAGGACCACGCCACCCCACAGGAGGTGACCTGTCCCGACCAGGACCGCGGCGACGAAGGTCAGCGCGGTGCCGACGACGGTGATCTGGTTCGGCGTCACCGGCAGGCGGCCCAGAGCCGCCATCAACGATTCCGCGTGGCGCCGGACCCAGGCTTCAAACCGCGTCGTGAACATGCATCACCTCTCGTCCAACAACCTCTCGCTGCGCGCGCGCCTGGCGCGCCTCGTGGTAAACGCCGAGGACCTGGGAGGCGACTTCCTCCCATGCGTAGCCTCGGGCTTTCTCGAGCCCGTATGCGCCCATGCGCCGGCGCAGGTCCGCGTCGCGTGCGAGGATGACCAGCGCCGCGCCGAGCTCGGCCCACCCCTTGGGCCGTACGGTCAGGCTGTCGCGACCCGGCTCCAGCACCGACATGTATCCGTCGATTTCGGTTGCGACCACCGGCAGCCCGCTCGCCATCGCCTCCAGCAGAACGATCCCGAAGCTTTCCGCACCGGTCGCCGGTGAGCAGAAGATGTCCGCGCTGCAGTAGTAGCGCGGCAGCACCGAGTCGGGAACGTAGCCGGCCATGACGACGTCGGGCAGCCGGCGCCGGGAGATGTACGACTCGACCTGACCCCGAAGCGGGCCGTCTCCGACGACGATGAGCCTGCTGTTGGGGACCCGCGGCTTCATGAACTCGTAGCCGCGCAGCAGATAGCCGAGGCCCTTGCGCTTTTCGAGCCGGCCGACAAACAGGATGTTGACCCGGTCATCGCGCAGGTGCCGGATCGGCGCGTGGCCGGGATGGAAGAGGCTCACGTCAATGCCGTTGGGTATCACTTTGAGAGGAAAGCCCGGGAAGTAACGGTGCACGAATGTCTTGGCGGGCTCGCTCACCGCGATGCCTCGATGCAGGTGGGCGAGGTACGGCTCGAGCAGCGGGCGGCCGTAGAAGTAGCCGATGTTCGATTTGGCATAAGCGTGGAACGTGCCCACGTTCGCCGTCTGCGACATGCGCAGCATCGTTATTGGCAGCGCGGGCATGAGCGGCTCGTGAAAGTGCAGGACGTCGAAGCGCTCGCGCTCGATGATCGCGGCCACGCGATCGGCGAGGTGAAAGCTCAACGTGATGCGCGCGACCGAGTCGTTGACCGGAACCGAGATGGGGCTCCCGATGCGATAGAACTCGGCGGTGTCGAAATCCACGTCGGCGCGACTGGAGGGCGCGAATATCCGCACTTCGTGATCGAGCCGGCGGAGCTGCCGAGCCAGGTGGCGCACGTGGTCGGTCACGCCACCGGGCGATGCGAAGTCGTAAGGCGAGACAAGGCCAACCTTCACGCTAGGGGGAGCCTTCCCAGATCCGGTGCGGCACGTGCCATTGATCCGGATGACGGCGGATGAACTCCTCGATGTGACGAAGCAGCTCCTGCGTCACCCGCACCTCGTCGGCCCTCGCGTCGCCGGTCGACTCGGCGATCAGCGGCGCCACGCCCTCGGCCTGGTAGGTGTCGTCGGGAAGCCTGTACACGCACACCGGCAGGATCGGCGTGCCCAGGCGCAGCGCGATCGCCGCCGGCCCTAGCGGGATGGGCGCCGGCCGTCCGAAGAACGGCATCATGTGCCCGGTGCCGGTGATGTCCCGGTCGATCGCCGTGATCACCATCTCCTGGTCCTGGAGCGCCTGCGTCACCTTGCGCAAGCCGGAGAAATGCAGGGTCAGCACGCTGATCCCAAGGCGCGCCCGGGTCTCTCGATACCACTCGAACAGCGCGCGGGGCTCCACCTCCTCCGCGAAGAAGGTGACCGGCGCCAACGTCGCCGACCAGATCGCCGACACCACTTCGTACGACCCCATATGGCACGACACCACCATGACGCCCTTGCCGGCGGCCCGAGCCTTCTCCAGGTGCTCCCAACCCTCCACATGCAGGAGAGGCCGCATCGCCTCCACATTCATGCGAGGCAGCATCATCAGGTCGGCATACGCCTTTGCGTGATTGCGGAAGTTCAGCCATGAGAGCTTCCGCAGCTCGGCCGGCGTGAGCTCTGGGCAGGCGACCTTGAGGTTGTACTCGAGCCGCGGCCGCGCGAGCGGTGAGAACCACCACGCGAAACGAGCCGCGAAGACCGCCAGAGCGTATGCCCACGGCCGCGGCAGCCGCTCCACCGCGGACTGCACCAGCTTGAATGCGCGCCAGCGCCATTCACTCACCCCTCAGTCTTGAACATGGGCCGGAACGCGTACCACTGCTCGGGTCGCTCCTTGATGAAGTCTTCGAAGCGATCGATCACCCGCTGCATGACCAGCTCCTTGGTGTCACCCTCGTGAAGCGCCATTGGAGGATCCAGGCGGATGGCGTATCGACCCGGCGCCGTTCGGTACTGGGTCGCGGGCATGAGGGCGGCCCCGGTCTTGAGGGCGATCGCGGCGGGGCCCCCGGGCACGGTCGCGCGCCGGCCGAAGAAACGCACCTCGACACCTGGACCCTGCTCCAGGTCGCACAGCAGAGCCACGATGCGGTTGGCACGCAGCGCGTCCAAGATCCCCCGCGCCGCGGCACGGCCGAGCGTGATCACCTGCATCCCAAATCGCTGTCGTGTTTGTACGACAGCTTGGTTCAGCGATCCGGGGAAGCGCTCGGCCACCGCCGAGATCCTGTATCCGATCGCCGCGGCATACGAGCCCGCGTGGGGGGTGGCGACGATGACGCCGCGGCCGCGGGCCAGCGCCGCATCGAGTTGGTCGCGTCCATCGAGTGTTACGCGCCCGAGCAGCTCGTCCGGGGTCACGCTGCCCATCAGGACGAAGTCGATGAGCATGCGACCGTAGTTCTGAAAGGCGCGGCGAGCCACGCGCGCGACGCGCGGGTCGCCGGGGTCGCACCCGAGCGCCGCCGCGTAGTTGTCGAGTGCCGCACGGCGCTGGTCGGCGCTGAGCCAGAACCACGCCGTCCCGCCCGGAGCCGCCGCGGCGTAACGGATGCGTGGCGGGACGACCCGCAGGATCCGCGCACCCGCCTGGTAGCTAGCGCCTAGAAGCGGCGGTCGCCGGCTTCGTTCGCCCGCTGCGGCGGGCGGAGCCGTTCGGTCCAGCCTTGTTTGCATCGATGAACTCCTCCACCAGGCTTCTCGCCTCGGAGTCGCTGTACTGCACCGGCGGGGACTTCATGAAGTACGAGCTCGGGCCTTCGAGTGCGCCACCGATGCCGCGGTCAAGAGCCAGCTTGATGCAGCGAACGGCATCGATCACGATGCCCGCGGAGTTCGGCGAATCGTGCACTTCGAGCTTGAGCTCGACGTTGAGGGGCACGTCGCCGAATGTGCGCCCTTCGAGCCTTATGTACGCCCACTTGCGATCGTTCAGCCAGGGCACGTAGTCGGACGGGCCGATGTGGACGTTGTCCGCGCCGATGTCGTAGTCGAGCTGCGAGGTCACGGATCGCGTCTTCGAGATCTTTTTCGACATCAGCCGGTCGCGCTCGAGCATGTTCAGGAAGTCGGTGTTGCCACCGAAGTTCAGCTGGTACGTTCGCTCGAGCTTGACGCCGCGGTCTCGGAACAGGCGCGTGAGCACGCGGTGGATGATGGTGGCGCCGACCTGGGACTTGATGTCGTCGCCGATGATGGGCAGGTTCTTCTCGGTGAACCGCTTCTGCCAGTACGTCTCGCGGGCGATGAACACGGGGA
>WNFJ01328883.1_pt1 | contig 16597 bp, 18 predicted proteins | sample 5400461 | NCBI WGS metagenome assembly WNFJ01 (sample SAMN13153349, study PRJNA577476) | soil metagenome | isolation source: 115 cm saprolite on Douglas fir-dominated hillslope | place: USA:California | collected 2013-09-17 | reverse complement strand
CAAGGCGATCGTCAATGGCTGGCTGCATACCGGCGACGCCGGCTATCTGGATCCCGATGGCGAACTCATTGTGCTCGGACGTGTCAGCGAAGTGGTGCGCACCGCCGCCGGTGAGCGCTACATTCCGAACTTCATCGAGAACCGCATCAAGTTCAGTGCTTACGTTCGCAACGTCGCAGTGATCGGAGCAGACCGAGCGGATCTCACCGCGATTGTCTGTATCGACCTTGAAGGCGTCGGCCATTGGGCCGAAAAACGAGGTATCTCCTCGACGTCCTATGCGGACTTGTCGCAGAAACCGGCCGTCCTCGATCTGGTCGCGTCGGTTCTCGCCCACGTCAACCAGACCCAGCCGGCCGGGCTCCGCATCAAGCGCTTCATCAACCTGCACAAGGATTTCGACGCCGATGATGGCGAGATCACGCGTACCCGCAAGCTGCGACGCAACGTGGTCGAGACCAATTACGACGAATTGATTCGGGCGCTTTACGCAGAAACGTCATCCCCCAGATCGGTCATGTTCGATGCGCAGATTGCCTACGAGAGTGGCGAGAAGGGCGTGATCCGCCGCTCGCTTTCGATCAACCAGGTCGGTGGCTAATGGACTCTTCGCTGATCATCGAGCTGGCGATAAATGGCGCGCTGATAGGGTTGATGTACGCTCTCGTCGCTCTCGGCATCGTACTCATCTACAAGACCTCCGGTCTCGCAAACCTCGCCCAGGGCGCGATCGCCATGACCGGCGCCTATGTGACTTGGGCAATAGCCTATGGGGTCGGTGCTCCGATATGGCTCGCCATTCCGCTCGCGCTCGTCCTGATGTTCGGGGTCGGAATGCTGATCGAGCGGCTCGCGCTGCGCCGGATGATAGGGCAACCCGTGATTATGGCGATCATGCTGACGCTCGGTATCGAGATCATGCTGCGCGGGCTGCTGCCCGGCATGTTCGGCTCTGCGGTCAAGCGGCTCGATATTGGTATCCCCCAGGCGCCATTGTTTGTCGGAGACTTTCTCATCAACCGCGCAACGCTTATCGGCGGCTCAGTGTCGCTTCTCGTGATCCTGCTGTCGCTTGTGTTCTTCAATTCGCGGTACGGCGTGGTGATGCGGGCGGTCTCCGACGACCAGACCGCGTCCTGGTCGGTCGGCATTCGGGTCGAGCGCGCCATCGCCATTGCCTGGGGACTGGCCGCCGTCACCGCCGCATCCGCGGGCATCCTGTGGGGTGCGAACCAGGGCGTCGATTGGTCGCTTTCCCTGCTGCTCATCAAGGCGCTTGCGATCGCCATCCTCGGCGGTCTGGATTCTATCGTCGGCGTGCTGATCGCGGGCCTGATCGTCGGCGTCGTCGAGAGCGTCGCAACCGGGCTGATTGATCCGCTCGTTGGTGGGGGTACCCGCGACATTGCCGCCTCGGTCATCATCCTGTTGACGCTTCTCGTCAAGCCTCACGGCCTGTTCGGCCGCGAACATATCGAGAGGGTCTGATGCTGTACCGTCGCGCCGGACTTCGCCACACCCGTTATGAGGACGAGCGGCAGCTTTGGCCGCTTCCGTTCGACCGCGGGCTGGTCGTGCCAGTTCTTGTTGTCCTGGTCGCGGCGCCGCTCCTGGTCAACCGGCTCTACCTCGTCAGTTATCTGCTGCCCTGGGTCATCTGGTCGACCGCAGCGCTCGGTCTCAATCTCCTGATGGGCGGAGCAGGTCAGATCCATCTCGGCTACGGGGCGGTGATGGCGATGGGCGCCTACGGTTCGGTGCATCTGGTGCGCGCGGGCGTGCCGTTCGAATTCGCCATGGTCGGCGGCGGACTGATCAGCGCTTGCGTCGGCATCGTCTTCGGAGGTGCGGCCTTGCGCGTGAAGGGGCTTTACCTCGCCATGGCGACGTTGGCGATGCAGTACGTCGTCGATTTCGTCATTTCACACGTCCCGATGATAAGCGGTGGTACCCAAGCGACCATCCAGGTCCCCACGGTACGCTTCCTCGGAATCCCGGTCGCAGGCGATCTTCCGACCTACTATGTCGCTCTCATCATATGTGCGATCGTAACGGTCTTCATTCTCAACGTTGGGCGAACGAGTCTGGGTCGCGCGCTCGCCGCAGTGCGCGAGAAGGATTACGCGGCCGAAATCATCGGCGTGAATACGTTCAAATTCAAACTGCTGGCTTTCTGGATCAGTTCGTTCATCGGCGGCGTGGCGGGTTCGGTACTCGCTGTCTGTTATCTGAGGGCGATTTCCCCGGACCAATTTCATATCGAACTGTCCATCCAACTCGTCGCCATGGTGATCGTGGGCGGCTTGGGAAGTGTGCTCGGCTCGTTTTTCGGCGCAGCGTTGATCTTGTTCGCTCCGATCGTTCTCAACAACCTTATCGGGGGCATCGCCGACGGGCTCGGGCTTTCCATCAGCACCGATCTGCGCTCACACGTGCCGCTGATGCTCTACGGCGCTCTAATCATCGGCTTTCTGCTCTGGGAGCCGCTCGGTCTCGCCAAAATCTACAACAACGTTCGCAACTACTTTTTCGTATGGCCGTTTCGTCACGCTCAGCGGTGACGGCTCAAAACGAAAACACAGGGAGGAACCAGAAATGAAACTCAACCGACGTAGATTCCTGGCCGCAACCGCCGCCACGCTCACCATGCCCGCCACGATCGATTTTGCCTCGGCGGAGGAGAAAGTAATCCGCTTCGCGATGCCGCAGGATTTCACCCGCGTGTATACGTTCGTGACTGCGGAATACAGCCAGGGGCAGCGTGACTACATTACCTTAGTCAATGAGCGTGGAGGTATCAACGGCTATCGCATCATCGCCGACGTCTCCGACCACGGTAACGACCTTCCGCGCGCGATCGAGGCCTATGAAAAAGCCAAGCGCGAAGGCGCCGTGCTGATCGACCCGCTCTCGACCCCGGTGGCGCGCGCCTTGGTCCCGCGTGCGCTTGAAGACAAAATCAACATGGTTACGGCATTCTCTGGCCGAAGCGATGCGGCGGACGGCACAGCGTTCCCCTACGTGCTGCCGCTGTCGCCGAACTACTGGACACAGGCAGGTTTGCTCGTGGACTACTTCCGTCAGCAGGACAAAGACCTCAAGGGCAAGAAGATCGTCTTCGTGCATATCGATACGCCGTTCGGGCGGGAGCCGTTGCCGATCCTGCAGGTGCTCTCGCAAAAACTGGGCTTCGAGTTCCAGGCGTTTCCCTACACCCCTCCGGGCAACGACCAGTCTGCGATCTGGCCGCAGGTTCGACGCGCCCGGCCCGACTGGGTGATGTTCTGGGGCGCCGGCGTCGGCCAGACCGTGGCGATGAGCGAAGCCGTCCGCAACGGACTTCCGATGGATCGCGTTTGTTCGAGCGTCTGGCTCTCGGAATCTGATATGGACGTCATCGGGCGAGAGCAGGTGAAAGGCGTTCTGAAAGTCGAACCCTGCGTGAGCGGCAAGGATCCAAAGCCGGTACAGGCGATCATCAATGAAGTGGTCTCAAAGGGCAAAGGAGCAGGGCCGGAGAACAAGGTCGGTACCAGCTATTACAATTATGGAGTCATGATGGGTGCGATCATGATCGAAGGCGTCAAAAAGGCTTTCGAGAGGAATCCGGGAGGTCCGATCACAGGCCTGTGGCTCAACGAGGGATTGCGTTCGATCACAAACTTCACGGCCGAGGGAATGATCCCGCCGATGACCGTCACCAAAGAGGATCACCAGGGCGGCGGAGGCGGCCGAATTGCTCGCTGGGACGGCACGAAGTTCGTTCCGGCAACCGACTGGTTTGCGGCGAACCAAGACGTCGTCTGGGCCGAGATTCGAAAATCGTCCGAAGAGTTTCGCAAGTCCGGAAAGTAGCTCATGCGAGCGAACGGCGTCCGGTTGGGCCGGGCGCCGTCCGCGGAGAAATCAAATGGCGCTGCTCTCGCTCAACAATGTCGAAGTCGTCTACGATCGCGTGTTTCTCGCGGTCAAGGGCGTTTCGATCGAAGTGCCGGAGGCCGGCCTCGTCGCCCTTCTCGGCGCCAACGGCGCCGGCAAGAGCACGATTCTGAAAGCCGTAAGCGGGTTGTTGGCGCCGGAGCGAGGCGAGGTGACCCGCGGCGAGATCACATTCGATGGCGTGGACGTGCTGGCGCTCAATGCCCCCGACAGGGTTCGACGGGGGATCGTCCATGTGCTGGAAGGGCGGCGCGTGTTCGGCCACCTTACGCCCGCCGAAAATCTTCTGGCCGCCACCTCCATGCATCGGGACCGAGCCCGGGTCAATGCATTGATGAACCAGATGTTTGAATTGTTTCCCCGTCTCGCCGATCGTGCCAACGCCAAGGCTGGCTACCTCTCGGGGGGCGAGCAGCAGATGCTGGCGATCGCGCGCGCGTTGATGACTGAACCGAGGCTGATATTGCTCGATGAACCCAGTCTCGGCCTTGCGCCATTTCTGGTCGACGAGATCTTTGACATCATACGAAGGATCAATACGGAGACCAAAGTCGCTGTGCTCCTAGTCGAACAGAACGCCGCGGCGGCGCTCGAGATCGCGCACTCTGCATATCTGGTAGAGAACGGCCGCATCATTATGAACGGGATCGCCGAGGTATTGCGGGCCAACCCCGATATCGATGCTGCTTATCTTGGCGGCGGCAATCGGACCGACTACCACGCCGTCAAGCACTACCGCCGCCGCAGACGGTGGTTGGCATAAACGACGGAGTAGGGGGCCCCAGCTCAATAACCGCCAGACAGCGTCACACTATCTTGCCGTGCATCGTCGGACTGCCCGCTTTCGAGAATTCTCTCCCATGACTCGTGTTGGGGAACGGCCGCTTGTGGCGCGGCGTCAGCGAATCTTGACGAGCCGCTTGCCGGTATTCTCGCCGCGATAGAGACCGGCGATCGCTCCCGGCGCATGTTCGATCCCTTCCAGTACGTCTTCGGAGTAGCGCAATCGTTCATCGCGAACCCACTGGGCCAGGCGAGCAAGGGCCTCTTCGAACCGAGGCGCGTAGTCGAAGATGACGAATCCCTGCATGCGAGCGCGCTTGACCAGCAGGTGACGCTCGGCGCGCGGCCCGTGCGGCCAGGGATGCCAGCTTGAAACCGAAGCGGTTCCGCAAATAACTACGCGCGCGCCGACGGCAAGATGACGCAGGACGGTGTCGCTGATCGCTCCCCCGGTGTTGTCGAAATAAACGTTTACGCCGTTCGGGCACGATACGGCGAGCGCAGAGGCGAAGTCGCCGCGCATTGGGCGACCTTCGCCGGCCCGCCGGCAATCCCGACCGTCCGGCAACCCGAGAGTTTCGCGATCTGACCGACCGCCGATCCCACCGCGCCGGCCGCGGTCGACACGACAACGGTATCGCCGGGGCGCGGCTGACCGACGTCCAGCAGCCCGAAATAGGCGGTGATCCCGTTGAGACCGGTGACGCCGAGCGAGAGCGAAAGCGGCAGGCCGTCTTCCCTGACTTTTCGCGTGACGGCGGCAGGCCCGACGACCGCGAATTCCTGCCACCCGAACATGCCCATCACCTTGTCGCCCGGTTTGAAGTCGGGATGCGTCGACTGCAGCACCTCGCCGGCGGCGAATGAGCGCATCACTTCGCCGATGCGTACCGGTTCCGAATAATTGGCGACATTGCTGACCCAGCCGCGCATCGCGGGTTCGACCGAGAGATAGACGTTGTGCACCAGGATTTGCCCGTCCCGCAGGTCGGGAACGTCGGACTCGATGATTTCGAAATTGTCGGCCTGAGGAATATCGGCCGGCCGCGATTTCAGAATGACCTGACGATTGCGATTGTTCTTCATGGCCAACGGTTCCTGTTGGGAGGGTATGAGGTGCCGTGAAAGTGGTGGGCTGACCGGCCCCACCGATCCTCTTGCATTAGTTGCCAAAGATAGTACGTATGTGTACGATCTCGGGCAAGACCGTTGTCTAGGCCATTATGTCGAGGTCGATCCGGGAAGGCGATGCCGCCCAATAGCCAATAGAGGGAGAGATCGGATTGAGGTTCAATTTTGCGTGGCCCGGCGTCCTCCTTCTCCTGGTCGCTTCCTTCCCGGGTGCGTCTGCGGAACCCTATCCTTCGCAGCGCATCACGCTGATCGTGCCATTCCCGCCCGGCAGCGCGACCGACAGCGTGACGCGGCATCTGGCCGAAAGCATCCGTGCTGCAACGAACGCAACTGTGGTGGTCGAAAACAAGCCGGGCGCGGACGGCAACCTAGCAGCGCTCGCGGTCCTGAAGGCGGAGCCCGACGGCTACACCGCGTTTGTGACGACCAATTCGACGCAGGCCGCGAACATCAACCTGTTCAATTCACTGCCTTACGATCCCAAGGCGGATTTCGCGCCGGTCGCGGGCATCATGACGATACCGATGATGTTGACGGTGAAGGCGGACTTCCCAGCCAGGACCGTTGCCGAATTCGTTGAGCTAGCGAAGAAGCGCGAAAAGCCCTTGTCCTTTGGCAGCGGCAATACGTCGAGCAGGGGCGCGGCCGAGCTATTCAGATATCGTCAGGCAATCGAGATGCAGCATGTGCCGTATCGCGGCATGCCGCAGGCTTTGACCGATGTCATGGGAGGACAGATCGATTGTGTCTTCGCCGATCCCGCGAGCGCGCAAGGCCTGGTCCAGGACGGCAAGTTGCGGGCGCTGGCCCTGACGAGTGCGAAGCGGCTCGAGACAATGCCGGATCTTCCGACCGTCGCGGAAAGCGGCTTGCCCGGTTACGAATTGACGGCGTGGGTTGGGGTCTTCGTCCGGACCAAAACACCACTCGAAATCATCGCCAGGCTCAATGCTCTGGTCACCGGCTTCGTCAACAGCGCCGAGACGAAAAAATATCTGGCGACGATCGGCGCTGCGCCATTTCCCTCGACGCCGCAGGAGCTCGCAGCCTTCCAGGAAGCGGATACCAGGCGTTGGGCCGAGATCGTCGCAACCGCCAAGATCGAAAAGAAGTAAACGGCGCTCAGCTTGCGAACATTGCGCTGCCATGATCCAGCGCAACGAAAGACTACGCCGCTTTCCTGCTCTTCCGCGGTTTACTCTTCTTGCCGACGTCTTCTTCGCTCTCGCTCGGCAGCGCACTTCCATCCGACATCGCCAGCAGATTGTGCTTCATCGCCAGTAATGCGTCCGACGCCGCTTCCAATGCCTCCCGGTCGATCCCGTGGGTGAGCTGAGCATTGAACTTGTCGGTCTCCTTGCGAAGTTTTTCCAGGAAGCCGCGCGCCTGCTTGGTAACAAACACGCGCTTGACGCGGCGGTCGACCGGATCCGCCTGCCGAAGCACGAAGCCGGACGATTCCAGACGGTCGATCAGCGCGCCCACACCAACCTTGCCGACGTCGAGTTCGTTGGCGAGCTGGGTTTGCGGAAGTCCGTCTTTCCGCGAAATGAAGGCAAGCACCCACCATTGCGACCTTGTGATGCCGAGCGGGGCGAGGGCGCGGTCGAACATCATCCGGCGTAGCCGGGAAACATCGTGGATGAGATAGCCTAGTCGGAGATCCCAGTCGGGCCGGTCGACCATGTCGATTTTTCCTTGTCAGAAGCCTGATACCGATTGTGTCGATCCCGGCGATTCAACTTATATCATACACAAGCGTATTTTCAAAGGAACGTGCCCGTGACGCGCCGCTGGTCCCGGTTCTCTCGGCCTGGCGTTGCCAAAACAGGCTTCAATTAAATGGTTTTCAGTTGGATTCCGAGCTCAGGACCTCATTCGGCTGGGACGCGAACGATTTACAGATGAAGTACAGTAGTGTATCAATTTGTCCGGACGGCCTGGATCAGGCCGTGACGCGACGGTTCGAATAGCAGGATTGACCTTTTCATGTTCAACCGAGACCTCCTCAAGGGAAAGCGTATCCTCGTCACCGGCGGCGGCACCGGGCTCGGCAAGGAGATTTCCTTAGGGTTTGCCGCCCATGGCGCACACGTCTTCATTTGCGGCCGCCGGCCGGAAATTCTCGAGCAGGCGGCCAGTGAAATTCGCGCGCGCTCGGGCGGGCAGGCCGACGCGCTGGTCGCCAATGTTCGCGATCCCGACAGCATTGAAAAGATGATGGCGGAGATCTGGGCCACCGGACCTCTCACTGGCCTCGTGAACAACGCCGGCGCCAATTTTCTGGCGCCGACCGAGACGCTGTCGCCGCGCGGCTACGAGGCGATCCGATCGACCATCATGGACGGCTCGTTCTACGCGGCGCAGGGTTGCGGCAGACGCTGGATTGCCGCCGGGATTCCCGGCGTGATCATCAGCAATCTCGTAACCTGGGTCTGGACCGGATCGGCCTATGTGGTGCCGGCCGCGATGGCCAAGGCCGCAGTTCATGCAATGACGATGTCGCTCGCAGTCGAATGGGGGCCGAAGGGAATTCGCGTCAACGCGGTGGCGCCAGGTCCGTTTCCGACCGAGAACGCCTGGGACAAGCTCAATCCTCTGGCCGAGACCGGCGTGGGTGCGACCCAGGCGGACGAGGTTCCGCTGCGCCGGTTCGGAAAGATGGATGAGTTGCGCAATCTGATGATTTTCCTGATGTCGGATGGATGCAGTTACATCACCGGCGACACCATCAGCATCGACGGCGGGCATCATCTGGCGGCGCCGAGCACGTTCGCGGGGCTTTCAAAACTTTCGCCGGAAGACTGGCAACGGGCGCGGGAGGCCATTCAGGCTTCCACGCGCAAGGAAAAAGAAGGCCGGTCGGCCTGAAATCAATAAGCCTGAATCGCCCGGGAGAGACGCAATGGATCTGGCAATCGCTACCACGAGCTTCGAATGCACGATCGACGGTGGCCTCGCGCATATCGTTCTCAACCAGCCCGACCGCGGCAATCCGATCGACAGCGAGTTCTGCCGCGAGTTCAACCTTTGCATGGCGGAATTGAGCGAGCGCGACGATGTGCGATCGGTGCTGATCTCCGCGCGCGGTAGATTGTTCAGCGTCGGTGGCGATCTGGCGGCACTGGCGTCGCGTGGCGACGCGCTGCCGGTAACGATCAAGTCGTGGACGGCGGATCTGCATGCCGCCATCGTGCGGATGGTCCGCATGCGTGCGCCGGTCGTCGTGGCGGTGCAAGGCAATGTGGCGGGCGGCAGCGTCTCGCTGATGGCCGCGGGCGATCTGGTGGTGATCGGCAAATCGGCGCGTATCTCGTCCGCGTTCGCCAAGATCGGCTTCACGCCGGACAGCGGATCGACGACGACCGTGACGCGGCGCATCGGGGTTGCCCGCGCCAGGCGGTTTTTCCTGCTGGCGGAAACGATGGACGCCGACGCCGCGCTGGCGGCCGGACTGGTCGACTATGTCGTGAACGACGATGCGGTCGTTGCCGAGGCCGAAAAGATCGCGCGCGAGCTGGCGTCAGGTCCCACCGAAGCCTATGGCGGGATCAAGCGCCTGTTCCTGCAGACGCCCAACCGTTCGATCGAAAGTCAGTTGGAAGACGAGGCGCAAACGCTCGCGGCCATCTCGCGAACGGCGGACGCCCAGGAGGGCGTAAAAGCCTTCAGGGAGAAGCGTAAACCGAAATTTGCGGGAAGATAATTCTATTGATCCCTGTAAGTCGGGTCGCGGCGCTCCCGAAATGCCGCGACGGCTTCCTGATGGTCGCTGGTTTCGAGCAGCATCACCTGCTGACGGTCCTCGATCATCAGCGCGGCATCGATGCCGGGGGCATCGATCAGCGCGTTCAGCGTTTGCTTGGTCAGGCGCAAACCCATCGGCGAAGCGCGGGCCATTTCGGCGGCGAAGGCAAGCCCGGTCTCCAGCAATTGGTCGTCGGCAACGACGTCGCTGACGAGTCCCACGGCCTTGGCCCGATCCGCACCGAGAAATCGTCCGGTCAGCAACAGTTCCGACGCTACGGAGAGGCCGATCAACCGGGGCAACAGATAGCCGGACCCCATGTCGCAGCCGCCAACGCCGACACGGATATAGGCGGCGTTCATCCGCGCCGCCGGCGTGGCAAAGCGAACATCGGAGGCCAGCAGCAACGAAAACCCGGCGCCGCATGCCGCGCCCTGAACAAGGGCTACGATCGGCTGCGAGCAGCTTCGCATCAGGCGGATGATCCGCGAGTAGCGCTGCTGCATGTCGAGCTGCCGCTGCGGGCGCCCCGCGCCGGGAGCTGCGAATGCATCCGAACCGAGCTCGGCCCCGGCGCAAAACGCCCGCCCATTGCCCCGGAAGATCACGATGCGCGTGGTCAGGCGATCGTGGAGCCCGGAAAAGTAGGCGATCAACTCGTCGGCCATTGCGGGTGTCACCGCATTGAGCGCTTCCGGCCGGTTGAGGGAGAGGATTTCAATGGCGCCGCGCGCTTCGACGGTGATTGTCGTGAATTTGTCCATGTCGTGCGTTCCCAAAGGCATCATTCGTCGCCGGGACAACAGGATGTCACAGGGTGGTGCGGATGGCCATGACAAGCCGGTTGTTCCAATTCTCCGGCCTCCGGCCCTTCTGTCCGGGCGCTTGGCAAAGCGCTTGCGAAACAGAATACACCATATCATAATATAGTGTACTAATTTTTGGCAGCGCGGCGGCCGGCCGCCGGTCGCCCATCAATTCGGAGAGCACGATGCCATACCAATCGGTCTTCAGGCCGGATCTCTTCAAGGGCAAGACGATCATCATCACCGGCGGCGGCAGCGGCATCGGCCGTTGCACCGCACACGAACTGGTGGCTCTCGGCGCTGATGTCGCGATCCTCGGCCGCACCGCCGAAAAACTGGCGGAGGTGAAGGTGGAGATTGAAGAGGACGGCGGACAGGTCCTGACCCAGGTTTGCGATATCCGCGACGAGACGATGGTGATCGCGGCGATCGACGCCGTGCTCGGCGCCTATGGCCGCATCGACGGGCTCGTGAACAATGCCGGCGGTCAATATCGAACGCCGATGAAAACCATCTCGACCAAGGGTTTCGAAGCGGTGGTCCGGAGCAATTTGACCGGTGGCTTCATTTTCATGCGTGAGGTCTATAACCGCTGGATGGAGGCCAATGGTGGGGCCATCGTCAACATCATCGCCGACATCTGGCATGGCTGGCCCGAATTCGCGCACTCGGGTGCGGCGCGCGGCGGCATGCTGACGCTCACCGAAACCGCGGCGTGCGAATGGTCCGCTTCGGGCGTGCGAGTCAATGCGGTCGCGCCGGGCGGCATCGTGTCCAGCGGGTTCGATACCTACACGCCGGAAATGCAGAAGAAACTGCATGATTTCACGGCGGGCGTGCCGCTGCAGCGGTTCGGCACCGAGGCCGAAATCTCGGCGGCGATCGTGTATTTGTTGTCGCCGGCTGCGGCCTATGTCACGGGATCCTGCATCCGCGTCGACGGCGGTACGCCGAATGCGCGCACCACATGGAAGCTAGAGCCACACAATCGCAACGCCCCCTTTGAAGGCTTTCATCGCTCCAAACTTCCGGAGGCCCTGAAGAAGGCACCGTGACGCCGGTCGGGCTGCGTCAATAAGATGTCGTACGCGTGTATACGAATATGCAGAGATGAGGAAACGAGATGGCCGGACTGTATTTCGAACAATTCTCTGTCGGGCAAACCTTCGTTCATGAAATCCGGCGAACGGTCACCGACATGGACAACATCCTGTTCTCGTCGCTGACCTATAATCCGGCAGCGGTCCACATCGATCACGAATACGCCAAATCGACCGAATTCGGCAAACCGCTGATGAACTCGATCTTCACGCTCGGCTTGGTCATCGGCCTGTCGGTGCAGGACACCACCCTGGGCACGACGGTCGGAAATCTCGGCATGGAAGACACCAAATTTCCACGCCCGGTCTTCGCCGGTGATACGATAAGGGCGGAAACGAAGATCCTGGCCGTTCGCGAGAGCAAGTCCCGCCCGACCCAGGGGATCGTGACCTTCGAGCATCGCGGCTTCAATCAGCACAATGAAGAAATCGCGTATTGCCGCCGCATAGGCCTGATGATGAGGCGTCCCGCATGAGATTGCGCTCCCTTCTGTTTGTGCCTGGAGACAGCGAGCACAAATTCGCGAAGGCATCCGGGCTTGGCGCCGACGCGCTGATCCTCGATCTCGAGGATGCCGTGGCGCCGCCGCGCAAGGCGCTGGCGCGCGAGATGGTCAAAAACCTGCTGGGCGGACCGCCGCGTGACTGGGCGTTCCTGGCGCGCATCAATCCGCTCGGCAGCGGCCTGACGCTCGAAGACCTCGCGGCGATTGTCCGTCCCGGCCTCGACGGCATCTTGATCCCGAAGGTCAACGGCACACAGGACATCGAACTGATTTCGAATTATGTCGACGTGCTCGAGGTCGCTACCGGCGTTACGCCAGGTCACGTGAAGCTGCTGGTGGTCGCAACCGAGACGCCGGCCGCGATGATCGGCTTTGCGAGCTATGCAACGCCGAGCCAGCGCCTTGTCGCCATGACCTGGGGTGCGGAGGATCTGGGTGCGGCGTTGGGCGCGCTCTCGAACAAGGAAGCCGACGGAAGCTGGACGTTTCCCTACCAGGTGGCGCGGGCGCAATGCCTGTTCGCGGCGGGTGCTGCGGGCGTCATGGCGCTGGATACGCTGTATGGGGATTTCAGGGATGAGAGGGGGCTGGCGGAAAGCTGCCGCATCGCGCGCCGCGACGGCTTTGTCGGAAAGATCGCCATTCACCCCGCTCAGGTCGCGACGATCAATCAATGCTTCACGCCGACGGAGGCCGATCTGGCGCATGCGCGCCGCGTGGTGGCGGCGTTCGCGGCTGAGCCCGATGCGGGGACGCTCGGGATCGACGGCAAGATGTATGACATGCCGCATCTGATCGCGGCGAAACGCGCGCTCGCCTCGGCGGGGGAGGACGTCACATGAGTGCATTGGCCAATGAGTTCGAGCCGGGCGACGATCAGGCGGCGATTCGCGAAGGGGTGCGCGCGGTCGTCACGCGCTTCGGCGACGATTACTGGCTGGCGCGCGATGACGACGGCAAGTTTCCGTTCGAGTTTCATCGCGCGATGGCCGACGCCGGCTGGCTCGGGATCACCATGCCGGAAGAGTATGGCGGCTCCGGTCTCGGGGTGACCGAGGCCGCGATCATGATGCATGAAGTCGCAAGCCATGGCGGCGGAATGTCCGCAACCTCGGCGGTGCACATCAACTTGTTTGGACCTCACCCGATTGTCGTAAAGGGCACGCCGGAGCAGAAAGCGCGCTGGGTTCCGCGGCTGGTCGCCGGCGAAGATCAATGCTGCTTTGGTTTCACCGAACCGGACGCCGGGCTGAACACGACCCGGATCAAGACGTTTGCGCAGAAGGTTCCGGGCGGTTACCTCGTGCACGGCCAGAAGGTCTGGACCTCGACCGCGCAGGTCGCCAACAAGATCATGCTGCTGACCCGCACGACCAAGTATGAGGACTGCGCGCGGCCGACCGACGGCATCACGATCTTCTACACCGACCTCGACCGGTCCAAGATCGATGTTCATCGCATTCCGAAAATGGGTCGCAAGTCGGTCGATTCGAATGCCATCTTCATCGACGGCCTGTTCATTCCGGAAGCCGACCGGATCGGCGAGGAGGGCAAGGGCTTTTCCTATATCCTGCACAGCCTCAATCCCGAGCGCATCCTGATTGCGGTCGAAGCGATCGGGATCGGCCAGGACGCGCTGCGGCGGGCCGCAAAATATGCGCGCGAGCGCGTGGTGTTCGATCGCCCGATCGGCCAGAACCAGGGCATCCAGCATCCGCTCGCGGAAAACTGGATGTATCTGGAGTCAGCCTGGCAAATGGCGATGCGCGCCGCCTGGCTCTACGATCACGACAAGCCCTGCGGCGCCGAAGCCAACGCTGCGAAATTCCTCGGCGCCCGCGCCGGCCACGATGCGGCGTGGCAGGCGATCATGACCTTTGGCGGCTTTGGATACGCCAAGGAGTATCACGTCGAGCGTCTGTTCCGCGAAGTCTCGATCACGCGGCTGGCGCCGATCACCGAACAGTTGATCCTCTGCTTCATCGCCGAGAAGGTGCTGGAACTGCCGAAAAGTTACTGAGAGAACTCAAAGGTTGCGCGAAATCAGTTCGCGCATGATTTCAGACGTGCCGCCGTAAATCCGCAAAACGCGCGCATCCGCGTAGAGACGGCAAATCTCATACTCGCGCATAAAACCGTAGCCACCGAAGAACTGCAGGCATTGGTCGACAAGCCGGCCATGCATTTCGGTGATCCAGAGTTTTGCGGTTGACGCGGCGTTGGTCGTCAGTTCGTGATTGATATGGTCATGCAGGCACTGGTCGGCATAGGCCCAGCCAACCGCAAGATCGGATTTCAGGTCGGCCAGCTTGAACCTGGTGTTCTGGAAATTACCGATCGGCGATCCAAAGGCGTTGCGCTGCTGGACGTAGTCCTTGGCAAGATCGAACGCCTTCTGGGCCGCGGCGATCGAGTGCAGCGCGATGGTCAGGCGTTCCTGCGGCAGTTCGCTCATTAGCGCGCCCATCGCTCCGCCTTCGGCTCCCAGCAGATTGGTGACGGGCACGCGCACGCCGTCGAAGAACAGCTCGGACGTATCGGAGGAGCGGTGCCCGAGCTTTTCAAGGTTGCGGCCGTGGCGGAAACCGGGCCGGTCGGTCTCGACCAGCACCAGGCTCATTCCGCGTGAACCACCTTCCGGGTTGGTCCGAACCACGACGATCACGAGATTGCACATCTGCCCGTTGGAGATGAAGGTCTTCTGGCCCGATATCACAAGCTCGTCGCCCTCGCGCACGGCGCGGGTGCGGATCCCTTGCAGGTCGCTGCCGGTGCCGGGCTCGGTCATCGCGATGGCGCAGACGGTTTCGCCCGTCACCATGCGCGGCAGCCACTTCTTCTTTTGCTCCGGGGTGCCGTAACTGAGCAAATAGCCGCAGCAGACGTCGTTGTGCACGGAGAAGTCGGTGGCGGGACCCGCAAAACCGGAATAGCTCAGTTCCTCGATCACGACGGCGTTGTGCCGGAAGTCGCCGCCGGCGCCGCCGAACTCTTCGGGGACCTGCGGGCAGAGCAGGCCGGCCGCGCCGCCGGCGCCCCACAGCGACCTGTCGATGATCCCGGCTTCTTCCCATCGTGCGAAATCAGGCGCGATCTTCGATGCTGCGAAGCGCCGCACGGTTTCCCGGAACTGGTTGTGCTCTTCGTCGTAAACCCTGCGATAGGGTAGCATCGAGGCCTCCCGTTGATTGGTGTTGACGATCCGGCCGACGCATCATTCCGATCGATAAGGCTTCAGAAGGCGACCTTGTCGCCGCCCTTGAGTTGAAGGATTTCGCGTGCCTCGTCGGCCGTCGCGACCTCCAGTCCCAGCCCTTCGATGATCTTTCGAACCTGCGTCACCTGGTCGGCGTTTGACGCCGCGAGTTGGCCGGCGCCAATCCAGAGGCTGTCTTCCAGGCCCACCCGCACATTGCCGCCGATGGCGGCCGCAATCGCCGCAACCGGCATTTGCGCGCGACCGGCGCCCAGCACCGACCAGCGATAATTGTCGCCGAACAGGCGATCGGCGGTGCGCTTCATGTGCATGACGTCTTCCTGATGCGCGCCGATGCCGCCCAGTAGTCCGAACACGGTCTGGATGAACAACGGAGCCTTCACCAAACCTTCGGTCCAGAAGTAATGCAGATTGTAGAGGTGGCTGGTGTCGTAGCACTCGAACTCATAACGCGCGCTGGTGCTGTTGAGCGTTTCCAGTGCGTAACGGATGTCCTTGAAGGAGTTGCGGAACACGAGATCGTGGGAGCCTTCCAGCATCGCCGGCTCCCAATCGTGCTTGAAGTCCTTGTATCGCTTCAGCATCGGGAACAGGCCGAAATTCATCGACCCCATGTTCAGGCTGGCGACCTCCGGCTTCCACACCGCGGCGGGCTTGATCCGCTCCTCGACGGTCATATAGGGCGAGCCACCGGTCGTGAGATTCACCACCACGTCGGATCGCTGCTTGATGACACGAAGAAACGGCTCGAAGGCCTCCGGCGACTGGTCCGGCCGGCCGTCTATCGGATTACGGGCGTGAAGATGCACGATCGCAGCACCTGCCTCGGCCGCACCGAGCGCGGATTCCGCGATCTCTGCCGCCGTCACCGGGAGGTGAGGCGACATCGAAGGGGTGTGGATCGAGCCCGTGATTGCGCAGGAAATGATGACCTTACGTGCCGGCACGGTGTTGTCCTTGTGTGGCGTGCATTTCAGCTGATGCCCGGAGAGGGGCATCAGCTAATGCGAGGGAAGTGACGCGTTCATTGTCGAATGGCTAAGTGAATTTGTGGAAGTCCGGCGCGCGCTTCTCGTTGAAGGCGGCGACGCCTTCCTTCGATTCCGCCGTATCGTAGAACAGCTTCACGGCGTGAAGGGCGAGGTTGCTGATGCCGCGGATGTTGTCGCTGTCGGCGTTGAAGGAGCGCTTTGCCAGCGCGATCGCGGTCGGTGACCGCTGTGCGAGCTTGTCGGTCCAGTCCTTGACGGCGGCATCGAGCTCGGCGGCTGGAACGACCTTGTTGACGAGGCCCATTTCACGCGCCTGTTCGGCGGTGTAGCGGTCGTTGATGAACCAGATTTCGCGCGCCTTCTTGTCGCCGA
>WNFJ01518213.1_pt1 | contig 16612 bp, 9 predicted proteins | sample 5400461 | NCBI WGS metagenome assembly WNFJ01 (sample SAMN13153349, study PRJNA577476) | soil metagenome | isolation source: 115 cm saprolite on Douglas fir-dominated hillslope | place: USA:California | collected 2013-09-17 | reverse complement strand
ATGTACGGCCGCCGCTCCCACCGCGTCAGGTGCGTAGCGTCAACGTAAGTCACGCGCCTCCCCGCCCGGATGCGTTGCCGAATTAGATACCGGATGGTGGAGAACACCGCGGCATGGATGCTCTGCTCTTCCGGATCGTCAGCGATCAACCGCCGGATCTCGTCCGACGAAATCGCATTGACGCCCAGCTTCTTGAGATAAGTCGACTTGCCGCTGCCCGGCAGGCCAACCGTAATAACGATTTTCACTAAACGACGTAGCGATCGGCCGCAAGCAGCCGCGCGGCGATTCGCCGGCGCGCCGCAATCGCGTTCACCGGCTCGAACTTGGTGAAGCGCTTGAGCACCGCAAGATTCGTGCGCAACGCGTCGCCTTCGGAACTCGCCGCCAGCACGTTGCGCGCCGCACTCTCCACGGTCTCCATCGCCTCTCGCAGAAACACCGGGCACATTTCCGCGGCTACTTCACCTTTGCGAGCCTTGCTCAGCTTCTGCGTGCGCAACCAGACCGACTCCATCGCGAACGCGTTCATCGAGATGTCCGTGATCGCGGCGAGAATCTCCTGCTGATCCTCAAGCCCGGTCATGTACTTCTGATACGCAACGCCCAGCGCGAGCAGCGCGGCCTTCTTCGCATTCGCCACCAACCGGCTGTCTTCATCGCCATCGGCGGAAAGCGCGGGCCCGCCCAGGATTTCGGCCTGCAACTTCGTGACGGCGGCCACTAGCGGCAACTGTCCCCGCTGCGCGCGCTTCAGAAGCATGCCCGTCGCCAGCAGCCGATTGATCTCGTTGGTGCCTTCGAAAATCCGGTTGATCCGCGAATCGCGATACGCGCGTTCCACCGGATAATCCTGATGATATCCGTACCCGCCGTGAATCTGCACGCCCTCGTCCACCACGTAGTCCAGCATCTCCGACGCGAAAATCTTGATGTAGGAGCACTCAGCGGCGAATTCCTCCACCGCCTTCAGCATCTCCTTGCTGGCGTTCGGATTCTTCCACGAGAAGCCTTCCAGCTCGTTTTCGATCAGGCCCACCACGCGATAGCTGGTGCTTTCGCCCGCGTAAATCCGGATCGCCATCTCCGCCAGCTTGTGCTGGATCATGCCGAACTCGGCGATCGATTTCCCGAAAGCCTTGCGCTCTTTCGCGTACTTCAAACAAACGCGCAGCACTTCCTTCGAGCCGCCAATCGCAAACGGTCCCAGCTTCAAGCGGCCCAGGTTCAAAATATTGAACGCGATGATGTGCCCGCGCCCGATCTCGCCGAGCACGTTCTCGACGGGCACTGGAACATTGTCCAGATAGATCGCCGTCGTGGAGCTGCCCTTGATCCCCATCTTCTTTTCTTCGGCGCCGGGCTGCACGCCCGGAAACTTGCGCTCCACCAGAAACGCGGTGAATTTCTCGCCTCCGATCTTGGCGAAGATGGTGTACAAGTCCGCGCCGCCGCCGTTGGTGATCCACATCTTTTGTCCATTCAGGATGTAATGCTTTCCGTCCGGACTCAAGTCGGCGCGCGTACGCGCAGCCAGCGCGTCCGAACCGGCCTGCGGCTCGCTCAAACAATATGCGGCGACCATTTCAGCGCTCGCGAGCTTCGGCAGATAGCGCTGCTTCTGCTCTTCGGTGCCGAACAACAGCAGCGGCAGCGTGCCGATGCCGGTGTGCGCGCCGTGCCATCCGGAATACGAGCCATCCTTCGAGACGCCCTCGGCCACGATCATCGCCGAGGTCAGGTCCATTTCCATTCCGCCGAATTTCTCCGGCAGAACCACCGCGGTCAGCCCCAGCTCGGCCGACTTACGCAGGATCGAAACCGCCAGGCCAGGCTCTTGGTGCTGGATCGCCTCCACATTCGGCGCCACCTCTTTGTTCCAGAACTCTTCGGTGGTGCGGGCGATCGCCCGATGTTCCTCGGTGAAATCTTCCGGGGTGAATACCTCTTCCGGCGAAGAAGTCTCCAGGAGAAAAGACCCGCCCTGATGTTTCGTGGGGGAAAGTGTGGAAGTAGCCATAAAATCGTTTCTCGTTTCTCGTTTCTTGTTTCTCGTTAGTTCATTCGTTCGAAAACGCCTGCGGCGCCTTGACCGCCGCCGACGCACATCGTTACCATGCCGTACTTGAAGTCGCGGCGATGCATTTCGCGCAGGATTGTTGCTGTTAGTTTTGCTCCTGTACAGCCCAGCGGGTGGCCTAGGGCGATCGCGCCGCCATTGGGGTTCACGCGCTCCGGATCGAGGCCGGTCTTGCGGATCACCGCCAGCGATTGGCAGGCGAAGGCCTCGTTCAATTCGATGACGCCGATGTCCTCACGTTTCAGCCCGGCCAACGCGAGCGCTTTCGGAATCGCTACCACCGGCCCGATGCCCATAATCTCCGGCGGCACGCCCGCCACTGCGAAGCTCACGAACCGTGCCATTGGCTTCAGCCCGAGTTCCTTCGCTTTTTTCTCCGACATCACCAGAGCCGCCGCCGCGCCGTCGCTCATTTGCGACGAGTTGCCTGCCGTTACCGTCCCATCGGCCTGAAAAACCGGTTTCAATTTAGCCAGCGCCTCGACCGACGTATCCGCGCGAGGTCCTTCATCTTTCTGAAAAACCGTGGTGTGGCGATGCGGCCCGCCGTTTTCCAAAACATTCACTTCAACCTCCACCGGGACGATCTCTTCGTCGAACCTGCCTTCCGCTTGCGCTCGCAATGCATTCTGATGGCTGCGAAACGCAAACTGATCGGAGTCCTCGCGGTTGACGCCGTATTTCCGCGTTACTTCTTCGGCGGTAAGCCCCATGCCCATGTAGACCTGCGGCATGTGATCCACCAGCCAGGGATTCGGCGCGAATTTATAGCCGGACATCGGAATCATACTCATCGATTCGGCGCCGCCGGCGACGATGATCTGCGCACTGCCGGCGCGAATGCGGTCCGCCGCCAGCGCAATCGCCTGCAGTCCTGATGAACAAAAGCGGTTGATGGTGACGCCCGGCACTGCGTCGGGCAAACCAGCCCGCAGCGCGGCCACGCGAGCCATGTTCATGCCGGATTCGCCTTCCGGATTTGCGCAGCCGAGGATCACATCGTCCACTTCATCGGCGGAGACGGCTGGATATTTTTCCAGCAGCCGGCGCATAACCAAAGCGGCCAGGTCGTCCGGGCGAGTCGTGCGCAAGGTGCCTTTCGGCGCCTTGCCGATCGGTGTTCGGAGACAATCGATGATTACGGCTTCAGTCACAGTTCCTCAGTTGCGGAGCGGCTTACCTGTCTTAAGCATATACCCCATCCGATCCCGCGTTTTTGCCGTGCCGCACAGACCCAGAAACGCTTCACGCTCCAGATCCAGCAGGTATTGTTCAGAGACCGTCTGGTCTCCAGTCAGCCGCCCGCCCGACAAAATGTTCGCCAGCTTCTCGGCGATCGCGACATCGTGATCGCTGATGTAATTCCCCTGCCGCGCCGTCCACGCGCCCAGCTTCAATAGCGCATAACCGCTTTCACCAGCCACCTTGATATCGTTGCGTGGAACGCCCGGCGCGTAACCGGGAGCCAGCGACAGCGCCAACGCTTTCGCATCGCCGATGAGCCGTTCCGGATTCATTGAAATCGAATCCGTCCGGTTCAGCAGGCCGAGTTTCTTGGCGTCCTCGGCGCTGGACGACACTTTCGCATACCCAATCAGCTCGAAAACCTTGCGCGCATCTTTCAGGCGCAGCAGCAATTCCTTGCACCCGCCGCCGCCGGGAATCAAGCCGACTGCAACTTCCACCAGGCCGATATACGTTTCCGCCGACGCCTGCGCCCGCGCCGAATGCAGCACGATCTCGCAACCTCCACCGAGCGTTCTTGCAAAGGGCGCCGACACCACCGGCTTCGCGGCATACTTCAGCGCCATGTTCGCCTGCTGGAAGCGGTGAATGGCATGATTCAGCTCATCCCATTCGCCTTCCTGGGCGGCCAGCAGAACCATCATTAGATTGGCGCCGACGCTGAAGTTCTCGCCCTCATTCGCGATCACCATTGCCTCGAAGTTGCGATTGGTTTCCTCCAGGCCCGCATACAGCATGGCGATGTTGTCTTCGCCCAGCGCATTCATCTTGCTGCGAAACTCGATGCACAGGACGCCGTCTCCCAGGTCGATCAACGAAGCCCCGGAATTCTTCTGAATCACGCCATGGGCGCGCTTCAGGTCGGCCAGTACGGCGATGCCCGGGCGCGCTTCAATCGGCCTGTAGTCCTTGTCGTGGAAATCGAAATAAACGGTCCGCGGCTGGCCGTTCCGGTCGTCGTTTTTGTAAAGCGACAGAACGCCGCGCGCGAGCATCTCTTTGACGCTCCCCGGCAAGTGGCGGCGCTCGGTTTCAAGGCGCGTCACCACATCCACGAACCCCAGCGTGTCCCACAGCTCGAACGGCCCGAGCTTGTTCGCATAGCCCCAGCGCATCGCGCGGTCGATCTCCACGATGCGGTCCGAGATTTCCGGAACCATTTCCGCCGAGTACAGGAACAGATCGCTGAACAGTTTCCACAGGAACCGGCCGGCGCGATCCTCCCCGCGCACCAGAGTTCGCAAACGTTCACCAAGATCCTCGATGTTCCTGGCGGCCTCCACGGACGGAAAACGCGGCTTCGCGAGCGATGAGTATTCGAGCGTCTTCCAATTGAGCACCAGAATTTCTTTGTTGTCGCCCTTACCGACGCGTTTGTAAAAGCCCTGACCGGTCTTTTCTCCCAGCCATTTGTTCTCGATCATCTTCTTTTGGAAATCGAGCGGCAGAAACCGGTCGCGCCAGGGATCGCTCGGCGCCGCCTCGTAAAGATTGCTCCCCACGAACGCCCAGACGTCCAGCCCGACGATGTCCAGCAGCCGGAAACTCGCGCTGTTCGGAAGGCCGATCAGCGGGCCCGTGAGCGCGTCCACCTCTTCAATCGTGAAATCTTCTTCGACCATCGTTTTCGCGACGGTGCCGCCGAAGAAGCTGCCGATGCGATTGGCTATGAAGTTGGGCGTGTCCTTGGTGCGAACCACGCCCTTGCCCAGGCGTCGATCGGCAAACTCCGCCACTGCCGCCAGAATCTCGGGCTCCGATTCGGGGCCCGGGATCAGCTCCATCAGGTGCAAGTAGCGCGGCGGATTGAAGAAGTGCGTGCCCAGGAAGTGCCGGCGGAAGACCGGCGAAAAGCCGGCACAAATCTGCGCCAGCGGGATGCCGCTAGTGTTGGTCGACAGAATGGCGTCGGGCTTGCGGATGGTTTCCACGCGCCGCCACAAATCGCGCTTTGCGTCCAGATTCTCGACGATCGCCTCCACGATCCAGTCGCACTCCGCCAGCCGATGCAGGTCGTCCTCGAAATTACCAGGCTGGATCAGCGCGGCTTTTTCGTCCGTGAAGAATCCGCCCGGCCGCTGCTTCATCGCATTTTCGATGCCCTTCAGCGCGGCGGCATTGCGATTCGGCTGATTGGAAAGAACGACGTCCAGCAGCAGGGACGGCACCCCGGCGTTGGCAAAATGCGCCGCGATGCGCGAGCCCATGGTGCCCGCGCCAAGCACAGCGACACGACGAATGGTTCGCATGGATAGTTCCATGGTGGCACAGTGCGGCTTTGCCGCAAACCGAGCCGCGACCGGCAGGGAGCGCTACCGCGATGGTCCAAGCGTTTCACCGTTTCCATTCCTGCGCTACAATCAGATCTTCACGATGCGCAAAACCTTACTAGCGACCCTCGCCCTGCTTTGCGGTTCCATCTTCGCCGCCGAAATTCCCCGCAAAGCTCCCGAATTCGCCATCCAGCTTCCGGACGGAAAGGAAGCGCTGGTCAGCAGCTACCGCGGCAAGGTTTTGTGCCTGGTCTTCATCCTCACCACTTGACCCACCTGCCAACGGACCACTCAGGTTCTGAGTGGCATTCAGAAGGAGCTGGGACCCAAGGGCTTCGCGGTGCTGTCCGGCGCGGTGAACGACGACGCCAACATCCCCGATTTCGTTCAACAATTCAAGCCCGCGTTTCCCGTGGGAACGGCCAAGACTCAGGCGGCGCTCCAGTACATGCAATGGCCGCCGGACAAGCGGCCACTGGTGCCCTTCATGGCGTTCATCGATCGCAAGGGAATGATCCGCGCGCAGGTCACGGGCGTCGACGGCGAGTTTTTCGGCCCACAGGAGGAAAAGAACATCCGCGAGCGAGTAGAGAAACTGCTCGCCGAGCCCAATGCGGTGAAGAGCAAGCCGAAAAAACACTAGCATGAGGTTCCGCGCGATCCTGGAATACGACTCGGAGACTGGGAGTTATTCTGCAGTCTGTCCCGAGCTGCCAGGATGCACTTCGGCCGGCGACACGGAAGAAGAAGCGAGGCGCAACATCCAGGAAGCGATTCAACTCTACCTCTCGCCCGCCGAGATAGAGTTACCGTCCACCGCAAAGCGATTGAGGTTCGCAGAATAGAGTGACAGGTTTCGTCGACGCAGCGTGGTGGCGCAGGCTTCAGCCTGCCGGGTCGAGACTCGTCTCGACCCTTGTTCGGCGCCGTCAGGAGCGTCGGCATGAGTGCCGACGCGGCAGGCACGAGTGCCAGGCACGAGTGCATGCGCCACGTCGCGAGCCGTCACCGTAATAGGCGAGATTCAGCGCTTGACAGCCAGCCAATTATTGGCGGACTTCCCGAATCTTTATATTCCGGAACATCACCCAACTGAAGCGATCGTGTAACTGTAGCCCGATCGGCCCCGTCTTTCGCCGCTCCGGATCGCCCGGATGCTCCGCCACCAGTTGACCGTTCAAGCGCACGCGGATTGCATCGTGCCGCGACTCGATATCCAGCACGTTCCAGTCGTCCTTGTGTTGCACCCCGCCTTTTGCTCCCGCAAAAAGATAAATGCTTCCCGAAGGATATTTCGCATCGGCGTCGATGATCTGAATCTCGTAACCGATGTGCGAGGGCGTGCGCTGCGAATCGTGCTCGGCGCCGGGCAGCGAGTAGCGGCCGCGCGATGTATCGTGAATCGAAACGCCGCTGTTGCCGCCCGGCGGGATCCAATATTCGACGCGCAGGTCGAACTGATCGAACTCAGCGGTCGTGTACAGCCAGGCCTGCGGCCCGGCCCAGTCGCTATACTGCTTGCGCGTAACCGGCCATTCGCCGAACGGGTTGCCGTGCGGGTGCGGACGCTGGCCGATCAGCGTCCCGTCCTTCATGACGGTCCAGATGCCGTCGCCGCGAATTTCCCAACCGTCCAGGTTTTTGCCGTTGAGCAGCGGCCGCCATTCTTGAGCATGTAGCAGCCCCGAGAGAAGAAGAAGGATCGGGAGGGATCTCATTGCACACTCGTCCATCTACCACACCAGCCGCGCCCCAAGCTGGATCTTCCGCGGATTATTCGCCTGAACGCTGATCAGCCCGAACGCGGAATTCGTCGGGTTCAGTTGTGAAGGCGCCGAAAAAGTCACACGGTTCGTAGTGTTAAACGACTCGAAACGGAGCTGCAGGTATTTCCGCTCGCCCAGAGAAAACCGCTTCAGCATGGAAAAGTCCAGATTCTTGGTCGGATCCCTGCGCAGGTTATTAAACATCGTATTGAATGTCCGGATGTGATCGCCAAGCTGCTGGTTGTTTACCGTGTTGAACTGGCTGACATCGAATACCGGGCCATTCGGCTGATGCGGATCCAAATGCAACGGCCCGCCATAGTAAATAACGTCGTTTCCCCACGAGAGCGGCGGACCCGATTGCAGCGTGAGCATGGCATTCAGCGACCAGTCGCCCACCAACGTACGCACAATGCGCGAGCCAGGATGCAAGCGCCGGCCCGCGCCAACCGGAAGCTGGTAGGTCATCGCCAGACTCTCGCGCAGGGGCCGCGAATCGCCCGCAATGCGCTTCTCGGGAGCCGCGTCCGAATCGTTCAAATATTTCACGCGTTCGATCATCGAGCTGTACATGAAGTTGTTGATCAGCGTCATCCCATGCGTGAGACGCTTCTGCAACCGCACGTTCAGACTATGGAAATACGATTCGCCGGCATTGCTGTCCTGGAGGTCCACGCCGCTTCCCGAAGGGAACTGCGGGAACGGCGTCAGGAGCTGGCTCAGTGCTACCGTCGATCCGTTGAGCGCAGTGCTGTTCGGCAGCAGTCCTCGGAACGGGTTCGCGACCGCGCCCGAGAGCAGGTTTATCAAGTTGTTGTCGCGCGCCGGCGATGTGCTCAGATACTGCCGTGGAACGTAATTGAGATTCGTGTCGGTGATGAACAGATGCACGGCGTGGTTGCCGATATACAAAACTTCCAGAACCAACTTTCCGGGCAATTGGCGCTGCACGCCAAGATTCCAGCGAAGCGAATATGGATTGCGGACGCGCGGGCTGAAGAACTTGACCTGCTGTCCCAGGAAGGTTCCCGGACCGCCCCCGGCAGGAGCCAGAATTCCGTTGGGAAATGGATCGGAAAGCGTGCTTGCGGGAGACCGGTAATTGTCATTGGTGGCCACGAACTGAGTTGTTTGGCTGAAGCCTTCCTGGTTTAGACCCAGGGAGTTGCTGATGCCGATGGGGGTCTCGAAAACACCGAAGCCGCCGCGGATGGCCGTGCCAGTGCCCAAAACGCGCGGCACCCATGCGAAGCCAAACCGCGGGCTGAAGGTGCTGGACCTCGTTTCATATGCCGATGGATGATCCGCGCTGGCGAACGACAACCCGCCCAGCGCACCGAATTGGCCGGCAGGAATCTGCATGTTCGGGTTCTTGTCGTAGGCTGCGGCGGCCGCGGCCGAGATCGGCATGACCAGTGTCGGAATGAAGCCGTTCGCCGTGCGGGCGAACCGCTCCGCCACGGGAGTCTCGTGCTCCCAGCGCAACCCCAGGTTCAGCGTCAGATTCCCCTTCACCCGCCAATCGTCTTGTATGAATCCCGCAACATATTTGGCCGCCTGCGAGCTGTGTGTGTTCAGATCGAAACTGCCGCTCGTAGGCAGGCCCAGCAGAAATGACGCGAAGTCCTGACCGAACGGCGCCGACGGCGAGTTGTCCAACGGGCCTCGGGTCCAGTTCGTGCCGAACGTGAACGTGCCCGCCGAGTGCCCCTGCGAGTACGTACTCTCGCGATAATCCCGGATGTCCGCCCCTATCTTGATCGTGTGCTTGCCACGGATCTTCACCAGGTCGGTGAATAGCTGGAAGATGTCGAACGGCGTGTTGCTGTCGCCGTTCATCCCCAGGCACTGCATGCTGGTTGGCGCCGAGCCGGTGCAAGTGCCGAACTGAACATAAGGAAGTCCGGCGAATTGGGAATTCGCTGCGAGATAGGCAGGGAACCCGATGCTGCCCGGGTCGAAGCCGTCGCTCGGCGAGCCGTTGGCTTCGATGAACCGCGTCCAGTTCACCCGAACGTCCAGAATCGCCGTCGGAGTAATGGTGTAGATATCGTCCAGCGACGTTCCCCAATTTGTCCGATAGAGGAATTGGCCGAAGCCGATGTTTCGGAAATAATTATTCTTATCCTGCGCGCGGTAATTGTGATGAAAATCGTATGACAGCTTGTTCCTGTCGCTGAGATTCAGATCCAGCCGTCCCAATTCGTTGTCGTACTTGTCGCTATCGGGATTCGTCACGCCGAAGTTCTGGAAGCCGTCGACGCGGCCCTGGAGATTCGGAGCCGGATACCATTCCAGATAGTTCCTGGCAATGTCGCTGATGAGGCTGCGGGGGATCACGTTGTTGTCGAAAGGCGTCCGCGCGGTATGCGTACCCTGTGGGACGCCGGAGAACGGATTGTAGATCGTGTAGTCCGTGCCAGGCTTGTTCGCCTGCAACAGCGCCGAAAAATCGCCCATGCGCTCGGCAGCCGTGGGGACGGTGATGTACGTGGGGCCGCCTTCGGCCGGCGCATTTGCCGGGTCCGAATCCTTGAGATTTTCGTAGGCAAAAAACCAAAAGACCTTGTTCTTCCCATTGAACACCTTGGGAATCCAGAGCGGACCGCCCACGGTCGCGCCAAACTGGTTATAGTGATACGCCGGCCGCGCCACGCCATTCTTATTTGCAAAGAAAGAGTTCGCCTCCAACGCCGACACCTGATTGAACTCATACAGCGAGCCGTGGAGTGAATTCGTGCCGCTTCGCGTGTTCACGTTCACGGTTCCGCCCCCGGTATGACCGTATGCCGCGTCCGATTCAAAGCTGATCACGCGAACCTCGCTGACCGAGTCCTGCGGCGGGCTGTAGGCCACGCGCTTGTCCCATGTGCCGTCCGGCGCGCCGTTCAGCAGCAGCTCGTTCGATTGCGAGGGCGCTCCGGACATACTGAACTGCGACGCATTTCCGTTATCGAACGGGCGTGTCGGGCCGGGCTCGGCGGTGGAGATCACGCCCAGGGCAAGCCGGCTGAGCATGAGGGGCGTCCGCCCATTCAACGGGAATTCTTCGACCTCTTGGCTCGTGATCACTTCGCCCGCCGACGCGTTTGAGGTTTCGATCAGCGGCACATCGGCGGTCACCGTCACGGCCTGCGCGACGTCGCCAACCTCGAGTTGGATGTCCACCACCGGGTGCTCGCCCGTCTCCAGGACTAAACCCTGCCGTACCGCCTTCTTGAACCCCGGAGCCTCCACCGTTAACTGATATGCCCCAGGCTTCAGGAACGGGATCGTGTATTCGCCGGTAGTTTCGGTAAGAGTTTCCGATTTGTCCCGGGTCTGCATTTCGGTCGCGATGACCCTGGCCTTGGCTATTGCAGCCCCTTGGCGGTCGGTAATGCTTCCGCTGAGAGTTGCGCGAAATTCCTGGGCAGAGAGCAGCCCCGGAATTAGCGCTACAAGGGCGGCAAACAGAGCATTTCTCATCAAGCCCCCAACGGTCAGATGCAGTTACTATATGCGGGGCCACTGGCGCACGTCAAGTGGGCCGGCGAGTAGACCTGTTGAATTGTGGGGCAGGTTGCCAACCTGCGGCGGGTTGGCAACCCGCCCGCCCACATTGCAAAGGCTCGTCCAACACCAGTTATCAGGCGGCGCGCAGGATCACATCCTGCCCCGCAAAATCCTAGCCTCTCGTTCGCCAGCGGCTAAGAACGAGAACGAGAAACCAGAAACGAGAAACCAGAAACGAGAAACGCAATCAGAATTGCAGTTTTAAAGCGAGCTGGATCTGCCGCGGAGGATACGCGCTTGCAATCGTGCCGTATGAACCGTTCGTGATGGTCGTGTTTAAGCCGGTGAAATTCGCAACATTGATGGCGTTGTAGAAATCGCCCTGGAGGCGCAGATCGAACCGTTCCCGTACGAGAAAATGTTTAGCTACCGAGAGATCATAGGACTGCAGCCCAGGCCCCTCGACGATTCCCAATCCGGAATTCCCAAAGCGCCCCGCGGGCGCCGCGGTAAAGGCCGCCTTGACGAGCCAGGCGTTGACGTTCTGACCAGACTGCACATATATAGGTCCGCCCAAATAGTCTGCCCGCCGAGTCCCCGTAGAGGTGGAACCGGTTACCGTAAGATACGGCCCCGATTGCAGCCGGACCACACCACTCAACTGCCACGATCCCGCCACGTTCCTGACAACCGGGTTCAGGTTCTGCAGCTTCGGCAACTCCCATGTAAACGTTCCCACAAACGAATGCCGGCGATCGTAGGACGTGGGGCCGTAATTGAAGTGACGGTTGGTGTAGTTTTCCGACTGTTCTCCTTCGCCGCTCGAATCGCCGAGTGCTTTCGACCAGGTGTATCCGGAGGTGAAGAGCACGCTTCCGGCGCGCTTTGAGAGATACACCTGAAGCGCGTGGTAGTTGGTGGTCGAATCGCTCAGAAACTGATTAATGGTGGTGAAGCCTGGGTAGGGCGCAAAATAATTCGTGCTGAACGACGGATTCGCAGCCACCTGGGCCAGGTTGGGGAAGTTAATGTTGGGCTGACGCAAAAGATGCCGCGCAAGATTGCCGACATAGGATGTCTCCCAGAAGATGGCTTTCGGAAGCTCGCGCTGCACGCTGATGCTGAACTGCTCGGTATACGCCTGCTTCAGATTCGGATCGATGGCGCTGATGGTACCGACCGGCAGAGATGTCGCTGGCGTTCCGCCCGCGGGATTGGATAGGTTGCCATTGTCGAATTCCGTGATTTGAAGAATCGGCGGCACGTTGACCTGGGAGAAGGTGACGTTTCCTTCGGGCCGGTTGAAGAACATGCCGAATCCACCGCGAATGACCGTTTTCACCGTGGGCGCGTAAGCAAACCCAAAACGCGGCCCGAATGTGTTTCCAGGCGAATACAATCCACGAGGCGCGCCCGCCGGAATCGACTGGAAGAAAGCGCTTGTCGAACCCAGTACGCGCCCCTGCTCGGCCGTTGGCACGCCATTGCCCGCCCGGATCAGCCCGTTGAACGGATTCCCCGAGCCTGGAACAACCGTCCCGGCTGTCGTCATCGTTACAGCCTTCGAACGATCGTACAGGGCCGGTACGAAATTCGCCATGTTGTTTGCCATCGTATACATGGCCTCGAGATACTCGTATCGCAAGCCGATCTCGAAACTCAGTTTGCGGCTCACCTTCCAACTGTCCTGTATAAACGCCGCGGGCTGTGTGAAACGGAAAAAGCCCACCGGATCGGCGCTGGCTTCCGTGTAGGTCCTGAAGTTCCCCAACAACGCGTCGGCCAGGGCGCTGCCCGTGGTATTCGGGTTGCCGCTGGTGTTGAATGCAAGGTTGCCTGTATAAAAGGGCCTGCCGTTCTGATCCACGCGATCGCGCGAGACCACAAAGCCGGCCTTAATGGTGTGCGAGCGCCAAAGGATGGAGAGCGTGTCCGAGAAAGTGATATCGGTGGTGGGGGACATCAACGCGAAGTTCGGCCCCTGGAAGCCGACGTAGTTCGTGATCGTCGCGGCGGGAATGCCGGTTGGCCACCATCCCACTCCGGGATAAAGCTTGGGGAACTGGAATCCATATGTGTCGCGCTGCCACGTGTTCCCAGCCGGCAGAATGTGCTGTGACACCCACGTAGAGTTGGCCCGGGCTTCGTTGACCACATGCGCCGAGGCGACCCAGGTTTCGGCCAGCAGGAAGCTTTCGCCGGGGCGGTTACGATTTGTGGGTGTGGTATTGAGGATGTTCGAGTTGGAGAAGGTCCCAAACGGATCGAGCAAAATGTTGGCGTCCTGAAGCCAGCGGCCGTAGACCGTATGCTGATCGTTGATGCGGTAGTCCAGACGAACAATGTCTTCGCGGAAGTTGAGCGGGTTCAGAGGGAATAGCGTCAGATTGTTGGAGACAGCCTGGTTGACAAACGTCGCGCCCGAATGCGTCTCTCTGTTGCGGTACACGTTGGCGATCGCCTTCCCGTCGGCCGTCATCAACGCTGCAATGTTGTTGCCGGGGATGGGGTTTTTCGTGCCGGGAAAGAAGAGTTGCGCCTGCCCGGTGAAATCGCCTGACAGCATCGCCGTCGTCGGCGCCGTGAAGCGCGTCGGATTCTGCTGCTGCCGCAATCGCTTCCATTCCTCGCCTGCAAAGAAAAACAGTTTGTCCTTCTTGATCGGCCCTCCCACCTCCCAGCCGAAATTGTTGAACCGTAACTCGGTCTTCTGGGCGGCGAAGAAATTCCGCGCGTCCAGCGCGTCGTTTCGGAAGAATTCAAACAACCCGCCATGAAATTGATTCGTGCCATTCTTGGTGACGATGTTGAACGCGGGCCCCGAGAAGCGGCCATACTCCGCCGAGAAGTTCGAGGTCTGAAGCTTCACCTCCTGAATGAAATCCGGACTCACGTTGTTCACCAGGCTGCTGTTGCTGCCCGCCACCGAGTTGTAGCCGCCATCCACCGTCAGGTTGTTTGAATCCGCGCGGTTTCCGTTGATGGACTGGTTGTTCGATGCCAGGCTGGTGGTAGTCGCGAACTGATCCGGATTCGTCACCACGACGCCCGGAATCATGGTCATCAACTGGACATAGTTGCGGCCGTTCATGGTCAGGTTGTCGACCTGTTTCGTGTCAATGACGCGCGAGATTTCGCCCGAGACCGTGTTGAGGTTCTCCACTTTGGACGACACGATCTCGACGGTCTGCTGGAGACTGCCGATCTCCAGCCGGAAATCGACCGTAACACGGCCGTCGGCAACCAAAGCGATGCCTCTCTTGGATTGAGTCTTGAAACCTTCCACGGTGACGTCGACGCTGTAATTGCCGATCGGTAGGTTTGTGACGGTATAGAACCCGTTGGCGTCGGTCGCGACCGTTCGGACCGCTTGCGTATCGGGGTTGACTACGACCACCTTGGCGTTGACGACTGCGGCATCGGATGGATCGGTCACGGCTCCTGAGATTCTTCCAGTGCTGGTCTGGGCGAGCGCGGGAACAATCCATATCGCCGTGGACAGGATGGCAAGACGGGCTGCAACGGAGCGAACGAATAACACGAGAGACCTCCTAAACAGGTTTTGGTTCATTATGCACCGGTACTCGGCGACCAGTGAAGTGATAATAGAGTATGATATTGGCGTGCAACGTGACATTCACGTGAAGAAAGCGTAAACCAACTTTCTGATTTCTAAAGGCTTAGCCGTGGGAAGCAACGAAACCAAGATTTCGGAAGCGGATCCGCAAGAGGCGCCTTCCGGGACTGCGAACTTGATCGAGACGCTCGATCAGTTGCTTGCCAGCAAAACGTTCAGCCGCAGCGGCCAGCTCAAACGTCTGCTCGCCTATCTGCGTGAATCCACCGTCAGCACAGATCCGACGGTCTGGTCCGAAACCTCAATCGGGGCCAACGCCTTTGGGCGGAAAGACTTCAATCCCAAGCTGGACACCATCGTACGCGTGGAGATGCGTCGCCTCCGGCAAAAGCTTGACGAATACTACGCGCTGGAGGGCGCTGACCTCCCGCTACGGCTCCGTTTTGAGCGCAACACCTATCGGCCCTACTTGGAGCCGTATGTTCCGCCCGCGGTTGAACTCGCGCCGCCATCGTCGGCCAGCCGTTTCTGGACCGGTGTGGCCTGCGGGGCCGGATTGCTGGCGTTAGTCGCGACTGCGGTCGCTCTCCTCTGGTGGAGGATTGGCGCATCCGCGAATCAGGCGCCCCGCGAACTCGCCGAGAGTCCGATCTGGGCCGGATTCCGTTCCAGCAATGTCGTGGTGGCCATCGGTACCCCGCTCTTCTTCCGGTCCGTGGACGGTTTCGAGCGGAACTTCGGCGCGAATTTTCCGGAAGACCTGGAAACGGCTGATCAGTTGCTGTTGCACCGGCCCGCGTATCCAACCTGGAACCTGTGGGCGCCTTTCGAGGACGTGGGCGCCGCAGTCAACCTGGATCGGTTTCTGCGCGGCTTGAACTCCACCGCCACCGTGATATCCGCGCGGCAGATCTCATTCGGCGCCTTGGCCGGTAAGCGCACCATCGTAATTGGACAGCCGCGCTTCGCTCCGCTGCTCATCGATTTACTCGCGGAGCAGAATTTCCGGCCCCCGCCGTATGGCCCCGGAAAACATTTCGCCGGGTTTCTGAACGCCCAGCCCAAACCGGGCGAGCCCGCCAAATACCCCACTTTCGCAACCTCTCTGATGATACAAAGCGATGAAAGCAATCCGGACTACGCACTGGTCACCAGCATTCGACTGGGCAATGGCGGCGAGGTTCTCAATGTCTTTGGAGACCGCTCCCAGACCGGCGCGTACATTACCCGCAAACTCACCGATCCCGCCTTCGTCGCTGAGTTGGACGCCCGCATCTTCGATCGCGCCCAGCCTGCACACCAGAGCGCCCAGATCGTCTTCCGCGTCGACTACAGCCGCAGCGTCCCGACTGGCTTGGTCTACGTGACCCATCGCGTTAGATTCCCCGCCAAGAAGTAGTCCATGTTAGTGCCTTTCGTGCCATCAATAGCCGTCGCGCTCGGGCGAGGGTCGTCGCTCGCCGCTCAGAAACTCAGGTCCACCCGGCTCCGAACCACCTGCTCTACGAGCGTGGCAATCCCGGTGAATTTCGACAGCAGCTTCGCCGGTGCGCGATCACCCATCGTCGCTCGTCGGCCGCCAACCACGCCGCTTTGTCAGGCCCGTCAGGCAAGTAACCCAATTCGACAAAGGCCGTCAGTATCGCCGGAACGCCTTCCAAAAGGAACAGCCATTGCCACCCCGCAAGTCCAGAGCCGGTGACGTTCAGAAGGGCGCCGGACAGCAGCGCGCCGAGCATTGAGGAAAACGGCGTGGCTAGAGTAAACAGGCCGATGATCCGCGCGCGGTAGAGCGCGGGGAACCACAGCGTCAAGGGAAAGCACCACGCCGCTTGAGCTGCAACACGGCCAACCCGGTCTATGACCTTCTTTCGAGACTCGAGAACGGATTGTTGGACATGCTCGGTCGCCTTTCTTCTTCGAGTGAAAGTTCTTGATTAGTCCGTTAACGTTCGTTACCGCTGGGGCTCACATAGATCTCCGTCCCGTAGTGCGCCTACCGCTGGTAGCTCAGGATGAAATCCACTACCGGCTTCGGATCCTTGCGCGACACTGGGAAGTGACCCTCGCCCTCTGTCACCAGCACCGTGATCTTCCCGCCGAGTTCCTTGTACCGCTTCTCCACCACCCGTGTCTGGTCCTTCAGCCACGGGTCGAGACTCCCGCAGTCGTGCAG
>WNFJ01173173.1_pt2 | contig 16614 bp, 10 predicted proteins | sample 5400461 | NCBI WGS metagenome assembly WNFJ01 (sample SAMN13153349, study PRJNA577476) | soil metagenome | isolation source: 115 cm saprolite on Douglas fir-dominated hillslope | place: USA:California | collected 2013-09-17 | reverse complement strand
ACGGCTCAGGGGGTAGGCGGTCCGGGTTCATCTCGTGTTTCAGGGCCCTGCGGATCCACGCGTACAGGGCCGGTCATCGGCGTCAGCAGCCCTTGGCGGAAGACCAAGCCGTCCTTCGCTGTCAGTCCGCGTCCGGGCCGAGGGCGTCGATGCCGGCCGTCCGCGAAGCGGCACGCAACTCAGAGTCGTAAACGATCATCACGCGCGCATTCAGGCGCAGTGCCGCAGCCAGGTGGATCGCATCAGCCCAGGGCAACAGCCCTGGCAGCAACGGCGCAGTCGTCAGGTCGCCGTTCTCGATGTCCACGAGCGCGAGTCATCGACGAGTTTGCCGCCCCGGACATACGGTTCGAGTACTCGCTGCACGCGCCGCTCCGGGGCCGCGGCGCCGTGCGTGATTTCGCGACCAGGTTCCGTGCCGCATTTCCGGACCTCGCGTTCGGTGGCACCGCGGATCTGATCGCCGAGGGTGACTACGTCGTCGGTCAGTGGATCGGCGGCGGCACGCATACCGGCGACCCGATGACCCATCCGGATTGCCGGAGGCAAACACCGGCAAGACGATGCGGTTCACCGGCACAACGATCCTCAAGGTCGAGAACGGAATGATCACCAAGGAAGTCGGCCTGGACGACGGCGTGACGGTACTGCGTCAGCTCGGGCTGATCGCCGGAGGCTGACCTGCGCCTTGCAGAGGGTGAGTGCTGGTGCGCTCGCCGCGGGCCAGCGGGCCGTGACGGACTCCGAGTCCGTCACGGCCCACTGCCCTGTACCTGGAGGTGATCGGCGACATCGTGCGGAAAGAACATCATCGAGAGAATCTGCCGGTGACCAGCTCACGAAACAGCCGGTCTGGACGTCTGCTTGGTGTGATGCAGCAACGATCGTTCGAGGCAGTGGTCGCCGAGCACGGCGCTGCGATGCTGCGCGTCTGCCTGGCCGTGCTAGGCCCGACCGATGCGGAGGACGCCTGGTCGGAGACGTTCTTGTCCGCGATGCAGGCGTATCCGGAGCTGCCAGCCGACGCGAACGTGGAAGCGTGGCTGGTGACGATCGCGCACCGCAAGGCCATTGACGTGGTCCGGTCCGCGGCCCGTCGCGCACTGCCGGTCGAGCAGGTACAGGACACGGCGTCGGCGCCAGGCGCTGATTCTGGACCTGGTTGCCGCGATGAGGCTGCTGCCGCCGAGGCAGAGGCAGGCCGTTGCCTGCCTCTACCTGGCCGGTCTGCCGTACAGCGAGGTTGCCGCCCTCGTCGGGGGAACCGCAGATGCGGCGCGGCGCGCCGCCGCCGACGGCATAGCGGCGCTGAGACGTTCCTATCCCGCGGCCGCGGAACACGACGGTGCGCGAAACGGCGCCGCCGGCGATCACGGGACCCGCAGTGGCAGGTCCAGCGATGCACGATCCAGTACGAGAGGAGTATCGCGATGACTGCTCGCGACGACGAATCGGCTCTGGCCCGTGCCCTACGCCGGGGTCTGCCGGTCGCGGATGATCACCTCGCTGCACTGCGGGCTCGCCTGGCCGCGGCTGCCGACGCCGACGGCGTTCTTGATATCGCCTACCGCACCATGGATACGCCTGTGGGCGTGCTGCTGCTCGCAGCTACCGAACGCGGGCTCGTCCGCGTCGCCTATGCCAGCGAGAACCACGATGGCGTGCTGCAAATGCTCGCCGATCTGATCAGTCCCCGGATTCTGCACGCCCCCGCCCGCCTTGATCCGGTCGCAGCCGAACTCGAGGAGTACTTCGCCGGCCACCGGCGTGCCTTCGACGTGCCGCTGGACTGGCGGCTGTCGTCCGGGTTCCGGAGCACAGTGCTGAACCACCTGGCCACCGATCTCGGCTACGGGCAGACCGCGAGCTATAGCACGGTCGCCCGGCTTGCTGGTAACCCGAAGGCCATACGCGCCGTCGGCACGGCCTGCGCCACCAACCCCATGCCCGTCGTCGTCCCCTGCCACCGCGTCGTGCGGTCGGACGGATCGATGGGTGGCTACCTCGGCGGCATCGAGGCCAAACGCGCCCTGCTCACCCTGGAGGCAGCAGCATGACCCACGACATGAGGAACACCCGCTGGGCCGCCCGGGTCAGCGCAGTCGACTGGGACCGCGTCACCGCCGAGCTTGACCAGTACGGCTGCGCCCTGACCGGGCCGCTGCTGCCCCCGGAAGAAGCTGGGCTAATCACAACGATGTACACCGATGACTCCCGATTCCGTTCCACCGTCAACATGGGCCGGCACGCCTTCGGCGCAGGCGAATACCGGTACTTCGCCGAGCCTTTCCCCGAGGCGGTAGCCGCCCTCAAGCAGGCGCTCTACCCTCGGTTGCTGCCGATAGCCCGAGACTGGTGGGGCAAGCTGGGACGGGAGACACCCTGGCCGGACAACCTCGATGAATGGCTGGACATGTGCCACGCCGCCGGACAGACCAAGCCGACGCCCATCCTCCTCAAGTATGGCGAGGGTGACTGGAACGCGCTGCACCGCGACCTGTACGGCGAACTCGTGTTCCCGCTGCAGGTCGTCATCAACCTCAGCAACCCCGGCGTCGACCATACCGGCGGGGAGTTCCTGCTCTACGAGCAGCGTCCCCGAGCCCAGTCTCGCGCCCACGGCCTCGTATTCACCACCCGCGACCGCCCCGTCCGCTCGGCACGGGGCTGGTCAACCTGGCCTGTCCGGCACGGGGTCTCGGTGATCCGCTCTGGCCAGCGGTACGCGCTGGGGTTGGTCTTCCACGACGCAGCCTGACCCCCGGCCAAGCCGCGCGCGTGCGCGCGAACCAGGCCGTCGGCACCAGGCCCAGATCGAGCAACTCAGGCGCCGGTACGGCGCTTCCCGCCGCCGGAACATCGTCGAGCAGCCGGTCGATCGCCGGCGCAATCAGCCGTACGGAGATGAGTAGTTCAGCTCGGCGGAGCTGAGTAGCTCGGCTCTGCGGCGGGGAGGCGCGGCGTACCAGGCTCGGGGCAGCAAGCTCGCAGACGAGTTGAGGGGAAGGTCGGGGTATGCGCTCATGGCGGCCTACCGCACAGTGCGCCGGGGTCCTTGCTCCGTTCTTCGAGGCAAACACGATCAGCACCCACGATGCGGCGCGGACCGCTCTTGACGCCGTTCGCGCGCTGGCATCCCGCAGTCTTCCCGAAACCGTGCCCCGCCTCGGGAAGCTGCTCGTCGAATGCGGGCTCCGCGAGCCGGAGACGATCGATGCCTGGCTGTCGACGCTGGCGCTACTCAACGGTGTCTCCGAAAGCCTGGCCTCATTCGAGCCAGCGGTCTTCGACGCGCCCGCTCGGTGATCTTGCGAGCGCGCTCGCGCCCGCCGCCAAAGGGGTGTTCAGCCGGGCTACGGCGCTGATCAGCAATGGTGAGTACCGCGCTGCCCGGAAGTCCTCGCGGGCCTTGTGGCGGCAGTGCAAGCCGACGTCCCCCGCGCTGCACGCCGCCGTCACCGCCGCTGCGGAACAGGTAAAGACCTGGCGGCAGGCGACAGCGGATGGCAGCCTGCCGCACCTGCCGACGGACCTGGAAGGCACCGCAGGCGCGTTCGGCCAGTTCTACGCCGAACTGCAGGCGCTAGCCGCCTGTCCGGCACCACCGGCCTGACCGGGCTGTCGGCCAGCGACCTCCAGGCTCGCCTGCAGAAGATGCTGGAGGATACCCAGACCCTGTTCAAGCTCCCCGAATTGTCACGTTGCCGCAACGCGCTTCATGGCGCGGGCCTTCAGCAGCTCGTCGAAGAAATGACCACGCGCCGGTAGGGCGATGTGAACGCTCGAGGTATATCCGCGTGGCAGTGGCAGCGCGCCAAGAGCCCATCGCCGGCCGTTCCAGCGCGCCCAGTCTCCGAGCGGGAGGCCCACACGTTGGCTCCCCAAGACGAGGCGGCTGTGACCGGCGTGCCAGAGTTCCAGCGGATCGCGATGTTCCGCGGGCGCGTCACCGTCCGCTAGGAACGCCCGCCCCAGTGCCTCAGCACTGGCAGCACGACCTGAGGGTTGCAGCAAAAGGCTCGCCCGAACGCCCACGCATCACGCGGCACCGATCGCGACGACCACGGACGCGACCAGACACGATCGCCGGACCATCTGCCTGGTGCGCATGCTCACTCTCCTCAGCCGCGACGCTATAGATGACCAGTCACATTACAGATGCCTGGAGTCAGACGGGCCGCAGATAATCAACACATGCTGAGAGAAAGACACTAGGACAGTCAACTAAAAAATGTAAGCCGATATTGCACGCACCGTTCCACGGATGAATCTGGGCTGGTAATGATCTGGAGGTAGCTGTGACCGTTTCGCTTGAGGCCGTTACCGGCCGATCGGCCGGGGAGATCCTCGCCTTGAGCCGGACAGCCCTCGATGCCGGGCTGCGCGATGCCGTGGCCCAGCTGCCAGCGTCGGTGTGCCGGGTCGCCAGCTACCATCTCGGCTGGCGTGACAGCGCTGGGAAGCCAGCCCGCGGCGACGTCGGCAAGGCGGTCCGCCCTGCGCTGGCGCTGCTGTGCGCGCAGGCCGCGGGGGGAGACCCGGAGGCAGCTATTCCAGCGGCGGTCGCGGTCGAGCTGGTGCACAACTTCTCGCTGCTGCATGACGATGTCGTGGATCGCGACCTGATGCGCAGGCACCGCCCGGCCGCGTGGACGGTGTTCGGGGCGGCTGACGCGATCCTGGCCGGGGATGCGCTGCTGGCACTGGCTTTCCAGTGCCTGGCCCAAAGCGGGGCGGACCTCGGCGGCGAGGGGGTGCGGCGGCTAAGCCGGTGCGTGGCCGAGTTGTGCCATGGGCAATCGCTTGACCTGTCGTTCGAGCGGCGTGATCACATTGAGATGGGCGAGTGCCTGGCCATGTCGGCGGCCAAGACCGCCGCGCTGTTCGGCTGCGCCTGCTCGCTCGGCGCCCTGGCCGGCGGCGCGGCGGCCGGGCAGGCCCAGGCGCTGAATGATTTCGGCATTCACATCGGCCAGGCGTTCCAGCTGGAGGATGACCTGCTGGGTATCTGGGGCAATCCCAGCTTGACCGGCAAGCCTGCCCACTCAGACCTCACCAGCCGCAAGAAGTCGCTGCCCGTCACGGCCGCGCTCAACTCCGGGACAGCCCTCGGCCGGGAAGTCGCTGAACTCTACCGACGCCCGCAGCCGTTCCAGCCCGGCGAACTGCCGCATATCGCGGACCTCATCGAGCAGGCAGGCGGGCGGGCGTGGGCACACAGCGCCGCGGCCGAGGAGCTCACCAGCGCCGACGAGAGCCTGACCGCGGCCGCCTGCCCAGCACAGGCCACTGCCGCCCTCCGCGAGTTCGCGCGGACGCTGCTTTCCCGGCCGATGACGATCCCCGATCAGCCGATGACGATCACCGATCAGGTTGTCTTGTTGTATCCCCCCGTGCCTTCCCCCGCAGCGGAGGCAGGTAAACGGCGCGGAACCAAGGTGACAATGCCTCTCCCGGATCTACGCATGCCTTTCCCTGAACGATGTCATCCCGATCTCGACTGGGCCGATACGCATGCCAAGGACTGGATCGCCGAGTACGGGCTTGTTCCCGAAGATCACCGCGAAGCTTTCGTGCTTCCGAAAATCGGTCACCTCGCCGCCTACGGATACCCCACTGCCAGCCGTGAGGTGCTTGCCCTCGCAGCCGACTGGGCGGCCTGGCTCTACGCTTTCGACGACGTCTACGCGGACGAAGGAACTCCTGACGTTGTCGGCGTGACCAGCCAGATCGCCACCATGCTCGCCGCTCTTGACGGCACCAGAGGCATCACCCCGCTCTCGCGTGCTCTCAACGACATATCCACTCGCTTCGCTTGGCTTTCCACCACCAATCAGCACACCCGGTTTATCGCCAATGTCAAGGGTTATCTTCTCGGAGTACTCGCTGAGTGCACTTATCGCACACATGGCAAATTTCCGGCCACCGAGGATTACCTTCCCCTGCGGCTTCAGGCCAGCGCTTGCCTGAGCTGCCTGTCCATCGCCGAACTCGCCACCGGTGACGATGAGCTGGAGAAGACCCACGCTACCGATATCGCCGCGCTCAACCTTCTGGGCGCCTACGTCGTTGCCCTAGCCAACGACGTCTACTCCTGCCTGCGCGAGATCGACAAGGCCGACGTCGACTTCGTTTTCAACTTGCCTCTCGTCCTGGCCCATCACGAAGCCGTAGAACTCGAAGCGGCGATCATCCGATCTGCGACGATCGTGCAGGGCTACATCGACCGTTTCACGCTCGGCTACCACCGTCTTGCTCCCACCCTGCCTCTGCCCGCTGCCCGCCATCTGGAAGGCATTGTCCAGTGGACCCAGGGAACCTTTGACTGGATGGCCGACTGTGGCCGGTACAGCAGTTACTGGTCCACTATCGGCGCTGTTGTATCGGGGACGATGTCATGACGAAAACCGTTCCTGATGCACCCGGTTACCTGCCGCTCATCGGCCACGCCATGCCACTGGCTCGGCGAAGGACCGAGTTCCTGGCATCGCTGGCCAATTATGGCGACCTGGTCCGGATCGGCATGGCCAACGTGCCCGCCTACGTGCCGACGGCGCCCGACCTGGTCTGGGAGGTTCTGGTTACCGACCACAAGAGCTACGTGCGGGGCCGGATGTTCGACAAGATGACCGACGTGCTCGGCTACGGCCTGGCCACCACGTCGGGCAAAGTGCACCACGAGATCCGTCGCATGCTCCAGCCGACCTTCCACCACCAGAAGGTCGCCGGCTTCGCGCCGATCATGACCGAAGTTGCCCAGGTGATCGCCGACGAGTGGCAGCCGGGGCAGCCGTTCCGGGTCGACCACGCCATGAACGACCTGACCGCACGCGTGGTCAACGGCATCCTGTTCGCCTCCGACCTCGGTGCCGCCGCTGCCGATGCCATCCAGCAGCGGCTGCCCGTGGTCATGCGCGGCATGCTGACCAGGACGCTGATCCCCGGCGGGTGGCAGCGCCTGCCACTGCCGGCCAACAAGCGCTACCACCAGGCCATCGAGGAAATGGATAACAGCATCGACCAGGCCATCGCCGCCTACCGTGAATCCGGGCACGAACTCGACGACATGCTGTCGACGATGCTCGCGCTGCGCGACGACGACGGCAATCCCATGACCGACAAGTGGATCCACGACCAGGTCATCACCGTAGCCGTCGGCGGCATCGAGACCACCAGTGCCGCGTTGTCCTGGTGCCTGCACCACATCGGCACCAAACCCGAACTGGAGGAGCAGGTGTTCTCCGAGGTGGACGCGGTGCTCGGTGGCCGCTCACCGGAGTTCGCCGACCTGCCCAAGCTGGAATACACCGGGCGCCTGGTGCTCGAAGTGTTGCGCCTGCACGCCGTCGCCGTCTACATGCGGCGCACCCTGGGCCAGACCAGGCTCGGCGACTTCGAACTGCCGGCCGGCGCGGAGATCATCATCAGCCCCTATGCCTTGCACCGGAACCCACGCTGGTATCCCGACCCCGACCGCTTCGATCCGGACCGCTGGGTGACCGACCAGGCCAAGAACCTGCCGAAGGGTGCATACATCCCGTTCTCGGCAGGTGGCAGCAAGTGCATCGCGGACAACTTCGCCGTACTGGAGATCACCATGGCGCTCGCGGTCATCTGCACCCACTGGCGGCTGCGCCCGCAGCACGGCAGCGTCGTCAAGGAGATCACCACCGGCGCTACGAGGCCGGATCGCCTCATGATGGTCGCTGAGCGCAGGGTGCCCTTGGCCGTGAACGCCTAACACCTGCTGACGCCACGCCGAGCAGTTGCTAACCCCGCAACAGTGATGTCAACGGGGTGGTGGTCGGCGACGCGCAGAAAGCGGGCAGCGAGGTGGCCACAGGGGGGGTCAACGGATAGGTCAGCTCACTCGGCACGCTCAAGGGGTACCTTTAGCGAGGCGCTGGCGGAATCGGGCTCGAGAAGAAAACAATCCTGTTACGGCAGGGAGCAGACTTTCGTACTTGTCGATCGGGCACCGATAACGACCGCCCTCCTCGCTGAGCATCCGCCAGCGCTTCAGTTTCGCAACGGCATGCTCGACGGCGGCGCGGGCCTTGCCCAGGTAATGATTGAATTCTGCCTGCCAGTCCTTCATTTCGGTGCCGCGGAGGCTGGCGTGACCCAGCGTTGTTCCAGGGTGGTCAGCGGTGCATCCAGCCAGCCGCGGCTGGCCGCTCCGCCCCAGTCCGCATCCTGGCACCGCAACCCGCGGCGAACCATCCGCCAATCGCGCAGATTCCCGCGCCGGAACCGGGCCGGATGGGCCACCAGCAGCAGCCCGGGAGGGGCCGGTGCAGGGCGCGTAAAGCACGCGTTGGCCGGGCGTAAGCATCGCGTTGGCGCACTAGGGGAGGTTGATGGTGTGAACCTGTACCACCGCCAGGCAAGAGGTGCTCACGGGTCACCGGACGTGATGAGAGGAAACGGCCATGCGCATCTTCCGGCATCAGCACACAAAGCCATTCCCGGCGGGCCAGACCCGGCGGCACTGGGTTGGCTAACGCGGCCAGCCACCAACACAAACACCAATGCCTTCACATTACACACGGCGACGCTTCAGCTGTGCCTTGAGATCGTTGACCGCCAAGGTCGGCCGGTGCTCACCGCCCGCCGCTCGGATCGTACTCGCGCGTGGGGGGCGCGGGCACCTACCGGCCGGTAACTGGGCTGTTTTCCGAAATGGCGGGGGACAACTGTCCAGTTACCGGCGGGTAACGGACGGGTGCGGCAGGGGCGAGGTCGCCCGCGATAATGACCGGCCGCCCGGAGCCGCGCGACACAACCAGCCTCAGCATATAAGCTCGCGCGCGGCCTGGGCAGCTCGTGGTGCTCAGCAGGCTGGTGGCTAGTGTGGCGGACCACCTCCCGGGCGATCTCGCTGCGCGATCGTCCGTCGATCTTGGTCAGGATATGTGAAACGTGTGTCTCGACAGTGCGCCGGGAAAGGTAGAACTCGGCGGCGATGTCCGGATTGGACGATCCGCGGGCGATAAGTTCAGCGATCTTGAGTTCTGTCGGGGTCAGGCTTTCCCATCCGCTTGTGGGACCGGCGCGTCTTGCTCGCCGGCCGCGGCGCAGACCGTGCTGGCGCATTTGCCCATCCAGCCTGCTCAGGTCCCATTCGGCGCCGAGGTCCTGGTACAACTCAACAGCCTGCGTAAACGCGGCGCGGGCAGTCGAAGAGTCGCCGTTTGCGGCCGCGACAACCGCGGCATCCTCGAGACTGCGAGCGGCTTCCAGTAGCTGGCGCACGGACTGGTGGTATTCGGCGGCGGCGAGCAAAGGGGCCGGGTCGCCTTCGACCAGCGCACGACATCGTCCTGCGGCGATTGCCTTGGCCTTAGACGACGGTTCGTCTGCTACCTCTCGCTCGGCGACCGCCACTGACTGGTCGGCCAGCGCGCTGTCGTCGGTGAGCAGAGCCAGCCTGGCGATTTCAGGCAGCCACAGATGCCGGACATGGCAACCCGCAGCGTTGCCGGGCTCCAGCGTGGGGACGAGCACTGCGAGGGCCCCGGCCGGTCCGCTGTCATGTTCGGCCGTGGCGGCCCGCGCCATCAATAGGTAGCCCGCGTTGTTCCGTTCCTGGGCATTGGTCAGGCTGTAGCCCTGCAGGGCGGCCAACTGCTGGTGTGCCGAGGACCAGTCGCCGCGATGCGCGCTGATGAAGGCGGATATCCCGCCACATAGCAGCGCAGTGATCTCGTTGTCGCCGGTATCGCCCGCAGACTCGATCTCAGTGAGCGCCTCGGTCCACCGGCCGGAGCGCAGGTACAACTCGGCCACCATGGCATGCATGACGGTAGCCAGCGCGCTGCCCGACTGCTCGATGTCCCGCACGACGCTGGCTACCAGTTCCGTGTCGGGCAGCCGGTCGAGATGTTGCAGTGCGAGCAGGCGGTTGAAGCGCATTGCCAGCCGCAGGTCGTTATACGGCGAGTTGGCGGCCAACGCCGCCAGGCCGCGGTCGAGCAGTTCTACCACCCGATCGCTGTTTCCTTGATACGCCGCGACCAGGGATGACGCGTGCAAGGCGTAACCAAGCAGGAACCCGTCGTCGAAATGGCCCTGCGGCGCGGTGCCAATCATGGCGAGCACCCCGTCGAGGATGGTCTGAGCGTCGTCGAGATCGCCTGTAGCCGCGCAGAGTATGGCGTTGGCCACGCGCAGCAGCGGCAGCAGCGGCGAGGCCGGATCGGCGGCCGCGCATGCTCGGTGGACGACCCGCAGCCCGTCGGCGACCAGGCCCTTGCGCAGGCAGGCGACGGTCACCATCCAGCTGATTTCCGCAGCTGATTCAGCATCGGCGAGCGAGCCGAGCAACGTGTCGGCGACCTCGAGCACCTCGGCGTTGTTTCCGAGCAGCAACTCGGCGCGCACCAGGCCGGTCGTAAGCCGGGCGTAGCGCGGATCGTTGTTGCCAACCGCGCGGATCGCGTTACGCAGCAGGTCTGCGGTCAGCGCAGGCGCTTGCGCGGTCAACTGCTCCAGATTGGCCGACAACCAGTCGAACAGCCACCTGTCGACCAGTCGGGCGGAGGGGATGACCTGTTCGGCCACCCTGGCCAACGGTGCTCCGCTGTCGCTCAGGGCGCGTGCGGCCTGCCGGTGCAGTGAGACACGCAGCGGACGGGGGATGCGGTTATAGCAGGCCAGTTGAATCAGCCCGTGCCGGAATCGCAGGCCGAGATCTGACTCTGTCAGAACGCCGGCCGCCATCGCTTCCTCGACACCCTGTATGAGCTCGGCGGGCGGCTTGCCGAGCACCACAGTCAGATCCTCGACCGCGAAATCGATGCCGAGCAATGCCGCGATGCGCAGCAGATCCAGTGTGGCCGCCGACAGGAAGTCCAGCCGTCCGTCGATCGCCGCGGTCAACGAGTCGGGCAGCGACTCGGCGGCGGAATGGCGAGCATCGACCAGCTGCGCATCGCGATCGAGCACGTCTTCCCGGGTGAGCGCGTGCAGGATCTCGCGAATGTACAGCGGGTTGCCTGCGGCCTGTGTGATCAGCGCCCGTAGCCGGGGGCCGGGAGGCGCGCCGACGACCAGGCCGACCAGTTCGTCGACGGCGTCGTGCGGCAACGGCGGGATGCTGAGGAGATCGGCGTGGCCGCTGGCGGCGAGGTCGCTGATGCTCTGCCGCAGGCGGTTCAGTCCCGGTCTACGAGGCACCGGCCGACACACCCCCACCAAAAGAAGCGGAAGCTGGTTGATCATGCTAGTCAGCCGCTGACAAAGGTGCAGGGTTGTGTCGTCTGCCCACTGGAGGTCGTCCAAGACCAGGATGACCGGAGCGGTCGCGCTCATCCGCTCGATCAACACGATCACTCGCTCGACCGCCGCGACGATGCGGTCGCCAGACAACACGCCCGCAGCTCCAGGCGCGTCGCTGCGCAACAGGGCCGACAGTTCGGCACGCTCTGGATCACCGGGCAGATCTTCTACCCGCAGGCACTTCAGGATCATGCGAAGCGGCAATGGTTCGGTCAGCGGATTGCCGTTGGTCCGCAGCACCTGGCATCCCGCCAGCGCACCGCCCTGGATAGCGCCCTCGACTACTGCGGTTTTGCCGACGCCCGGCTCGCCCTCGACCAGCACCACGGCACCACAGCCGAGGGCGACATCGCGGACCAGCTTGCTGAGTCGTATTAGTTCCGCATGCCTGCCCACAAGTAGATCTGGGTACAGACCGGACATAACGAGATAATACCATATGCAGTCGACTAACACTCACGTGCGGCAAACGCGTCACTAACACCCGGCGACTCTAAGCTGAGAAAGGCGGCCAAATGGCTGCCAGCGCCTACCTGAAACCTGGCGGAAACGCCCTTCGCAACCTGAACCACGCCCCGTTAGCATGTGACACAGAAGGAGGTAGAAATTCTGCTTAGTCCCCAGGGGTCGCGATGAGGCTGAGCCTGCTCGGCCCGGTCGAGCTGGTCGATGACGCCGGAGCGCCGGTGGTGATCGGGTCGGCCAAGCAGCGGATGCTGCTGGCGGTTCTGGGGCTGGAGCTGAATCAGGTGGTTCCGGTCGAGCGGCTGCTTGACCTGCTGTGGGATCGTGATCCGCCGCCGGCGGCGCGCCCGGCCTTGCAAGGCCATGTATCGGCGCTGCGAAAGCTCCTGGGGCCGGGCATGCGGCTGGAGACCAGGGAGCCCGGCTATGTGCTGGCCGCTGAGCCGGTTTTGGTTGATGTGTTCCGTTTCCGCGACCTGGTCGCGGCTGCCGCTGCCGTAGGCGAGGACGGCGGCCCGGCCGCTGAGGGCATGCTGGTCGAGGCCCTTGGCCTGTGGCGCGGCACCGCGCTGGCGGACGTAGCCCACCATGGAGTCCCAGAGGGCCTGACCGCGGGTCTTGACGAGATGCGCCTTGATGCCGTGGCGGCGCTGGCGCAGCGGTTGCTGCTGGCCGGGCGCGGCGGCGAGGCCGTGGGCAGGCTGCGCGCGGCACTCGAAGCGGCACCGCTGTTCGAGCCGCTGATCAGCAGCCTGGTGCTGTGCCTGCACCAGGCCGGCCGGCAGGCGGACGCTCTGGGCGTCTATCACGCCGCCAGGCACAGGCTCGCTGCCGAACTGGGCGTCGATCCCGGCATTGCGCTCAAGGAGGCCTACCACAGCGTTCTGGGCGGCAGCACCCCGCCAGATACGCGGCGCACCCCAGGGCCGGCCAGTGCGGCCCCGGCTGGGTCCGCGTCAGCGCGGGTGCGCGCGGCTTCGGCGAGGGCCGGGTCGGAGGTGCCGGTACCGGCTCAGCTTCCGCGGGTGCCGTCTGGTTTCGTCGGCCGGCAGAGCGAGCTGCGGTGGCTCAGCGAGCAGTTGGGGGGCGACCGGCCGCTGCTCATCGACGGTCCGACCGGGATCGGCAAGAGCGCGCTGGTGCTGCGCTGGGCCCATCAGGTGGCCGGCCGGTTCCCTGACGGCCAGCTCTTCGCCAGCCTGCGCGGCTTCGACCCCGCTGGCCCGGCGGTGTCGAGCGCGGTGCTGGCCGGGTTCCTCGGCGCCCTCGGCGCACCGCCGGCCGCCATTCCCGACCTGCTGGAGGAGCGGGCGGCCCTGTACCGCACCCGGATGGCCGGACGCCGCGTGCTGGTGGTGCTCGACGACGCCAGCGCAGTGGACCAGGTCCGGCCGCTGCTACCTGGTGACCAGTCCAGCATGGTGGTAATTACCTCCCGCTACCGGCTGGACGGCCTGATCGCCGCCGACGGGGCGGCCGCCCGTACCGTGTCCCCGGTGTCGAGCGGCGAAGCGCTCAGCATGCTCGGGCGGGTGCTTGGCGACGAGGTGATCGAGACGGACCGGGGCGCGGCGCTGCGCCTGGCCCGCATGTGCGACCACCTGCCGCTGGCGTTGCGGGTGGCTGCTGCTCGGCTGGTCACCTCACCCGGCATGACGGTGGCCGAACTGGTCGAGGAGCTCGGCGATGAACAACAGCGCCTGGCGGCGCTGGCTACCGCCGACGCGAACGTCAGCGTCGAGGCAGCGCTGTCGCTGAGCTACCGGACGCTGCCAGCGCCCGCGGCGCGGCTATTCGTGCTCCTGGGCCTGCACCCGGGCCCGGACATCAGCGTGTGGGCAGCGGCCGCGCTCGCCGCGACCACGACCAGCGCGGCCCGGCGGGCGCTGACCGCCCTGGCCGGCTGCCACCGACCTGGTCCGCCTCTACGCCCGCGGCCTGGTCAGCGCCACCATGGAACCACAAGACCAGGCCGACGCTCTCGGCCTCCTGTTCGACTACTACCTGACCGCCACCCGATCTCTCCGCCTGCTGGGCTACCCCGATCCTTACTTCGGCGGCTACGACCCGGTGGGTACCGAGCCCGCCACACCAGCTGTGGAGAATCTCACCGCGGCTTTCGACTGGCACGCCGCCGAGGAGGGCAACATCTGCGCCCTGGTGGCAAGCACGCGGCTGCCCGAGCACGCGTGGCGCCTGGCGTGCAACAACAGGCTGCTGTACACCGGAAGCGGCCCGAACGCCGACCAGGAGGCCTACCTGGCCCATGGCCTGGCCGCCGCGCGCGCGGCCGGTAGCCGACTTGGCGCCGCCCAGTTGCTCACGCACCTCGGCTCCGTCCGCACCAGGCTCGGCCAGACCGAGCAGGCGCTCGACTGCCTCCGTGAGGCGGCCGAACTGCTGGGCGATGAGCCAGAGCCCCGCGACAAGTACCGGCTGATGACGTGCCGGGCCGAAGCCGAGCAGTCGGCCGGCCGGCCGGCCGACGGCCGTCAGGAACACCGGCCGCCCCATCGTCGAGGCCACCGCAATGATCGAAATCGCCGCTTCGCTGCTGGAACAGTCTGCCCCAGAGCAGGCGCTCACCTATGCCCAGCAGGCCGAAGCCCTGGTGACGGCGAACCCTGGCAGCGATTTCTCCCACGCTCTTGTGCTGCAGCTCAACGGCAAGGTGCTTGAGCACCTAGGCCGTCTGGACGAGGCAGCATCCTGCCTGCGGCGCGCGGCCGACATCTGCCAGAGCTGCGGCTACAAAACCGGCGCCGCCGAGTGCCACCACCAGCTCGGCATCGTGCTCACCCAACTCGGCCAGCCGGCCGCCGCCGAGCAGAGCCTGCGCGTCGCCGTCGACCTGTACGGCATGCTCGGGTTCACCGCTGAGGCCGCCCAGGCCGCCGCCGATCTCAACAACCTGACCACCGGAGCCGGACTGCTCAGCGATCACGGCCAGCAGACCGCGACGCCGGAGTGAGCGCAGATGCCTCCTTCGAACCACCTTGCCGGGAGTGTGCATGATTATGAAACAGCGTCATGCTTGTGCCGGATCACAAATTGACGTACACCTGTGGAATGCGGGAGCGCGTGAGTGGCTGCTTACACATCGCCGACCCGCCTCTTCGGTCGCGAGCGTGAGCTTGGCTTACTCAGTGAGCTGATCGACCAGCTCATCGAGGGCGTCGGCGGTGCCCTGATAGTCAGCGGCGAGGCCGGGATCGGGAAATCAGCCCTGCTGGCCGCGGTTACGCGGCAGGCGCAAGGCCGCGGGGTGCGGGTCCTGTTCGCGGCCGGTGTGCAGTCAGAGGTACAAATGCCATTCGCCGGCCTCCATCAGCTGCTGCAACCCCTCATGCCCGCGGCCGATGGGCTGCCCGGGCGCCTGCGAGCCGCGCTGCTCGCGGCGTTCGGACTGTCTGACGCGGGCGCTCCCGAGCTGTTCCTCATCGGCCTGGCGGCGCTCGAGGTCATCGATGAGGCGGCCGAGCACTCCCCCGTGCTGCTGGCCATCGACGATGCGCAGTGGCTGGACCAGCCAAGCTGCGCGGTGCTCGCTTTCGTCGCCCGTCGGCTGGCGGAGGAGCCAGCCCTGATGCTGGCCGCGGTGCCAGATGGGCACGAGAGCCCATTCAACGGCGCTGGGCTCGCCGGGCTACGGCTTGAACGGCTGGCTCCGGATGCCGCGGCGGCCGTGCTGGACGCGAGCGCTCCAGGCCTGCCGCCAGCCGCGCGCGAGCGCCTGCTCACGGAAGCGATGGGCAGCCCGCTGGCGCTAGTGGAGCTGCCGACCGTTCTGGAGACGGAGCATGGCCGCGCTCGCATGCTCCCGCCGGGCGGGCTGCCGCTGACCACGCGCCTGGTACAGGCGTTCGCGGCCCAGGCGTCCGGGCTGCCGACCGCGACCCGGTCGCTGCTGCTGGCCAGTGCCGCCAACGACGGCGATGCCCTCTCTGAGGCGCTGAGCGCTGCCAGCAAGCTCGCGGACCGGGAATTGACGCTGGATGCGCTTGAGCCTGCCGTCGCGGCGCGGCTGGTGGAGATCGACGAGACGCGGCTGCGATTTCGTCATCCGCTGATGCGTGCGGCGGTCTACCAGAGGGCCAGTTTGTCGTGGCGGCAGGCGGCGCATGCCGCGCTGGCGCAGGTGCTCGCTGGCGAGCCCGACCGTCAGGTGTGGCACCGGGCGGCGGCGGCCATGACCGCTGATGAGGAGGTGGCCCGGCTCCTGGATGAGGCCGCGGAACGGGCCTTTCACCGAGGTGCGGTCGCGGTCGCGATAAGTGCGCTGGAGCGGGCGGCGGGGCTGTCGGAGAGCCCGGCCAGCCGGGGTCGGCGGCTGCGGCGAGCAGCGGAGCTAGCCTTTGATTATGGCCTGCCGGAGCTGAGCCGCCAGCACCTACGGGCGGCGCAGTCGCTGGCGCTGCCGACCGAGGAGCAGTCGTTGGTGGCCTGGCTGAGCGAGGCCACCGCCGAGAACGCGTGGTCGGGCTCGGCGCGATTCGGCTCGTTTGCCAAGCTTGCCGGCCAGCTGATCGCGCGCGGGCAGGCGCAGCGGGCGGCGGAACTGCTGGCAACTATCGCGTTGCGGCTCTGGTGGGGGAACCCGGACCAGCAGACGAGGACCGCGATGGTCACCCTCGCACAGCGGATACCGCTCGCGCCAGACCATCCGGTCCTGCTCACCCTGCTGGCCTTCGCCGACCCGGTGCGGCAGGCGCCACTGGTGGTTAGCCGGCTCTCGCGCCTGCACCCCGATGCTGCCGATCCCGCCGGGACCTACCTCCTGGGTGCCGCCGCTACGGGGGTGTGGGCACAAGACCGCTCGCTTGCCTTCCTCGAGGTGGCCGTCCGGGGCCTGCGCGCGCAGGGCCGGGT
>WNFJ01592610.1_pt1 | contig 16617 bp, 17 predicted proteins | sample 5400461 | NCBI WGS metagenome assembly WNFJ01 (sample SAMN13153349, study PRJNA577476) | soil metagenome | isolation source: 115 cm saprolite on Douglas fir-dominated hillslope | place: USA:California | collected 2013-09-17 | reverse complement strand
TCGCGGCGCGGCGCTGGAACTTTTCTGTGAATGGCCGCCCGATGTTCCTGCGCGGAGCCTGCTACGTGCCGTCTTACAGGCTCGATGAGCTGACTCCAGAGACGTTTGCCGCCGACATTGCGGTCGCCAGGCAGGCGAACCTCGATGCCCTGCGCGTCGTGGCCAACGTGCTGCCCCCCGACTTCTACCGACAGGCGGACGAGGCGGGCATGCTTGTCTTTCAGGACCTTCCGCTCATCGGCACCTACGTCTATCACGGGCGCAGCGATGAAGCGCGATTCTTCGAGACCGCGGCGCGCGAGCAGCAGGCTGAGATGGTCGCGATGCTGCACAACCATCCCTCAGTCGCGCTGTGGGTCGGGCACGAAGAACCGCCATGGCTCGCCACGAATTTCGACCTCGGCGAAGTGCATGCCGTGCGGCAGAACCATTCTGTCGACCAGGACCTGAAGTCAGCCTTCGACCGACTTGATTCGAGCCGGCCCTCGATCGCAGCCTCGGGCGACATCGACCTCCACCTGATGCTCGGCTGGTCGGATGGCTCATGGCGCGACATCGGCCACGTCGAGCCATTGATGGTCACCGCGTTCGGCGCCCAGTCCCTACCCGACGCCGATTCGCCGGCGTGGGAGAGGATCGGCAAGCGATGGCCCGTCGCCGACGACGAGCCCGCCTGGCGTCACGCCGGTTTCCAGCCCATCAACTGGGCCGAGCGCGGCGTGGGGCTGCCGTCCGCTTTCCAGAGCCTCGACGATTACGTGGAGGAGTCGCAGGAGTACCAGGCTGGACTGATCCGATACGCGGCCGAGCATCTGCGCACGCGGAAGTTCGAGTCTTGCTGGGGTGCGTTCGCCTATCACCTGGTCGACCCGATTTGGGGCATCGGGTTCGGAATGCTCGACGGCGCGCGGAGACCGAAGCTCGCACTCGAAGCCCTGCAGGTCGCGTTCAAGGCGACCCGCGTGATCATCGAACCCCTTGCGTTCGAGGCAGATCGCCCCTTTGGCGTGCTGCAGCGTCCGCGCGTTCCATTCGCGACGCGGCTCGTCGTCGTCAACGACGATCCAAGCGTGATGGGCCGGGGCGTCATTCGCTGGTCGGTCGCGAGGGAAAGAGCAGCAGGCGCTCGCGGACTCGACCGCGTGCGCGACGTCGTGCAGAAGAAGTCGTACTCCGGTTCCGTCGAAGTCGAGGTCCCGACGGCATTCGAGCCCGCGGTGAGCGCGACGACGCTCAGCCTCCCGCTTGCGGCCGAGGGCGAGTACCGGCTCGAGGCGACTCTGACCATGTCTGGGCGTGAGGTGGATCACGCGGAGCTGAGCTTCACCGTCTCGTCGGCGCGGGCGGCGGATCGGCCGCGGCCCGAGATTCCGCGTTACCTCGCGGAGCGGCTGGCCGACCTGAACAGCCTGCGGCCTGAGAACCAGGGCTTGAGCTTCGCGCTGGAAAACCGAACGCGGCCGGCCGTGCTCGTCGGCGTGACTGGTTTGCGGCTCGACGGAGTGCTGGTCACCGGACACAGGTTGCAGATCGAAACGAACGCGGGTCTCGCGCCACTTCCCAAGCGCCTCGACATGCCTCTGGGCCGGCGGATGACGCTCCACGTGGTGACCGGCGAGGCCATCAGCGCAGGCGCCCATTCGCTGGAAGCCGACATCACGGTCCCAGGGATCGCATCGGGGCGCCTTGTGATCGAAAACGGCGCCATGGCGCGTGGCGGCGGCTGACCTCGGTGGCATACTTCTGCACTACGCATTTGTCGCTTAAAGTCACGGATCCACTGCCGCAGTAGGCGAGAAGGGAGGCTCCCCACCGCATGCCCTCGACTGAAATACTGGACGGAATCATGGCGGTGGCGGCCCTGCTCGCCGCCTACGTCTTCCTCCGGACGCGCCGTCGCAAGAAGAAGTCCGCACCTCCTGTGCGCCCTGCTGCCCCGACCAACCAGACCGCCGGGGTCGCAGCGACATGGGCGCCGCCCACGCCGGCGAGGCCGGCCAACGTGGCGCCGACGATCGTGACCCCGCCCAACGCCGCATGGGGAGGTTCCCCCCCGGCAAGGCAGGCCGCGGGCGGATGGGGATCGCCGGCCTCACCAGCGGTCGCCTCGCCACAGGCACCGTCCAACTCGCCGTCGTGGGGCGGGCCGCCGCCCGCGGCCGCACCCGCCGCTCCTCCTGGCGAGCCGGCGCCGACCTGGGGCGCACCTCCGCCGTCGCCGCCCACGACAGGCGCCCCGACCTGGGGCTCGCCTGCGCCCGCGGCACCGCCCGCCGCGGCTCCAGCGCCCTCGTGGGGCGGGTCGGCGGCGCCGCCCGCGCCCTCCCCGTCCGGGGAGACTGGAGGACCATCGTGGGGCGCGCCACCAGCGCCGGCTCCGTCCTGGGGTGCACCGCCTGCGGCTGGGGCCGCTGCCCAGGCCGTTCCCTCGGCGCCCTCGTGGAACCCGCCGGCCGCGCCCGGCTGGGATGCGCCTCCCGCCGCGCCGCCTGCTCCGGCGCCCCCGGCCGCGGCCGCACCGGCACCGGGCACCGGCGATTGGGGCGCGCCTGCGGTCGCCGCCTCGTGGGGCGCACCCCCCGCGGCTGCGCCCGCTCCACCTCCGACTGTCGCCCCGGCGTGGGACGCCGCGGCCGCGCCGCCCGCCTCCGCGCCCCCGGGGCCGTCGTGGGGTGAGCCGTCGGCTGCGCCCGCATGGGAGGCTCCCCGGACCGAAGAGCCCGCCGCGCCCCCGGCCCCGTCCTGGAGCCCCCCGCCCGCGCCCGCTCCTGGGCCTCCGCCTCCATCCGCCGGGGTAGTGTCGCCACCGTGGAACGCACCCGCGCCGGCCTGGGCGGCCGCCGCACCTCCCGCTGAGGCCACGGCTCCCTCGACTGATTCGGAGCTGGCCGCGGGGGCTGCCGAAGCGAGTGCGCCGCCGGTTGAACCCGCCGTTGCCGCGCCGCCTCCACCGCCATGGCAGCCACCGCGAGCCGCCGTCGTATCGGACGTGGCGGAGACGATGGTGGCGGGACAGCCGATCGACACCGGCGGAGCGGAGCGCGAGCCGACGACCCTGATGCCCGCATGGCAGCCGCCGCCGTCGGCGCCTCCTTCTGTGCCCGAGACCATGGCGATGCCCGCGCGGCCTGCGCCGCCCGACGCGGCCGCCGCAGCTGCCGGCGTCCAGGCCGAGCTGACGATCGAGACTGGACCGGACGCCGGCCGCAAGCACCGCGCCGGCGACCACGCGATGCGTCTGGGCCGCTCGCCGGACAACGACGTGATCCTCCGCGACCCCGCGACGAGCGGACACCACGCGCGGCTCGAGCGTCGCGGCGATCAGTTCTGGCTGGTCGACCTGGGCAGCACGAACGGGACCTTCGTCAATGGCGAATCCATCCAAGAGAAGCAGCTGAACCACGGCGACCGCGTGACCGTCGGCCAGAACTCAGTCCACTTCGCAGTACTCGGAGCCTAGTGTCGGTCTGGCTCGTTAGGTAACGCATGCGTCTACGTATCGCGTGGGCCACAGACCCGGGTCTCGAGAGAGAGGAGAACGAGGACTCGGTCTCCGTCTGGCGAAACAAGGCCGGGCTCGACACCCTCATCGTGGTGTGCGACGGGATGGGCGGCCACGCGGCGGGTCAGCACGCGAGCTCGATCGCGGTCAAGACGATGACCAAGGTGCTCGCGGAGGACGGCCAGGAAGGGCCTGATGTCGAGCGCCTCAAGCGAGCGTGCAAGGAAGCCAACTCGGCAGTCTTCGCCGCGGCGCGCGACAACCCTGAGTGGGCGGGGATGGGAAGCACGCTGACAGTGGCGGCGATTCGCTCCGGCGAGGCCGCGCTCCTCAACGTCGGGGACAGTCCCGCCTACCTGTTCCGCAACGGGCTCGCGAAGCTCGTCTCGCAGGACCATTCGTGGCCCGCCGAGCAGGTTCGTCTCGGCCTGATCAAACCGGAGGAAGCCGCCACCCATCCGCTCAAGCACCGCTTGACGCGCGCGGTCGGCGTGTGGGAGCAGATCCAGGCTTTTACCGACAAGATCAAGCTCGAAGAAGGCGACGCGATCGTGCTCTGCAGCGACGGTGTAGAGACCGCTGGGGTGAGCGTGGAGGAGATGGGCCGCCTGCTGCTCCGTGATGGCAACCTCGACCGCGGCGCCGAACGTGTCATCGAGCGCTGCCGCGAGCTGGGCGCTCCTGACAACGTCACGCTCGCGGTCGCGCGCGTCGAGGTCGACGTGACGAAGACCGCCGTGCTGCCGAAGCTGAAGATCTAGTAAGCGCGGGCCAGCAGCTCTGACACGTGCTCGACCTTCATGGCCGAGCCTCTCTTGCGCAATCCCGCTTCGAGCTGCATCTGGCAGCCGGGGTTGGCCACCGCGACGACGTCGGCCCGCGTGGCGAGCAGGTCGTCGAGCTTCTCCTGCAGGATGCGATTCGACATCTGCGGCTCGAGCGTGCTGTATAGACCAGCAGCCCCGCAGCAGATGTCCGGATGGCGCATCTCGGCCAGCTCAACGCCTTGCAACGACTGGATGAGCTGGCGCGGCTGCTTCTTGATGCGCTGCGCGTGCGCCAGGTGGCATGCGTCCTGGTAGGTGACGCGCATCTTCACGGTCCGCTCCGGCTCCGGCAGACCGACCTCGACGAGCCATTCAGACAGGTCCTTGACGCGGCCCTTCAGCCCTGGATAGAAATCCTTGAGATGAGCGCCGCAGCCGGCCGAGTCGACGATCAACGCATCGAAGGCGCCGGCGTCGTACGTCCGCATGTTGGCCTCGCGCAGCCGCTCCGCGCCCTCGAGATCGCCGTTGTGCGCGAACAGCGCGCCACAGCATCGCTCGCCCGGTGGGAACCAGACCTCACAGCCGGCGAGCTGCAGGAGCTTGACTGCAGCGTCGTGCGACTGCGGGTAGAGGATGGGCATCACGCATCCCACCAGAAACGCAACGCGATGCTTGCGCCGCCCGATGGCCGGCGCGACGTTGTTCGCGGGTGGCCGGAAGCGTGGGCGTAGCCGAGGGAGCATTCGACCGGAGCGGGCGACCGAGGTGAGGCCCACCTTCTGGGCCAGCCGGGTCGCGGCGCCGGCCGCCTTCAATCGTCCCGGATGTCCGACCAGCTGGCGCAGCGCGGTCTTGCTCACCGCGCGCTTGAACGACGGGCGGCGCATGTCTTCCAAGTCCGCCCGCCCAGCCTCGATGATGCGGCCGTACGGGACGCCGGATGGGCACACGCCCTCGCACGTGCGACAGCCCAGGCACAGGTCGATGTGCTTTACCTGCTCCTCGTTGAACGGGAGCGTCGAGCGTTTCCACTGCGTCATGAGATAGATGCGCCCTCGGGGCGACTCGGTCTCGAGTCCCGTGACACGAAACGTGGGGCACGCGTCGAGGCACAAGCCGCAGTGGACGCAAGTGGCGAGGTCGTCGTCGGACAGGCGCGAGAAGGGAGCCGTCACACGACGAACCGCCCGGGGTTGAGCACGTGATTCGGGTCGAATGCGTTCTTGAGCCGCCGCATGATCTCGAGCGTCGGCGGCGCTGTCCCCCACGCACCGACATCGCGCATGAATGCGTCAGGTGCAGCGAGCATCACGAGCGCTCCGCCGGCGGCCTCGACCTTGGCGCGCACGTCCTGGACGGATTTCGCGTCGGTTGTGACCGCCCAGTGCGCGACGCCGACGCCGGGCGAGGCCCACCACTCCGCGGCGTCCGGAAGCGCCTCGACGATCCGCCGCAGCTCCGACCGCGGCAGCGCGATTCGCGCCCAGCGCTCGGCCGCGCGGCCCGAGTGCTCATCCCACACAGCGTCGTCTTCGCGTCTCCAGCCCAGGTCCTCCGTCACCCGTCTGACCGCGGCCGGGCTGCCCGAGTAGCGCGCGAGGACTCGGCCGTCAGAGAGCAACTCGAGCGCCGTGGGGGCGAGCGGCGTCGAGAGCGCTCGTTCCGCAGCGGCCCAGCCACCCTCGTCGGAGAGAGTCTCATCCTGCAGCGGGCGCGGGAAGACCTTGAACGACGCCGCGACGATCACACCGAGCGACCCGAGCGCGCCGTAGTGCAGCTTCATCATGTCGTAGCCGCTTACGTTCTTGACCACGCGGCCGCCGCCGGTCGCCAGCTTGCCGTCGGGGAGTGCGACGCGGATGCCGATGAGGAAATCGCGCGGCGAGCCGTACCGAAGGCGGACCGGTCCGGTCCAACCCGTCGCGAGCAGCCCGCCGATGGTGTGGCCGGGCGAGTTGAACGGGTCGAGAGGCAGGAACTGACCAGCTTTGGCGAGCTCCGCCTGCAGAGCCTCGAGCGTGATGCCCGCCTCGACGCTGACCACCATGTCGGCCTGCGAGTGCTCGATCACGCGGTCGAGCCGAGTGGTCTGCAGGAGCACGTCGCAGCGTTCGAGGATGTTGCCCATCCCGGTGGCCTTTCCACCGCCGGCAGGCGCCACGGCGAGCTTCGATTCGGCGGCTTCGTGCAGGCGGCGAGCCAGCTCCTCGGCGGTGGCCGGCGTCTCCACCACCGGATTGGTCACCACCATTTCGCCTCGACCGCGAGGCCGGTTCGGCCCGCGAGCTGAACCATCTTGCGTGAAGGGTCGGGGAAGACCTTGCCCGGGTTGAGAATTCCATCCGCGTCGAATACGTCCTTCACGCGGTGCATCGCGCCGAGATCGTCCTCGCTGTAGATCCAAGGCATGAACTGGTTCTTCTCCAGGCCGATGCCGTGCTCGCCCGAAAGCGTTCCGCCCATCTCCACCACGGCGCGCAGCATCTCTTCGCCCGCCGCCTCGACCTGGTGCATGACCTGTCGGTCGCGCAGGTCGAAGAGGATGTTGGGATGCAGGTTGCCGTCGCCGGCGTGGAAGACGTTGGCCACGGGCAGCTGGTAGTGCTCGCCGATCTCGCCCACCGCTGAGAGGACCTGCGGCAGGCGCGATCGCGGCACGACTCCGTCGTGCAGGTAGTAGTTCGGCTTGATCCGCCCCAGGGCGCCGATCGCGCCCTTGCGCCCAGCCCACAGCAGGTCGCGCTCGGCGGGGGTCTGCGCCTCGCGGAGCGCGTAGCCGTGGTTCGCGGTGAGGATGTCGGTGATCGTGACCATGAGCTCGCGCGTCGACTCTGGAAGCCCATCGACCTCGACCAGCAGGACCGCGCCCGCGTCGGTCGGATAGCCGGCGTGGTAGTGCGCCTCGACCGCGCCAACGGTCACGCGGTCCATCATCTCGAGCGCCGACGGCACGATGCCGTGACTGATCACCGCCGACACAGCCTGGCTCGCCGTTTCGATCGTCGGGAACGCGGCCAGAAGCGTGGCGACGCTCGGCGGGATGCGCAGGAGCTTCACCTTGATCTTCGTGATCGCGCACAGCGTGCCTTCCGAGCCGACAAGCACGCCGCACAGGTCGAGGCCGACCCGGTCGGGCACATCACCGCCGACCCAGTGCACGCTGCCGTCCGCGAGCACGACCTCCATGCCGAGCACGTGGTTGGTGGTGACGCCGTAGTAGAGGCAGTGCGGCCCGCCGGAATTTTCGGCCGCGTTCCCGCCGATGGTGCACGCCTTCTGGCTGGACGGATCGGGCGCGTAGAAAAGGCCGTGCTGAGCGGCGACAAGCGAGAGCTCCTGGTTGACGACGCCCGGCTCGACCAGCGCGGTCTGCGCCACCGGGTCGATCTCGAGGATGTGGCGCATCCGCGTCACCTGCATGGCGATGCCGCCGCGGATGGTCACTGCGCCGCCCGACAGCCCGGTGCCTGCGCCGCGCGGGACGAGCGGGATGCGGTGCCTGGCCGCGACCTTCATCGCGCTCGCCACGTGCTCGGTCGACGAGGCGAGCACGACCGCGTCCGGCATCGCGCCCTCGATCGAAGCGTCGCGCTCGAAGATCCGGAGGTCGTTTGGCGCGTCGATCACCGCGTCGCGCCCGACGATGCGGCGCAGCTCCTCGGCGACGCCGGCTGGGAGTCCCACTACGCGATCGGCGCCTCGCGGTCGGGGCTGTGCTCGAAAGCCTCGAACCGCCTGGTCATCGCTCCCGGCAGGCCGGGCGCTTCGTTTGACTCCCCGCCTACGACCAGCAGGTCGAGCCAGCGCCGGCATTCCTCGTCGGTGGGCATGCGGTCCTCGCGCTCGAAGATCGCCTCCTGGATGCGGCTGTGCGGCGAGACCTGGATCGTGTACCAGACCGACAGGCCGTCGGGCGTCACGACGTGGTGCGACTCGTCGACGCGGCGGTTGATGGGGAGGCGAAGAGGCTTTGCCTCGGCCGCGGCGCGCAGCCGCGCCGCCTCGCCCGCGATGTCGATCACGAGCCCCAGCTTAAACTCGAACTCGTGACGGGCCGAGACCGGGTGGCTGCGGCGTTGAAGATGGACGTGGCCGACCGCCCTCCCGTCGGGGCGTGGGGCCACACCTACCGCGAGGAGTGGTCGCCAGAGGCTCTCGCCGCGGTCACGGTGGAGCGGGCGCGGCGGTACGGATGGGACTTCGTCAAATTTCAACCGCGCGCGAGCTGCTTCGCCGAAGCGTTCGGTTCGCTCTATCACCCGTCGGGACATCGGCTCCGCGGGCCGATCCTGATCAAGCCCGCGGTGCCGGATCTCGATTCGTGGACGTCGGTGCGGCTGGTCGAGCCGAAGGCGCTCGACGACCAGGTCGCCTCGATCGGGATGGTGGCGCGCGAGCTCGGTCCCGGCGTCCCAGTGATCCAGACGGTATTCAGCCCGATCACGGTCGGCGGATACCTCGTCGGCAAGTCGCAATCGCGCGTCGTGCGAGAGCTGCGCAAATACCCGGAGCTCGTCGGCCCGGCGCTGGAGCGGATCGCGGAGGCGCTGCGCGATTTCAGCAATCGATCGGTCGAAGCGGGCGCGGCGGGGATCTTCTACGCGATCTCCGGTTACGCTGGCCGCAAGGTGATGAACGAGGACCTCTATCGAGATCTGGTCCTGCCTTACGACCTCGCGGTGCTCGATCGATTGCCGAACACAGCATGGTTCAACGTGCTCCACCTGTGCGGCTCCAACCTCAACTTCGGGCTGGCGCGCGACTTGCCTGCCCAGGCGGTGAGCTGGTCGATCCACAACCAGGGCAACCCGTCGCTAACCGCGGGCCGCGAGATCGCGGGGCGCGCCGTGATGGGCGGGTTGAGCCACCGGGCGACCCTCGTCTACGGCCCGCCGCCGAAGATCGAGGCCGAGGCGCGCAGGGCGATCGAGGAGACGGGAGGGCGCGGATTGCTCATCGCGCCTGGATGCTCGGTCCCTCCGCGCGTGCGCGAGACGAACCTCGCCGCGATGGTCACGGGGGTGGCTGCATGAGCCGCGTCGAAGGCCTTGCCGAGGTCGTCCTGTGGGTCGCGGACATGGAGGCGTCCCTGCAGTTCTATCGCGACCAGTTCGGGCTCGAGCTCATCTCGCCGCCCCAGCTGCCGAACAAGTTTCTGAAAGTCTCGGAGGCGGGCGGCATCCCGGAGATGATCGTGCTCATCCCGCACCCCCACCCGGACAGCTACTTCCCTACGCACCGAGAGCGCGAGAAAAGGACGCTCCACCACCTGGCGTTTCGGGTGAGCCGTCACGAGTACGACGCGCTGGAGACTCAGTTCATCGAGATTGGCGTCGAGGTCCGGCACGGAGTGCATCCCGTGCTGACGAAGGTGCGTACCTTTTACGTCGACGACCCGGACGGGAACGAGGTCGAGGTGATCGGCCCCGCCTGATCCGTCGCCACCGGGACGGGCTACGACCCTTCAGCGACGCAACCCAGGAGGGCCCGATAGGCACCACATCCTGGTCGGCTGAGGTCAATCGGCGTAACGATGCCTCACGATTGGACGTTGCCATCCTGACGATGAGCCGGCGGGCGGCACTCGTGGCGAGCCTTGCTGGATTGTTGGCCGCGTGCGGCGCCGTGCCTACCGCGGCGGTCGGCACACCGTCTGCCTCGCCATCCCAGGTCGCAAGGACCTCTCCTGCGCTTCGCCAAGTGCCTCTACCTCGGCTGGAGTCACTCCAATCCCCTCGCCCCTTCCAGGTGCCAGTCCGGCGGGCTCGCCATGTATGGCGATTTCATCCCCGTCCCCGGTTACGTCCTGGCACGGATACAGCGACGCGACCTACGGATTCAAGATTTCGTACCCGCTTGGCTTTCAGTTCCAGCCTCTGCATGGCGTCGCGGGGACGGCGATCGTCAGGCTGTACCGCGCGGTCGACGACTGCTATGCCAGTGGGTATCCGCCGGGACAGATCGAACTCGGTGTGTTTGCGAATGATGCCAGCACCTTGGCGGCCTGGGTTCAAAAGCACTCGGATGTCGACTGCGCCGGGACGAACGCGACGGCCTTCATCTTCGGCGTCTCCAACACGCATTCGGTCACCGTGGACGGCCGGGCTGCTATCGCATTCGACGACAAGTCGAGCGGATGTGGCGGCCCTGCCTCGAGTGGGCAGGAGACCGCCTTCGTCCTGAGCCCCAACTACGTCTTCATGGTCGGCTGGTGGACCGCCGGCCCTGACTATGCCCCGACGCTGCGCCAGATCACGTCGGAGATGCTTGGCACCTTCAGTGCATGAGCGTCTGTTCCGAGCTTCGGCCGGAGCGTGACGTCCCGCCCTCGCCTAGGTGGCCTGGGGTTTGGCCTCCACCGCGGCCTGAGGTGCGCGGGTGATTAGCGCGAACGCGACACCCGCAACCACGAGAACCGTGACCACGATGACCGAGACGGGCTCCGGCAGGTGGATGCCAAGAGCCGCGTCCAGCGAGTAGGCGCCCGGGCCGGTCAGCGCGAGCGCCGCTGCGGCCGCGATGATCGCGAGGTTGAACTCGTAGCCGCCCTTGCTGACGAAGAAACCCTTGGGCAGGTGAACGAGAGCGATGGCCACCAGCATGGATGCGGCGATTGCGGCGTTCGGAAGAGGGAAGAGGAGGCCGAGAGCGAGCCCGATCCCGCCGGCGAACTCAGCAAGCGCGGACACCCAGGCCCAGGGAGTGGCTGGGCGAATCCGCATCCGGTTCATGGCGCCCGTCCAGCCGGTCATGCCGGGCCCACCGAACGAGCCGAAGAGCTTCTGGGCGCCGTGCGCGGCCAGGATTCCACCGATGACGAGACGAAGAATCAACAATCCCAGCGCAACCATCTATTGACTTACCTCCCCAGCCGTGAACATCAGCGTATCCATGGAAATTCCACGCATCGGTGCGGGCCAAACGTGCCGAGCGGTCTGGATAGACTCAGCCCTCAGGGCCCGTAGCTCAGACTGGTTAGAGCGGCCGACTCATAATCGGCTGGTCGGTGGATCGAGGCCACCCGGGCCCACCCCGCCAATGCGCGAGTGCGTGCGTTCGCGGCGCCAAGCTTGCGCTTTAACATCGGCTGGTGATCCGGGCCGTTTTCGGCGACGCGCTCCTGGATCCAGCGTCGGGCGAGCAGACCCGTGGGGCGGTCGTCCTCATCGAAGATGGGCGGGTCACCAGGGCGGGGCCTCGCAACGGAACGCAGGTCCCTCGCGACGCGGAGACCATCGACGCCGCGGGACTCACCCTTCTGCCCGGCCTGATCGACTGCCATGTCCACCTCACGTCGCTTGGCGAGGGCCTCGATTTCACGCGCGAGCTCGTCACCCCTCCGACCTTCGAGCTCATGCGCGCCGTGCGCGCCGCGAGGCGCACCCTCGACGCGGGCTTCACTTCGGTGCGCGACGCGTCGGGTTCGCCAGCTGGCATCCGGATGGCCATCGACGCCGGCTACTTCCCTGGCCCGCGGATGTTCGTAACCGTCAGCGCGCTCAGCCAGACCGGCGGCCACACCGACGCGCACTTCATGTGCGGCGCGGACCTCGACATCCCACTGCCCGACCGGCCTCACCAGGTGGTCGACGGCGTCGAGGCGATGCGCCTTCGCGTGCGCGAGGTGATCCGCGCGGGCGCCGACTGGATCAAGCTCTGCACGTCCGGCGGCGTCCTCTCGCCCGGCGACCAGCCACACCACTCGGCGCTGACACCGGAGGAGATCAAGACCGCGGTCGATGAGGCGCGGGCGCAGGGCCGCAAGGTGATGGCGCATGCGCAAGCCAACGCCGGGATCAAGAACGCGTTGAGAGCCGGGGTCGCCACCATCGAGCACGGCATCTGGCTCGACGGCGACGCGATCGAGATGATGCTCGACGGGCACAACGCGCTCGTGCCGACGCTGATCGCGCCGCACTGGGTGATCCGCCACGCCGAGGGGGGGAAGATGCCCTCCTACGCGATTCAGAAAGCGCGCGCTGTGATCGACGACCACAAGTCGAGCGTGCGCCAGGCGATCGAGTCGGGGGTGACGATCGCGTTCGGCACCGACACCGGAGTCGGACCGCACGGCTCCAACGGCGAGGAGTTCCTGCTGATGCGCGAGCTCGGCATGGAGCCGATCGACTGCATCCGCGCCGCGACCACCGTGGCCGCCGACACCATCGGGATGAAGGGCGTCGGGTCGATCGAGCCAGGCTCGTGGGGCGACGTCATCGGGGTGCCGGGCGACCCAGTCGCAAACCTCGACCTGCTGGCGAAACCCGAGAACGTGCATCTGGTCGTCAAGGGCGGCGAGGTCATCAAGCGCAGCGCCCGATAATGGCCGGGAGATGAGACTCGACTGGGCGCTGCTCGCCAACGCCGCCGAAGCGCCGCCCAACGGCCTCGTCTACATCCTCGGCGCCGGGTTCGACACGCTCGTCCGCGATCAGTTCCCGACGCCCTTCGGCGGTGCGATCGTGCTCCGCCTCCTCACCACCAGGCTCGAGACCGAGCGCCCGCACAAGGTCGAGGTCCATGGATCTGATGAAGACGGCCAGGCGGTGCTCCAGAAGCCGATCGTGCTCAACCTGCCGGCGAGGCAGGTGCCGGCGGACTATCCGCACGGCTGGGACCTCGCCGCGAGCATCGTCATCAACCTCGCGACGGTGCCCATCGAGCGGCCCGGCTTCTACAACTTCGAGATCATGATCGACGACCAGCAAGTGCGCACCCTGCCTTTTCGGGCTGTGAAAGCGGCGGCGGTCCAGACGGTTTGACGGCCGCCGTCAGCAACTTCATCGCGAGCTACGGCCTGCTCGCCGTGTTCGTCCTGATGGTGGCCGAGAGCTGCGGCTTCCCCTTTCCCAGCGAGGTCATCATGCCGACCAGCGGACTGCTCGCGTCGACAGGCCACATGAACCTCGTCGCGGCGATCTTCGCCGGTGCGGCGGCGAACCTTGTCGGCTCCCTGATCGCTTACGCGGTCGCCGCGCGCTGGGGCGAGCCGCTGCTGCTCGGGCCCGGCCGATACATCGGAATCCGCCGCCACCACCTGGAGATCGCCGACGGTTGGTTCAAGCGCTGGGGCTTGCTCGCGGTGCTGATCGGCCGGGTCCTGCCGGTGATTCGGACGTACATCTCGTTTCCCGCGGGCCTGGCCCGCATCGAGCTCGCGCGGTTCTCGATTCTCACGTTCGTGGGCGCGCTGCCGTGGTGCGCGGCGCTTGCGATCGCCGGCTACTCGCTGGGCAAGAACTACGACCGGATCAGCGGCCCGGTCGAAAAGGGCGCCATCGTCATCGTGCTACTCGTCGTGATCGTCGTAGTGGCCTGGTACATCCGGGGCCGCGAACCGCGCAGCTGAGAAGCGCGAGATGTCGCGCTTGGTCCCGCCGTCGCACACCAGGTCGGCGGCGATGTCGCCGATGACCGGCGCGAACTTGAAACCGTGGCCTGAGCAGGCGCTGATGACGACCAAACGCTTGTCGCCCGGCGCGAAGTCGATCACGAAATGGCCGTCAGGAGTGTTGGTGTACATGCAGGTCAGCGTGCGGGTGACGTGCCCGCTGACACCGCGCAGGTAAGTCGAGGCCAGCAGGCGAAGCGGGTCGATGTCGGAGTCGTCGACGCGCCGCCGAATCGTCTCTGGGGTCGTCGCCTCGCCGTCATGATGCCGGCCGACCTTGACGGTCCTGCCGTCCAGGCTGGGGATGCCGTACATGAACCCTCCCTCAGGCGATCGCCGGACGAACGCGGGAAATCGATCCGGGCCGAACCAGTCGGCATCGCGCGCGATGGAGAACCAGACGTGCACCTGGCGCTCCACGCTGAGCGGAATCCAGTCGATCAGCTCGGGAGTCCATGGCCCGGCGGCGACCACCACCGCATCGAATTCCGAGCGGAGCTCGGCGACAGAGCTCACCTTCTTGTCGCGAACGAGCTTGGGCGCGTGGGCCAGCATCGCCGTCACCGCGGCTTCTGGATTCAGGACTCCGGCCTGGCGATCGAGCACCGCCACGTCGCCGTCGTGCACGACGTGGCCGCGGAATCGGCGCCTGAGCGATGCGGTGTCGAGGAATTCAGCGTCCAGACCGTGTTCCTTCGCCGAGGCCTGGGCACCGACGACCACGTCGGAGGACGCGTCGCCGATCATCAGCGCGCCGGTCATCGTCAGGAGGCGCTGGCCGCTCGTGGCTTCGAGCTCGCGCCACAGCGCGAATGCCTCCTGGAGGAGCGGCACGTAAAACGAGCCCTCGAAGTACGCGCTTCTGATGATCCGCGACTCGCCGTGCGTGGAACCGAAGGCGTGAGGTGGCGAGTGGCGGTCGAAGCAGACTACGTCCACGCCGCGCTTGGCGAGCCGCCACGAGGTCGCGGCGCCCATCGCGCCGCCACCGATCACGGCGACTTTCATGAAACTAGTCCGGCGCTATCCGGGCGATTGGCTGTCCGGGCACGACGAGGTCGCCCACGTCGAGCAGCAGGGCCTCGACCACGCCCGCGAGCGGGGACGGGATCTCGGCGTTCACCTTGTCGGTGTGCACCTCCATCAAGGTCTCTCCCTCGGCCACGTGCTCGCCGGTCTGCTTGCTCCACGCGCCGACTGTGATCTCCTCGGCGCCCTGCAGCTCCGGCATCACGACTTCCTGGACCTCGACGCTCATTGAGCTATTGTCGTCGACCAAGCGCCACCAGCCCCTCCGGCGCTTCGCGCCACCTCCCCATGAATGGGGAGGATCAAGCCATCGAGACGACGTCGAGCAGGTCCTCCTCCCAGTAGTCGAGCCGGCCCTCGGGCATGAACAGGACGCGGCCGGGGTGCAGCGCCTCCACGAACTCGGGGTCGTGGCTGACGATCACCATGGTCCCGGGCCACTCGGCCAGGGCGTGCGCCACCCCGGTGCGGGACGGCGGGTCGAGGTTGTTGGTGGGCTCGTCGAGGAGCAGGAGGTTGTGCCGGCCCGCCACGAGCTGGGCGAGCGCGAGCTTGGTCTTCTCGCCTCCGGAGAGCGTCCCCGCGTCCTGCCTTGCGATGTCGCCGGTCAGGTTGAACGCATGTGCGCCAGCACGGGTACACCGGGCCGGATGCCTTCGTGCTCCTGCGCGTAGTAGCCGAGCGAGACGCCGTGGCCGAGGCGGGACGTGCCGGCGTTCGGCTCGCTCTCGCCGGCGAGGATGCGAAGCAGGCTGGTCTTGCCAGCGCCGTTCAGGCCCATCACGAGCAGGCGCTCGTGCCGCTCCACCTCGAACGAGACGTCGCGAAAGACGAGCGGCCCGCCATAGCCCTTGGCGAGAGCGTTGGCGTGCAGGACGATCCGCCCGCTGCGGGGCGGCTCGGGAAAGGTGATCTTGACCTTGCGCTCGCGCCGGGGCGCGGTCACGCGCTGCGCCTTCAAGCGGTCGACGCGGGTGAAGATCGAGTGCGCCTGCTTCGCGCGCTTGGCGGTCTGGCGCCGCATCACCTCCGCGAGCAGGCTCAGCCTCTTGATCTCCGCCTCCTGGCGCTGGGCCAGCGAGGTGAGGCGCTTCTCCTCGAGACGGCGGGCCGCCTGGTACTGCGAGTAGGTGCCGCGGTACTCGATCAGCCGGCCCGAGTCCAGGTGGAGCACGCGTGTGATCGACGAGTCGAGCAGGCCGAGGTCGTGGCTGACGACTATGACGGCGCCCCGGTACTCGCGCAGGAAGCCCATCAGCCACGACTTGGCGTCGCTGTCGAGGTGGTTGGTCGGCTCGTCGAGCAGCAGCAGCTCCGCATCCGCGAACAGGACGCGAGCGAGCTCGATCCGCCGCCTCTCGCCACCAGACAGGACGCTGAGCGGAAGGTCGACGCGGTCGAGGCGCAGGCCGAGCCCGGCGGCGATCCGCCGCGCGTCCGACTCGCTCGAGTAGCCGCCGTCCAGCCTGTAGCGTTCCTCGGCCTCGGAGTAGCTCTCGATGGTGGCCGGCGAGTGGTCGTGCTCGAGCTTGAGGTGCAGGTCGGCCAGGCGAGCCGCCGCCCTGTCCAGGCCGCGGCCGGACAGGATATGCGAGAGAGCGCTCTGTGCGGCCTCGGCGCGCGGTCGAGGGTTTTGCGGCACGTAACCCAGCGTCCCGCGCCGCAGGACGATCCCGCCCGCGGCGTCGTTTTCGCCGGCCAGCACCTTCAGCAGGCTCGTCTTGCCGGCGCCGTTGCGGCCGACCAGGCCGACCTTGTCGCCGGCGGCCACGGTGAAGCTCGCGTCGGAAAGCACGCGCCGCGCGACGACGTCGATGGCGAGACCTCGGACCTGGAGCACGACGCCAATTGTTACGTCCCGGGACCGGTCGTCGTTTGGTGAGTCAAATCTTTTCGCCCAGGAGGCCATCTCAAATGAAGAAGGT
>WNFJ01365874.1_pt5 | contig 16621 bp, 12 predicted proteins | sample 5400461 | NCBI WGS metagenome assembly WNFJ01 (sample SAMN13153349, study PRJNA577476) | soil metagenome | isolation source: 115 cm saprolite on Douglas fir-dominated hillslope | place: USA:California | collected 2013-09-17 | reverse complement strand
GGAGTATGGGTTGTTTGGCTTGTATGAGCCTATTCATGGCTCCGCTCCTGATATTGCCGGGCAGGAGAAGGCGAATCCTATTGCCGCCATTTTGTCACTTGCCTTGATGCTACGCCTTTCGTTCAATTTGAAGGAGGAGGCAGATGCAGTTGAGAAGGCCGTGAAGGGGATTGTGGAGGCTGGTTACCGAACGGAGGATTTGCGCGAGGAGGGTAAGGTGATCGTGGGAACGAAGGAGATGGGGAGGTTGATTGCCGAGGCTGTGGCTGGATAGTGGGTTCGGGTTGATGTCTTCTAGCCCATCATTGGTTTGGGGCAGGGGCCGAGCTGGCGGAGTTTTTTCCGCGCCTCGATCAGTTGTTGGGTAAGCTCTTGCTCGTGGCTTTGTTTTTCCTGGTGATCGGCGAGTTTTGCCTCCAGGGTTTTGATTTCGTTGAGTATTTGCTGGTGTTGGATGTGCCAGCGCGTAACGGCTCTTTCAACTCCCATTGGCAGATGGTTCTTTCTTTTTGTGCCGCATGGGATGTAGCCCTGGCTGTGTCAGGGCTACATCCCATGCGGCACGTATATTCTAGCGGGCGGGGGCGCCGTAGACCAGGGTGTTGAGCGTGTTGATAAGATCTTCATCCTGGTATGGCTTGACCACGTAGGAATTGGCGCCTAACTGAACGGCACGCTGCTGGTGCTTCGCGGCGGCGCGCGAGGTCAAGACGACAAGCGGAAGCGTTCGATATTGTTCCTGAGCCCGGACGGTTGAAATCAGTTCGTAGCCATCCATACGCGGCATTTCTATGTCGAGCAGTACGACTGCCGGCGTCTGATGGGAGATCATTTCCAGAGCCTCTACGCCATCACGCGCCATCTGGACTTCCCAACCGCGTTGTTTGAGCATATTGCTGACGACACGACGAACGCTGGGACTATCATCTACCACAAGCACGTGCTTTCCGTACTCTGCCTGGGAGGAAGCTGACGTAACAGGTGGTTTTGAAGCTGCGGCCGGCTGTTGAACAGGCAATTGCAGAGCACCTGTCCTGGAGCTTGCTTGCAGCGGCGGAACGACCATACCGTCTCGATAGACGGGAGCAGAGGCAGAGGTTATCGCACTCCCAACCAGCTTCGAACGGGTGGCGAGTAGTTCGATTAGCTCAAGGATGAGGACGACGCGCCCATTGCCCATCACGGTTCCTCCAGCTATGCCGTGAACGTTACGTAAATGAGGCCCGAGGTTCTTCATCACGACATCCAACTTACCTTTGATATCATCAACGACCATGGCTACTTTGTAGCCGCCCGCATTCACCAGGATTAATGGCGCTTTATCGTCAATAGGATTTCCTGGCAACGACAGGAGTTGGGCAAGCGTATTCAATGGATAAAGATCGTTTTGCACCAGAACAGCTGGCTTGCCACCAAGTGTTGAGCGCTTGAAGTTATCCAGACGGCCAATGGATTCGACGAGCACGGTCGGAATGGCGAACTGCTGGCCGCCAGCCGTTACCATCATCGTGCTCTGGATAGCTAAACTGGTGGGGAACTTCATCGTAAATGCAGTGCCCTGACCTGGCATTGACTCAACGACAAGCGTTCCTCGCAGGCGTGAAACGCTATCGCGAACGACATCGAGGCCAACGCCACGACCACTCTCTTCGCTGAGTACTTCGGCGGTTGAGAAGCCTGGGCGGAAGATGAGTTCGATAATATCATGGTCATCGAGTATCTGATCTTCGCGAATGAGCCCACGAGAGATAGCGGCATTGCGTACACGCTCTGGATCGATACCGGCGCCATCGTCACGTACGGTAATGACAACCTGATTGCCCTCATAGGCGGCGGAGAGTTTAATCTGGCCAGCAGGTGGTTTGCCCTTCTGGATACGAACTTCCGGTGTTTCGATGGCGTGGTTCACAGCATTACGCATGAGGTGCAGCAATGGTCCGGAGATTTCTTCATTGACGGTGCGATCTACTTCTGTTGCTTCGCCCTCCAGAAGGAACTCGAACTCTTTACGTTGCTTGAGAGCAACGGCACGAGCAGCGCGGTAGAGACGCGGAGTCATGGTTGAGAGAGGAACCAGGCGCGCTTTCATCAAACGGTCCTGGAACGTGGTATTGAGACGGTTCTCACGGGCGAAGACACCTTCACAATCTCGTATGATTGCTTCCATCTCTGTACTGAGTGTTGCCATATCCGAGATGCCTTCGCTCAAGCCACGAGCGAGCAGGTGGAATTCGGTATAGCGGTCGAGTTCCAGTTCATCAAATTCCGCGAGATGTTCTGGTTCAGCGCGGTTTCTGTTACCATTTCTAGCGTTAGTGAGTTTGCTTTGCAAACCTTCACCTGGCATTACCTGCACAGAATGGCCACTGGGCAGTGTTGCAGCTTCAAATCTGCTTTCGAGCTTTTGCCCGACATCTCTGAGACGATTACTACTGACACCAACATCGGAGACAAGCTGTACGAGACGATTGACACGTTCTTCCAGAATACTGCGGTTCACCAGAAGTTCACCGAAGAGGTTGACGAGTTCATCGAGTTTCTGGAGCCGCACGCGCACACTGAGGTCACCACGAGCGGCTCGCTGGACATTTGTCTCCATGGATTGAGAGCCAGCGACGACGCCGGCAACGGTGGAACCGTCATCCAGGAGGCCTTCTTCGTTCATTTCATCGACATCAACGTCTTCCACGCCAGCATCTCTGATAGCACTCTGGCCGAGAAGCTCTGCATAACGAACGCGAAGCAATTGAACGCTGGCTTCTTCATCACGTGGATCGGTGCCCCTACCTGTAATGAGCAGATCAAGGGTCTCTGATGTATCCAGGATGAGACTGAGTACAGCAGATGAAATTGTGGTGGTGCCCTCCATGATGCTCTCGAGCAAGTCTTCGAAAATGTGGGAGAGGTCAGCGATAGCACGGAAGCCCATCATGCCGGCAGCGCCCTTGAGTGTATGGGTGGCACGGCGAATACCCTGAGTAATTTCACGATTTGTCGGAGACTTCTCGAGAGCGGCCACGTGCATAATGATTGCCTGCAGGTGCTCTTCGGCCTCTAAGCGGAAGATTTCTGACGCTTCTTCCCCAAAGTCCGCATTAAAAGCAGAAGCAGAAGTCAATGGCTTCTGAGCAGCAGGTTGAGGACGCGGCGGTACCGCTGGAGCAGCGGGTGCAGAAGCGGTTCGCGATGATACAGGTGGCACGGGAGCTGACATGACAGGCGGCGGTGTAAAGGCAGGCTGTTGTTTTTCAGGAGCGGACTGATGTGCATCAACAGTGGGCAGCCCTGTTGCCTGCCGTGCCTGATCAATAAAATTCGAAGTACGCGGCGCAGTCGGTACAGGAGGAACGAGCGTCTGTTGCATTGATGCATTCAGAATACCTCCGGCGCCTTCCGTTATCTGATCAAGGAAATCCTGGCGAACCTGGATCTCAATTTCACTGCGAAGCCTGTTCTCGAGTTCCTGGATGTTTTCGACATCATCTGTACCGGAGACACGCTCCTGCAATTGCCGCTTTGCCTCAAACTCCTGGCGAATTTCGTTGCGTAATTGCCGCTCCAGCTCTGAGCGGGCGGCAAGAGTCAGTGGGCGTATTTCGTATTCGCGGCGTACTTCTTCGCGTATTTTCGCCTCTTGTTCTCGTCGAAATTCCTCGCGAACAGCGGCCTCGATTTCGGTGCGCAGAGCTGCAAGGTCACCGCGTCGTTCAAAGGTTACACGTTCACGCATGGCCTCTGCTTCACGCGAGACGCGCATCTCCCATGGGGTCCACCCTTGATCGTGTGTGAAGATATGCGAAGAGCTTTCAGCTTGAAGCTGCTGAAAGGCATTGCCACAAGATTTAATGGAAGCAGAGAGTTGTTGCAGAACGGTGTGGATCTGCTCGTCTGTCATTTCGACACCGCTAGTTATCTCTGTGAGAAGCTCAAGTACCTTTTTCAGTTTAGTATTTGAGACCCACATGACAGAGAGGGGCAGATAACGCCGCACATGTTCGGGGCTATTGCGAAGATTAAGCCCCATTGCCTGTCCAGCCCAATCTTCCATACGATCGAGGGCATCCTTGGAGCCATCGAGAAAGCCCTTGAATTCCGCGCGCTGGGCTTCGATTATGGACATAGCCACGCGCAGTTGTTTGAGCATTTCTTTAAGAGAGGAAGCCTGTACTGCCAGGGAATGGGTCTCCTCGTGCATTTCGTTGAACTCTACCGGGAGAGCAAGATCAGCAGGCAGCGGCGCTGGTGCAGACTGAACGAGGGAAGGTTGTTTGGGATCGGTTACGCCCTCACTATCGAAAGCTGGAAGCGAAACGCTTTCATCATGAGGAGGCACTGCTGGTGACCCGGCAGGGCTGTTTTCGATGTTGTTTTGAGAGTAGGCTGGCCATGTCGCTGTGGTAGCGGCCAGTATTTCCAGGGCACTTGGGCTTGAAGGTTCGGGAACAAAGCTCGTTTCAGGTTGAGCAAGTTCCGCAACCTGTTCTGGCTCATGGACAAAATCAGGGGGTACGGGTTCAGCAGGAGCGGACTCTTCAGGCCATTCTACATCTTCATCGGCTGTTACAGGCGCCGTGCGGAAGGAAGCTAAAACCTCGTCAAGTGAAGGCATCGAAGAGACCGCTGGCGCGCTTTGTGTTGGCATGTCGACAGGGGATGGAATGGAGGCCGGCGGCAATGGAGCGCTATGCGTGTTACCATTGGCGACCGATGGCGCTGATGCTGAAGATTCTGTAAGAGCACGATAGCGGACATAATCAGCATCGTCTTCAGCCATGACTGCTTCTTCATCGATACCGGCGTGTATTCCTTGAAGGAGCTGATGCATTCTCCCGAGGGATCGTTGCAAGAGACCAATCGTAGGAGCATCAAGGGTAGATACCCCATCTAATACATCGCCGAGGATATCTTCCATACCGTGGGCAACATGGGCCAGGCCGGGAAAATCCATCATCGAAGCAGAACCACCAATAGTATGGGTACGGCGATAGGTTTCGTCGATAGCGTCCATGTAGCCAGGCATTGTGCCAGAGGGCGATTGTGCCAAACTTTCGAGGTTGGACTCTATTTCCGGCAAATAACTATTCACTTCTTCGATAAACGAATCGAGTATTGAAAGTTTATCAAATGTATCCGACATTTTGCGCGTACCCACTTTTTCTAGCTACACATTCCACTGTTTCTCATAACTGTCAATTATTCGGGAATGGAGCCTGATCCTGACCAAACTGCGATTGATTTTGATTCTGTTGAGCGCCTCTTTGCCAACGCTGACGAGAGGCTTGAAATTGTCCTTGCTGCTGGTTTTGCAGCGAGCCAGAATTTGGTTGTTGCGGATTGGCTCCCTGGTTTGAGGCAGGGGAGTTCTGTTGGCCCTGTAGCTGCTCAAATCCACTTACTTCGCCAAAGCCAGGTTGATTGTCGAAAGATTGTTGGCCACCGAAACCTGGCTGGTACTGGTTGCCGCCAAAGAACTGCTGGTCACCAAAGCTCTGCTGGTTATTAAACGAGGGCTGCTCGCTGAAACCCTGTTGACCAGAGAATGACTGACCACCAAACGGCTGTGAGTTACCGTATCCCTGCTGGCCACCAAAGGGCGGCTGACTAAAGCCGGGTTGACTAAAGCCGGGCTGACTAAAGCCGGGCTGGCTAGCAAAGGATTGCTGCCCGCCAAAGGTTGGCTGGCTACTAAACGACGGCTGGCCGAAATCTTGTTGATTATTATAGGAAAACTGTCCATTACGGCTGGAGAGTGCGACCAGCGAACCCGAGTTGCCAGGTTCTGGAAGTGGCGGGAAATTGCCAGCGAAATCCTGTGCCCAGTTGTTTTCGGAACCTGGGCCGAGGGCAGGTGGGAAGAATTGGTTACCATTCCCTCCTTGCAGCTCTGCCACAGATGTCATACCTGGGAACGAAGCCATCATCTCGTTGGCACGGTCGGGTAGGCGGAAGGTAGAGACCGAGGCACGTAGTTGCTCTGTAAGCTCAGCAAGATAGCTCACACTGGCGGCGGCTTCCTGGGTACCGATGTTGGTCTGGCGAGTGATGTCAGAGATCTGCCCCATGGCAACAGCAACAGCTTCAGAGACCGACGTTTGTTCATTCGCGGCGCGAGCTATGCTTTCGATCATTTGCGCCTGTCGTTCGACGGCGGTGTAGATCGAGTTAAGTGAACGGCCAGCTTCATCAGCGAGTTGCGAACCTTTCACGACCTCTTGCGTGCTATCTTCCATAGCGACAACGGCTTCATAGGTATCGCCCTGGATACTTTTGACGAGGGTATCGATACGCTTGGTAGACTCAGTCGAGCGTTCGGCGAGAAGGCGGATTTCGTCTGCGACGACTGCAAATCCTCGCCCGTGCTCACCGGCCATAGCTGACTGAATGACGGCATTGAGAGCAAGCAAGTTCGTTTGATCGGCGATGTCTTCAATGATGCGAACAATTTCACCAATTTCATTGGAGCGCTCGCCGAGACGTTTGATTTTCTTCGAGGTTTCCTGGACGTTTTCACGAATGAGGACCATACCTTCAATCGTCTGACGAACGGAGCGTTGACCACTATTGGCGTTGCGCAGGGCTTCTTGAGCTGCTTCAGCACTGAGTTGCGCATTGCGAGCCACGTTTTGAATGAAGATAGCCAGGGCTTCGACGGCTTCGGTCGTTTGAGAAATCTGAGCCACCTGGGTTTCAGATGCCTGGGTGAGTTCATCGGAGCGATCAATGATGCGGCGAGTCGCGTTGGTGACCTGCACAGCTGTTGTTTGGACGCGTCCGACGACTTTAGCAAGCTCTTCGATCATATAGTTAAACGAGTCGGCCAAAACGCCGAGGGTGTCTGGCGTTACTTCGGCCTGGACGCGTAGGTCGCCATCACCGACGGCGCTAACTTCCTGGAGCAGTTTCTCGATCTGCGCTTGTAGAGCAGCAGCATCATTGCCATTGGAGCTAAATGAGACTCCACCTTGCAAGGCTCCTTGATTATCAAGAAGGGTATTCAGCGACATCGAGAGCATAGCGAACTCGTCGTCACCGTTGACCACAGGGCGAACGGTGCGATCTCCGCCCGCGAAATCACGGCAGACATCAACAAGTCCAAGTAATCGACTTTTGACTTCGCGCTGAACAAAGTAATTGATGGTCAGTACTCCGATGAGGGCCACGATTGCACAGGCAACAACAACCAGTACAAAAGTCGTGGAATCGCCGTTATTACCGCTACTCTGGATTCGTTGTGAGGCAAATACTCCCAGAAAAGCGATCATGATGACTGGAATGGCGGCAGAAAGAAATAGCCCTAGCTGCATCAGCCCATTGACAGTCATTGCGCCTCTATTGCGATCAGGATTCATCGCCAGGCCTCCTGTGTGTAAAAATACGTCTATAATTAACACATTCAAAAAAATTATTATGGTAGGGCTTCGTAACGCTGCATTTTATCTGAGAAAAGCAGGCGTGCGGCATTTATCAACACAATCACGCGTCTATCAATCAACGCGACCCCAGAAGCATAAGGAATAGCCCATTGTGGTATAGCAGCCTGGCGTACGCTTATGTCGGTAATAGCAGCAGGAGGAATGGGCATCATTTCACTGACACCGTCCACAACCAGGCAAATCACCATTTCATTGAACTGCACGGACAACAAACGAGTCCGTGGATTGTAGGGAAGCTGCTCCATATCCAGGAAACTGCGAAGATCCACCACCGAGGCGATCGAGCCGCGCAGATTGATCACACCTCTCACCCAGGGTGCGACATTGGGGACAGAGGTGACATCAACTAAGCGCTCTACGCCCTGAATATGTTCAGCTTTAAGGGCAAACTCTCGATCCAGCAATGAGAAGGCCAGGTATTGCTCACCGACAACCTCAGCTGATATTGCTCCCTGATCGGCGCTGGCAGGACGAGATTGTGAGATTTGAGCAAGTTGAGACTGCAATGCCTGCACGGAATTTGCGCGGGAGTTCCGCTGACTCTCGTGAAAGTCAGGGGAAAGACCACTCGATTGGGTTCCTAGCCGCTGGGAAGCCGACATAGTTTGTGGCATCAAAGTATCCCGTTGCCGTATTTTTTGATCATCGCTGGCCACAAAAAAAACTCCTTGGGCGACAACACGAGTCGCCGGGCATGTTCTCTAGAGGTGTAGTGAGGGTTCCCTAGTGTGGGTACCCGAGCTTCTTTACACCAGACTGCGCACACTTGCTACTAATTCATCAGTATTAAATGGCTTTGTCATATACAGATCTGCGCCCTGTCTTAACCCCCAGGATTTGTCGAGGGGAGTATTTTTACTTGTTAACAAAATAATCGGGATGTGTCTACTCGCTTCCGAGCTTTTGAGTTTACGACACAACTGAAAACCGTTTTGTTTCGGTAAGACGACATCCAGTACGATACATTGTGGATGTTCTTTAAACACTTTTTCGACAGCTTCGTCACCGTCAACAGCCGTAACCACTTCAAAGCCACTATTACGCAGTGGAGTAGCAATCATGGTCAACTCTGTCCAGCTATCATCTACAACGAGAATCTTCTGTCCAGGCATCATTATTATACCTTTCCGATATGCCAGTTACGCTAGTGAAATGGGAAATAAAGGCTATTCCACTAACGCACATTCACCTGTAGAACCTCCCACTACAGGAAATGTGGACAACGCTTAGCCACGGCGTCGAAGGCGAGTACGTATTCCTTCATGTTGCGGGGGCATACGTTCTTGCCAGTTCACAAGATGTTTTTTTACGGTGCGTACTAATTCTGCTGAGTCAAAAGGTTTGGTAAGATATTCTGTTGATCCAGCGAGCCGACCACGCATCTTGTCGAACAAACCATCCTTCCCACTGAGCATAATAATCGGTATTTGACGAAACTGCAAGTTTTTCCGTATTATCTGGCAAATATGGTACCCATCCATACGAGGAAGTTGTATATCGAGCAGAATCAGGGCGGGCATTTCGTCGGCAACTGAGGTGAGGGCGCTGAGACCGTCTCCAGCAGTAATCACTCTAATATGCTCCCGCTGCAGGGTCATCTGGACGATCTTACGCACAGTGGGACTATCGTCCACAACCAGTACTGTCGGTTCAGCCATTAGTTTAACCTCCTACGAGACTCAGGTGACCTGTAGGGGCCACCTTCATTATCAGGGACATGATTCCAATCTTGTATAATACCCATGGGGGCAGGTTGAGCGGCATCACGGCCGCGGGTCAGTTGCGCGCTGCGCTGCGCCCGATAGATCTGGTACTGATGAATTTCCTGGTCTATTTCGGTCAGGAAGGCCTTCCAGGCGAAATTGAGGTTGCGACCGGTATGTGAATTGCCCATCTCGTCACGTAATAACTCTGCGAAGACCATGCGTAAGAAGGCAGCCAGGCCGAGGACGGCTTCCCAATAAAACTCTTCTAATCGCTCTCCTTTAACCAATTTATCCAGGGTAAGGATACTGGTACAGTCAAGTCTCCCATTAGTAAATTCAATGGTTTCCAGGATGGGATATTGTTGCTGCGAGAGGAGTTGGAACTGGTTGGAGAAACGACGCTCTAGATAGCGTATCACATCTGGATAAGGTATCTGTCCTCGTCCGCGCAGGCTTTTCGCATACCTGCTATGATGGGCCAACAAACCGTTGATACAATCAGAGAGGATGGTGACGAGGCCGAGAAGATGCTGCTCTGGATTGGAGGACTGCTGCTTGCGTGTTAATATTGTCTGGCACTTGATAATGAGGTTTGAAAGGTCCTGTTGTACTTCGTTCTCCAGAGCGGTGTCAACGATTTCGATGAGGCGAAGCTCGAGAAGGCGGGTCATGATGCGCGCAACGCGGGCCTCGGGGGTCATTAAAACCAGCGCTATAGCCTGGAGTGGTATTTCACCATTTGAGAGGCAGAGCACTTCGATATACTCCTGGCCGAGCCCAAGGCTACGCACATCGTTATGGATTTCTGGCAGCCAGCGGGCGACGGCAGTGCGGGTCAAATGAGTCTCGCCCATCTCCTCCCATTCATCAGCCTGACGTAGGGCTTCCAGGAGCGTGGAGTCGATGTCGAGCGCTTGCATTCTGTTTTCCATGGGCACAAGCTGACGATGGAAGGCGAAACGACCATCGACCCAGCGCAAGGCATGACTGATTGATTGGGTAACAGCAAATTCTAAGCGGCGCTGCATTTCAGAGGGGCTCATCCAATTGCGTTCAACAAGCATGGCAAGGGCGACCTGTGTGTTGTCTCCTGCATACTCGCGCACCTTTTGTGCTCGTTGAGGGTCCAATTTATTGACGAGACAGAGCATGACGAGCAAATCCGGTTGAGGCACGCCTTCTTCGCGCAGCGCGACGATCTGGCCTTTACGAAGGCTGATAGAGAGTGTTTCAGGACCTGAATGGACGAAGAGTGTTCCCGTTTTCCCACTCAGGGCAAGCATTTTCAGGATAGATTGGAGACCTAATGTTTGTAAGTCTCCATCCATAATGCGGTCTTGCTGCTCCATAGTTCCTTCTATTCCTTTCCCGGTCAAGCGTGCGAGTCAAATACTCTACCACAAGCTACCACACGCAATGGTTTGTAACAGTTTTCCATTCTCTCCTGATTTGGACGAAAGAGAGAGGAATAAGTATCAGACCCTATTTAAACATACCTGCTCAATGGCAGCGAGTAGGTGATCGATGTTAAAGGGTTTATCAACGTACGCTACGTGGTTACCGCGCATGTATGGGCGGTTCCACGGCGCTTCAAATTGAGTTAACGCGCTCATGATGACAAAAGCAGGTATGGTATGTAACGAAGTGCTGTTCAGACAGCGAATGACCTGATAACCATCCATCCAGGGCATGATCAAATCTGCGACAATACAATGTGGTTTCCAATCGAGGCATTGTTCCAGCGCCTCTAATCCATCATGGGCAACGGCTACTTTATAGTTCGATTCAACGTTCAGGCACTGCTTTACGGCATTAGCAATTGCTACATCGTCATCTACGACCAGAATACGTATCTTTTCGCCTACAGATCGGGTCTCTTCTCCCTCAAGCAGGAGTTTTTGAAAAACGCGTAAATAGCGCTGCAGGCGGCCCATTTCGAAAGGTTTTTGCAGTAGCGCTACAGCGCCTATTTGCTCAAGTGTCGAACGGGAGACGGAACGGCTGCTCAGTGCGATTGTGAGGCGAACATGAGGCCAATGTTTGTCGTCCTTCTTTATGCCGTTCTCTGCCCATGGCATTGATGCGACAAGTACCTGTGAGTTGGCATTTTCTATGGGTGAAGCGCTATAAAGGGCTTCGTCCAGGTCAAACAATAAAACGTCGCCGTGGGCCTGGCTTTCTGATAATATGGAGGATGGAGTTACCACGATGACCTGGTGACCCCAGTTTTGTATGTTTGTTGTTAGAACATGTTCAAAGCTGTTTTGCTGATTTGTAATCAGCACTTGAAGTTTTGAACATCTTCGTTGAGCTTTCATACTGGCTTATCCTCTAGTGTGCCTCATGTATGCCTCATATGAGGCATTGTCTCTGCTCTTGCTGTTTCGCCGCCTGTGGCGGCGAAAGAAAAAGAGAAAAGCGGGCTGCTGATCTTTGCACTCCATGGCTTGAAAAAGTACACTAGTCTCCAGTGTACGCCATAGTGAATTAGATCGATATTAAGAAAAAGGAGAAAGTCATTAAAATTTTATTAAACATTTCGCGCTACTACGTTGCCGCGAAAGACGTAGCCGATGCCGGGTTCGGTGATGATATAGCGTGGATGAGATGGTTCTTTCTCCACTTTGAGCCGCAGCTGTCGCACATATACGCGCAGGTAGTCGGCTTCTTCGCCATATTCAGGACCCCACACTGCTCGTAATAAAGAGCGGTGTGTGAGCACCTTGCCAGCATAGAGCATTAATTGCCGCAACAATTCGAATTCGGTGGGGGTCAAACGGATGTTTCGATCGCCCGCGCGTACCTGTCGTTTGACCACGTTCATATATAAATAACCGTCTTCACTCTGTAAAATCTCGGGTTGTCCTGATGATTCTTTGCCATTTTCTGAAGAACTGGCGCGTCTTAAACAGGCACGTACGCGTGCCTGTAATTCGTCGTTGCTGAAAGGCTTGGTCAGGTAGTCATCGGCACCGAGGTCGAGCGCTTCGACTTTTTGCTTTTCCTCGGTAAGAGCGGAGAGCACGATGATCGGCGTCTTCATCGAGAGGCGAACTTGCCGGCAAACTTCGAGGCCATCTATCTTGCCAGGAAGGCAGAGGTCAAGCAAGATGAGATCAGGCTGATGCGCACGAACCATTTCCACGGCCTGTTCTCCGTCGTCGGCGACCAGAACGTCATAACCACTGGCAGACAGGTTCCGGCGTAAAATGCGTTGAATGGGTAACTCATCATCAACGACCAAAATACGTTTACCTTTGGCTTTCATAGTTGCTCCTCCGTCGCGGGTTCAACAAGGTGAACACCGACAGATGATGAATGGGAAGTAGGCGAGAGTGGCCCGGAAGTGTGAGTTGCTTCCAGGTTGCCCTCTACCTGATTCAACGAGGAGACGCTATTACTTTCTCCTGCAAGTGAAACCGGTTTACCATTGTATGAGTGAATAGGCAATGTGAAAAAGAAACATGAGCCGGCATTGCCAGGGGCAGTTTCCACACCAATATGCCCCTGGTGCGCTTCAATGATACCTCTGCAGATGGCCAGGCCCAGGCCACTGCCACGTAAATTCAGACCATAGAAGGTATTGAAGATGCGATCACGCTCACCAGCGAGGATTCCCGAACCGCTATCGATGATCTTCGCACGTAGACAGTGCTGGGGAGTTTCAGCTGTAGTCTCGTCGACGATATCAATGGATACAAGTATTTCTGCATGATCAGGGCTATGACGAATGGCATTTTCGATCAGGTTATAGAAGACACGCTCAAGCTGAGCATGATCGGCGTAGATAAGCGGTAGATTGGGCTGCAGAGGGGTACGGACAGAACGGCCAGCGAGGGTACGTTCGAGCCGAGTCAGAGCTCCGTGGAGAATCTCGACGACGTCACACCATTCTTTATCCAGGACGAGGGCCCCCATCTCGATGCGTGACATCTCGACGAGCGCATTGATAAGAACGGTGAGGTGTTCGGTTTCAGTGTCGATATCCTCAAGGATCTCGCGCCGAGTCTGCTCATCCCATGCAACGTCCTCCTGCAGCAGTCCCGTTACCGCAGCTTTGATCGTGGTAAGCGGAGTACGCAGGTCATGTGAGACAGAGGAGAGAAGGGCCGACTTGTTTTTCTCGTCACGCACCTGCTCTGTGACATCGTGCACGCGCAAGGCGTTCGCTATATGGACACCATGCTGGTTCATGAGGGGATAGCGCGAGAACTGATAGTGATAATCAGAGGGAGCGCTCTCCAGGTGCAGGGAATTACGTGATGGTTGCAGAGCAGCTAGAATCCCTTCTAGCTCTGCCGCGTGAGCAGGATTGTGAGAAGAGGCAGGTCCCAATTGCCCATGAACAGGTTCTATGGCAAGGAGACAGCGCAGGTCCTTCCTGTAAACATCGCCGTGACTAAAATCGTGCAGGTAGGCACGAACTTCATCAGCATTGCGAATACGAAGCAATAAATAGGTGAACATATCGTCAAGCGTACTCTCTATGGTGGTACCCATACGCATGCCACAGAAGGCTTCCGCGGCTGGATTCATATAGATACATACCCCAAGGAGATCGACGACAAACCAGGCATCTTTTCTATGGGTGTTCGACAGATTTAACTGTGTAAAGAGACGACCTAGCTCGCTCAGCACTTCGGCACGAGCTAAAGCTGCTTCAGCGGTCTGAGTGAGGAACACTATGCTATCATTTTGAGCTGAAGGATTGTCCTGATCAAAACCAGAAAGTGTTTCCTCTGTAAATACATCTTGAAGGGCATGAACTTCTGCCGGCTGGGCGTCGAGCTGCTGTTGTGATAAGGAAGAGAGTTGCAGCTCATGTTCTGGCTGAGACGAGCTTTCCTGTAACGAGGGTTCCTCTGGTAGCGACGGCGTGGGATGAAATACGGCGTGCAGATCGCGCTCGCTACGCGTCAGTAGGTGGTCACTGACGAAGTGGAGGAGGCTAGTGAAGCTGATGCCGAAAGTACGCTCGGTCTCCTGACGTACTCGTGCCAAAACCTCTTCCTCATCAGTGTTTTGCTGATAGGCTCGTTCTAGTTGTTCAATGGCTTGCTGGAAGCGGCTGCGCTGGTGCGCTGATTCGAGCAACATGGCGTTGTGTATGGCGATGGTGGCCTGACTGGCGAAGAGTGAGAGAATATCGGTTTTGAGAGGTGTAAAGCCACCTGACTCTGATGAGAAGAGCAGCAGAGCTCCATAGACAGTAGTGCCTGTCACTAGTGGGTAACTAAAGATCGAGCGCATACCGAGTTGTATGGCGAAGACACGGCTAAGAGGGAAGCGGTCATCTGTGCTGATATCGTTGGAAAAGAAAGGCTGCCTGCGGCGTAGCGTACAACCAATGATGCTCTGTTCAAAGACAGCGCTTTTGCTGTTCGTGATCTTACGCAGTATATGCGGGTAGAGGCCTGATTGGGCTTCTAAATGGATGCGCATTTCCCGTTGATCAAAGGTTACGATGGCCGAGGCAACATTTAGGGCGCTGGCGATACCGACTACAATTTGATCAAGGACGCTAGAAAGGTCCATTTTCGAGGTAAGAGCGCTGGAGACGTCTTTAAGCGCCTGGCGTTGACGATCCTGTATTTCCGCACTCCCGCCGACCTGAGCGCTATCAATAGCAGCTGCCAATACGTGTACAACGGCATCAATGAGCCGCTGCAACGTTGGGTCCGCGTAGGTATCAAGGAGAGTACTACCGAGTTCCAGTGTACCTAATACTTTGTCTCCGACAATAAGGGGAGCAATGAGCGTCGAGCGCAACTGGTGAGCATTACTGAGGGCATCGCCACAGAGGGCAGGAGGGCCATCTAACCCGTAGGGATAGTTGCATACCAATGTGGTGGGAGCTGGCAATATTTGCTCTAGTTTTGAGCCGCTGAGTGGGTGTTGACGGTATTGCGCTACCCAGCTACCAGCGCTACGCTGGCACACGGTGACGCGTACGGCCTGGCGGTCATGGCGTAATAAAACAACGCCGAAAACATCGAAAGGGATCACTGGTTCCAGTTCGGTAGCCAGGCGCGTATAATCTGGTTTTGCTCCACGTACGCTGGAGATGCTACGAGCAACGCGCTCGACAATAGTAGACTCTTTTAAGGTGGGCGCTTGAGCTTTCGCCTCCATCAGTGTCCTCTGTACTTAATTTAACACATCGTTACAGTCAATAATGATTACAACCCAACCGTCCTGAACTATTGGAATGCCAGGAAAGGATTTACACACAGGATGGTTGAACCTCTCATCTGAACTGTTCTAGTATAGCATAGGAAAATCAAGGGAACAATGTAAGTAATGACATTGTCATACATCATGTTTGCAAAATCATACACATGTTGCTACAAATGGGGGTCTTTTCCGCCATTTTGATGGCATTCTCTTTTTACCGTGGAAAGTATACCATATGGAGGGATATGCCTGACGTTTCCTATGGTACTGAGGTACTTCCTTTCCTTTATATATCTATAGTGAAAGTGTACTTGTTGAAACTTTATCAAAGGAGAGCATTACCACCTTCTACGCGCGAAGAAGTTTTTAGCGTGACTAGTGGGCATAACCCGTTAGTTCAACATAGCCTTCGCCTTGCACCTGTGTACCTGCACTATGACCGAGGATTGTCACGGCACCTTCCCAGTAAGCGTTGCCGGTCGATTGGTAGACGACAAGCTCTTGATTTTGTAGCTCAGGGGTGAGAGTCAGCGATGTGCGTAATCGCGAGTCGTTGATCTCGATTTGCCAACCGGAGGGATAGATAGCGCCTGTCACCTGGCTCGTCCAGTGATTGAGAATACGCACATGGAGGGCGGTTGGAGACAATAAACGTTCATTGCTGCCCGTGCCAATAAAGCCAGCATAGGTAGCGCCGATTTTACCGTTGGCACTGCGGATGAGGTAGATCATCATTTCCGTGTTGTTGTTCAGCTGGATGCTGAACCAATCCCAGCCACTGCTGCCAAAGGAGAGGAAGTTGCCCCACTGGTGATCCATCCAGGCTTCGCCAGTTAGCTGTAAGAGCTGGTTGTGGTCGACGAGTGTGCCTGATAAGGCCATAGGGGTGCGCGAATAGTAATAGGAGAAGCCGCCAACACCGAGGGATATGAGGCCGTTGCCATTGTGCAAGGCGGGTGGCTTGAGGCCAAGGAGGGAGAGATGCATGGCGTAGCTGGCCATCTGCGCCGTGAGATGATCACGCCCATTCACGCCCTGGATCGACCAGTCACCAATGGCAACGTCGATGCCTTTTGTAGATGTACCATCAGGGATGAACGCTCCCGGTTCGGTCTGACGGCGCTGGTCAAAATGGAACTGGCCGCGCGTAACGTCGGTGATGGCAAAGTGGGCGGCAAAGACAGGCGGGAGATCGCTACGCAGAACCTGAAAGAAGACCAGCTCGAAACCATAGTGATGCAGCTTGCCATCGGGAGTGGTGGCATTCATGTGTCCCGTGTAATACCACCATTCGGTGAGGTCGCGATG
>WNFJ01507689.1_pt1 | contig 16624 bp, 14 predicted proteins | sample 5400461 | NCBI WGS metagenome assembly WNFJ01 (sample SAMN13153349, study PRJNA577476) | soil metagenome | isolation source: 115 cm saprolite on Douglas fir-dominated hillslope | place: USA:California | collected 2013-09-17 | reverse complement strand
GGCAGCGCGGCCACGCTCGCCAAGCGGTAAAACGCGAGCGGCTGATCGGAAAACGGCACGAACACGACACGGTGGCGGGCCGGGGTGGCGGCCGCCAGGCGGCGCAGCTGCGCGTCGGGCTCGATGCCGACGCAGGCAACGACCACCGGTCGCTCCAAGATCTGCAACGCCTGCAGCAGGATGTGCTGATCTTTGCGACGTGCCAGCACGACGATCACCGGCCGACCCGCGAGGTCGCCGAGCTGCGCGGCGGCGGTGGCCGCGGCCGGCGGAGCGGCGTCGATGGTGGCGAGGTCGATCCCGTTGGGGATGGTGCGCAACCGGCCGCCCGGGTACAGCCGGCGTCGCAGGGCGCGTGCCACGGCGTGACTCACGGCGATGGTACGGTCGGCCGACCACCCGATGGCAAGGAGCTCGAGCGGCGACGTGAGCGGCATGGTGTGACGCGTGACGACGAGCGCCTGCGGCAGATGCCGCCGCCACCGCAGCCACGTCAACGCCCGGCGGTCGCGTGTGCTGTGACAGTTGACCACATCAACGCGCTCGCGCGCCAGCGTGTCGGTGAGCCGGCGCGCGAGTGGCCCGAGACGCTGAAACTCCAGCGGCACGACCGCCAGCCCGGCGCCGCCCGCCAAGCGCGCCAGCACGCTGTCGATCGGGCAGCCGACGAGGACGCGGTGCCCGCGGCGGGCCAGCTGCTCGCTCAATGCGTGAATCAGGAACGTCGAGCCGGCGTTGTGCGCGACCTCGGTAACCTCCAGCACCGTCAGGGGACGGTCGGCCGCCGCCATCAGGCGGCCCCGGGCGGCAGCGTCCCGGTCGCGAGCATGTGGCGGTACACGCGCACATAGGCTTCCGCCATGACGAGATGCGTAAAGTGTCGCTCAGCGTGCGCCCGGCAGGCGGCAGGCTCGCGCGTCCCGATTTGCTCCGCGGCTGCGAGCATCTCGTCGAGTGTGTCGCACAACGCGCCCACCTCGGGAGTGATCGTTTCGGGCAGCGCGCCCCGCCGGGTCCCGAGCACCGGCGTGCCCGAGAACAATGCTTCGATCGTGACCAGGCCGAACGGCTCGTCCCACTGTGCCGCATTCCACAGGCAGCGCGCGCGCGCCAGGAGTGCGGCCTTGCGTTTCCCGTCCACCTCGCCGACGTACTTCACGGCGCCGGTGAAGCTGGGGCGCCAGCCACCCGCGATGATCAGGCGACGACCGGTTTTCTTCGCCGCCTCGATCGCCCAGTGGTAGCCCTTGGCGCTGTGGAGGCGCCCCAGGAACAGATCCCAGTTTTCCTTGCGCTGGCGGAAAAAGTAGTCGGCCGGGTCGAGGCCATTGTAGACCCAGGTGTTGCTGCCGTAGCGGCGCGCGTGGTCGTGGGAGAGGAAGATGGTATGCGGGGGCACCACCGCGGCCTTGCGGAGATTGCCGTGCAACGTCTGCACGAACGCCACCTGCGGCGCGCGGTGCACGGGGAAGTGCGCGTGCAGGATGTCCGCGTCCTTCGGCACGAACGGGGTGAGGTCGAGGCTGGGATCGCGCAGCCGCTTGGGCGGCAGCTCCACCAGGGCGCTCGCCTCGGCCACGCGGGTCCCGGGCTGCGCGATCAGCGTCACGCGGTGGCCCAGCGCCGCGAGGCCGCGGACCAGCGCGACCACGACGCGCTGCGTGCCGCCGTATCCCTCGACGGGCAGCCGGTGATGGCTCGCGACCGCAACGTGCATGGCGGCCATAGTATAAGCCGCCGATTGCTCCGCAGGGAGGCATCCCGTTAGGATTCGACACGATGCCGCCTAAGACGTTTCTCCTGACCGACGAATTCCCGCCGATTCAAACCGGCATCGCCCGCATGATGGGGGAGATCGCGCGGCGCTATCCCAAGGGCGAGCTGCTCGTTTCCACCGGCCAGCATCGCGACTCACTCGAGACCGACCACCGCTTCCCCGGCGCGGCGATCGACCGCCTGCCGATGCCGACCAAAACCCTGCGCGGCGCGGTGGGCTTGTTGTTCTGGTCGCGGCGCGTGGCGTCGCTGGCGCGCCAACACCGACCACGATTCATCTGGTGCGATTCCTTGCGTCCGTGCACCTATCCCGCCAAGTGGGCGCACGAGCGCGTCGGCACGAAGTACGGCATCATCGTCCACGGCGGCGACCTCCTCAAAGAGCTGCACGCCATTCACCACCGGCCGTTCGCCCGCAAGACGGCAAAAGCGTTGCTCAACTCCGCGTCGGCCGTCGTCGCCAACAGCCAATGGACCCGCGAGCAGGCGCAAAAAGTCCTGCGCGAGCTGGGCCTCGACTCGCACGCCGAGCGGGTCCGCGTGGTGGCGCTGGGCACTGATCCCGAGCAATTCCGGCCCGGCATCGACACGCGCGAAGTGCGCGCCCGCTACCGCCTGAACGGCGATCGCTGGGCGATCACCGTCGCGCGGCTCGAGGCGCACAAAGGCGTGGATACGTCGCTGCGCGCCGTGGCGCGGGCGCGGGCCAAGGGCATGGACGTGGGTTATCTCGTGGTGGGCGTGGGGAAGAAACGCGACACCTACAAGAAGCTGGCGCAGGAGTTGAAGATCGCCGACGCGGTGCGGTTCGTGGGCAACGTGCCCGACGGCGACCTGGCGGCGCTGTACAATTGCGCGGCCCTGTACCTGGGCGTGTCGCGCCGCGCCGACGGCAGTCGCGTGGAAGGGTTCGGCGTGGCGCTGGCCGAAGCGTCGGCCTGCGGCGTGCCGGTGATCGCCGGCAACTCCGGCGGCCTGCCCGAGGCCGTGAAGGACGGCGAGACCGGTCTGATCGTGGAGCCCGACAACCTCGACGCGGTCACGGAGGCGCTCGAGCGCCTGCTGACCGATCAGCTGCTGGCGCGGCGCTTCGGGCAGGCGGGTCGCAAGGCGGTCGAGACGAGCTACAACTGGGATCGCGTCATCCGCGACCTGCGCGAGATCGAAGCCCAGGTCGTCTGACTACCCCGACTGGCGCTGTGTCTCGGCGACCGGAGCCGCCCGCGCGCTGATCGCGTACGTCGGACAGTGCCGGATGAACCAGCCGTCGGTGGGGCTCCACTCCTGCTGCGGTTGCGTCACCACGGCCTTGCCCTGCGCATCGAGTACGAACATCCCCTGCGGCGCCTGCACCAAGCACGCGCCGCAGCCGATGCAGCGGTCGCGCTCCACCCGCACCAGGACGCGCCGCCGCGGATAGAGTCCCCCCGCGCCTTTCTGCGGCCACTCCGCGGGGTGCGCCAAGGCCGCCTTCATCACGCGGTACCCTTCCTCCACCATCTCGCGGATGTGATCGAAGGAAAACAGCGAGATGTGCTCTACCCGCGGGTGCAGCAGATACAGGGGCGGCGTGGTCCAGAGCCGCATCCGTAGCTCGAACTCCGATTGCATCGCCAGCTCGGTGGCGCGCGCGAACACCGCGGCGAAGCCCTCGTCTTGCGTGTCGGCGCGGAACGCACTCGACGCCGACACGTCCACGCCGATCACGATCGCGCCATCCACTGCTTTGGCCGCGCCCACGGGCAGGTTGTCGAGTACCGCCCCGTCGACGTAGAAGCGACCGTGGATCTCGTGCGGCGGGAAATACCCGGGCAACGCGCACGAGGCGAGCACGGCATCGGCGACCCGCACGTCGTCGAGCCCGTGCAGACCCCAGAACACCTGCATGCCGGAGTTGATGTCGACGGAGTTGACGACGACCGGCGGGTCGAGCTCCTGGAACGTCGCCTCGCCCACCAGACGGCGGGTCAGCTCCACCAGAGGCTCGCGCTTGAACAGGGCGGGGGATCGCATCCGCTTGAACGCCATGTCGGCGTGCGCGACTTGAAAGACGTCTTTGCGCTTGAGGGCGAAGGCGATCTCACGCAGCTCGGGGATACTGCGGCCGGCGGACCAGGCGGCCCCGATCAGCGCGCCCACGCTCGACCCGATGATGTGCGACGGCTTGAGCCCGCGCTCCACGAGCGCCTGCAGCACGCCTACGTGGGCTAGGCCCTTCATGCCCCCGCCGCCCAGGACGAGTGTGAAGCGTGTGTTGGGATCCACCGCGCGCGCCGCTTGCCCTGAGGGTGAGTGCCCGGGTAACGTAGTCGAGAACCCTATGACAGCGCCACTCGTTTGGCGGCGGCTCGCGCGTGACCGCTGGGCGCTCGCGGGCCTCGCTATCGTCCTCGTCCTCGCAGCCTTCGCACTCGCGGCGCCGTGGCTCGCCCCCGGCGATCCCGTGCGTGGCGACCTCGCGACCAGCCTGCACGCGCCGGGTGCTGCGTTCCTCCTCGGGACGGACCAACAGGGGCGCGACGTCCTCACGAGAATTCTGTTCGGTGCGCGGCTGTCGCTCACCGTCGGTGTCGTGAGCCAGGCGATCGCGCTCGTGCTAGGCCTAGGCCTGGGTCTCGCGGCCGGGTACTACGGCCGCTGGACCGACGCGCTGATCATGCGCCTGGCCGACGTCACGCTCGCCTTCCCGCCGCTGCTGCTCCTCATCGCCATCGCCGCCGCCGTTCGCCCCTCGCTCCCCATGATCTTCGTGGTGATCGGGGTGGTGGGTTGGGCGGGCATGGCGCGCCTCGTGCGCGGGCAAGTGCTGGTTACGCGCGCGCTCGCCTTCGTGCAGGCGGCGCGCGCCCTCGGTGCATCCGACGCACGCATCGTGAGCCGTCACGTGTTGCCCAACGTGCTGGCGCCGGTGATCGTGGCGGCCACGCTCGGCGTCGGCGGCGCGATTATGGCGGAGGCGGCGCTGTCGTTCGTGGGGCTGGGCGCGGCGCCGCCCACGCCGTCCTGGGGCGCGATGGTGGCCGAAGGCCGCGACCTGCTGCGCGTGGCGCCGTGGGTGTCGCTGTTTCCGGGTTTGGCGATTGGCCTGACCGTCGTCGCCATCAACCTCCTGGGCGACGGCCTGCGCGACGCCTTGGCCGCGCGCGCCGCATGACGCACGTCGTCTCGCACCCCACGCGGCTGCGCGCCATCCGCGACACCTGCAAGGCAATCCGCCAGGCCGAGTTTCCCTGGACGGCCGACACGGTCTATTTGAACAACGCGTCCATTGGGCCGATTCCCGAGCGGACGCGCGCCGCGCTGGACCAGTTCAACGCCAAGCGCACCGCGCCGCACTTGCTGCCCGATCGCGACATGCAGGGCTTGCTGCAGGCCGGACGCGACCTCGTGGGGCAGCTGATCAACGCCGAGCCGGGCGAAGTGGCGCTCGCCACCAACACGAGCTTCGGACTGAATCTCGCCGCCACCGCGCTGCCGATCGAGAAGGGCGAGACGGTGCTCGTCTCCGATCGCGAATTCCCCGCGAACGTCTATCCGTGGCTCTTGCTAAGGAAGCGCGGGGTGAAAGTCGAGCTGGCGCGCTGCACGGCGGAGGGCTGGCCCGACGAGGATTATTTGATCGAGCGCGTGGCCGATCCGCGGGTGCGCGTGCTTGCCGTATCGTACGTGCAATTCGCCAACGGCTTCCGCGCCGATCTGGCGCGGCTCTCGGCCGCGTGCAAGAAACACGACACGTTCCTGGTGGTGGACGCGATTCAGGGTGTGGGCAACTCCCTGCTCGACGTGCGCCAGACGCCCGTGGACATCCTCTCGTGCGGCGGGCAGAAGTGGCTGCTGTCGCCCTGGGGTTCCGGCTTCGTGTACGTGCGCAAGGAATTGATACCGCAAATTGAGCCGGCGGTGACGGGCTGGATGGCGTTCGAGGGAACCGACGACTTCACGCGACTCACCGAGTACAATCCCAACTTCCGCACTGACGCGCGCCGCTTCGAGATGGTGACGCTGCCCTATCAGGACGTCTACGGGATGGTCGAGTCGCTGCGGCTGCTGTTGGAGATCGGGATCGCGGACATCGCCGAGGTCACGCGGGCGGCGCACGAGCCGGTGCTCAAGTGGGCGGACGCCCACGGCGTGCGCATCGCGTCACCGCGCGACGAGGTGCACCGCTCCGCGATTCTCTGCGTCGCGCCGGAGCGCGCGGTCGAAGCGTTTCACGCGGTCAAGCGCGCCCACATCGTGTGTTCCTTGCGCGAGGGTGCGATTCGGCTGTCGCCGCACTTCTACAATACCGTCGAAGAACTGGAGAAGGTGATGGACGTGCTGGAAACGGTGGTGTGATCAGCCGCGCCGGCGCAGCAGCGCATAGTCTTTCTTGCCTTTCCTGAGCAGCAGGTTGCCCCCGGCGAGCCAGTCGCCCGCCGCGATTTGCCGATCGACGTCCTTCTCGCGCTGCTGATTCACGTACACGCCGCCCTGCTCGATCGCGCGCCGCGCTTCACTCTTCGACTTCGCGAGCCCCGCCTGCGCCAGGACGTCGACCAAGGAGGGGCTGCCCGCGCCATCGGCCTGCACCGTGGGAATCTCGGCCGCCAGGATGTCGAACACGCCCGCGTTGGCCGCTTTGGGGTCGAAGTCGCCGAACAGGATCTCGGCCGCCACGCCCGCGTTGCGGGTCGGGTCGGCGCCGTGGACCAGCGTTGTCACGTCGGTCGCGAGCTCCCGCTGCGCCGCGCGCCCAGCGGGATTCTGCTCCTGCTGCGCCACCAGCTGCTTGATGTCGTCGCGTGAACCGTCGCGGTCGTCCACGTTCATCCAGAACTGGTAGAACTGGTACGGCGACGTCAGCGCCGGATCGAGCCACACGGCGCCCGCTTCGGTCTTCCCGAACTTCTTGCCGGACGCGCTCGTCACCAACGGCGCCACCAGCGCGTGCGCCTCGCCGCCTTCGACTTTGCGGATCAGGTCGGCACCCGCGGTGATGTTGCCCCACTGATCGCTGCCGCCCACCTGCAGCGTGCACTGATGCGTGCGGAACAGCTGCAGGAAGTCGAACGCCTGCAGCAACATGTAGCTGAACTCGGTGTAGGAAATGCCGGCCTCCATCCGGCCCTGCACCGACTCTTTCTGCAGCATCACGTTGACCGTGAAATGCTTGCCGACGTCGCGCAGGAAATCGGTGAGCCGCTGCTCCACCAGCCACTTGGCGTTGTCGAGCAGGCGCGCTGGGCCGGGGTCGAAGTCGAGAAACCGCGCCATCTGGTCGCGCTGGCGTTGCAGGTGCTCGCGGATCTGCTCCTTGGGGAGCAGTGGCCGTTCGGTGCGCTTGCCCGAGGGATCGCCGATCAGGGACGTGCCGCCGCCCATCAGCACGATGGGCTTGTGCCCGTGGCGCTGGAAGTGCCGCAGCAGCATCAACGGCAGCAGGTTGCCGAGCTGCAGCGACGGAGCGGTGAGATCGAAGCCGCAATAGAGCGTCACCGGCCCTTTGGCCAAGTGTGCATCGATCCGGGGCGTCGCGTCCTGCACGAAGCCCCGCCACTCGAGTTCCTTAAGGAGGTCGGTCATGGCGCGGAATCGTACTGCAAGCGGCCGGATGCTGGCAAGCCGATTGGCCCCTCACTAGGTTGTCGTCTATGGCGTTCGTATCGTCTCCCGTTCCAGCCCCGCTCCCCGTGCGCCTGCCGGTATTGACCCGCGCCTGGTGGCTGTCGTGGTGGCACGACCCGATCCGCCGCGGCAAGGCGATCGCCGGCGCCGTCCTGGCGGTGGCGTTCGGCGGCGGCCTGTCGTACGGCTCGTGGACGCGCGTCTGCGCCGCCGAGCGCTGCCCGTCCATCTCGCGCCTCATCGGGCCCTCGGGCACGCCGCAGCAGACCTCCAAAGTGTACGCGGCCGACGGCCGGCTGATCTCGGAGCTGGGCGGCGAACGCCGCACCATGTTACCGCTCAGCGAGATCCCGCCGTTCGTGCGTCAGGCATTCATCGCGACGGAAGACAAGCGTTTCTACAGTCATCACGGTATCGACTACATCCGCATCCTCGGCGCGATCAAGGCGAACGTACTCACCCTGGGCTACAGCCAGGGCTTCTCGACCATCACGATGCAGCTCGCCCGCAACGTGTTCCCCGAAAAGCTTACACGCGAGAAGACGCTGGTTCGCAAGCTGAAGGAAGCGCGCATTGCGATGGAGATCGAGCACAACTTCCCCAAGGACACGATCCTCCAGATGTATCTGAATCAGATCGACCTGGGGGCGGGCGCGCACGGCGTCGAGGCGGCGGCGCAGATCTACTTCGGCAAGTCCGCGCGTGATCTGAACCTCGCGGAAGCGGCGACGCTGGCGGCGATCCCCAAGGCGCCGGGCACCTATAACCCGCGGTTGCATCCCGACCGCTCGACGCGGCGTCGCAACGTGGTGCTCAGCCTGATGCGCGATCAAGGCTTCATTTCGGCCGACGAGTGCGAGCTGTGGAAGGCGTACCCGCTCGTGCTCACCAGCCGGCGCACCAATTACGGCGACGTAGCGCCGTACTTCATCGAGTGGCTGCGCCAGGACCTCGAGAAGCGTTTCGGGCGGGAGCTGTACGAGGGCGGCCTGCGGGTCTATACGACCCTCGATCTCGACATGCAGCAATCGGCCGAGCGGGCGCTGTTGTCGCAGCTCGACGCGATCGAGTCGGGCGTGTACTCTCCCAACGGCAAGTTCACGGCGCACCAGACGTACCGTGAGTACATCGAGTCGGCGCGCGCCGAGGAGGATCACGGCGGGTTCACGCCGTACCTGCAGGGCGCCTTCATCGCGATCGACGCGAAGACCGGCTACATCCGGGCGATGATCGGCGGCCGCGACTTCGACGACTCCAAGTTCAACCGCGCCACGCAGGGCCAGCGCGCCGCGGGCTCGACGTTCAAGCCGTTCGTCTATTCGGCGGCGGTGCGCGCCGGCCATCCGGTGACGGAGATCCTCGACGACTCGCCGCTCAATCCGCCGGTGATGCAGCTCGATTCGACCCTGTGGCGGCCCAAGGACGACGACGACACAACCCTTGGGCCGATCCCGATGCGCAAGGCGCTGTACATGTCGCGCAACCTCGCCACCATCAAGCTCGGCATGCAGCTGGGCGAGCAGACGGTGATCGGCGAGGCGCGCAGCTACGGCATCACTACGCCGATCCGGCCGTACCCGTCGCTGCACATCGGCGCCAACGCAGTGTATCCGCTGGAGATGGTGTCGGCCTACACGGCGTTCGCGAATCTCGGCACGCGCGCCGAGCCGATCGCGATTCTGCGTGTGGAGGACAAGTCGGGCCACATTGTTTACCGCAACGACCTCCCGCGCAGGGATGCGGTGATGGATCCGGCGCACACCTGGCTCATCGTCGACATGATGAAAGACGTGATCAAGCAGGGCACGGCGTTCACGGCCGTCTGGAAAGCGGGGTTCACCTATCCCGCCGCGGGCAAGACAGGCACCACCGACACCTACACCGACGCGTGGTTCATCGGCTACACGACCGACCTCGTGGCGGGCGTGTGGGTGGGGTACGACTTGCCGACGCCGATCATGCAGCACAACGCGGGCGGCGGGCGCATCGCGGCGCCGGCCTGGACGACCTTCATGCGCGACGTGTACGACCGCCGCACGCCGCCCGCCGACTGGGAGCGGCCCGATTCGCTGGTGACGCGCGAAGTGGACTGGTCCAACGGCTACATCGCGACGCCGTTCTGCCCGCAGACCGTCCGCCACTGGGACTGGTTCTACCCGGGCACCGAGCCGACGCAGTCGTGTCCCGTGCACTCGCCGTTCGGCACGGGCGTGACACCGTGATGTCTTAGCGGCGCGTGCTGCGCGTCCGCGCGGGGCGGGTGTGCCCGGTGACGGCGCCGCCGCTGGACGACGGCGCCGTTCTCGTGGGTAGCGACGGGCGCATCGCCGCCGTCGGCCCCCATTCCCGTGTCCCCAGTCCCCCCGCGGCCGAGCTGCTCGAATACCGTGACGCTGTGTTGGTCCCCGGTCTCATCAACTGCCACACCCATCTCGAGCTGACTCATCTCGCGGGCCAAAACCGCGAGCCCGACTTTACCCGCTGGATCCGCCGGGTGCGCGAGCTGAAGCAGGAAACCAAGGCGCAGCAGTTTTTCGCGGCGGCCGCGCAGGGCGTGCGGGATAGCTGGGCGCGGGGCGTCACGTGCGTCGCCGACACGGGCGACTCGGGCGCGCCGCTCCGCGCCTTGGCCGAGCTGGGCGGCCGCGGCATTTACTATCAGGAAGTCTTCGGCCCCGACCCGTCGCAGGTCACCGAGAGCATGGCTGGTCTCCGGGCTGCGGTTGATTCCCTACGCGTCTACGCATCTACGCGCCTACGCGTCGGTGTGTCGCCCCACGCTCCTTACACCGTCAGCGCGCCCTTGTATCGTGCGGTGGCGGCGTACGCACGCGCGGAACACATGCCGATGGCGCTGCATCTGGCCGAGTCGCGCGCTGAGTCGGACCTGGTCCGCGACGGGGCAGGGCCGTTCGCGGATGCGCTGGCGCGCCGCGGCATCACGTTCGCGGCGCAGCACGTCTCGCCGGTGGAATACCTGCATCACTTGGGAGTCCTGTTGCCCGGTACGCTCTGTATTCATTGTGTACAGATCGATGCCACGGACATCGGACGACTGAAGGCCGACAACGCCGCCGTCGCGCACTGCCCGCGTTCGAACCGGGCCCACCACCACGGCACCGCGCCTCTGGCGGCGTTGCGAACCGCCGGCGTGCCGACGGGGCTCGGTACGGATTCGGTCGTGAGTGTCGGCGAGCTGGATCTCTGGGCCGAGGCCGGTGCCGCCGGATTGGATGAGGAGGACGCCCTGCGGATGCTGACTATTGAAGGAGCGCGGGCGCTGGGCTGGGACAGCGAGATCGGATCGCTGGAGGTGGGAAAAGCTGGAGATCTGGCGGTGTTGGAGGGCCGGGGCCGCTCCACCGCGCTACTCGTGTGCGTTGCCGGCACCGTCGTGCATCGCGCCCAGGCGACTGCATAAATAGTAGATTAGATGCATGAAACCGCAGCGCCACGCGGCCATTCTCAAGATCGTCCAGCGCCAGACCGTCGCCAGCCAGGAGCAGCTGCGCGAGCTGCTCAAGGCTGAGGGCTACGATGTCACGCAGGCGACCCTGTCGCGCGACATCGGCGCGCTGGGCCTCGCCAAGGTCGCCTCGCCGGATGGCGCCTCGCACTACGCCCCGCCGCCCGAAGGGGGCGGCGGCGTGCGGCCGCACCTCGAGCAGTTGCTGCCCACCATGCTGATGTCGCTCGACGGCGTGGGCCCGCTGCTCGTGCTCAAGACCTCGACCGGCGCCGCCCAGGCGCTGGGCCTCGCCCTCGACGGCGTTGGCTGGCACGAGGTGATCGGCACCATCGCAGGCGATGACGCGGTGCTCGTCATCACGCGCAGTGAGCGCGCCCGCCGGGCGGTTCAAGTCCGCGTCAAAGAGCTCTCCGGGCTGCCGGGGTAATCGATTCGCCGGGCCTTGCGCTCCGGCTCCGTTCACCTGTATTTATATGCACGTCGATGCATAAACCTACAGGAGCGCGTTGATGGGACCTCTGGTGGTGCTCGCCTACTCGGGCGGACTCGATACGTCGGCGATCGTTCCCTGGCTGCGCGAGCAGTACGGCGCCAGGGTCCTGTGTTTCGCCGCCGACGTGGGGCAGGGCGCGGAGCTCGACGGACTGGTCGACAAGGCCAAACGCTCGGGCGCCATCGACTGTGTGATCGAAGATCTGCGCGAGGAATTCGTGCGCGACTTCGTCTTCCCCACGCTGCGCGCCGGCGCCGTCTACGCCCGCACCTACCTGCTCGGCACCTCGATGGCCCGGCCGCTCACCGCCGCGCGCCAGGTGGCCGCCGCACGCCGCGCCGGCGCACAGGCGCTGGCCCACGGCTGCACCGGCAAGGGCAACGATCAGGTGCGCTTCGAGCTCACCTACGCCGCGCTCGCGCCCGACCTGCAGGTCATCGCGCCGTGGCGCGAGTGGGACTTCCAGGGCCGCGAAGATCTGATCGCCTACGTGAAGGCCAAGGGCGTCCCGGTCCAGGCCACGCTCGACAAGCCGTACTCCAGCGACCGCAACCTGTGGCACTGCTCGCACGAGGGCGGCATCCTCGAAGATCCGTCGCTCGAAGCGCCGGAGCACATCTTCGTGATGACGGGCGATCCCGCGAAGGGGCCCGACGCGCCCGCGATGGTGCAGATCGGCTTCGACGCCGGCACGCCCGTGTCGATCGACCATGAGCCGTTCGGGCCGGTGGCCTTGCTCGAAACGCTCAACGACCTCGCCGGCGCGCACGGCGTCGGCCGGGCCGACGTGGTGGAAGACCGCCTCGTCGGCATGAAGTCGCGCGGCGTGTACGAAACGCCGGGCGGCACACTGCTCTACGCCGCGCACCGCGAGCTGGAGCAGCTGGTGCTCGACCGCCGCACGCTGCGGCTCAAGGACGAGCTGGCGCTGCGCTACGCCGACCTGGTGTACGACGGGCGCTGGTGGAGTCCCGAGCGCGAGGCCTTGGACGCCACAATCACCAGCACGCAGCGCCACGTCACGGGCACCGTGCGCCTCAAGCTGTTCAAGGGCAGCACGACGGTGGCCGGGCGCGAGAGCCCGTACGCGTTGTATCAGCCGTCATACGCGACGTTCGGCAAGGACAACGTCTACAACCAGAAGGACGCCGAGGGCTTCATCCACCTGTACGGCCTCGCGACCAAGATCGCGGCCGGACTGGAAGCCGAACGCGAGCGCCGCATCGGCGCCGCCGCCGACTGATGCCTCCCTCCGACTCGCGTCCGCCGACCGAAGCGCCGCACCAGATGTGGGGCGGGCGCTTCGCGCTCGGCCCCGCCGAAGCGCTCGACGCGCTGAATCGCAGTCTCCCTGTCGATCATCGCCTGTGGCCGCAGGACGTGACCGCCAGCAAGGCCTGGGTGCATGCGCTGGGCCGCGCCGGCGTGCTCACGCCGCCGGAAGAAACGCTGCTGCTCGACGGCCTCGACCGCGTGGGCGAGCGCCTCGCCGACGGAGCGGCCGTGGGCGCGCCCGACGAAGACATCCACACACTGGTCGAGCGCCTGCTGTATGAGGAAGTGGGTGCCGTTGCCGGCAAGCTCCACACCGGGCGGTCGCGCAACGATCAATGCGCCACCGACCTGCGTCTGTGGACGCTCGACGCGCTCGACCAGCTCGACGCCGACATCACGATCCTGGGCCGTACGCTCGTGGGACGCGCGCAGGACGGCGTCGATCTCATCCTCCCCGGCTACACCCACGGCCAGCGGGCGCAGCCGGTGCGCTGGGCCTACGTCTTACTCGCCCACGCGTGGCCGCTGGTCCGCGACCGGCAACGTCTCGCCGACGCGCGCCGCCGCGTGGCCGAGCTGCCCCTGGGATCGGGGGCGCTCGCGGGATCGGGCTTCGCCGTCGACCGGGTGCTCCTCAAAGAGGCGCTCGGTCTCCGCTCGATCTCCGCGAACGCCCTCGACGTCACGGGCGACCGCGACTTCGTGGCCGAAGTGTTGTTCGCCATGGCGCTCATCGGGACGCACCTGTCGCGTCTGTCGGCGGAGCTCATCACCTACGCCAGTGCCGAGTTCGGGTTCGTGAAGCTGTCGGACGCCTTCAGTACGGGCTCGAGCCTGATGCCGCAGAAGCGCAACCCGGACGTGTTCGAGCTGGCTCGCGCCAAGTCGGGCCGCCTGCTGGGAGATCTCGTCGCGCTGCTCGCGACGCTCAAGGGCCTTCCCGCGGGCTATCAAAAGGATCTGCAGGAAGACAAGGCTTTGCTGTTCGACGCGTTCGATACGCTGGGTCTCGTGCTGCCGGCGGTGAGTGGGGCGATCGCCTCGCTCACACCCGACGCCGCACGCATGGAGGCGGCACTCGACGCCTCGCTGCGCGCCACCGATCTCGCCGATTTCTTGGTCGAGGCGGGCGTGCCGTTCCGCGACAGCCACGGCCTCGTCGGCAAGCTGGTGCGCGCAGCGGAGCAGGCGGGCGTGGCGCTCGACCGGGTGCCGCTCGCCGTCGCCGCCGCGATCCACCCCGCCCTCGGCGCCGCGCTGTCGCAGCTGGGGACGTGGGAGACCAGCATCGAAGGCCGGGCCACCCCCGGCGGGTCGTCGCGTAAGTCGGTGGCGGATCAGATCGACGAGCTACGGAAGGCGTTCGTCCCCCTGTTAGCGTAACATCAGCCGCGGCGCGCTCTTGCCCGGCTTTCCCCCGCTGAGTACCATTTTGGGGCCATGCGTTGCCTTGCACTGAATGCATCGTTCGAGCCCCTCACCATGGTTCCGGTGCGGCGGGCTTTGCGGTTGGTGATCGACGGGAAGGCGGAGATCGTCGAGGCCGACGGCGGCGCCGTGGTGCGCTCCGAACGCCTGCAGATCCCGCGGCCTGCGGTCATCCGGCTGGTCAAGCTGGTGCACGTCCCCCGCCGCTTTCGGCGTCAGGTGACGAACACCTTCCTGTTCGCCCGCGACAACTACCGCTGCCAGTTCTGCGGCCGCCACCAGGTCGAGCTGCGCCACCGTGAGTGCCTCACGCGCGACCACCTGGTCCCGCTGTCGCGCGGCGGCAGTAACGCGTGGAACAACGTGCTCACGGCCTGCAGCACGTGCAACACCCGCAAGGGCAACCTGCTCCCGAAGGAAGTGGGGATGCATCCCCTGCGGGCGCCGTTCGAGCCGCACTTCGTGCACCTGTCGTGGGCGGTGCGGCGCCTCACCACGATCCAGTCGAAGTACATTCGCCTGTTTTACGGCGCGGACGTCCTGGCGACCCTCGAAGCGCTGTGAGCAGCCGGACTCCGTGGATCGTCGCGGGCGCGGCCGTCATCGCGCTGCTCGCGGTGGTGACGGTCACGCGCCGCGGCGAAGCCGTCGTCCACCCCGACCCACGCCCCGGCGTGAACGCCGACCAGGTGATGCCTGACGGGATGCTGATGGGAGGGCCGGGGGTGCGCGCGGCGTACGCGGCGGCGCGCGCCGTGCCGGGTACGCTCGACGGGCTGTACTGTCACTGCGACTGCTCCCGGCATTTCGGCCACCGCTCGCTGCTCACCTGCTTCGAATCGGATCACGGCTCGCAGTGCGACATCTGCATGGGAGAGGCCGTGCTCGCCCAACAGCTCGCCGCGCAGGGCAACTCGCTGCAGCAGATGCGCCGTACCATCGACGCGCGTTTCGCGCGCTGATTCGCTACGAGGGATAGCGGAACTGCTCGGACCGCGTCTCCAGCGTGAGACGCGGCAGACCCGCGATGCGCACCAGCACGCGTTGCACGCCGCGCTTCAGCGCGTCGCTCACGTTGCCGTTGCCTGAGACGGCCGGTGAGACCTCTCCCTTGAGCCAGTGCGTCAACTCCTCCAGGTCGGTGTCGTTCAGGGTCGTCACCTCGAGCCGGCAGAAATAGAAGAACCGCCCGTTCGACTGGGGGAACAGCTGCACGCGGTAGGCCACGTCGAGCGCGCGCTCGAGATCCTCCGCGGTGGCGTAGCGCGTGACGGCGCCCCCCGAGCGGATCAACACGAAATCGTCGGCCAAGGGATCGTGGCGCGCGACCGCATCCCACGTCGCCTCACGGACAAATTGGTCGAACCAGTTGGACCGTTCGCGCCATAGCTCCAGACGATAGTGCAGGCGCAACGGAAAGCCCGAGCGCATCAGTTCCACGAACCGGCCGTCCGCAAGCAGCGAGGTGAGTTGGACGCGCGGCGTCGAGTCGCGCCGCGCGACCGACAAGCCGGGGCTCTGCGCCACCGCCGCCGCGGCGGTCGCGCCGACCAGCAAGGCTGAGACGAGGAGCCCGCGGCGCAAGCTAGAAGCGATGATCGAGTCGCAGCGAGAACCGCACCGGCTCCCCGCTCGTCACCGCCTTGCCGACGTACAAGCCAAATCCGCCCCAATCCACGCCGAGTCCCAGGTCTGCGATCCAGCTGCCGATGGTGGGCAGTCGATCCGGCGGGATGTGCCCGGGCCCGCTTCCCACGAGCCAGCCCTGGCCGGCGTTGCCGAACACCACCAGGTCGGGCCCCTGCAGGGTGAACAGCGACCGCGGAGTCGTCTCGCGCGGTTCGTCGGTGCGGCCGGGATTGTACGACCAGTGCAGCGCGATGTGGCCGCGATACTCGCCCTGCACGAGCAGCAAGCGATCGCACGCCGCCACCGCGCTGCCCGCGAACGCCGGATCGGTGATGTCGCGGTTGCACGCGCTGTGCCGGAACCCATAGCCCACCAGCGGGTCGGGCCCGCCCAGCGACAACCGCCGCTGCAACGGCAGCGGATTGCCCCCGATCCAGCCGCCCGTGAGCAGGCGCAGGTTGACGCGGCCGGCGGGGCTGATGCGGGTGTAACGCCGGACGTCGAAGAATGCCGTGCCGAAACCGTACGAGCCGTCGGTGGGAATCGGGCCGCGCGTGGCGGCGGGCACATCCGTCTGCGGGCTCACATCCGTGCTGCTTGCGTGCTCGATCGTAGCGCGGGCGAACCAGCCCGATGTCGGGTCGAACACGTCGTTGCGCGTGTCGAGCGTGACGGTGAGCCCGAGCGTGGTGTAGTGGCCGTCGTCCACCGGAGGGTTCACCCGCCACACCTGATCGTTGCGGAACACCGTGAACGGATCGCGCGCCGCGACGCTGGTCTCGAGGTCGCGCCGCACCTCGGCGGCCACGTTGAGCGGGCGCTCGACCTGCACGCTCACCCGCCCCGCGATGCCTTTGCTGAGATAGTAGTCGCGATAGTCGCGCTGGAAGAGGAACGCGCCCCAGCCGACCTCCGAATTGCGCAGCGTCCAGTCTTCCACCGGGGCC
>WNFJ01005326.1_pt1 | contig 16629 bp, 19 predicted proteins | sample 5400461 | NCBI WGS metagenome assembly WNFJ01 (sample SAMN13153349, study PRJNA577476) | soil metagenome | isolation source: 115 cm saprolite on Douglas fir-dominated hillslope | place: USA:California | collected 2013-09-17 | reverse complement strand
ACCGCGACCTGGCCGGCACGCGCGTCGAGGCCGACCGCGACGCGGGCCGGAAACCGCCGCGCCGCCTGCCTCACCAGATCCGGATCGCGCACCGCGGCAGTGCCGATGATCACGCGATCGACCCCCTTGCCGAGCCAAGCCTCGATGGTGGCGAGGTCGCGCATGCCGCCGCCGAGCTGCAGCGGTATGGAGGTGATCTCCAGGATGCGATCGACGGCCGCGGCATTGACCGGCTTGCCCGCGAAGGCACCGTCGAGGTCGACCACGTGCAGATATTCGAAGCCCTGTTCCTCGAAGGCCTGCGCTTGGGCGGCCGGATCGCGATGGAACACGGTGGCGCGCGCCATGTCGCCCGCTTCCAGGCGCACGCACAGCCCCTCCTTGAGATCGATCGCCGGAAACAGGATCACGGCTTCCACTGCAGAAAATTCGCGATCAGCTTGAGCCCGAGCCGCTGGCTCTTCTCCGGGTGGAATTGGGTGCCCACGGCCGTGTCGCGGCCCACGATCGCGGTGACGGGTCCGCCATAATCGGCCTCCGCCACCAGGCTCGAGCGCTCCGCGGCCTTGAGATGAAACGAATGCACGAAATAGGCGTGCAATCCCTGTGCTCCGACCGCAATACCCTCGATGAGCTTGTGGGGGCGGACCGGGTTGAGGGTGTTCCAGCCCATGTGGGGGATTTTCAGATCCGGATCGGACGGTGTGATCCGATCGACCTCGCCGGGAATCCATCCCAATCCCGCCGTCACCTCGTATTCGCGGCCGCGCTCGGCCATGAGCTGCATGCCGACGCAAATGCCCAGGAACGGCCGGCCCTGGCCGCGCACCCGGGTGTTGAGGGCCTCCACCATGCCGCTGATCGCATCAAGGCCGCGGCGGCAATCCGCGAAGGCGCCGACGCCGGGCAGCACGACGCGCTCGGCGCGGGCGACTTGATCGGGATCACGGGTCACCATGATCGGCTCGCCGTAGCCGCATTCGCGCGCGGCGCGCTCGAAGGCTTTGGCGGCCGAATGCAGATTGCCCGAGCCGTAGTCAACGATGGCCACGCTCATGGCGAGGCTCCGGGCTCGGGAAACAGGCCAAGGACATCGGAGCCGGCGCGCGGCATTCTTGGCGCCGGAGATGGCGCGGCGATTGGGCCTTGGGCGCTGAATTCGCCGGCTGATGAGCCTTGGACCCGAGAATCCTTGCGAACCCAAGCATCGAAGAAGCGCCGCTCGGCCAATTCGAGGTCGTCAGCCACCACGACGCCGATATTGCGGAAGCCGCGGCGCCCCAGCGTAAAGCGTCGCAAGGTCCCGGCCTCGAAGCCGAGCAAGAGCGCAAGCAGCTCCCAGACGATCACCCCGACCATGGCCGACGCATAGAGGTGCAGGACAAACGCGAGCGCGCCCAGCACTGCCCCATAGCCGAGCAGCACCAGCCACATCCGGTGCCGCAGCATCCAGAGCGGACCAAACAGCAGCGCCGCGAACGAAAAGCCGTCGCGCACGAAGATGAAGCGCTCGGTTTCCGGCGCCGACGTTGCGCCGGCCTTCAAGGGCGGTTCGTGAACCGTGTAGACGGCCATGGTTTCCTCTAACCGCCAAGCTTGCCCTTGGTGGAAGGCACCTCGCCGGCCGCGCGCGGATCGATCGCGACCGCCGCCCGCAGGGCCCGGGCCAGACCCTTGAAGCAGGATTCGGCAATATGATGGTCATTGGTGCCGTAGAGCGTCTCGACATGCAGGGTCACCCCAGCATTCATCGCGAAGGCCACCATTCCTGCACCAATTCGGTATCGAAGCTGCCCACCTTGTCGCGCCCGAACTCGACCCGGAACACCAGCAGCGGGCGACCGGAAATATCCAGCGCAACCCTGGTGAGCGCCTCATCCATCGGCATGTGCACGTCGGCATAGCGGGTGATGCCCTTCATCTCGCCGAGCGCCTGCTTCACCGCCTGGCCGAGCGCGATGCCCACGTCCTCGGTGGTGTGGTGATGGTCGATATGCAGATCGCCCTTGGCCTTGACCGCGATATCGATGCGGGAATGGCGCGCCAAGAGCTCGAGCATATGATCGAGAAATCCGATACCGGTCGCGACCCCCGCGGCGCCGGCGCCATCGAGATCGATGCTGACCTCGACGTCGGTTTCCTTGGTGGCGCGCTTTACCGCTGCCTTGCGCATGACGACTCCTGATCGGAGCATTTTCCGGAAAAGTGGGCACCGGCTTTCCGTAGAAAATGCGACCAGCCAAATAAGCTTTGCCGGCCTTTTATCAGGCGCTTATGTACTTCGCCACAGCGGCATGGCGGATTGGTCAATGCCGCATTGCCCTGGCCGGCCAACAGCCGCCGGAAAAGCTGATTTGCATCGCTGGGCGGCGCCCCCTACATCATGCCCCAGCACAAGGCGTCTTAAATGCAGCCTCACTCTCCTGACGTTTGGCACGGCACCACGATCCTCACCGTCCGCAAGGGCGGGATCGTGGCCATCGGGGGCGACGGGCAGGTCACGATCGGCCAGACCATCGTCAAGGCCAATGCCAAGAAGGTGCGCCGCCTCGGCAAGAGCGACGTGATCGGCGGCTTTGCGGGCGCCACCGCCGATGCCTTCACGCTGTTCGAGCGGCTGGAAGCCAAGCTCGAGCAATATCCCGGCCAGCTGACCCGCGCCGCCGTCGAGCTCGCCAAGGACTGGCGCACCGACCGCTATTTGCGCCGGCTCGAAGCCATGATGGTGGTCGCCGACAAAGAAGTCTCGCTGGTGCTCACCGGCACCGGCGACGTGCTCGAGCCCGAGGCCGGCATCATGGGCATCGGCTCGGGCGGCAATTATGCGCTCGCCGCCGCCCGCGCCATGATCGATGGCGGGCTCGATGCCGAGGCGATCGTGCGACGGGCGCTCGACATCGCGGCCGACATTTGCGTCTACACCAACCGCAACGTCACGGTGGAAAAGCTCTGATGGTGCGGCAAGAGGATCTCGACGCGGCGGTGGCGGGAAACATCGTCACGAAGGCGCAAGCGCAGGCGCTGGCCGACTTCGCCGCCAAGCGCGAGCAGGCGAGGTCCGCTCTGCTGGGTCACGAGGAGCGGCTCCGCTTCATGCGTGGATTCAATGATTTCTTCTTGGCCACCGGGGTGGTGATGCTCGGGGCCGGGATGATGTACTTCGCGGGGCGGGGCAGCGGCGGAAACCTGATGGCGGCCGTGGCCGTATGGGCGCTGGCCGAGCTGCTGGTGGGCAGGATGCCGCTGGTGCTGCCCGGACTGTTTGTGGCCTGCCTCTTTGTCGCCTTGATCTACCGCGCGGTCCCGGCCGACTTCATCACGGGGCTCATGCCGGACAAGTTCCTTATCTCTTCCGCCCTCACGGCCGCGCCTCGGCGCAGCCCGGCCACCTGGCTCGACGTGTTGTTCGGCGCCGGGGGGGCAGGCGGCTTGATGATCGCGCCCGCCATCATTGCGGTGAAAGCGCTCATCGCCGGCGGCGCCGCCGCGCTGTTCTATGGGCGATTCCGGCTGCCGTTTGCGCTGCTACCCGTGGCCGCAAGCCTGACGGTGGCGGTCACGGCCGCAACCCGCGAGATCGGCGGTCCGGGCGCGCAGTCCCTGGCGCTTCTGCTCTGCGGGCTCGGGGTTTTCGCAGCTGCGATGAGATTTGACATGTCCGACCGCGAACGTCTGACGCAGCGCGCCGATTGCGCGTTCTGGCTGCACCTGTTGGCGGCGCCGCTGATCGTCGATTCGCTGATCTCCATGACCGTGCCGAGCATCAACGCTCTCACCATGACGGTCTCGGTCGCGCTTGTGATCGTCGCCATCGTGACCCTGGTGGCCCTGGTGGCGGTGGTGATCGATCGGCGCGTGCTCCTGGTGTCCACCTTCGGCTATCTGGGCACCGTGATCGCCTACGCCATCACGACCGCCCGGGTGACCGCATCGACCGATCTGAGCGCGGTCTTCTTTGCGACCCTCGCGGTTCTCGGCGTCATGGTGTTGGGGCTCGGCCTCGGCTGGCAGCTGCTGCGGGGCCGGCTCATGGTCCTTCTTCCAACCGCCGCCGTCGACCGCCTACCGCCAGCCGTGCAGGCGGCCTGACGGCATGACCCAATCATAGTCCAGATCCAATGACCGACTTCTCGCCCCGCGAAATCGTCTCCGAGCTCGACCGCTTCATCATCGGCCAGAACGATGCCAAGCGCGCCGTCGCGATTGCGTTGCGCAACCGCTGGCGGCGTTTGGCACTCGACGAAAAGCTGCGCGAGGAGGTGCAGCCCAAGAACATCTTGATGATCGGGCCGACCGGCGTCGGCAAGACCGAAATTTCCCGCCGCCTCGCCAAGCTCGCCGGCGCTCCCTTCCTCAAGGTCGAGGCCACCAAGTTCACCGAGGTCGGCTATGTGGGCCGCGACGTCGAGCAAATCATCCGCGATCTGCTCGAGATCGCGATCGTCCAGACGCGGGAGCGTAAACGCAAGGACGTGAGCGCGCGCGCCCAGCTGCACGCCGAGGAGCGCGTGCTCGACGCGCTGGTCGGCGCCGGCGCCAGCGCCTCCACCAAAGACGCCTTTCGCAAGCGGCTGCGCGCGGGCGAGCTCAACAACAAGGAGATCGAGGTCGAGGTGCAGGCCTCCCAAGGCATGCCCTTGTTCGAGATTCCCGGCATGCCGGGCGCCCAGATGGGCGCGATCTCGATCGGCGATATTTTCGGCAAGCTCGGCGCCGGACGCACCAAGACACGGCGGGTGACGGTCGCGGAGTCCTACGATCTCCTCATCGCCGAGGAATCCGACAAGCTGCTCGACAACGACCAGCTCCTGCAGGACTCCATCAAGGCGGTCGAGAACAACGGCATCGTGTTCCTCGACGAGATCGACAAGATATGCGGCCGCGAGGGCCGTGCCGGCGCCGACGTCTCGCGCGAGGGCGTGCAGCGCGACCTGTTGCCGTTGATCGAGGGAACCACGGTCTCGACCAAGCATGGGGCGGTGAAGACCGATCACATCCTGTTCATCGCGTCGGGCGCGTTCCATTTGGCGAAGCCCTCCGACCTGCTCCCCGAACTGCAGGGCCGCTTGCCGATCCGCGTCGAGCTGCAGGCGCTCACCCGCGACGATTTCCGCCGCATCCTGACCGAGCCCGAAGCCTCGCTGATCAAGCAATATGTGGCGCTGCTGACGACCGAAGGGGTGACGCTCGAGTTCACCCCGGATGCGGTCGATGCGATTGCCGACGTGGCGGTGCTGGTCAATTCCAGCGTCGAGAATATTGGCGCCCGCCGCCTGCAGACCGTGATGGAGCGGGTGCTCGACGAAATCTCATTTGCGGCCCCGGACCGCTCCGGCGAAACCGTCAAGATCGATGCCGCCTATGTGCACAAGCATATCGGCGATCTCGCCAAGAACACGGATCTCAGCCGGTTCATTCTCTAACCTCGCGCGCGCCGCAGGCGAACATAGAGCGCGCCCTCCCCGCCATGGGCCGCGTGGGCGTCCTCGACGGCGAGCACGAGGAGGCGAAATTCCGGCAGCCGCAGCCACAGCGGCACCTGCCGCCTGAGAATGCCGCGCTCGCCGGACGGACCCGGCCCGGAAGTCCGGCCCTTGCCGGTGATGACCAGCACGAACCGCGCCCCTTCAGTCTGGGCACGGCGCAGGAACCCCAGCAGAGCCCCATGCGCCTCGCTTTGGGTCTTGCCGTGCAGATCGATGCGCAAGTCGATCGTTTCAGTGCCGCGCGCCAGCCGCTGCTTCTGCCGCCGATCAAGTCCGATCACCGGCAGCGCCGGTTTACCGGCCAGTTTGATTGTGGATTTGGCCGCCGGATGGCGCATCGGTGCCGGCTCCGCGCGCCGACGCGCTGGGGGCGGCGGCGCGCGCTCGCCGGGCGGGAGGATCGCGTCGTGGCCATGCGGACCGGACGGCTTGCGCTTGAGCGGCACGATCGAGCGGGTGATGCCGCTCCAGAGCTTGTGCTCGTCTTGGCTGAGGCGGCGCCGATGTCGGCGCTTATCGGTTCGCTCGAAGCTCATGTGCCGGACTTCGATTTAATCCGGGCCTGCCGCCGGGAGATCGGCTGCGGCGGCTGGTGCGACCTGTGGATCGAGGGCTTGGCGTCCACGACGGCGCTGGTATCGGCCCTGCCGGTATCCTTCTTGGCTTGCGCGCTTTCGGGAATCGCGGGCTTGGGCGGCGGCAGCGGCGTGTGCTTGCCGGCCTCGACCATGTCGAGCTCGCGCGGCAGCAACATGACGAATTGCCCCTGCTGGCGGATGCGGCCCGCAATGCGCCCGGCGGCATCGCCGGCGCCCCAATAGAGATCGGCGCGCGCCGGCCCGTTGATGGCTGAGCCGGTATCCTGCGCGATCATCAGCTGGCGGAACTTCGTGCTCGGCTTGTCGCTGTCGATCGGAAGATCGGCCTGGATGAAGAATGGCGTGCCATAGACGTGGATCTTGTCGACCGCGATGGAGCGGCCGGGGCTGAGCGGCGCGCCCTGGGCGCCCACCGCCTCGCCCTCGTCCGACAGTCCGGTAATGCGGAAGAACACGAACGACGGATTGCTCTGCCGCACCTTGGCGGCAAGCTCGGGATTGGCGAGCATCCATTGCCGGATGCGCTCCATGGACATCTGGTCCGGCGGCACGCCGTACTGCTCCATGAGGACTCGCCCGATCGCCGCGTAGGCATGGCCATTGTGCGCATCATAATTCACCCGCAGCATCGTGCCGTCCTCCAGGCGCACGCGGGCGGAGCCTTGAATTTGAATCGAGAGCGCGTCGAACGGGTCCTTGAGCCAGCAGATTTCGAGCTTCTGGCCATCGAGCGCGCCATTCTCGATCGCGGCCCGATCGTAATAGGGCACGAGCTCGTTGTGCGCGTTGCGGCGATTGATCGTGGCCCGGTTGGGAATTTCGCCCTTGCCCACCGCACGGCCGGCGACCAGGAGATCGTGCGGACGCCGGTAGAGCGGTGTGTAGAATTCCGGGTTCGGAAGCCGCGAGCCCTCGACCACGGGCTCGAAATAACCGGTCAGCAGGCCCTTGGCTTCGCCGATGCGGGCGATCGACACCGGCCGGAAATTCTCCTCGAAGAAGGCCTGCGCCTCCGCCGCGGTGGCGGGCCGCAAGGGCGCCGCCCGCCGGCATACCTGCCAGAGCGCGGTCTGGATCGGCCGGCCTGCGCGCGGCTCCTTGCTGTTGAGGAACGGGGTGCAGCTTTTCAAGAAGGCCGAGAACGAAGCCACGTGATCGTCGGCCACCCAGCCGTCGAGTGCGGTCCAGGTGAGCGGTTCGAGCTGAGTGTCGGAAATCTTTAAGGGATCGGCTTCCTGGGCGTGCGCGGCCGAGACCACGCCCAGCGCGCACAACGCCACCGTCGCGATCCTTGCAAGCAAACGGGCAGGAGGCAGTGCCATCGCCTCCGGCTCCGGTTACTGTCCGGCTTCGGTTGCGACCAGCTTCCAATTGGGGTCGCGCGACGACAGGTCGCGGGCAAATGTCCACACGTCGGTGACGTCGGTGACTTTTTCCGGGCTGCCCTCGATCACGGCGCCGTCGCGATCGCGGGTGACCGAAACCAGCTGCGAGACGAAACGAATCGTGATCTGCGCGGTGCGGCCGCGCAATTCGGCGTCCGTGATGTCGGACTTGTCGATGGACACGAACCGGCTCTCGGCGGTTTCGCCTTTGGTTTCCCGCTCGCGGATCGCCGCCTCGAAGCCGTCGTAGACGTCCCGGGAGAGCAGGTTCTTGAGGGTGCGCCGATCGCCCTCCGCATAGGCCGTCACGATCATCTCGTAGGCGGCCCGGGCGCCGGCGATGAAATGCTTCCCGTCAAAGCTCTTGTCCTCGCGCGCGACGGCATCGAGACCGGCAGCGACCGCCGAGCCAGGCTCGGCAATGCCGCTCCAGCGGTCCGCCGCCGGCACCGCCGTATCGAGAGGCTTCGGCACCGGCTCGGCGGCACGGCCCGGCAGTGCCACCACATTGTCATTGGTCGAGGGGCGCACGGCGTCGCGCGCCGAATAGGGGTCATAGGGCGGCCGCTCGCGCCCGGTGCGCTGTCCCAGCACACTCCGAAGCTTCACGAAAATCACCACGGCGATCGTGGCATATATGATCCACCAGAAATCGAACACGTCTTGCATGCTTTCGCAGCTGTGACGACCGAACCACAGGGGTCAGCAAGGGTCCGCAGGCCGGCAACCTGCGGAGCAGAAGTCGGTTCCCATGCTCGGTTTGCATACCCTATGTAGGCACGCGCCCGGATTGAGCCAGTGGCACGCGCCGGATAACCGACACGGGGGTCGACACTCGAACGTGACCATAGACGATCCCGCACCCCGCGCCAACCTGGTCGGCACCGGATGGGAGCGATGGAATTGGTACATGACGTTTTTTCTTGGGCCCTTTCTTGAGGTCTTTCGTGGGCTATTTTTGAATCAATCCAGTGCTCCATGGGGCAACCAGGGTCCGGCCCGGGCGATATTGATTTTTCCGGGCGGGGCCGCGTCCCAAAGCCGGGCCGGGCTCGCCCACCAGAAGAGTTCGTCTGGTATTTCAACTGCTTATGACGAATCTCCGGAACCACGAATGTCCCCGCAGGCGTTTCCCGCAAGCCCAACCGGCTCGCTGGGGCCAGCGCAAACCCTGCGGACATCGGCCTCAAAGCCGGGTCAGGGCGGCCGCCGCGACGGCCAAGCGCGAGACCGGGGCGCGCTTTCCGCGCCTGACGGCCGAAATCACTGCGGATTCGGCTGTGGACCCGTTTTGCCCGGTTTCGGGCCGAGCAGCGGATCTCCCATTTTTCGATATAGGGGCGCGCGTTCGCCTGAGTATCCTTGTTCGCATCGAGCCCCTATGTTAGCCAGCGCGCCGAGGACACAAGTGACGTAGTCTGCTGGCCGGGCGGAGATGGAGCTCATGACCATGGCGACCAATGGCGGCGACCAACCGCAAGCGCCGCAGAATGCGCCGCAGCTCAATGTGCTCGGCCAGTATATCAAGGACTTCTCGTTCGAGAATCCGAATGCGCCGCGTTCGCTGGCGCCGAGCCAGAACCAGCCCGGCATCAATATCCAGATCAATATCGGCGTTGGTCAGCTGGCCGCCACCGATTACGAGGTCTCGTTGAAGCTCGAAGGCAAGGCCGAAAGCTCGGACCCCACGACCCTCCTGTTCGCCTTCGATTTGACCTATTCGGGCGTGTTTCGCATCCAGAACGTGCCACAGGAACAGGTCAACCCGGTGGTCATGATCGAATGTCCGCGGCTCTTGTTTCCGTTCGCGCGCGAGATCATCGCGAACTCGGTGCGCGCCGGCGGTTTCCCGCCCCTGCTGCTCGATCCGGTCGATTTCGTCGCGCTCTATCAGCAGCGAATGGCGCAAATGCAGCAGCCGGCGACCGCCGCCACCTGATCCTAAAGATTTGCCGAAAGGTAATCGCGCCAGATCGCCCGCTCGCCCAGGCTGGCGCGGAAATCGAGATGCGCCGCGCGATCGGCCGCGGTGAGGCGCGGCGGCAACGCGATCGGCCGCGGCCGTATCACGTGGGCCCGACCGGTCCCGGCCGCGGTGCGGCCGTTGCCGGTCTCCACCAGGATAAGCTGCGCCTGCCGGCCGCCGATCAATTCCAGATAGACCTCGGCCAGAATCTCGGCATCGAGCAACGCGCCGTGCTTGACGCGCCGTGAGCTGTCGATGCTGTAGCGGGCGCACAGGTCATCGAGACGATTGGGGCTCCCCGGGTGCTTGCGGCGGGCGAGCAACAAGGTATCGACCACGCGATCGCGCGCGATCGCCGCCCTGCCGGCGCGCTCGAGCTCGGCATTGATGAAGTTCAGGTCGAACGAAGCGTTGTGCGCCACCAGCGGAGCTTCCCCGATGAACGCGATCAGCTCATCGGCCACCTCGGCAAACAGCGGCTTGTCCTTGAGGAACTCGCCCGACAGGCCATGGACCGCGAAGGCTTCGGGGGGAACGTCACGCTCCGGGTAGACGTAACGATGAAATGTCTGCCCGCTCGGGATGCGGTTGAGGAGCTCGATGCAGCCCACCTCGACCAGCCGATGACCCTGATACGGATCGAGGCCGGTCGTTTCGGTATCGAGCACGATCTCGCGCATTGCTTCGCCTCGTTCGCGGTCATGCGCGCATCGCGCGCCCACCTCGGGCGCGGGGCGAATCACCGCCGCCGCATGGACATAGTAGCAACGGCGCGCAAAATCTCCTTCACCTGCGCGCGCGCGGCATCGAATCCGCGCGAGGTATCCACCACAAAATCCGCGTGCCGCCGCTTCTCGCTGTCGGCCATCTGCCGGGCGAGCAGCGCATCGAGCTTGTCCGGCGTCATTCCGGGCCGCTCGAGCACCCGTTGCCTTTGCACATCGCTCGGAGCCGACACCACCACAATGGCATCGACCCTTTGGTCGCTGGCGGTCTCGAGCAGGAGCGGAATGTCGAGCACCACGACCTTGGCGCCACGCGCCCGGGCATCGTTCAGGAAGCGCGCCTCGGCCGCGCGCACCAGCGGGTGGACGATGGCCTCGAGCGCCCGCAAGGCCGCCGGATTGGCGAGGACCCGGGCCGCAAGCTTGTCGCGATCGACTTTGCCGGCCAAGGTGGTGCCGGGAAATGCCGCCTCGATCGCGGTCGCCGCCTTGCCTTCATCCTCGCCTTCATAGAGACGGTGCACGACCGCGTCGGCATCATGCACCGGCACGCCGGCCTCCACGAAGAAGCCCGCGGTGGTCGATTTTCCCATCCCGAGCGAGCCGGTCAGGCCAAGGACGAACATGCCGCGCGCGCACCATGATGATCGCCGGGCTGCTGCCGGCCATCCCGCTTATGGACGCCTCGCTTCAACCAATCAATCGGCTAGTCGGCGAGCCAGCCTTCGCGCCGCAGATATTGCAGGAGCCGCAGCAACGGCAAGCCGAGGATCGTGAAATGGTCGCCGTCGATGCGCTCGAACAGCTGAATGCCGACGCTCTCCACCTGATAGCCACCGACGCTGGCGGTCGCGGCAAGTCCGGCGGCCTCGACATAGGACTCCAGAAAGCGATCCGAGAATTCCCGCATGGCCAGCCGGGCGATTTCACAATGCTCGAAGAGGACGGCGCCGTCGCGCGCCAGCACCAGCGCTGAATGAAGCTCGTGGGTGCGGCCACGCAGACTCTTGAGCTGGTCGCGCGCAGCCGCCAAATCCGCCGGTTTGGCGAACATGCGCTCCCCGAGCGCCAGCGTCTGGTCGGCGCCGAGCACCAGCCGCCCCGGCAGCTTGCCGGCCACCGCGCCGGCCTTTGCGCGCGCCAGCAAGAGGGCCACCTGGCCGGGCGACTTTGGGCCGGCCCGCGCCTCGATCACCCGCTCGTCGATGTCGGCGGGGAGAACTTCAACCGGAATGGCGGCGCCGGCCAGCACGGCGCGCCGGCTTTCGCTCCGGGAGGCGAGCACCAGCGGCGCTTGCGCAAGCCACAGCCCCATAGCTACAACACCAGTTCCACAGCACCAGCTTTACAAAACATGGCTCACGGCGCCGGCAGGCGCCGGCGTTCGGCGAGCAGCTTGAGCACGGCCGCGGCGGTTTCCTCGATCGAGCGGCGGGTCACGTCGATGATCGGCCAATTGTGCTTGGCGCACAGCCGCCGCGACAACATGATTTCCTCGGCGACGGCCTTGCGGTCGATATATTGATCATCGTTATGATGGGACTTGAGGCCGAGCAGCCTGTTTTGCCGGATCTGCACGATCCGCTCGGGGCTCGCATAGAGGCCCACCACCAGCGGATGCGCAAGCTCCTCGAGCTGGGGTGCCAGCGTGATGCCCGGCACCAGGGGAACGTTTCCGGTCCTGATGCCGCGGTTAGCCAGATAAATGGAGGTCGGCGTCTTCGATGTGCGCGACACGCCGACCAGCACCACATCGGCCTCTTCGAGCTCCTCGATATGCTGCCCGTCATCGTGCAGCATGGTGTAGTTCAGGGCGTCGATGCGCTTGAAGTATTCGGCATTGAGGGTGTGCTGGGCGCCGACCCGATGGCTCGTCTCGGTCCCTAGATAGGACCGCATGAGCTGCAGGACGGGTCCCAGAATAGAGAGACAGGGTAAGCTGAGCTCGCGGCAGCGGTCCTCGAGCCGCTTGACCAGGTCCTCATCGAGCAGCGTGTAAAGCACGATGCCGGGCGCTTCCTCGATCTCGGCCAAAGCCCGATCGAGTTGCTTCTGTGTTCGAACCAGCGGATAGACATGCTCGACGGGAGACATTTTGGTGTATTGGGCGGTCGCCGCCCGAGCCACCGTGGTTAGGGTCTCGCCGGTCGCATCGGATACGAGATGGAGATGAAAAAAGCTGCTGGTCCGGTGAGGCATGTGTTACGCCGGGACAATCTGTGAAAGCCTGGGGAGGAGGCCATACCACGAGCCTCACGGCAAGGCGGGCTTGATCCATGATATGCAGACTTTCCCCAAAGCTGCCAAGAGGACGCGCCGGAGACGCAATCTCAGCAACAGTGGTGATATCCAAATTGCCTGTGAACTCCGTCGCCAAGCCCAGGTCACAATGGCAGCAAAATCGCGCTTAAACGCCACCCCGAAGCTCATCTCTTGAACAGCCCGCACAATGCTCTCTTGTGGGCAGCAAGTAGACGATCTGTTGATGAAAATGCATGAGTCCAGTCCACCGCCTAATAATCATAACAAAGAGATTCACTAATTTCTTAGTAGGAAGGTCGCCCTGATGGAGACGCTGTGAGTAAACCACTGCTTGACGTGCTTGATCGCATCCGACTTTTTCCGCCGCCGGTCTGGCTGATGCGGCAGGCGGGACGATATTTGCCGGAATACCGCGCAGTGCGTGAACAGGCCGGCGGTTTCCTCGATCTGGTCTTTACCCCAAAGCTCGCCGCTGAAGTAACACTGCAACCGGTTCGCCGATTCGGCTTTGATGCTGCCATCCTGTTTTCTGATATTCTGGTTGTGCCGCACGCTCTCGGGCAGCGTTTGAGGTTTGCAGAGGGTGAAGGTCCGCAACTGGATCCAATCACGGACAGCAGAGCGGTGAAGCGCCTGGCTGGGAAAATCGATCAGGCTGTTCTCGGTCCGGTCTATGAGACGGTTCGGTTGGTCAAGACGGAGCTCTCGGCGGAGACCGCATTGTTGGGCTTCTGTGGTGCGCCCTGGACGGTTGCAAGCTACATGATCGCCGGTCATGGCACGCCGGATCAGGCTCCGGCTCGACTGTTTGCGTATCGGGATCCCGATGCCTTTGCGGCATTGACCGACCTCCTGGTCGAAGCTTCCGCCGCCTATCTGGTGGGACAATTGCAGGCTGGCGCCGACGCGGTGCAGATTTTCGATACCTGGGCCGGGGTGTTGGCACCCGAGGAATTCATGCGCTGGTGCGTCGAGCCGACACGCCGCATTGTGGCTGCGGTGCGCCAGCAAGTCCCCGGCGCAAAGATCATCGGATTTCCACGCGCGGCCGGAACACTGCTGAAGCTTTACGTGGATCAGATTCCGATCGATGGCGTGGGCCTGGATTGGATGGTCAATCGAATCGTTGTGCGTGATTGGATCAATAAGCGGATCGCCGTGCAGGGAAATCTCGATCCCCTGGCCCTCGTCGCCGGCGGCGCCGCGCTCGATGAAGCCGTCGATCACGTGCTGGCGGGATTCCTCGGCACCCCCTTCATCTTCAATCTGGGGCACGGCATCCTACCGGAAACCCCGATCGCGCATGTCGAGCAGATGCTGGCGCGAATCCGTCACCGTGACTGACCGGAAGGGACGCCGTGTACGACTGGGTCAAGGCTCTGCACGTCATTGCGGTCATCGCCTGGATGGCGGGCATGCTCTATCTGCCGCGCCTGTTCGTCTATCACTGCGCCGCAGAACCGGGCTCCCAGCAGTCCGAAACCTTCAAGGTGATGGAACGCCGGCTGCTGCGGGCGATCATCAATCCGGCCATGATTGCAACCTGGCTGTTAGGTCTTGGACTGGCTTTCGAGGGCGGTTGGTTTGCGTTTCCCTGGCTGCAGGCCAAGATCGTGCTGGTCTTGATCCTGTCCGGCATCCACGGATTGCTGGCGCGCTGGGTGAGCGATTTCGCCGCCGACCGGAACCGGAATTCTCAAAAATTTTACAGGGTCATCAATGAGATACCAGCGATTCTGATGGTCGGCATCGTGATCTTGGCGGTGGTCAAGCCGTTCTGAAAAGACCGCCCTGGGCATGCCTCTCTCCACAGCAGACCCTTGCGCAACGAACGTTCTTTTCATATCTTTGTGCCATCTCCCCGAACGCAGGCAGATGCAACCGAGTGCCGGTCCGCGTAGTGGGGCCTGCCGCTGCATCGGGCCAGATGGCCTGACGCCTCTCCCAAGATCTGCGATCTCCCCCCCTTCCGCGCGCCGACCAGCCATTGCCTTTGCTGCCATCGCCGCCGGTCATTCCCATAGGACTACCCGCATGCGGGAAATGAAACTCCAAGACCTCAAGGCCAAGACTCCGGCCGAGCTTGTCTCCTTTGCCGAGCAGCTCGAGGTCGAAAATGCCAGTACCATGCGCAAGCAGGAGCTGATGTTCGGCATCCTCAAGCAATTATCGATGCGCGAGACCGACATCGTCGGCGAAGGCGTCGTCGAAGTTCTTTCCGACGGGTTCGGTTTTCTGCGCTCGCCGGAAGCCAACTATTTGCCGGGACCCGATGATATCTATGTTTCGCCCTCGCAAATCCGCCGCTTCGGCTTGCGCACCGGCGACACGCTGGACGGTCACATCCGCAGCCCGAAGGAAGGCGAGCGCTACTTCGCCTTGCTCAAGGTCAATACCATCAATTTCGAAGACCCCGAAAAGGCCCGCCACAAGGTCAATTTCGACAATCTGACGCCGCTCTATCCGGATGAACGGCTCAACATGGAGCACGAGAATCCCACCTCCAAGGATCTCTCAGCGCGGGTCATCGATATCGTGTCGCCGATCGGCAAGGGCCAGCGCGCCCTGATCGTGTCGCCGCCGCGAACCGGCAAGACCGTGCTGCTGCAGAACATCGCGCATTCGATCACCGCCAATCATCCGGAATGCTATCTGATCGTGCTGCTCATCGATGAGCGCCCGGAGGAAGTGACCGACATGCAGCGGTCGGTGAAGGGCGAGGTCGTGTCCTCAACCTTCGACGAGCCGGCCGCGCGCCATGTGCAGGTCGCCGAGATGGTCATCGAGAAGGCCAAGCGCCTGGTCGAGCATGGCCGCGATGTGGTCATCCTGCTCGACTCCATCACCCGGCTTGGGCGCGCCTACAACACGGTGGTGCCGTCCTCCGGGAAGGTGCTGACCGGCGGCGTCGATGCCAATGCGCTGCAGCGGCCGAAGCGTTTCTTCGGCGCCGCGCGTAATATCGAAGAGGGCGGCTCGCTGACCATCATCGCCACCGCGCTGATCGACACCGGCAGCCGCATGGACGAGGTGATCTTCGAGGAGTTCAAGGGCACCGGCAATTCGGAAATCATTCTCGACCGCAAGGTGGCGGACAAGCGCACCTTCCCGGCCATCGACATCACCCGCTCGGGCACCCGCAAGGAAGAGCTGCTCACATCGCCCGATCAGCTCAAGAAGATGTACGTCCTGCGCCGCATCCTTAATCCGATGGGCACCATGGACGCGATCGACTTCCTGCTCGACAAGCTGCGCAACACCAAGCACAACAGCGAATTCTTCGAGTCGATGAATACATAAGCTACCGATCACGGCTGCGCGCGCATGGCCGCCAGCGTCTGCAAAAGGTGCTCGCGGTCTGCCACCGGCAGCGAACAGGTTTCCCCCACGCATACGAAGGCCGCGACTCCCGGCGTCGTCGCGATCTTGTCCTGCGCCGGATGCCACTCCGGCAGCGATTCGGGTGTCGGGGCGCGCAGCACCACGCGGTCGAGGAACGGCGTCTTGAGGGCGGCAGCGAGGAGATCGCTGGCCTGCGGGCCCGACCCCACCACCACGATCTCGGCGGCGCGCATGCGCAGATCGAGCGCATTGAGAAGCGCCACATGCATGAAAAGATTTTCGTTGGCGATGGAAAGCAACCGGTCGAACAATTTATCGGCCTGCGCCCGCCAGGCGTCGCGACCCGTATAGAAGGCGAGCCGCACCAGGTTCTGCGCCGCAACCGCATTCGGGTTGGGGGTGGCTTCGTCGGCGGTGGAATTGGGGCGCATCACCAATCCCTCGGCATCGTCTGAGGTGAGGTAATAGCCGCCGGTGTCTGGATTGGCGTAATGGCGGTCGAGCGCCGCCTGCCAGTCCAGCGCCCGCTCCAGATAGGCAGCCTCCCCGGTCGCCTCGTGGAGCGCAAGGGCGGCCCGAATCATGGCGGCGTCATCCGAAGCCAAGCCCGGAAACAGCAACCGCCCATCACGCCACGAATGGCCAAGGCGATCGCCGCGGCCCATCTTGGCGTCGATGAACAGGAAGGCGCGGGCCGCGGTTTGACGCCATGACGGCTCCTCGAGAATGAGGCCGGCATTGATCAGGGCGGCGATCATCAGGCCGTTCCAATCGGCGAGAATCTTGTCGTCGAGCCCGGGCCGAACCCTGCGGCTGCGCGCCGAAAGCAGCTTCTGGCGCAGCGGCGCAAGTCTTGCCTCGTCC
>WNFJ01262558.1_pt2 | contig 16630 bp, 15 predicted proteins | sample 5400461 | NCBI WGS metagenome assembly WNFJ01 (sample SAMN13153349, study PRJNA577476) | soil metagenome | isolation source: 115 cm saprolite on Douglas fir-dominated hillslope | place: USA:California | collected 2013-09-17 | reverse complement strand
TGTTCGAGAACTACGACGACAAAAACTACGGTTCCCTTCGTGCGGTCGTGACCGCAGCGCAATTGCGCATCGAGTACCATGCAGCGAGCGACGGTCCGCATTCCAAGGCCCCCCACGATTCGGTCACGATCGATCTCGCGACCCGCAAGATCGCCGCCTTCGCAGCCAGTCACCTTGTCCACCCAGCGGCCGCGAGCGCGATTCGCCAAAAGCGAAAGAGAGCGGGCGGGTGATGGACTGGGACGCGCTGCCTGCAGCGCCTAGCCGTTAGCGGGGGATTCAATGGCGTATCCGACCATTCGACGTGGAAGCAGCGGCCCTGCGGTTATCGCATGGCAAGAAGTTCTCATCAAAGACGTGGCGCCGACGAGTTGGGGCAACGCGCGCGGCCAGACGCGTTCATGGCTGGATGCGTGGGCGTGGCCCATCCCGGCCGATGGCGATTTTGGCGAGCAAACGGAAGCGGCGACGGAAGCGTGGCAAGCGGCTCGCGGACTCTCTGCGGACGGCGTCGTGGGACCCGCCACATGGGGTGCGTCCCTGGGCGTGCCCGACCATCCACGGCGGATTCGTTTCCAACCACTGTCCGCATGATCGCGAAGCGAATGCCCAGATCGCGCATTTATACCCGATGCGATCTGGGCGAAAATGCGCGATCTGGGCATTCGCTTCGCGATCATGCGGACAGTGGTTGGAAACGAATCCGCCGTGGATGGTCGGGCAGCCCAGAACATGGGTCGCGCGCGCGCGCAGGGCATCGTGACCGGCGTTTACTTTTTCGCGTTTCCGCTGCCTCACATCGATCCACGCAAACAAGTCGATGAGTGGATGAAGCGCATGGCGGTTGCGGGCTTCGGCTTTGGAGATTTGGTTCCGGCCATGGACATCGAATGGCCACCGCGCGAGACGAAGCTGAAGGATGGTTCGATCGAACAGACTTGGCTGAAGCTGGGTTGCTCCGCCTCACAGATTCGAGACTGGGTTGTGGCGGCGCTCGAGCGGTGCACAGAGCTCACGGGCCAACCATGGCTCCGGTACAGTTACCGCTATTGGCTCTCCTGCATCGAGGCCGAAAAGGCTTCCGAGCTCGGCGACGGCCCGCTCTGGCTGGCCGACTATTTCGCTGCGGGCCGATGGCCGACAGCGGCGGAAGTCGCCAAGCTCACGGTCCCGAAACCGTGGACCGAGATCGCGCTCGTGCAGCATGATGGAAACGGCGGCCTGAAGCTGCCGAATGGCGTGGACGCAGACTTCAACGTCATGACGGGTGGCGAGTCGCGGCTCGCGGCGCTCACGGTCGAACAGGTCGCGGCCCCTCCGCAAGGAGCCCTCGAGGCGGCGGCTCAGCGCATCATGCCGGATGAAAGCATCGCGGCCTACCGTCAAAAGCGCGTCGCGCAACCCATCGGGTAGACCCGTGCGACGGCGCCTCTCCGTTCTCCAACCACGAGGAAACCTCGATGTAGTGCGCGCCCTGCCCAGATCCGCGGGCAGGTGATGAGCGTCACGCAACTCCCTTGTTGCCTGGGGTCTCGCCTTGAGCGTCCTCGTCGACCTTGTTTGCGAGAAGGGGCCGAAGACTGCCCAGCGTCTTCAGCATGTTGAACCAGAACGGCGCGCCCAAGCTGAGGAATACCGCCGACGCGATGACGCCCAACAGGGTGCGAGCGTTGTAGTCGCATGCAAATATGCGATCGGGAATGAGTCGCACCTTGGATTGATCCAGATCGCTTTGGATGTGCTGAAGATCTTTCTTGAGCGTCTGAATCGTCGCGAGTGAGTCGATGGCGGCCGCTTGTCCAGCCGGTGGCTTTGCACCCTCGGAGCCCGCCGAAGAAGGTGTTGGAGCCAAAAGGCCTTCCGCACGTTTCGAGACCGCGTCGGTCGAGAGCCTCACCGACGCTCGAAGATCGGCATCCGTCGACAACCGTGTGAACAGATCGACTGCGTCGAGATGCAGCGCGAAAGCGATGGCAAACGAGAACACGATCGTAATGACCCTGCTCCAGCCGGCGAACCGATGCGAAACGCGGTCCATGGCGGAATCAAACCATTGTTCGCTGGCCGTCTCGAGCTGGTCGAGCCTTAGCTTGAAGGGTGCGAAAACCTTATCGGCGACGACGCGATGAAGGACCGCCCGAAGCTCGTCTTTGCGAATGGCTGGTGCCCGCCTGACGTACAGCATGCCATCGGCGATTAGGGGGTCCTTGAGAATCGAGTCGGCGAGCTTCGATCGGAGCGCTGGCTCGAAGGTTTCTCCGGACTCGTTGAACAGGATTGCCAGGCCTTTTGCGAGCTGCCACCCGCGCAGGTTTAGGAGGCTGGAGATGGCCTGCGTGAGTACTGTGACGATGAGACTCACGCCGAGCATGATTGCGGCAAAGGAAATGACCGTATCTAGATTGTTCAGCACGGGCCAAGCTCCCCCCCGAGCTCCCGACGAGACCGCCGAGCCCGAGGACCTGACTTCGGTAACGTAGACGTTGACTACTGGGCCGGCGTTCGAACGTCCAGACACTTTTGATGCGCGCGTTTTTTGATTACGCCCCGGTTGCGCTACCGTGAACGCCGAGGACGGTTGGGTGATAGCGTGCACGCGCGCGTCTTCACGACGCGCGTCTCCCATCTCGATAGGGTCGGCATGTTCGTGGAGGGAGCATCATGGGCGTCCTTTTGCAGGCTGCTTACAGACGTTCCAAAGGGGTGTCCGTTCCGTCGCCGGTTGACGGCGACAATTCCGTGCCGTGGTGGTGGGATCGCCTCGCCAGTCAAGCGAAGTCGCTGCGCCTCTCTGGCTTTTCCGGCATCTTGCTCCCGCCCGTGCTCAAGACGAGTGCAGGCGCTTCTACCGGCGCCGACGGGTACGGAACGTTCGACGACTACGACCTCGGGAGCAAGAATCAGTTCTCCGTTCCGACGCGCTTCGGAACCCGTGAACAGCTTCAGCGCTGCGTCGCCGTTCTACGCGCCAATGGCTTGGACGTGTACGTCGATGCGGTGCTCCATCAGCGCGACGGCGGCAATGACGGCGTCTATGAATACCTGGCTGCGGACGGCATCACTCGCAATGGGCGCTTCCCGAAGCGGCACGGATGCTTCGTGGGCGACCCGGCGCAAGGGTACATTTGGAGAGATCCGCTTCCGGGGCCCGTCCAAGACGATTTTGCCTTCGGTGACGAGCTGGCACCGATCAATGCCGTCCCGAAGAACTACGTGAGAGACGGCCTGATCGAAGCCGGCGATTGGCTCACGCGATCCCTCGGAGTGCAAGGGTACCGTGTGGACGATGTCAAAGGTCTCGCGGTGAGCTTCGTGCACGATTGGCTCACGAGTAAGGCCATGGTGAACAAGTTCGCAGCGGGTGAGTACTACGATGGGAATCCGAGCACGCTCAACTGGTGGGTGTGGCAAAGCGGAATGTCCGGTCGCTCTTGCGCGTTCGATTTCGCGCTGCATTTCGTCCTGCGGTCAATGTGCAATAGCGGTTCGCGCTGGGACATGGCGCAGCTCGACCACGCCGGTCTCGCGGGCATATCTCCGATGCAGGCGGTGACCTTCGTCGATAACCCCGACACGGACACGGACCCGTCCACGAGCGTCATTTGGAACAAGATCTTGGGTTACGCGTACATCCTTACGAGCGAAGGCTACCCTTGCGTTTATTACAAAGATTATTCCACCGACCCGGGATGCTATGGTCTGAAACCGTTTATCGACAATCTCATTTGGATTCACGAGAATCTTGCCTTCGGGTCGACGATTCAGCGGTGGAAGGACTTTCAATGCTTCGTCTTCGAAAGGCAGGGTTATCCCAACTTGCTCGTGGGCATGAACAACGACATGTACAGCGGTTGGCGAACGGTCAGAGTCCAGACCAACTTCGGGCCATACACGGAACTTCATGACTATACCGGACGTGCGGGCAACGTTTGGACCGACTGGAGCGGCGCTGTAACCATCGGCATCCCGCCGAACGACAATGGTTTCGGCTACGTCTGCTATAGCCGCAACGGCTACGGACAAGCTTTTTCCGCAATCCCTCTCCAGACCCAACAAGCATTCGAGGGTGCGGCGGATTTGGACATCGGCCCGGCGGTCAACGGCACTCCCGTGCAGGCCGGCCGTATCTGGTGCGAGGCGGGAAGCGGCGTAGAGGCGGTCCTTTCGGCGGAGACGAGCAGCTGGAGCGCGCAGGCCTCGATCACGGTCGAACTCGTCGACGGCGACGGTTCTGTCCTCGCGGCGGGACATCAGGCTGCCGGGGCGCACGACGCGACCATCCAGGCGATCGCCCGACGGCCCGGATGGCTCACCGCACGGGTGCAGGGTGTCGGCCTGCCCCCCGTGGGGGCCCCATTCACTTTGACGATGACGTACACGGCGCCGCAGGAGATTTTCCTGTGATGGGGGGTCAGACCTCGATGTTGCCGTAGATCCCCGGTTGGTCGCCGGTGCTCAAGCGATAGTGAATCGGCACGCGATGCACTTCGGCTACCGAGCCGTCTGGCCCGATGACTCCCATCGCGACGCAAATGTGGGCCCAAGCGCGCCCCGCGGGAGGGGTCGAGCTCGACACGGCCCACACCGGGACCGCCGCTTCGATCCGACCCGATGCCGGGTCCCATTGCGGCGCGATCGCATCGGAAATCTTGCCGGTCTGCGTCCAAGCTCCGCCGACGACCTGCCAATGCGAGTAGGTGTCTGAATCGCTGCGGCGTTCGACCATGCAACTTGCTGTTCGAGGGAGCGATCCGCCATCCACGGCCATTTTCGATGACTCGACGCCTCCCTTGGCGAAGTCATCGCTATAGATGCGAATGGCGAATTGGGGAGCCCCTCGGTACTTCGCCAGCGAGCCCGCTACGTTGTCGATTCGCACGTAGACGAACCGATCGTCGTTCGCAAGATAAACCCGCCGGATCGTCGTCTGCAAGGTAGCTGCCGGGTCGACGGGGGCCGGCGCGACAAAGTAGGGGACGTTCCACCACTGCGACCAATCTCCGCTCGTCGCAAATTGGACCGCAATCGCTTTGCGCGTCCCCGCGTTGTAGATGGGCGGCAAGAGGGGCAGCGCATACCGTCCTTGCATGCACAACGCTGCCGGGACGAACGACGCGGCGGTCAGTGGCTCGCACATCGAGCTGAGGACCGACTTGCCGGTGACGTTCGAGACAGCCTCGCCTTGCGGCGTGTAGCCGACGCCCATGGTTCGAACAAACCACTTCAAGCGCTCGAGCGCGTTCGGCGAACCCACGGCGCTTTCGTACGCCGCAACCCACATGCTCATTTGTGGCCATGCAGGACTCGGGGCCAATGCCTCGTTGCCGGCGGGGGCGTAAGGATCCGAGTAGTAGTAGCCGTCGTTGGCATAGCGCGAGAGGCCCCACTGACTGCACGCCAACATCGACGTCGTCTTCGCGACGTGGTCCCACGATCGCTTCGACGCGGCATCCACCACACCGAAGGCGGCAACGACATTCGATGAGGAATCCACCAAGCTCTGTACAGTATTGTCGGCGCGAACCGCGCGGTTGAAGTAGCGGCCGCTCGAGTTCCACATGCCCGGTGGATAGCTGTCGTCTGGCCTTTGAAAGGCCGTCATGATCGACGCCGCTCCACCGGCGTACCAGTCGGCGAGGTCCGTCGCCGCGCACTTCAGCGAGGTATTGCGTCGCGTACAATCCCAAGACGTACCACGCTTGCGTGTAAGTATTGTGCTCGAGTCCTCGGCTCGACTCTTCCCAGATACTGTAGTCCGCGGGGCCGAATCCGTTGGTCGCAAGGTTCGTCAGAACGTAGTCCGCGGCCCTTTGAACGGCCGGCCACACGTCGCGAAGAAACACGGCGTCGCCCGTCAGCATGTAATGCTTGCAGACGCCGTAGAGGAACGAGCCAATGCTGTCGTCCTCGGGTTCCACGAAACTGAGATAGCTCCCGTCCCACGCGCTGTAGGTCGTTTTCCAGGCGCCGCTATTCGCCTGCACGCCGGCCATCCACCGCCAGTAAAGGGCCGCGTCGTCCGGATGTCCGCTCGCGTCGAGCGCGATCGCCGCCACCGACGCATCTCGGACCCACGTCTTGTGTCCGTACGCGTACGGATTGGTCGCCGCCGGCACCGTTCCGAGCGACGGGTTCTGCGCGTTCTTGATGACGATGAGGCATCGCCGAAATGCTTGGTTGAGGCCGTCGTCGTCGAACACAACATCGCGCCCGCGCCCGCCGTTGCGTAGCCACGACGCGTAGCTTGCGGCCGTGGCGTCGAACCATGCGCTGGCCGGCTTGGCGCGCGCGATGTCGCTCGCCGCGAGCGCAGCGTCGAGATGGACGCGAAGCGTGAGATAGAACGAGACGGAAGCCGTCGCGCCGGGCGCAATCGATACTCTCTTTTGAAATGCCAGGTCGACGTCGCTGGCGCGCAGGTCGCCATTGTTCGGGAGCGATCCATCCGCCTGGAATCGAACCCAGCCCGACGCCGTGGCGCTGCCCGTCGCGTGATCCGCGTCGTCGCCCACCTGATGGCTATCCATGGCATCGAATGCGCCGAGGACCACGAAGAACTGGCCAGACGCGGTCATGTCGGCGACCAGCGCATTTCTGCCGGCGTCGTACCATGCGTGGACCCGGCGGTTCGGATCCGAGCCGGCGACGTTGGCAAGGTGCAGTTGATCGAGCAGATTGAAATCGACGGTCACGGAAGCGCGATTGGTGATCGCGTACTGAACGACGAAAAACGGTTGGTTGGGGACGGCTACGTAGCTCCGGCGTATCTCGAGATCGAGCGGACGACCCGCGTACTCGAGGTAACGCGTCGTCAGCGTCCCCGCGTTGCTCGCGTCGCTTTCGAACCACGCCTCCGATGCGAACTGGTGGGCGTCGGTATAGAGGGCACCACGCGTTTCGTCGCGGAAGAAACCCGTATGGTCGACTATCTGGTTGGTGCCGCGAGCCTCGGGCGGCCCGTCCAACAAATGAATCTCACCGAGTCTCGGCCCCGCGTTCTCATCGTCGGCCTGGGCGCGAGAGCTCGCCATCCAGATCGCAACCAAGTCGCTCCAGTTGGATAGATACAGGGCCGGCGCGGAGAGAGAAGACGGCTGGGTAGCGCTCAACGAGGCCACCGTAGACGTCCCACGAGGCTGCTACAAGAGCTCACCGTAATCATTTCATCGAGCCGGCCCGCCGCATCGGAACAGTCTAGGGACCGTTGACGAGGAGCACCGAGAGCAGGCGCTCGGACAAATGATTATTGAAGCTGGCTGACCGGGTGCCTCATTGTCCAACCGCTCGTTCCGCGGGGGGCCACGCCGGCGGACGGTCGTGCTAGGGACCGTGGGCGAAGGGGATGCGGGGAGATCTTAAGCCATGCCGAATAAGGTCTGTTTCGTCGTGATGGGGTTCGGCAAAAAGACCGACCACTCGGACTCGACGGACAAGGCTCGGACGTTGGACCTCGACGCCGCCTATGCGGCCATCATCAAGCCCGCCGTCCTCGCTGCAGGGCTCGAGTGCATCCGGGCCGATGAGATCTCTCACTCGGGAAGCATCGACAAGAAGATGTACGAGATGCTGCTGCGCGCCGATCTCGTGGTCGCTGACATTTCGACTGCCAATCCCAATGCGCTCTACGAGTTGGGGGTGCGTCACGCCCTTCGGCCACGGAGAACGATTGTCATCAAGGAGGCGGACGGAAGATTTATTTTCGATCTAAACCATCTCGCGACACTGCAATACAAACATCTTGGAGAGGACATTGGAGTCAAGGAGGCTCAGGTCAAGGTACCCGCATTGCGAGCACTGATTGACAGTGTGATGACCAAGAGTGAGACCGACAGCCCCGTGTACACCTACCTTCAGGGTTTGAGTGCGCCGATGATGTCGCCGTCGGAGCTTGGCCTGGCCATCGAGGACGCGAAGGCGAAGTCGGACAACCTTTCCAAGGAGGTCGACGAGGCGCGCAAGGCGGCGGCGAACAGCCGTCACGCGATCGCGCGTGACCACTACCAACGGGCGCTCACGCTCCAGACGACTCCCAGTGAGCCGAGCATGATTGTTCTGCAGCCGGATGCGTTTCTCGTTCAACAGCTGGCCCTTCACACTTACAAGGCGAAAGAGCCGGATCCCGTCACTGCTCTTCAGAAGGGATGGCAGATACTAGAGCCTTTGCGACCCAGGACGGCGACGGATCCTGAGACGCTCGGGATCGGCGGTGCGATCCAAAAGCGTCTCTGGGAAACCCTCCGGGTACGAACGCATCTCGATCTCGCGATTGAGCTTTATGGTCGCGGCTTCGAAGTGAAGCGCGACTACTACAACGGAGAGAACTACGCACTCTGTCTTGACTTGCGAGCCGCCGAACAAGCGGACCAGGGCGAGAGCGACTATGACCGACGAACAGCGCGCAAGGTGCGTGAACGCGTGCTCGCAGCCCTTCAGGAGGCCCTCGGGGACCCCGTCGTCCGGGAGCGCACGGACTACAAATGGATGATCGCGACGATGGCGAACACTTGCTACGCGCTTGGACGAGCGGACGCCAGCGCGTACGAGGCTACGTTTCGCGGTCTCGATCCCGCGCCCGAAGGCTGGGCAATCGAGACGTTCGAAAGGGGGAAGGCATATGCGTTGGAACTCGCAGCCCGAGCAGCGAGTCGACCGTGATCCGGTCGCTGAACACGGCGGACGATTGAATGGCAGGGCGCGTCGCATGCAGAACCCGCCGTTTCGCCATTTTGGCACACCGGAGGTGGCGCGCTCCGTAATCATTTCTTCGAGATCCCACCGCCTCCGGGGCTGTGGATAAGTTGGAGACGCAATATGCAAGAATTGCCCCCACCCAAGGCGGCAACGGAACGGAAACATCCGACGCCCGAATGTGACAAGACGGTAAGAGCCCCGTCAAACGCGTTCCGTGTCGCGCACAACGGCTCCATGCCCAAAACTGCGCGTCAGGCACCACGTTGGTGCTTGACAAGCAGTTCTCGTTTCTCGAGCATGCGCGCGCATCGGGAGAGGGCTTAGGCGGGGCAGATGGCTACGTGGGAGGTGGTTGAATACGCGGGGCAGACGCTGGTCCGTCTGCTTGAAAAGCAATTTGCCATCTTGCTCCCCAATAACAACATCTCGATCCAAGTGGCCAGCGCTTCTCATTTCGAGCAGTACGCCACGGCACAGCAGCCTTCGATTACTCTCTTTCTCTACCAGATTCTCGAGAATCCCGAGATGCGGAACGCGGCCGCCCGAAAGCTCGCGGATGGCAGATCGGTGCGCCAACCTCTCCCTCTCGAGCTCTGTTACATCATCACTCCCTGGAGCGTGCGCGTGCAGGATTCGATCGGCGTCGACGCAAAAGCGACTGAGGAGGAGCACCGTCTTCTCGGCGGGATTCTTCAGACATTCTACGAGCACGCGGAGGTAACCCGGTCCGAATTGACGGAAGGAATGAATGCCGTCTGGTCGAGGATCGACACGATGCAAATCCTCCTCGAGTCACCGGCGTCCGAAGACCTCTTTCGGATATGGGATTCGACCGAGCATGCGTATCGCACGTCACTGACGTACCGGGTTCGTGTTCTGGGCCTTGAGCCAATACAGGCACTGGACGGGTCACCGGTCATCGATGCGAACTTCACGGCGGGGGAGCTCCGATGAACGCGACGCTGCGCATCGTGCAAGACAGTTGGCTTCATTCGCTGGCATTTGCCCTCCGCCTGGACGACCATTTCTCACGGGCGCCCGTGGCCGAGCAGTTGGACGTGGTGGCATTCGCTCCGGCTGGCCGCGCGATCTTGCCGGTGAAGGCCTCCGGCGCCAGCGGATTCCGCCACGACGACGGCACATATCGCTTCATCGACTTGAGAGACGGCAATTACCCCGTCACGATCCAATCGCTTTCGGGCGACTGGACCTCGTGGGATCCGCCACTGTCGGTCGCCACCCCGCTTGTCGATCGGCGAGTGCCGATCGTTGGCGACTTGTGGCCCACGGCGCAGGCCACCGTGGCTTCTGGTCTGACAGCAGTACGCGGCAAACTTATCGGAAGCGCGGTCGCCCGAACCAAAGTGGAAATCGCCGACGCGGCCGGCACCTTTGACCGCTTCACGCGCGCCGATTCGAGCGGTGAGTTCCTCTTTCCGCTGCCGATAAGGGTCAAACCCCAGGCCGACGGCCGCATCTCGCTCACGGTCCAAGTCGCGAGCGGCACGCGAGCCGTGACATCCGTCGACATTCTGTCCGGGTTGACGACCGATCACGTCGTCGGAGCGAGCTTTCTGCTCGTACCCGGACGCGCAAGCAGAGTGAAGTTCAACGTGACGTAGACGCCACCCGAAACGAGGGGTCACCGATGCCCGAATTCCTTCACCCAGGCGTATTCATTCTCGAGACCTCCTTCCGCGGCAAGCCGATTGAGGGGGTCGCGACCAGCACTGCAGGTTTCGTCGGGCGCGCGCCGACCGGGCCGGTCGGCGTCGCGACGCTGGTGACGAGCTTCACGCAGTTCGTTCGCGAGTTCGGCCAACCGTACTCGTCGCCGCAAAACCTAGGCGAGTACTTGGCGCATGCGGTGAAAGGCTTCTTCGACAACGGCGGACTCCGCGCGTACATCGTCCGCGTGCTCGGTGCTGGCGCGGCGTTTGCGTCCAACGCATTCTTCCGCGGCAACGTCCTGCGGCTTCCTGCGACGTCCACTGTCCGGGGCCCCACCACGTCGCTGCCAGTGAGCTCGCTGCGCGGTGTCCACGCGACCGCGACCATCGACATCTTCGTTCGGCCGAGCCCCGCGGTTCCGTTCGGCGGTTCAGCGAAGTACTCGACGACGGTGCAGAGCTACGACGCGGCGTCGAAGATCATCACGCTGGCAGCCGGTCTTCCGCCCGGCGCGGTCCTCGATCCGGCGAATACCTATATCGTCGTAGACGGCGCGAAGCCTGCTGCCGGTGGTCCCACGCTGACCTCTCTCGACCGTGGCGCGTCCGGAAACGATCTCGGCGTCGCGTTCCGACCTGCCGACCTGCCGCCCGTGCGACTTCAGACGAAGAAGGTGCGTCGTGCCACGCCCGTCATCGGTTCGGGTATCGCCGGCCCTGCTGCGCACGGCGGTACCGTCATCACGTTCGCCGGCCCGACCGCTGATCTAATCCGGCAACTTCGCAACGGAGATACCGTCCGGCTAGACGATGGCAATGGACACGTCGAGCCTGGGACCATCGACGCGGCCAACGGCATTGGGCCCGCAACGGTCAACTACAACATAGTCGCGGGCGGCGCTGGCAACATCAATGCGGGGGGAGCGATTTTTTTCCTCAGCCGCGGAGGCCCCCCGGACATCGCGGGCCAGGGCGTCAAACTCTTTACGCTCCCACCGCTCCCCGCGACCGTTGCGTTCGGTGCCAACTCGGTGTCACTGCCGCACGCAGTTGCCGCCCTCCTGCGCAACGGCGACAAACTGACTGCGCACGACGGCGCCAACGCCGATATCGCCTTCGTCGTCCAGGGTGTCGTGTTTGCCGGGAACGCCCAAAACCCCACGACCCTTACCTTGGTCAACCCGGCTCCCCCGGACGCGGTCAACCATGAATACGGCCGGCTCGTCGTCACCGATGCCTCAGGTTTGAACGCTCCAGCGCGGCGCAACGTCGCGACGAACGTATCGGCGCCGGAGCCCGTCTACGTCACTGACGGAATCAACAGCGAGTCGGCGACGGTAGTGTTCGTGGACGTCCCGACGAACACCGTTCTCTACGACAACAATAACTCGTTCGCATGGAATTCTTTGGCCCTCAACAGCTGGACTACTCTCGAGTCGCTGCAGGTGGCCCACGCGGGCGACACGACGTTGTCGGTCGCGTCGACGTCGAGCTTCTACCTGGGGGCCAGCCTCAAGTTCGACGACGGCACCGCACCGCAGTATTTCGTGGTCTCCGGCGTGGATTCTGGGGCTCGCACGGTCACGCTCGGGGGCGGGCTCGTCATCGCGACCAACAATGGCTACGTGGATCTAAATCCCACCGCGCGTGCTGCCTTTCTGCAAGTGCTCGAGTTGGACGCGCTCGTCTATCAAGCGGGGACGGTCGTGGAGACATTCAACGGCCTTACATGGAACAACGACCCCGCCGCTGACTCCTTCAAGAAATACTACGCGGCACGGATTAACGACACCCGAAGCGGGTCCGCGTTCGTCAACGTGGCGTCGCCGCTTCTGGCAGACGACGACGGCAGCATCGCCAAGTCGCCATCGACGCCCGACGGCTTTCGATTCTCTCTGATCAACGGGGGCGACGGCGCCGCTCCTACGAACATCGACCTCATCGGCCAAGACAATGGGCCAGGCAATCGCACCGGCATTCAGTCTTTGACCGAGCGCGACGACATCGCCATTGTCGCGGTGCCCGGCGTCAGCGACGTGGCTGTTCAGGAGGCATTGATCACGCATTGCGAGCTGCTCAAGTATCGTTTCGCGGTTCTCGACGGAATTCCCCATGCCTCGGACGTTGCCAAGATCCAGGCCCATCGAAATAACTACGACACGAAATACGCGGGGGAGTACGAGCCGTGGCTGCAGACGCTCGACCTCACCACTGGCAACACGTTGCTCGTTCCGCCTTCTGGCCACGTCATCGGTATCTACGCCCGCAGTGACAACACCCGCGGCGTGCACAAGGCGCCTGCCAACGAAGTGGTCCAGAACGTCTTGGACCTCGAGTATCAGTTCGGCAACGGCGAACAAGACGTTCTGAATCCTGTCGGCGTGAACCTGATTCGATCGTTCACCGGTCGCGGAATCCGCGTGTGGGGCGCACGCACGCTCTCGAGCGATCAAGAGTGGAAATACGTCAACGTGCGGCGGCTGTTCATTTACCTCGAGCACTCGATCGATATTGGCACCCAGTGGGTTGTCTTCGAGCCCAACAACGAGGAGCTGTGGGCGCGCGTGAAGTCGACGATCGAGGCCTTCCTGTTCGGCGTTTGGAAGACGGGCGCGCTCATGGGAACCAAGCCGGAGGAGGCCTACTTCGTCAAGGTCGACCGCACGACGATGACCCAAGACGACATCGACAACGGGCGACTCGTCGTCCTTATCGGCGTGTCTCCTACGTTCCCGGCCGAATTCGTCATCTTCAAGATCGGACAGTTCACGGCGAGCGCGCCGGCATCCTAGCCGTCGTGGAAGCCGAATAGCGAGGAACCCCATGGCCACCGAGCGAACGAACAAGAACCCGTACTCCAATTTCAATTTCGTCGTCCTCGTCGACGGTGCCGAGATCGCGGCATTCTCCGAGGTGAGCGGTCTCGATAGCGAGAACACCCCCATCGAGTACCGCGAGGGGGCGGACGCGACGAACGCGATGCGCCAGCTGCCGGGAATCGAGAAATATTCGCACGTCGTACTGAAGCGCGGCATTACCGGCTCCACCGCGCTGTGGGACTGGCGCAAGGAGGTCCGCGACGGCGGAAGCTCGTTTCCCCCGTCAAGGAGCGTCGTCATCAAATTGCTCAACGAGAAGCACGACCGGGGCACGCCGGCAATGACCTGGACGCTCATTAACGCCTGGCCGCTCAAGATTACCGGCCCCACGCTCAACGCGAAAGGCAACGACTTCGCGGTCGAGCAGGTCGATCTGGCTCACGAGCGAGTGGACATCGGATAACGCCCCATGGCCGTCGCTTCGTACAAAGTGCCGGGGGTCTACCGGCAGCCGTCCGTGCGGGCCGCTGGGCTTCCGCGCGTGCGGACCGACGTGGCCGGATTCGCCGGCATCGCGGGAGACGCGCGCCTCTATCAGGCGACGCGGATCGACGACTGGCGTAGCTACGTCGAGACGTTCTTGCGCGATGCGCGGGGCGGCGCCGTCGCGCCGCCCGCAGGTTCGCGGCTCGCGGACACCGTGCGCGCCTACTTCGCGAACGGAGGCTCCCGGTGCTGGGTTGTGAACGTCGCGTCGTCGCTACCGGACGAGCACGACGTCGAGGGACGCCGGAATCTCGTGAGCGACATGCTGGGCCTCCCGCGGCCGGGTGCCCCCACCGTTGACGGCGACGGGAAAGACATTCGTTTCTTCGGCCTCGACCTCCTGCTCGCGCAGGACGAAGTGGCGATCGTCGCGTTGCCCGAGCTGGACGCCGTTACGACGACGCCGGCGTCTCGCGCGACCGCCGATGAGCCCGTTTTCGAGGAGGGGTGCTTCTTTCCCTGTTCGAGCCTCCCCCCGCCAGGCATTCCGTCGTCGCAGTTGCCTCCCGCGCTGATGGACGAGCGCCCTTTCTTTTCGCAAGGCGAAATCCTCGACGTGCAACGCCAGCTCTTGGCTCGCTGCGAGCGCGAGCCGTGGCGCGCGTTCGCGATTCTCGGGCCTCCATCCGGCCTGACGCAAGATAAGGCGGTCACGTGGCGACGGAAGCTTGGCGAGAGCGGCTGCGGTGCGCTTTACTGGCCATGGCTGTGTACGCAATCGGTGCCGGGACAGCCCGTCGTCTTGCGCTCGCCCGTGGGCGCTATCGCGGGGATCTTCGCGCGCCGCGACCTGGCGCGGGGGCCGCACGTCGCGCCGGCGAACGAAACGCTGGTGGGCGCGGTTGGATTGGAGTTCCCGGTCGATGACCGCGCGCACGGCGCGGTGTACGACGCGGGCGTCAATGTCGTCAGAGCGTTTCCTGGGATCGGTATTCAAGTCTGGGGGGCGCGAACTCTCCAGTGGTCCGACCCTCGGTCGCTGGAAGATCCCGAGAAGGACTTCGTCTTCGTCAATGTCCGCCGCTGCCTTTCCGCGATCGAGCGCACCGCTGAACGGCTCGGCGAAGCGATGGTCTTCGAGCCGAACCTTCCCCTCCTGCGGCTTTCGCTCGTCCAGCGAATCGTCTCTTATCTCACGCAGGTCTTCGAAGCGGGCGCACTTGCGGGGGACACGGTCGACACGTCGTTTTTCGTACGCAGCGACGCTTCGAACAACCCGCCGGCGATGATTGAACAAGGCCGGCTCGTGTGCGACGTCGGCGTGGCGATTGCGGCGCCGGCGGAGTTCATCGTCTTCCGGGTGGGCCGTAACGAGGGCGTCGTCGAACTCGAGGAGGGCGCCTGATGCCGCTCGTGCAGCCCACCACCGCCTTCAACTTCCTCATCGTCATGTGGGACGCGTCCGATTCGAGCAATAGCCTTGCCGGGGCGCTGCTCAACATCGCGGGGCAGATCGCGCTCGGAGGCTTCTCCGAGGCCTCTGGCATGAACACGGAGATGGAAGTCGAGACGTATCAAGAGGGCGGGCGTAACGCGAGCCCGCACAAGTTCTTCAAATATGCCAAGCACCCGAACCTCGTTTTCAAGCGCGGCGTCACGTTCAACACCGATCTGGCGGATTGGTACGATAGCGTCGTCAATCACAAGGGGCCGCCGCCGGGCCCTCTCGGGATTCCGCTCGGGTCGATCTTGGGCGGGACCCCGAAACGGATCGTCAAGAAGGACGGGATCGTGATCCTTTTCGACCGCAACGGGCTCGGCGGGGTAGGAGCAGCGGTTCCGGCCATCGGGGGTCTCCTGCGTCTCCCGGTCGCCGCCTGGAAATTCCAAGGCGCGTTGCCCGAGCGGCTGCAAGGGCCGAACCTGAACGCCAAATCGAACGAAATCGCGATCGAGACCCTGGAGTTGAGCCACGAGGGTTTGAGCCGGGTCTCGTTGGATCTCTTTGGCGGGGCGAGCGCAGCGGTCAGCGCCGTTGCCGGAGCACTCTGAGCAGTCATAAAGCTCACCATCAGTGATGGCCCCGGCCAGAAGCCCCGCCTCCCCGCGGTTCAGGCCCAGTTCAATCCCACGGAGCTCAGTCTGACGAGCGGCGCGAACTACGCCGAGATTGCCGTGCCAGGGCTGCGACAGCCGCTCCTGCAGTTCGTCCGCGGTGAGACACGCGTCTTGACGGTGGAGCTGTTCTTCGACGGCACGGACATCCAGACAGGTGTCGTTGAAAACGTCACCGATCCCTCCGTCCCTTCGGCGCCGAAGCCCCCCACTGGCGCCTCGCCCAACGATCCGCCGACGCCGCTCAGCCGGCTCCGTGCCTACACAGAGATCGCGTCCGACTTGCACGCGCCGCCGGTGTGCACCGTCACCTGGGGGCAACAACTCTCGTTTACGGGAGTCATCACGAACCTGCAGGAGAAGTTCACACTCTTCGGCGAGAGCGGCCAGTTCCTGCGTGCGCGGGTGACCGTCACCGTCAAGAGTTACGTGCCTGCCGGGACGCAGGCGCGCGCCACCAGTGGGCAGTCGCCCGATCGGTTCAAGACGCATGTTGTCCGCGAGGGTGACCGCATCGAGCTCATCGCGGCCGACGAATACGGGAGTCCGCTCCTGTGGCGGACGATCGCCGAGGCGAACGGTCTCGCGCGGCCGCGGCTGCTGAAAGTGGGGACCGTGCTGCAGATTCCACCTCTTTGAGGAGCTGAAAGAGACGGCCATGACAATCGATCGAATGGATGCGCGAGTGGACGTTGCGCCGGGAAGCGCAAAAGGCGCCGGGGGGATGGTGGCCTCGGGAGGCGCGGGATCGTCTCAAGCCTCACCGCCGCAAAGCCAGGCCGAGATCATCGAGGCCTTGCGGCCCATCGTGACGCAAATCGTCGAGAGCGAGTTTGAGACGATGCTTCG
>WNFJ01703023.1_pt1 | contig 16637 bp, 11 predicted proteins | sample 5400461 | NCBI WGS metagenome assembly WNFJ01 (sample SAMN13153349, study PRJNA577476) | soil metagenome | isolation source: 115 cm saprolite on Douglas fir-dominated hillslope | place: USA:California | collected 2013-09-17 | reverse complement strand
TTGAAATTCTCGACAGCGTCACAGATGTTGTTCTCAATGATGTTGTCACCGAGGATGACGCAAATAGGCTCGCCGTCGGCAAAATGCTCCGCCAAACCCGGGGCTTCCGCAATGCCACCTTCGCCTTCCTGGTACGTATAATTCAAATGTTTCAACCCACAATCCCGACCGTTTCCGAGCAGCCGCAGAAAGTCTCCAGCGTTCTTTCCGCCGGTCACGAGAAGGATTTCCCGAATCCCCGCATTCACAAGCGTTTGGATGGGGTAATAGACCATCGGCTTGTCATAGATGGGAAGCAGATGCTTGTTTGTAACTTTCGTCAGTGGATTTAGCCGACTCCCCGTCCCGCCGGCAAGTACGACACCCTTCATATGAACTCCTAGTTGTTTGAATGTAGCTGGTGGTTCAATTAATAGAGAAGCGTACCGCATGAAACACGACACAGACCGACCTCTTGTCGAACTTTCACTTTGCGTTGGTTTGTAGCTTCAGTCAGCCATGGTTCCAGCCGCGATCGCGCGAGTCTCTTCCTTTCCCGGATCGCCGCCAACCTGTTCCAATCCTTCCAAACGAGTGCTGGCCCGTCCGATCGCCCCAGAAAGAGAGCCGCGGAACTCTTCGGTCAACATATTCAGGTCTAGCAGTAAAGAATCTTCATTGGACATGCGGATCAAAGAAAAGTATCCCCACCGATTCGTGGAGTCCGTCATCAGTTCGAGTTTCAATTCCCAAGGTGGTTCGGCTATTTCGTGCTCGAACCAAGAAAGGAGCCACGACCCATCAGGCAAATAGTGCATGGGCTGAAGCATGGACGAGGAAAAGCCGTTCTTGCCCAACTTTCGAAAACGGACTGCATCAAATCCGATCGGCTCAAGGGTATCCTGCAGAATCCGGCAGATCGAGCCAAGTTCGTTACACTCTCCTAGCCTTTCCGCGGCTTGCCGGATGGCCACATGATTGGCCAAGATTTGGCGGCGTCGGGTCACGCGTTGCAGTGTCGAGAGCAGTTCAGCAAACTCCTGATAGCGCAATTGCTGCACTCCAAGAAAAATCCCAATCCCCGTAACTGCGAGAACCAAAGCGATGGCTCTTCGCTCCTGAAGCAAGACCAGACTTAAGAATCCAAATCCAGCGGTTACTGCGTAGAGAGTGAGTACGGCATCTCGTTGCGACAACCCGCGCTTGAGCAATTTGTGGTGAATATGATGCTTGTCGCCGTCAAACAAGGGTTTTGCTGCGAGAAAACGGCGTACCACCGCAAGGGCAACATCAAGAATCGGGAAGCAAAGCGATACGATAGGAATGCCTACCGCGACGATCGTGGGCGCCTTCTGCGACCCGGCAAGGGCCAGCGCCGCTAACATGAATCCGATGAACAAACTTCCGCAATCACCGAGAAAGATGGACGCTGGATGGAAATTGAATCGCAAGAAACCGAGGGTAGCGCCCGCCAGTGCGATGGTAAGAAAGGCTACAAGCGGGTTTGGCACAATGAGTGACATCACAAAAACAACTATGGTGGAGAAGAGCGCTGAACCAGCGGCCAGCCCGTCCAAACCGTCAATGAGATTGAATGCGTTCGTAATCAGCAGGACCCACAGCACCGTCAATGGAAGGCAATAGACCCAGCCAAGCACTTGCCCGCCATGAATTAGCCCCAGATTGTGTATTCCATAGCCTCCCGCATAGAGCCAAATCGCCGCGACGGTTTGGATTGCGAATTTCCAGTATGGGCTCATCGGGTGCACGTCGTCGAATAAGCCCAAGAGGAAAACGATCAGGGCCGGTCCCAGGATGCCGACCATCGCTCTTGCGTGCACTGGCGCCGCGGCTCCCGACAAGTATGGAATCACCATGGCGAGAATCACCACAGTCATGAACGAAAAATAGACGGCGATCCCACCAAGCCTGGGCACAGGAATGGTGTGCACTTGCCTGGCGAATTTCGGAACGTCGGCCCACCCTTTTGCGTTTGCCAAGTACCGCACGTACCAGGTGGACACAATAGATAGAAACAGACAACCCACAAAGGCTAGGAAATAAGCCATGAGTTCATGCGCTCCCATCATTCGAGATTGGTTGCAGGATTACGGAAGTCTAGGTTTCTTTTTTTTGTGACTTGCACCTAATAGTGAAAGCCACAGAAGAACCGACTGTTCAGAGCATCATAAGGGTCATAACCTGCCTATGCGTTAGCGCGGCAATACGCAAGCAGCTTCAACGCTGCGGGCTTGACGTTATATTGCGTATCGGATAGGAATTGTTGCGCTCTGAGAAATAAGCTCAAAAAGACAGACTGGATTGTGATCTACACTCGCACAGGCCTCAGCTGTCGCAGACGGCTGAGCACCTCAATTATGCGGGCGGCAGCGTGCCCATCCCAATGCTGAGGAACTCCCACCTTATTGGTACCTCTCAACTGGCGGCGGATCGCCAGTTTGATACCTTCTTTGGTAGTACCAGCAATTATGTTGGTTCCCTTCTCCACGGTAACGGGCCGCTCGGTATTATCCCTAACCGTAACGCAAGGGACGCCCAAGCACGTTGTCTCTTCCTGAATGCCGCCTGAGTCTGTCACGACAATCGCTGCGTGTTTCATAAGGCAAATAAAATCCAGATAGCCCAAGGGCTCTTTCAAAACAATTCCGCATGAAGGATGGCCATAGCTGCGGTATTCGCCCGAACTCTTACCGAGAGGAAGCTTCAATCCAAATTCTTTAATCCTTTTGCGCGTACGCGGATGAACAGGAAAAACAATCGGGCATTGTGCAGCCAACTCTTCCAGGCCTGCGAGGATCTCGCGAAACGCTTGGGGATTGTCGACGTTAGCCGGGCGGTGCAAGGTCAGGAGAGCATAGCGGATGACTCCAGGATTCCTCACATTCTCGCCAGTTCTTGGTCGAAAGCCCAATTTCTCCAATTTTGTGGAAGAATCTGCATTTGTCTGGAACGCCAGCAGCGAATCGATCATCGTGTTTCCGACAAAATGAATCTGGTCAGCGGAGATCCCTTCGTTGAGCAAATTCTTGATAGCACTTTCCTCGGTGACGAAGAGAAGATCAGCCACATGATCCGTGAGAATTCGATTGATCTCCTCCGGCATGGACTTGTCAAACGAGCGCAACCCCGACTCCACATGTGCAATCAACGGCCGTGATCCTGAGGAATCAAACGAAATCTTTGCAGCAACCAAGGCACAGGCAAGTGTCGAATTCACGTCTCCCACGACCACCACGATGTCAGGTCTTTCGGCGAGAAGTGTCTCTTCAAATCTCCGCATGATCTCAGCGGATTGTGCGGCATGCGATCCAGAGCTCACACCCATATGAACGTCCGGCTTCGGAAGCTTCAGATCATTGAAGAAGGAATCTGACATCAACTCGCCGTAGTGTTGGCCGGTATGAAGGAGAAGATGCTGGATGTATTCGGGTGAATCCTCTCGCCCGTCGGAAAGAGAGGTCGACAGTTTTCGGTTGTGCTCGTCGATCGCAGCCAAGATGGGCGCAACCTTCATGAAATTCGGACGCGCACCGACAACACTCAGTATTTTCATTATTTTATCATGAGATTCTGGTTTTTCTGGTTAGCATCGTACTGGCTAGCGTAAGGAAATGCGGACTTAATATCTTCGGAGGCTACCTGCGGAAGGCGAAGAATTCGCGGGTTACATCATCGATAATTCTTCGACCTGCGCCGCTTGCTGCTGAAAGTGCTTCATGATCTGCCGCACAGCTACATCGACAGAAAACAATCGATCTAGCAGCTTGCGCGAATTGTTGCCCATGCTAGTGCGAAGCTCAGGATCTTTCGCAAGCATTAACGCTGCGGCGCATAGACCGTCGTCGTCGCCATTTAAGAGACAGAATCCCGCTTGGTCTTTCTGGAGGATCTCGAAGAGATCATTCCCCGAACTGATGCTCGCCAGCACAGGCTTCCCGCACTTCATATATCCCAGCATTTTGCCGGGCACGTTATGGGTCGCAAGCCGGCGGTCAAGGGAGATCAGTCCAACGTCAGCTTCGGAGAGCATGGACATATATTGCTCCTGAGGCACAGCCGATAAAATCTGGATATTGGAGAGGTTCTCCTCTGCGATCATCCTCTCCAACCTCGAGACCTCGCTCCCCTCGCCGACGAGCAAAAAATGGATATGCCTATGAACTGCAAGACGCTTTGCGAGCCGGACGATGTTATCCAAGTCCTGGACGACGCCTAAATTTCCCCCATATAAGAAAACAACTTTCCCCTGCAGGCCGAGTCGCTCGCGATATCCCGCCGAAGGCAGATCTCCTCCATCCGGATTCGTCCAGTTGTAGAGCACTTGCACGCGGTAGGCTTTTTTCGGAAATTCTCGGCTGAAATATTGAAGATTGGCTGGTGACTCAACGCCGATCAAATCCGCGACATCATATTGCTCGACTTCTTTCCTCCGGAAATACCGCCACACCATCCCCTTCCGTAGGATCCCTGCATCAACAGCCCACTGCGGGAAAATGTCCCGCAGGATTAGATAGGCAGGGCAACCCCAACGTGACTTCAGGCACCGCACCAGCCCGCCAAAAAAGATTGTCGGAGAATAGAAGACAATTAAGTCGACCGGCTTCGCAAGCAGGAAGCTCTTGGCACGACGCCACAGCGTGTCGGAGAGACGCATTTCCCGAATGGCCCGGAACAATTTCGTTGTACCTTTTATCGTTCCAGTCCTGACCCGGGCGATGCAGAGCCCATCTTCCGTCCTCACCTGCAGGCCTTCAGAAATTGCGTCGCTGGGCGTGAGTATGGACACCTCATGGCCTTGGCGACGAAACTCCACTCCCAGATCATGAACAAGTTTTGCGCCAGATTTCAGGCTCGGCAGATAGCAGTCAACGATAATCAAGATTTGCATGCCGCACGCTTTGGGATTCGATTCGAAGTATCAAAAATAGCCAACACGCGGATCAGCTCCGAGTTGGCGGTTCATTCTGCCACTCCCAAGGAGCAATTAATTCAAATGGGGGGCATTATTGGGTACGCACCCATGCTAGTCGGCAGCCACAGTCGCGGCCTGCAGGTTATACACGCCTCGCATCCATTCCGCGGTTAACCGCATGCCTTCTTCAAGGCCACAGCTGTTCCGGTGTCCCAAGTCGCGGATGGACTTCGAGATATCTACTCTCTTGTCCTTCGTCGTCAAAATCTCCGAGTCGCGATATTGGGCCAACCTAGGGGAGGCCCCTGTGACCTTGATTATGATGTCGGAAAGCTCCTCGATCGTATGCAGGTCATTCCCCCCGATGTTATACGTCTCGCCCGCTTTGAAGTTGTCTACAATGTTCCCCAGAGTCCTCACCGTGTCCGCCAGATACGTCGAAGTGCGTGAATGGCCGCGAAACACCGTCCACGGCGTATTCGTCAGCGCGCAATAGAGGAATCGGCAATTCACGCTGCGGTAGGGGCTGTAATACTCGCCCGGGCCATAGGTGTTGAAAAGCCTCACGACCACGGATTCTGTGCCATATTGTTGCGCCGAATTGCGCACCTGCATCTCATTCACCCATTTTGTCATGGCGTAATCGTTCATCTGCTTTATCTCGTGCTCATCCATCACGCTCTCGACCATTAAATCAGGCCAATCGCCATAGACCTCCGAAGACGAGAAATGGATCAACTTAAACTTGAGGCGCTCCTGCAAGCGAAGAATATTCTTCGTGCCCACCGCGTTCGTACGCCATAGCAACTCGTAGAAGTCCTCTCCATTCCATCGGCCGAACTCCGCAGCGCAGTGGTACACGTAGTCGAAGGGCCCCATCCGCTCAATCATTCGCTCAATCTGCCGGAATTCCCCAACGTCGCAGCGCGCATACAGCGGCACGGCCACATCCGTTCGTAGTGAGAACCCCACCTCATCGGGTTGATGCGTCAAATCGGAGGAAACGACGTGATGGCCACGCTCACGCAGCTCCCGGACTAGCCCTGCCCCGACCGTGCCTACACCCCCAGTTACTAGAATTCGCATGAAATTCTCCCTTGAAATGAATTGGAATTTTCTTCCTAGCTCATCTGTGTTGAACCTTGCATCCTGGGCGACCCCAGCCCAGAGCGAGTCGCCGGTGGAACGGAACTATTCTCGCTAATGCGAAAAAACTGCCGATGACGGATGATCGACCGCCAACTCAAAATCTGACAAAATACTGTCTAAGATAGGCGTGGTTCACCCTCTTGCTTTCTTGAATTTGCGCTCGCTTCCTTAACAAGACGGGTAAGTCTCGCACAACCTGCGACCAGGCACCGGCGAGCGCCAACAGACTTTTGGGGGACTTGAGTAAGAAATACGGAATGATCGCAAGTTCAGTCGCAGCTAGGTATGGTAGAAGCCACAACAGCGTCCTCCATGGAAGGTCTTTGATGATCGTATAGTGTCGATTACGCAGGACCCGTAACTGGTAGTCCAGAGCTTTCGAAAAAAAGGTCGCTTTTCCACCCACCGAGCCCGATCCGACATGCCAGCCCACCGCAGACGGAAGAAACAAGCATTTCCAACCCAGGAGGTGCATTCGGAACCATAAATCACAATCCTCCCACCCTGTCTCGTAAGACTCGTCGTAGCAGCAGCCTGACGTTCCTTTTAAATCATCTAACATGCTTCTTCGCAGGAAAGGGAAACTTCCAGAAGCAGCAAAAGTCAGTGTGGGCTCATTCGTGAAGTGACCCCCGTCCGATTGGAAGCGCTTTCTCATGAAGCACTGTTCTCCCTCCCCCTTCCGTAGTCGATTCGTCAGTTCGTCCTCCATCCAGGAATAGACTCGACCGCCGACTGCCCCGAGAGTGGAATCCTCTATCATTCTCGCAATGCAATGACTCACAAATGTCTTGTCAAGGCAAACATCCTGATTTAACGGCACAATGAAGTCTCCGTGAGAGGCTTCGATTCCCTGATTCATCCCTCCCGCATACCCTCTGTTCTTTTGATTCTCGATGTAAACGAATTCGGGATGAGCCGCCTTAATCCGCTCAAGGGAATCATCTACCGATCCGTTATCTACGATAATAACCTCAATGGGACGGTAGTCTTGGGCAATGACATGCTCCAAGCACGGGTCGACGTGCTCCCCCCCGTTCCAGTTGAGCAGGACTATGCTTACCAAGGGAAAAGAACTCAAAGCTTTCCACCACCCCTAACGCTTCCACCGCAATCCGTACGGATAGCCATCCGGCACCTCCGAGTCTGCTGACCCGAGAAGAGAGAAACTAGAACGCTCAATCAGTCGGTTGAACGGTAGTTCCCAGCCTGCCGCGTATTCCGTCGCACAGTCCGCGCCACATGAAGTGAATGCGATTTACCTTTTCTGGGTCGTAGAGCAGGCTGCCAAACACTTGCCTCAGGAATTGACGAATCACAAATGCTTTAGCTCTGAGGCTTGGCACCTGATGCCACACCACAAACGCGCGGTTGCGCACCTTGTAGTAATCGCGCCACGGTCTGTGTGTGATCCAACTCGTCGGCTTCCCTAGGAACTTGACGGTACGCGGTTGGCCGATAGTGTGTGGCATCACGCACTGATTGACGACCGCGATAAGGAACCCGCTCCGCCGCAGCCTTAGGCAGTGCTCGTAGTCCACAAAATCTATGAAAAAATCATTACGCGGCAGCCCGGCCTTCCTAACTGCCTCACTGCGAATCAGGCTGCCGGACGAAATGACCATGTCCACCAGTGTTAGGGTATTCCCGCCGGGCACCGGGAGCAGGGCTTCCTGCCCCTCCCTCCACAGGAATAATGGGTACGGCGCTCCGGTTGCCGCATTGATCGGCAGGGGCGCTATAAGTCCCAATTTTTCGCGATCGGGAAATGAATTACACGCGGCTAACAGATTTGCGACCGTGTCTTGGTGAGGTTTGCTATCTTGATCGAGCATCCAGACCCAATCATGTTTACGACCAAGAGCGTACTCCAGACCCGCGGAATAACCTCCCGAAACACCCTCGTTCTTCGCGAGCCGGATGACCTTGACGGCTGGAAAACGCTCGTTGAGGACTTCTATCGTCCCGTCTGTACTTGCATTATCAACGACGATGATTTCGCTCAATGGATGGCTTTGGCCCATGAGCAATTCCAAATGCTCGGTCAAAACCACTCTTCCGTTTCTACTCACCGTCACGCTGGCGATGCCCGCTTCCATAAATATCCCTCTGCACTCACTAAGAAGCTGGGTGCGGCGGGCTGCTCGCTGCGTGTCTGATCATATCGAAGCCGCTTTCTGCGGCTGGGAATACCTTTGAGAGGACAATGGCCAAAACCAGCATTCCGCTCGACGAGACAAGAAGAGGGTTCGAAATACAGATAATTAGATATGCGATGTAAGCCAGAATTAAGTAGTGTATTTCCCTAAACAATCCATTACGAAGTTTTCTGATCGGATAGAGCAACATACCGTAGTAAATCATCGCGATGATCAAACCGAAGTTTCGTATGAATTCAAGATAGGTCAATTCGGTAATGGAGGTTTCGGTTCCGAAGGCGGACGAATAGAAGTAAGAGCCCAGACCTTGTCCAAAGAGCAGTGTCCTCGGATTGCTAAACAGCACGGAATAGTCCCTCAGATGAGCCAGCTTTATGGCGTTAGACTCATTCTCAGGATCAAACATTGCTCGAATAACGTCGCCACCATAAATGCCCGCGATTGCCGCTCCCACCAACACAACGGCAAGAGCCGTAAACCTCCAGTTCTTGCCTGAGTACCAAAGGAATACCGCGGGCGGGATCAACAAACCAAAGATAATGTCATTGCGGGTGCCAGAGCAGAGCATGGCAACAAGGTTCACCACTACAAGCGTGACGTTGAGATATCTCGCCCGTGATTCCGACCTCACAGTTTGATAGGTGAAGTATGCGACCGAAAGAACCAACAGCGGTGCAGTGTGGAAGTACACATAAGAATACGATAAGTCCGCATAGGCCCTTTCGCCGATGGCGAAGGTGCCGGATGCATCCCCGGCCAACCAAAGCGGCGATATCAGCCCCGGGTCGTTATAGATGAGGATCATCATCCCTATCGTAGCGATGGAGAGCAAAGTGAGAACAATGCTGAGTAACCGAATGGCATCAGCCTTTTTGCCCACAAGCAGTGCGGCCAGGGCAAGGAACAAAAAACTTTTAAAATATTGAAATCCATCATACGGGCCCGCATGGCCCCCCTGCAAGAAATACGAGAGGATCGACGTGAGCGGCAGAAAAAGCGCGAACAAAAAAATATATACCAGCAAAGACCCGCCAATCGGTGGGATTGTTCCGTCAGAAAAAAATAAATCAACCAAGAATACGATCCACAGACAGACAAATAAAGGTATCTTTAGGTGTGTTACCTGGTCAGCGGGATCGAATACCGCGACCAGCAGAAGAGCGAACAGATTCAACCGCAGCAGTTGATTCATGAGTTTGAGATCGGGGATGCCGAATGCTACTTTACAGCCTTCAGGACGCACTCTTCACCTGAGTTCCTGTCCTTCACGTGACCCAGCTGCCATCGCAATTGATACTGCAGAGACGATAGGCGTTGCATCAGCTTCCGACTAACACCCACCTGCTTGTTCCAACCCGCGCGAACGTCCAGGCTCCCGTTTGCCAACACTTCCCCATTAGCGGGAGTCGTCCATGTATCGAAACGCATGAAGCCTGCACGTGGCGCGAGCTGCCGTAGGGTGCCCTGAGTGAAGAGGTGGATATGCCTTGGGGGCTCTAGTCCTCGCCAAGACGACCCGAAGCGCTTATGCCCGCAACTTTCGGCGTTGGGTGTGACGGCTATGAGCGTGCCGCCTTTTCTTAGGAGGCGATTGCAATCGGCGAGCAAGCGAACAGGATCATGGACATGCTCGATGACATGGTTCATTACGATTGCGTCGAACTCCCCCTCCTCAAAGCCTGCCTCATCCAAGGGGCCGAGGCATACCTGAACACCATAAGTCTGGCCAGCCCGTGACGCGGCTTTTGGGTCCATTTCCTGGCCCCTAACCTCCCAGCCTAGTGACCGCAGCCGTGCGAGTCGGCTCCCATCTCCACAACCCACGTCGAGCACTCGGCCAGGGGGCACCTCATCCAGATACATCAAGGCGAGTCGCTTGCGTTCACGTTGAATGGAAGTCGCACGCATAAGCAAGTCATAAATATGGCGCAACGCCCGGATAAGAAGCTTGCTATTGCCTTTCTTGAATACTTTCGGGGTATCATCAACATGTGTATAATACTGCGCATAAGCCTTACCAACGTCCTCTTCGACTGGCATCGGATCGAGCCACACTAGCCCGCACGCCGCGTTAGCGCAACGTTTGAGATTCCATGTTCCTGGTGCCCCAAAGAGTCTGTCACTCAGGTCGTCGTAGAGGAGTTCTCCTCGCGTATCGCACAAGTAGCAATTCGGGCAAGGGCGCGCCCGAATCGTGCCGACGCTCTGCGCTGTGCGCGGCGGTGCGTGAGCTGCGCTCATCTGCTCATCATCGGTAGCCCTGTGCCAGCGACCGCTCCTCAGGGGTCAGAATCAGGAACCACGTCACACAGATAAAAGCCAGAATAGCCACGAGCAGGAAGGCTGCCTTTAGGACGAGGTCCTGAGGCACAACGGCCAGAAGTAGCGTAGACAAGGCTGCTGCCAGGAGCCCTTTTGTTCTCAGGGACATCGGCGAACCCGTGGGTAAATATCTCCTTGCAATCACAAAAAGCGCCAGCGCATCGAAGACCGTCCGCGCGCTCCAAGCGATCGCAGCTCCCTCGATCCCGTCAGCGCGAATCAGCCAGAGAAGCATCCCGAGATAGATCGGTGACTCTAACAGATGCAACTTAGCGCTTAAGTCGGGCCGCCCAACTCCTTGCACGAACGAGAACGGGACGAGCGCCAGACTGTTCGCCAACACGCCTAGAGCGAACCACTGGACAACTCGCGTGCTGTGCTGGGCGAAGTCGGCACCGAGCCATAGGCTAAGCCCGTTCTGAGCGAGAACAACAATCAGCAAGATGACCGGGAACAACGCCAAGAGGATGTATTTCACGCTGCGCTCGTAGAGTAGAGCAGCCCTCCTCTGGTCCTTGACGAAGCTCGCCGAGAAAGCCGGAAACATCACTCCGACCACGGCGGCCGGAATGAGTAATATCTTCGTGACCACCTCATAAGGCGTGGCGTAATAGGCGACCGCGGTCACCGAAATCAACCCGGCGATAAGAAAGCGATCTAACGTGACCATCAGAGGGCCTACGATGTTGGTCACTGTCATCCAGCCTCCAAATTGCAGCAGGGGCACCGCTGATGGACCATGCCACGCCACCCGCTCGCGAAGTTCGGGTATCACCTTGAAGCAAACCAACATGTGCGCCAGGCATCCCAGGAACCGCCCCGCAACCAGGATTCCCACCACCGGCACGAGGCTGCTCGAAAAGGGCAGAACCAGCAGAGGGCCAACAAACGTGAACACCCCGGTGGGAATTCGCAATGCGGTAATCAGGTCAAAGCGCTGGTGAGCTTCGAGCAGACCGCGAAGACCGGCAGTAGTGATAACCGCCGGAACCGCCAGCCCAAGCAGGTAAAACCCGCTCACCACTTCCGGCTGAATCCCTTCTGGGATCTTGAGCGCATGGTGCGTCAGCCAGGGCGAAATGGCGACGATGGCCACGCTGCCCGCCGCTCCCAGCGCCAGCATTAATAGGAGAGAGGTCCACACCAGAGCGGGAATCTCGTGGTGTTCTCCGCTCCCCAGTTTCTTGGCCACCAGTTGCGTGAGCGCCCTACCTAGCCCTATGTCAAACAGGCTGGCATAGCCGATCAGCGCCCAGGCCAGCGTCAGCACCCCGAAGCGTTCCTTGCCCAGTCCTTGAATGAGGATCGGAATGCAGAAGATCGCCACCGCCATGGGCGCGCCGTAGCCGAGCAGGTTCCAGACGACGTTCCGCGCCAGCAGGTGCCCTCGCACCAGGTGTCCATTCGTCCTTGGAATCGTTTCACTCACTATGTTCAACCGTCTCACTCATAAGGAGATATTGCCGTCGCCCCGCTTTACAAAGACCCGTTCCAAACATTAACCTTGACCATTGTTGATTCCTGTGTTATCATGGGTTGTGATTTTTCGCAGAACACCCCGCCGGACCCTCCGCTATGGGCACACCCTCTATCGCGTTACATCGTCCGAAAGAGCTGTCGCACAACCGGTTTTCTTTTCTATCACTTCCGCATTGCCCATTTTGCAAACCTTTTGTTTTGATAACGATGCATTTAATGGGGGGGTGGGGGGGTGCCCCACTTCACTGTTACGGAAAGTGACAACCGTCGCCTTTCCACTCCACTACGCCAGCGCTTCCACGTCCGTAACGTCCACATCCACTGCCACCGCCCGCTGGATAAGTTCCAGGGAAATCACCAAGCGGCTGCCATTCTTGCGCCGCACAACGATTCCCTCCATCCCTTCCAGCGGCCCACTATGGACCCGAACGCACTGGCCAGCCTCCAAGTACGGATGCGGCTCGACACGGAACCCCTTGTTCAAAAATCCACGAATCCTCGCGAATTCCTCTTCCGGCACGGCTACTGGCCTCCCTGCAAAACCCACCAGACACGCGACGCCCGGAACCTGCAGCACTCGCAGTCGGTTTTGCAGCGACAGATGGACAAAAACATACCCTGGAAAGAGCGGCATCTGCAGCCGCACTTTGCGGTCTTTCCACTTGCGCACGGATTCGTATTCCGGCAGGAAATTTTCCACGCCGCGCTCCGCAAGCTGGTCCGCAACGCGCCGTTCGTGGTTTGCGCGGGTATACGCGGCATACCAGCGAGGTTGGAAGTACGCTTCCAGCTCGCCACCGGCGAAGCTCTCCGCTCCCGTCACTCGCGCTGCCAAGGACTCTCCCATTGATGCGTTCAGCATTGCATTCTCACAGCTCCGCCCCGTCACTTACAGGGCAACTTGTGACCTAACCCTTTATATTTCTTTACGTTACAATCAACTCTACCGATCCGCAGGCCCCTGTGCAGGCGGCCGGAGATCGTCGAGCCGGTCCAAATCCTTGTCTTTTTCCGCGCTGGGTCCCGCGCCATTCCGCGAGAACCACCGCACCCGCGCTTTCAGCGTCGCTACAACTTCCTCCGCGAGAATCTTGCGCGGATCGTCCGGGTTCGCCGAGCGCCATTGGTCCGCGCCCAGCACCCAGACCACGGATACTGAAAAAACCAAAAATGTTCCGAGAAACATGATCAGCAGCCGAGGAGGAGAGGACTTCTTCTCCGGTACACGGGCGTCATCCAGCACCTTGACACTGGGCGTCTCTTTTGCTTCTTGAACTTTCGCCAGCTCGTATTGCTGGGTCAACAGCTCGTAGACGGTTTCCTGGATTTTCGTGCGCCGGTAATACTCCCCGTATTTCACTCCGAGCAGAGGCAGGCTCCGAATCGTGGGATAGGGCAGGACGGCGGTCTGACCGGCTGAGTGGTTGGCCGTTTGTCCAGGCAGGGGGTCGGCGCCGTTGCCCTGTCTTCCACCAAGCCTCTCAAGCTGCTTGCGAAGTTCTAGGACGCGCGCATTCAAAGCGCGAACTCGCGGGTTGTTATCGGTGTATATCTGTCTGAGACCCTCGAGCTCCGATTGCGCAGCGATCATCTGTCCTGCGATCGTTCCCGCCGCGTCGAGCATGGCTTTGCCTTCGGTCTGGATGTCCAGCGTGTTGTTTTCGCTGGAAAACTTCGCGAACTGGCTGGAAGCATTGTCCAAATCCAACTTGGCGACCTTGAGGCGTTCCTCGAGAAACACCCTTTCCCGATGGGCAGAAGAAGTGTTCAATTCCGCCACCAGAGAGTTCAATTGGTTTACGTACGCACCGGCAAGGGCAGCGGCTCGTTGCGGGCTATGATCAGTCACGCTGATGGTGATGATCCCGCTCTTCCTGTCTTCGGAAATCGATGTGTTCTCATCGAGTTTCGTCCGCGCGTCCGTGACCAAGGACTTGCCATAAACTTTTCTCAAGTCAAATTGCTGGATGAGGCGATCCTGCGAGGTCTGGCTTCTTAGGACGCCGATAAAAAGCGCGCCTGAACTCTTCATGCCGAGCAAATCACCCGCCATGGACTCCAGGCCGCCTCCGGCCTTTGCCGCCATCGCCGCCATCATTGCCATGCCCGATGTAGACTGCGTATCCGGCGGCATCAACTGGGTGGTAGACGTATACTGTTTGGGAATCAAGAATGCGACGAGGGTCGATGAAAGTAGGCCAATCGCAGCGGCTCGAAGAAATGACCGCCGACCGCCCCAAAGCAAACGCAGCCGTGCCGCCTGCCACTCGCGCGAATCCTCGAGCGGAACTTCCGGCAGCGGGAGCTCGCCAGGGACCGGCTGTAGCGCCACCTCAGGTTGCGTTTTAGTGGCTGTCTGCGTCACGCCTCTCCCTTTCTTCGCACACTCGTTCGACTCCGATTTCGCACCCGTTCATTTCCATGTGTGGGGCCAGAACGTGAACCGCAGTGAAGCTGTCACGTTCGGCTGAGGTGCGGCGGCGAGAACTGGGATATTCCACTTTTCGTATTGGACGAAACCCGACAACTCCATGGTCTGGTTCAACCATATATCCGCTCTCACCTCCCCGTCGTTCACGCTTCCTCCCCCTGGGGCGTACAGGCCATCGATCTTCCGATGCCGATAATTGACCTGAATCTTGTCGCGGCTGGTGAGCCAGTAGGTGCTCAAAGCTTGCTCGCCTTGCGCAGCGCGCCCTATCCAACCTCCCATGAGGTTGCCCCGGTTTGTGTACGAGTTAACGAAGCGGGCGTTGTCGTAAAAGCAGGCTATGCAGCCAGTGAAATCCACGGGAGATGTAGAACCTCCCTCAACACGTAAATCCAGCTTTGCTATACCCGGAATCCTCGGCAGATAGAGCCCGCCCTCAAATGCAGCCTTCCGCGGGTAACCCAGAGGGGAGTACTCATCTTCGGTGAACGCGTCGCCATAGAAGGTCAGCCAGTTTCGCAACCCCGGAATCTTGTACTGGAAGTCGACACCGGAGCGGATGTCACCAGGATCGGAGCTGGCACCCGGGTCTCCATTGCCAAGATTGAACGTACTTTGAAGAAACTGATGAGTAGTGAAGGGTTGGCCGGGTCCGCCCGTGACCCTTGTGTAGTCCACACCGAATTCGAAATTCCGTGTCGGCTTGAAATTGAGTTTTTGTCCGACGATGAACGGCTGATCATTCAAAGCATGGCCCCACTGGCCTATTAGTCCGGTAGACGATCCAAAAACAAAGTCGTGACCAGATAGCCGCCCAAGGATGAACTCCCATCGCATGGGCCCCATAAGACCGAGAATCCACGGAAGCTTAAATGGCGAAACGCGGTCGATCCGGAACATCGTTACCGGCGCAGCGTTGTCGCTGAACATCATGGGACCACTTTCACTCGAGCCCCACCTCAAACTCTGTTTGCCAAACGAGAGCTGCCAGTTCTCGAAATTCATGGCGACGTAGGTATCGAGTAATTGAAAGTGATTCACGGCGGCGAAAGGAGTGTCAGGCGGTAGTGGCAAGTACACTGACCCATTTGCATCCGCTGCGGAGCCGATCAGTTGCCGCGCAGCAAGGGGTAGAGCTGGACTGGAAGGGGCATACTGATACTCACCCCGGACATAAACAACCATGCGCCCATCGGCTGCCCATCCGGAAAATCCTGTAACATTGTTGTATCCCTCGGCCAATGGCCGTCCAAAATCATTGGCGATCGTCTGACCAAAATGGAAGCCGTCGTTCAGAGGCTGGCCCGAGATTCCTGTAAATCTTGTGTACATGGATTCGGCACGCAGCTGGCGGTTCGTCCCTGTTCCAACCGACTCCAGCTCCGGCGTGAATTCGCGCTCCAGTGTGCCGAGAAGTTGCTGCGCTCCCTGCGGCGCAGTATCATTCGCCGCTACCAGGTCCTGCGCTTCACTCAGAAGTCGCGCACACTCCAAGCGCGTCCACGGGCGCATGCCGACTATTGCGGACTGCACATCACCCACTGCAATGAGTCGGTCAAACGCCGCATAGATCCAGCTGTCAAGCGGAACGTAGGGCGACCCTTGATTTGCGGGAGAGGAGTTTCCATCGCCGCGAAAGATTTGGCTGATCGATCTCCATTCTCCGCCGCCGAGATTGGGATCGTGATGACGACTGTAAATGTTCTGCGCGACCAAATTCCCGATCACGCTGCCAATGACTACGTCCGAGGGAAAATGCTGCTGAGCCTTTACGCGCGAGACGGTTACCAATGAGGCCAGGCCGTAGGCCATGACTTTCACGAACGGGCTGGGATATTCGTGGGCGATTACTCCCGCCACAGACCATGCAGCGGCCGCGTGTTCTGAAGGGAAAGAGGTTCCACCATTCTGAAAAAAGGACCCGGTTCCGTTGCCCTGGTAAGGCCGTTCGCGACGCAGCGAGTATTTGAATGTTTCGACCGCAACCATGCTGTTCAACGCCGCCTCACCGGCCAGAAAACCGGTCTCGCTCCAGTGTTCGTTGTGCCTGACGTGACCCAACAACCACATCCCGCCAGCTCCTCCGATCAGGGCTCCGACTCCAGCGTTTGAGAGTGTCTTGTAATGGCTGATAGTCGTAGGATTCTGAGAGAGGTGCTTGCTAAAATCTCGATCCGTCACGAAG